>Ga0138256_10000171_pt1 | contig 75893 bp, 69 predicted proteins | sample KNB2016incub_MG_FD_105486 | JGI IMG/M metagenome (GOLD analysis project Ga0138256, IMG submission 105486) | Active sludge microbial communities from wastewater in Klosterneuburg, Austria - KNB2014incub_MG | ecosystem: Engineered > WWTP > Activated sludge > Unclassified | place: Austria... | reverse complement strand
GTCTGAAACGCTGGAGCCTGCCGCCGTTGCGCCCCTGCTCTGCGCCGGCATCACGACCTGGTCGCCTCTGCGCCACTGGAAAGTCGGCCCCGGCCAGAAGGTTGGCATCATAGGTCTTGGCGGCCTCGGCCATATGGGCGTGAAGTTCGCTCACGCGCTCGGCGCCAAGGTCGTGCTGTTCACAACGTCCAAATCGAAGATCGAGGACGCCAAGCGGCTCGGCGCAGATGAAGTCGTCGTCTCGACCGACCGGGCGCAGATGAAGGCGCACATGGGCTCGTTCCACTTCATTCTCGATTGCGTCTCGGCCGACCACGACCTCAACGCCTATCTTGCCCTACTCAAGCGCGACGGCACGCTCTGCCTCGTCGGCGCGCCCGAGAAACCGATGGCTGTTGGCGCATTCGGCCTGCTGGCCGGCCGTCACAGCCTGTCGGGTTCGGGCATTGGCGGCATCGCAGAAACGCAGGAGATGCTGGACTTCTGCGCCGAGCATAACATCACCGCCGATGTCGAAGTCATTGCGATGAAGGATATCAATGGCGCTTACGAGCGAATGCTGAAGAGCGCCGTGAAATATCGCTTCTCCATCGACATGGCGACGCTCTAGGATGAGATCGGCCGGGCCATGTGTCCGGCCTTTGCTGTTCGAAAATCGGCTGCGTCGGATCCTGAACGCGCCTATGTTTTGGGGATGAGCCAGTACGCAGTCTTCGAAACGGCCATCGGTTGGGCCGGCGTCGCCTGGGCTGAAAGCCGGCTGATCGGCGCCTACCTGCCGCAGAGCAATCCGGCGATCGTCCGCAAGGGCTTCACCCGCAAATTCCCCGGCGCGTCGCAAGCCGCTCCGCCGCCGGCTATCGCAAGCGTGGTCGATCGCATCGTCGCACTCATGCACGGCGAAAAAGTTGATCTTTCAGACGCACCCCTCGATGTCGCCCGCGTGCCCGAATTCAACGCGAAGGTCTACGAAATCACGCGCCGAATCCCGCCCGGACAGACTGTTACCTATGGCCAGATCGCCGTCCAGCTGGGCGACAGGCTTCTCGCGCAACAGGTGGGCGCAGCGCTCGGCAAGAATCCGTGGCCCATCCTAGTGCCTTGCCACCGCGTCACGGCAGCCAACGGAAAGCTCGGAGGCTTCTCAGCCCGGGGCGGCGGCGAGACGAAACTCCGGCTTCTGGCGATCGAAGGCGCATCAGCCGCCGCGCAGGCCGACCTGTTCGGCCAGCCGCCCGCCAGGGACTGATCGAGCGAACTATTCCTTGTAGAGACAGGCCCAGACCTGGGTCTGGTTGGGGCAGATCGCCCGTGCGCAGCCGACCGTCTTCGCCTTGGGAGCGACCATACGGGAGAACGGCTCGCAATTGCCGGACTTGGAGCGGCATTGGCCCGTGGCGATGTTGTAGTCCGCACTGCCTTCGCGCCAGCGCGAGACGAGGTAGGCTGGGGATATGTCCTGGGCGGACATGACGCCGCCGACGCGGCGCAGCCCTGCCGCCCAGAAGATGCTGGCCTTGTCAGTTTCTCCGGCCCTGCGCGCCGCCGTCACCGGGCATGAGCCGCCAGCAGCGGCTGTCGCCGTCTCCGCAGCCTTGACCGACAAGGTTGGCGACCAGGCCAGCGTCGGAACGCCAAGTCGCGCACGCGCCTCGTTCTGGGCCGCCAGCATGCCGCTCATTTCGGCAGGCTCAGAGATCGGCTTGGTTATCGGCTTGGCGGTCGCCGTGGCGCCGGCGCTCGTCAGCCCGCCGCCAACCGGCGGTCTGGCGCTGCTTCCCTGCGCCAATGCGAAATCGCCCGGAGAACCGAGCAACACAAGCGTCGCCAGCAAGCTGAAAATCGTCCGATTCATTGTCTTGGCCAGTTCGCGGCACCGTCGCGAATACGTCCAGTTATTCGCTTTCGCGCGAACTACAAAGGGTATGCGTGAATTGCGTGTAAATAAGGGCGAATACCTGCACCAATCGGGATGATTCCCGATCGTTTCGGGTGCGACGCTGCAAGGGTTGCGCCCCCTCGTCCCCGCCGATAAACCCTGCCGCAATTTGCCGCTCTCCCCGGCAGGAATTACAGATCGTCCGGTGACATGCCCAAGCGCACAGACATCAAGTCCATCCTGGTCATCGGCGCCGGGCCGATCGTTATCGGGCAGGCTTGCGAATTCGATTATTCAGGCGTTCAGGCGATCAAGGCGCTGAAGTCGGAAGGCTATCGTGTCATCTTGGTCAACTCGAACCCCGCCACGATCATGACCGATCCGGAGCTGGCGGACGCAACCTATATCGAGCCGATCACGCCCGAGATGGTCGCCAAGATCATCGCCAAGGAAAAACCCGACGCGCTGCTGCCCACCATGGGCGGCCAGACGGCGCTGAACTGCGCGCTGAAACTCGAGCAAATGGGCGTTCTGAGGGAGCACGGCGTCGAAATGATCGGCGCCAAGGCCGAGGCCATCGAGAAGGCTGAAGACCGCAAGAAGTTCCGCGAGGCGATGGATCGCATCGGCCTCGAATCCCCGCGCTCGGCCATTGTGGCCTCGCCCGAGCTTTCGAACGTGAATGGCAAGGTCGAGTACGACCTCAAGGCCGGCTTCATCGAAGCCATGAAGCAGATGGAAGTCGTCGGCCTGCCCTGCATCGTGCGCCCGGCGTTCACGCTCGGCGGCCTGGGCGGCGGCGTCGCCTACAATCGGCAGGAATTCGAAGAGATCGTCACCCGCGGCCTGCAAATGTCACCCGTCAGCCAGGTGCTGATCGACGAGAGCTTGCTCGGCTGGAAGGAATTCGAGATGGAAGTCGTCCGCGACAAGGCGGACAACTGCATCATCATCTGCTCGATCGAGAACATCGACCCGATGGGCGTCCATACTGGCGACTCGATTACGGTCGCCCCCGCTCTCACGCTCACCGACCGCGAATACCAGGTGATGCGCAACGCTTCGATCGCCGTGCTGCGCGAGATCGGCGTCGAGACCGGCGGCTCGAACGTGCAGTTCGCCGTGAACCCGGACAATGGACGCCTCGTCATCATCGAGATGAACCCGCGCGTCTCGCGTTCATCTGCGCTCGCTTCGAAGGCTACCGGCTTCCCGATTGCGAAGATCGCCGCGAAGCTGGCGATCGGCTACACGCTCGACGAACTCGACAACGACATCACCGGCGTCACCCCCGCCTCATTCGAGCCGACGATCGACTATGTCGTCACCAAGATCCCGCGCTTCGCCTTCGAAAAGTACAAAGGGGCCGACACAACGCTGACGACACAGATGAAATCTGTCGGCGAGGCGATGGCCATCGGCCGGACTTTCCATGAATCGCTTCAGAAAGCGCTGCGCTCGCTTGAAACCGGCATTTCCGGCTTCGACGAACAGGACATTCCCGGCGGCAGCGATCGCAACTCGCTGATCGCATCGGTTTCGCGCCCCACCGAGAAACGCCTGCTGAATGTCGGCCAGGCTTTCCGCGAAGGCCTGACGGTCGACGAGATTCACAACGCATCCAAGATCGACAAATGGTTCCTGCGCCAGATCTGCGAGATCATCGAGGAGGAAGCCCAACTCAAGAAGAACGGCCTGCCAAAAGACGCGGAAGAGTGGACGCGCATCAAGGCGATGGGCTTCTCCGACGTGCGCCTCGCGAAACTGACCGGCGGCAAGGAACTCGACGTGCGCGCGGCGCGCCACAAGCTCAATGTGCGCCCGGTTTACAAGCGCATCGACACCTGCGCCGCCGAGTTCGCGGCGAAGACGCCCTATCTCTATTCGACTTACGAGACCGGCTGGATCGGCGCCAATGGCGAGATCATCCCGCCGCAGAACGAGGCTGAGCCTTCCACGCGCAAGAAGGCGATGATCCTCGGCGGCGGTCCCAACCGCATTGGCCAGGGCATCGAGTTCGATTACTGCTGCTGCCACGCCGCCTTCGCCATGGCCGATCTGAAGATCGAGTCCATCATGGTGAACTGCAATCCAGAAACTGTCTCGACCGACTACGACACGTCCGACCGCCTCTATTTTGAGCCGCTGACGCTCGAGGACGTCACCGAGATCATCCATCTCGAACAGACCGCCGGCGAGTTCATGGGCGTGATCGTGCAGTTCGGCGGCCAGACGCCGCTGAAACTTGCGCAAGGCCTCAAGGCCTCAGGCGCGCCGATCCTCGGCACGACGCCGGATTCAATCGATCTCGCCGAAGACCGCGAACTCTTCTCGCAACTGCTCGACAGAATTGGCTTGAAGCAGGCGCCCAGCGCCATCGCCCGCACGGACGAGGAAGCGATCGCAGCCGCCAACCGCATCGGCTACCCGGTCATGCTGCGCCCGAGCTTCGTGCTCGGCGGCCGCGCGATGGAGATCGTTCACGACGAAACCGATCTCAAACGCTATGTCCGCGAAGCCGTGCAGGTTTCAGGCGACACGCCGCTGCTGGTCGACCGTTACCTCGCCGACGCCATCGAAGTCGACGTCGACGCCATGTGCGATGGCGAGACAACGCACGTCGCTGGAATCATGGAGCATATCGAGGAAGCCGGCATTCACTCGGGCGACTCGGCTTGCTCGATCCCGCCCTACACGCTGTCGAAAGAGATCGTCGATCGCCTCTCCGAACAGGCGCGCAAGTTGGCCAAGGCGCTCAACGTCAAAGGCCTGATGAACGTGCAGTTCGCGGTGAAGGGCGAGGAGATCTACGTACTCGAAGCCAACCCCCGCGCCTCGCGCACCGTGCCTTTCGTCGCCAAGGCGGTGGGCAAGCCCTTTGCCGCGATCGCCGCCAAAATCATGGCCGGCGAGAAGCTGGCTGGCTTCAACCTTGGGCCGGGGCCGATCACCGGCCCGCGCATCGCAGTCAAGGAAGCCGTGTTCCCCTTCTCGCGCTTCCCGGGCGTCGATCCGCTGCTCGGGCCTGAAATGCGCTCGACAGGCGAAGTCATGGGCCTCGATGTGTCGTTCGGCGCCGCCTACCTCAAGAGTCAGATCGCGGCCGGAATGGCCCTGCCCGCCAAGGGCTGTGTGTTCATTTCGGTCCGCGAGGGCGATAAGGCGTCGATCGAGAAGCCTGCCCGCGAAATCGCGGAATTGGGCTTCACCATCATCGCGACGGCCGGGACTGCACAGTTTCTTGCTGAGCGCGGCATCAAGGTGGAACGCGTAAACAAGGTGCTGGAAGGGCAACCCCACGTCGTCGACGCCCTACTCAATGGCAAGGTCCAGCTGGTGTTCAACACCACGGAAGGCGCGCAATCCCTGCTCGATTCGGCTTCGATCCGGCGGGCGGCCTTGCAGCACGGCATCCCGTACTACACGACGATTTCGGGCGCCCGGGCCGCCGTTCAGGCCATCCGGTCTCTTAAAACGAGCCCGCTTGAAGCCGGAGCGCTTCAGACCTACTCTTGAACGTTCCTGACCGTGCCGACATTACCCGTCGGTAGGAATGATTCCGTGTAATTCAGGTGTTTTGAATAGGACTACCCGATGCAGCGCATCCCCATGACGGCTGATGGATTCCAGGCTCTCCACGCCGAACTGAAGATTCTCAAATCCGAGGAACGCCCGAACATCATCGCGGCGATCTCGGAAGCGCGCAGCCATGGCGACCTATCCGAAAACGCCGAATATCATGCCGCCAAGGAGAAGCAGAGCTTCATCGAAGGCCGCATCTCCGAGCTTGAAGACAAGCTCGCGCGCGCCGAGGTCATCGACACGTCGCGCCTGCAAGGCAAGACCGTGAAGTTCGGCGCCACGGTGAAGATGACGGACGAGGATACCGGCGAGACCTTTACCTACAAGATCGTGGGCGAGGACGAAGCTAACATCGCCAACAAGAAGATCTCGATCTCTTCTCCGATCGCGCGCGCCATGATCGGCAAGGAAGAAGGCGATACGGCTGAAGTCTCCGCTCCGGGCGGCGCGAAATCGTTCGAAATCGTCGCCATCTCCTGGAAATAACGTGCCGCTGGGTCCGTCCGTCTGGTGCGTAGCCGACGGACGCGCAGGGATTCTCAACCAGACAAAGGCGCTGGCCGCCGCGCTCGCCGAACCCGAGCGCGCAGCAAAGCTCGCGCATGTCCGCTCAGATGCAGAGAGCCGTGAAGTCATCCTGCAACCTCATGGCTTCCAGCTGATGCTGCGACCCGACCTGTGGCCGATGCCGCTCGCAGCGCTGCCGGCGGACCAGCGCAGACTGCTCTCGCCGCCCTGGCCGGATGTCTGGATCGCAGCGGGCCGCCGCTCCATTCCCTATTCCCGCATGTTGCGGCGGCTCACTGGGGGGAAGACGCTCGTCGTGCAGACGCAGAATCCGAAAGTCTCGCTCGCCAGCTTCGACCTCGTGATTCCACCCGAGCATGACGCCGTCAGCGGTCCGAACGTCTTCCCGATCCTCGGCTCGCCCGTGTGGTTTTCAGCGCAACGCATCGCCGATGCAAAGGCGCGCTTTGCTAACCTGACAAAGGCGGGCGGCCAGAAGGTGCTCGTGTCGTTGGGTGGCGATTCAAAAACCCACAGCTTCACCGAAGCCCGCGCCGCCGCGATCGAGACCGACTTGCGCAAGCTCGCGCCGGGCCGCCAGTTCTGGATCACCGTCTCGCGCCGCACGCCGGAGGCGACCCGCCACCGCTTCCGCAAGCTCGCGGCTGACCTCGGCGGCGTGTTCTGGGAAGACGAGCAACGCGACGGCCCCAATCCGTATGTGGCTTTCCTGGCGATGTGCGAGGCTGTGCTGGTCACGGAAGACAGCGCCAACATGCTGGCCGACCCGGCTTTCTTCGGAAAGCCGATCCACACCCTCAAGCTGGAAGGCGCCTCCCCGCGCTTTGACAGGCTGCATGAGGGGTTTATCCGCCAGGGCGCCGCCCGCTGGTTCTCGGGCGGGATCGACACCTGGACCTACCAGCCGGTCCGCGAGGCCGCCCGCGCGGCCGACGAGCTTGTCAGATTGCTGCTTCAGCGCCACCCGAATCGCTAGAAAAACTCAACTGAGCCAATGGGGGCCGCCGCGGACCTTTTCCGCTCGCCATCGCATCCCCAGAATAACAGCGCTGGCGCGCCGTGCCCCATTCCGCACCGGGAATTGGACGGCTAGGAAGGGCCAGCAGCAGGATCAATCCATGACCACCGTTCGCCATTCGCAGATCATCATCCTCGGCTCCGGCCCGGCCGGATACACGGCCGCGATCTATGCCGCGCGGGCGCTGCGCAAACCGATGCTGATCGCCGGCATCCAGCCGGGCGGCCAGCTGACGATCACGACCGATGTCGAGAACTATCCGGGCTTCGCCGACGTCATCCAGGGTCCCTGGCTGATGGAACAGATGCGCGCGCAGGCAATCCATGTCGGCACGGAGATGGTGGAAGACCACATCATCAAGGCCGACCTGCAGAAGCGCCCGTTCACGCTGACCGGCGACTCGGGCGACATCTACACCTGCGACGTGCTGGTGATCGCGACCGGCGCGCAGGCCAAATGGCTCGGCCTCGAGAGTGAAGCGAAGTTCAAGGGCTTTGGCGTCTCGGCCTGCGCGACGTGCGATGCGTTCTTCTATCGCCAGAAGGAAGTCATTGTCGTTGGCGGCGGCAACACCGCGGTGGAGGAAGCGCTGCACCTTACCCACTTCGCCTCGAAGGTGACGGTCGTTCACCGCCGTGACCATTTCCGCGCCGAGAAGATCCTGCAGGACCGCCTGTTTAAGAACCCGAAGGTCAACGTCCTCTGGAACACCGAACTGGTCGATGTTATCGGCCAGGAAGGCCCGCTTAGCGTGACCAAAGCGAAGCTGAAAAATCTCAAGACCGGCGAAGTCACCGAACAGCCCGTCCACGGCATCTTCATCGCCATCGGCCACGCGCCCCAGACGCAGCTTTTCACCGGCCAGCTTGAAATGAAGCTCGGCGGCTACCTGCACACCCTGCCGAACTCGACAGCGACATCGATCCCCGGCGTATTCGCCGCCGGCGACGTCGCCGACGACATCTTTCGCCAGGCCGTCACCGCCGCCGGCCTCGGCTGCATGGCGGCGCTGGAAGCGGAAAAATATCTCGAAGGCATGCCGAATCACGCTTCGAAAGTCGCGGCCGAATAGATGTCGCGCGCCGCCTTCGACAGCTGGATCGCATCGCTCCGACCAACCGGCGTTGAAGTCATCGATGGGCTGCGCAAGGCCCTGCCCGGCAAGCTGGACGGCGCTGACATCAAGCCGGGTGAAGCGATCCGCTTCGGCGGCTATGGCGAGGACCGCAGCCTCTACACACAACCGCTGTTTGCCCCCGAAGGCGAAGAGCCGCGCACGGTGCATCTTGGCGTCGATATTTTCGCCCCGGCCGGGGCGGAAGTTTTCACGCCGCTGAACGCCCGCGTACACTCCTCGCGCATCAACGACAATCCGGGCGACTATGGCCCGACCATCATTCTCGAGCACGCCCCCACGCCAGGCCTGAAATTCCACACGCTCTACGGCCATCTTGATCGCGACAGCCTGAAGGGCTTGAAGCCCGGCACGGCTTTCATGGCCGGTGAGAAGATCGCGGAGCTGGGCACAAAGCGCGAGAATGGCGGCTGGACGCCCCACCTGCACTTCCAGATCATTCTCGATCTCGGCAGCGCAAAGGGCGATTACCCCGGCGTAGCCAAACGCAGCGAGCGGGACAAATGGCTCGCGATCTGCCCCGACCCTGCAAGACTACTCGGCCTTGTCTGACCGCTTTATTTCGCGAGGTGCGCGCGCAGCATCCAGGCGGCTTTCTCGCCGATGGAGACGCGCTGCGTCATCAGGTCGGCCGTCGCCTGATCGCCCGCTTCTTCCGCCGTCTCAAGAGCTGCCCGCGCAGCCTTCACGACTGCCTCATTGCCCGCCGCAAGGTTCGCCAGCATCTCGTCTTCCGACGGCACGACCGTGTCGCCTTTTATGGTGGACTTGGTCGCGATCGAGTTGCCGAACGGCGCGTAGTGGCCAAGCGAACGGATGCGTTCCGCGATCAGATCGAGTGAGAGCCAAAGCTCATTGTACTGAGTTTCGAACAGCGTGTGCAGCGTGAGGAAGCGCGGTCCCTCGATGTTCCAGTGATAGCCGTGCGTCTTGGCGTAGAGTGAATAAGTGTCCGCCAGAACCTGCTCCAGCGCGCCAGCAACCTTCTTGCGCGTCTTCGCGTCGATGCCGATATCCAGGGCCATCTTAAATCTCCGAATTGGAATGGTTCTTAGATAGCCGCGCGCCCCGTACTGGAAAGGCGCATGCGGCCAGATGGCGCTCTACTTCACCGAACGCACCCAATCGAACAGCTTGCGGAGACGTTCGGGCGACATCTCCTGCGGAAGATGGCCGACGCCGGCCAGCACATCGATCCGCGCAGTGGGCAGAACCTGCGCCAGCTTCATGGAATGGATGCTCGGGCTCACCACCTTGTCGCTGTCGCCAACCATGATCGCGACAGGGATCCTGATCTCGAGATAGCGCGCCTGCTGCGCCATCACCTCGCGCTTGGCCGCCACCAGATCTTCCCCCGTCGCGCGCAACGCTTCCGGGCGCGCCGCGAGCGACACGCGCGCCGCATCCAGCCAGCCATCGGGCGGCGTGTTCGGCGCAAACGAGCCGGCCATTCCACTTCTTACCGAGGCGTCGGCAAACGGCTGGGCCACGATATTGTTGAACACCCATGCCGAGATGGGGTTGGCGGACCAGTAATTGTACCAATCAACGCCGCCCGGCCATTCATAGGCAACCGGCGCAATTAGAACGACGCCGCTGACCAGATCCGGCCTGTCGAGCGCAAGGCGCAGCGCGACCGCCCCGCCCCACGAGTGCGCAATCACGATCGGCTTCTTCAGGCCCAGCTTCTCGATCACCTCGGCGGCGACCTTCGCCTGAAGGGCCAGCGTGTCTGAGCCCGCCGGCCGGTCTGCCGTGTAGCCCATGCCGGGGCGGTCATAGGCCGCGACCAGGAACTCATCCTTCAGGAGCGGAACGACAGTCGGCTCCCACGTTCCAATATGGGAGGAGGCGCCATGGATGAGGAAGACCGGATCGCCCGCGCCCCATGTTTGGACGTGAGTGGTGACGCCTGCGGCTTCGACAAATCTCATTTTGGAAACATCCGCTTCCGGAATACTCGCGCAGGCTGATGCTGCAAGACCGGCCGCGACAGCTGCATGCCTAAATCCACGAAACATCGTAGCCCCGCTCGCTGAACGAACCCGGACCTTGTACGCGAGATGACGCTGTCTGGTTCGAACTATTTCCGCGCCCGCAGATAGACGCGGGCCGTCCATTCCTTGTCAGGATCGACCGTCGTTAGGTCAAGCATGCGGAAGCTCGAGAACATCGTGCATGTGTTGATGTCGAGATAGCCGAAGCGCGCGCTGGGATCGACCTTGACCGCGCCACGGTTCGCGGTGCCGACATTGCAGACAACGCCGTCCCAGCGGGCTTCGGCGGTCTGGTTCCAGAGCACCGGAATCGATGGCAACGTGTTCACCTTCACCTCGAACACCGCATCGAAATTATCCGTCTTCACGGCCGATGGCGCGAAGCTGGGTCCGATCATGCCGAGAGTCTGCGCTTGAGACGGAGCGGCCATCGCAAGGGCCACAAGGGAGAAAGCAAGCAGACGCATGGGATCGCCTCGCATCGAACGCACCCCGCCATAACGCGCCGCCCGATCTCGGATTTCAATGCAAAACCCGCGAGGGTTGAACGGCTATGCTTAAGCAGCAGCCATCAGGCTTTCGAATAGCTTGACGCCGTCGTTTCCGCCTTCCTGGCCAGCCATTGCCCGCTCAGGATGCGGCATCAGCCCGAGGACGCGGCCATTCTCCGACAGGACGCCGGCAATATCGCGCGCCGAGCCGTTGGGATTGCCGAGATATCGGAAGGCCACGCGGCCCTCGCCTTCGAGCCTGTCGAGCGTTGGATCGTCCGCGAAGTAATTACCGTCATGATGCGCGATCGGGAATGAGACTTCGCGCTGATCCTTGTAACCGGCGGTGAAAGCCGACGAGTTAGACGCGATCGCCAGCGATTGCGGGCGGCAGACGAAGTTCAAGGAGGCGTTGCGCAGCAGCGCGCCGGGCAGGAGGCCAAGTTCGGTCGCGACCTGGAAGCCGTTGCAGATCGCCAGCACATAGCCGCCCCTGGCGGCGTGAGCGCGGATCGCATCGCCGATGGGCGACACCGCCGCCATTGCGCCGGAGCGGAGATAATCGCCGTAGGAGAAGCCGCCCGGCAGGACGATGAGATCGAGCTTGCCCGGCAGCTTGCCGTCCTTGTGCCAGACCATCGTGGGCTCCTGCCCTGTCATCTGGCGCAGCGCGACCTGCGCGTCTCGGTCGCAGTTGGATCCCGGGAAGACAATGACGGCGGATTTCATGAGCAAATCCCTTTGCGCCGGGCCTCTAGCAGCTTTTCCAGCGAGTCGCGAGGGGTGCGAATCGCCGCGCCATTACTTGTAGAAAATCACCCCAGCCCCGAGCGCGATCAGGACAAATCCGACGCCATGCTTCCACGTCAGCGGCTCCTTCAGCACCCAGACTGAGAACGCCGCAAAGACCACCAGCGTGATGACTTCCTGCATGGTTTTCAGCTCGGCCGCGGACCAGACCTCGTGGCCAATCCGGTTGGCCGGCACGGCCATGCAGTATTCCACAAAAGCAATGCCCCAGCTGATGAAGATCACCAGCAGCAACGGGGAATCCTTGAACTTCAGGTGGCCATACCAGGCCGTGGTCATGAAAATGTTGGAGCCGATCAGCAGGGCGATGGGCATCCAATGTGCGGGCGTCATGAAGACCTCGACAGGCTAATCACCCGATTTTGGACAGATTCTAGGTCCAAGGGCATGGACGCTCAATTTGGCCGTGGAGGGCTCGATGAACAGGCTTTTGGTTGCGGGCGCTCTGCTCGCGCTGACCGGTTGCAACACAGCCCAGGGCTTCGGCAAAGACCTGCAGAGCGTTGGCGGCGTGATCACGGGCACAGCAACCGGCGTTCAGAATGGCGCGACAACGCCGGGCCAGACGCCTCCACCGATGGGCCAGACAACGCCCACAAATTGCCAGCCGGATGCGAACGGGCTCGTGCTCGAAGGCTGCCCAAAGTCGCAGTAGCGCGCCACGCGCCCAACTTGCGAAAGCTGCCGCAAGAGGCCATCTTTCATGTTCGGGACAACACCAAGGGGTACCACATGCGCAAACTTCTTCTCGCCATCATGATCGCCGCGCCGCTGATGGCGTCGGCCTGCAACACGATCGCTGGCGTCGGCCGCGATGTCGGCGCGGTTGGCGACGCCGTTTCCAAGACCGCTGAAGAAGCCAAGTAAGCCAGTAGGCTCACGACCGGAATTGCAATCGCGCGTCTCGTCGGGACGCGCGATTTTCGTTTGGCGCCGGATAAAGACAGGTTAGCCAATCTCGATCGAGTAGCGCTCGACGACCGTGTTCGCGAGCAGCTGCTCGCACATGTCCTTCACACGCTTCTCAGCATCAGCCTTGGATAGGCCATCGTTGAGCTCAAGCTCGATGGTCTTGCCGCAGCGAACAGCGCCGACTTCATCAAAGCCGAGGCGGACAAGCGCGTCGCCCACGGCCTTGCCCTGCGGATCGAGCACGCCAGCCTTCAGCGAGACGTGGACTTTGGCTTTCATCGGTTCGCCTATTCCTCAGGTCGATCTTGGGAGAAGGACAATATTTCCGCCCCGCCCGCTTCCTTGATGATTCCGAGACGCCGCGCAACCTCGGCGTAAGCTTCAGTGACGCCGCCCAGATCACGACGGAAGCGATCCTTGTCCAGCTTCTCGCCGGTCGCCATGTCCCACAGGCGGCAGCTGTCCGGGCTGATCTCATCAGCGAGAACCGTGCGGACCATTTCGCCTTCATAGAGGCGTCCGTATTCGACCTTGAAGTCGACCAGCTTGATCTGCGCGCCAGCAAACAGTCCGGTGAGGAAGTCGTTGATGCGCAGCGTCATCGCGATGATGTCGTCGATCTCCTGGTGCGTCGCCCAGTTGAACGCCGTGATGTGCTCTTCTGAGACCAGCGGATCGCCCAACTCGTCCTTCTTGTAGCAGAACTCGATGATCGAGCGCGGCAGCGGCGTGCCTTCCTCGATGCCCAGGCGTTTGGCGATCGAGCCGGCGGCAATGTTCCTGCAAATCACTTCAAGCGGAATGATCTCGACTTCGCGGATCAGCTGCTCGCGCATGTTGATGCGTTTGAGGAAGTGGGTCGGCAGGCCGATATTGTTCAGCTGAGTCATGACAAACTCGCTGATGCGGTTGTTCAGCACGCCCTTGCCATCCAGCACGGCGCGCTTCTCGTTGTTGAACGCCGTAGCGTCATCCTTGAAGTACTGGATGAGGGTGCCCGGCTCCGGGCCCTCATACAGGATCTTCGCCTTGCCTTCGTAGATCTTCCGGCGCTTGACCATATACTTCGTCTCCTGGCCGGAAAACGGCTTGCCCCGCCCCGACTCGTGTAGGAAGAGGCCTTCCTAGACCATCCTGCGACACACGTCCTGTTCAGTGTGGTCGCGGGGGTGTTTTTGGCCTCTTTGAGGGGCTATATCGAGCGCAGATGCGTAGCGCGCAAGCGACGTGAGGGAGACAGTAGTGAGCGGTTTCGACAAACGTGAACGGGCCGAAGAGGGTAAATTCGCTCTCGATCAGGAGCTGCGTTTCAAGGCAAATGCCCGTCGAAACAAGCTATTGGGCCTCTGGGCCGCCGAAAAGCTCGGTAAAACGGGTGAAGCTGCTTCAACCTACGCCGTCGAAGTCGTGAAATCGGACTTCGAAGCTCCCGGCGACGAAGACGTCTTCCGGAAGGTCAAAGGCGACCTCGACGCCGCTGGCGTCGCGATCACCGACCACCAGCTCCAGCGTCAGATGACCGAGCTGATGGAGGTTGCTGTCGAACAGGTGAAAGCCGAGAAGAAGTAGCGGCGCGAGCCGTTCTTCTATCCACAGCCGAAAAATTTTTCATCGCCGAGCCTGCCTGACGATCCCAGGCGTTTACCAAACCGCTTGCCGGTAGCTTCGCGGATTCCGAAGGTATGAACGCGGCGCGTTTCGATCTGTGCCGCCGCGGCGCATCGCGCGCGGGCGCGTGGTAAATCCTGACTGTCAAACATCGTTCCCGCCATTCCCGCGTCCTTAAACGCGCACGGGCAATCTCATCGCGAAGACCAGTCTCCTCCGCTGGTCTGGTCAGGCCGAACCCAGCTCTCGCCGCTCTGCCCCACCGGGCGGCTGTGCTCCCCGATCCCCCGGGAGGCGCCAGCGGGCTAGGTCCGAGCAGCGGCGCGCCCCCACGTGACGCTGCTCCATCCTCATGGTCTTGGGCCGGAGCCCGGAGGGGGCTCCGGCCCTTGTTTTGTCCGGCCTCAGGCCTTTCCGAACACGCGCTGGAAAATCGTGTCGACGCCTTTGAAGTGATAGCCGAGGTCGAACATGTCGCCGAGTTCGGCTTTCGTCAGATGGTGCGTGACGTCGGCGTCGCCTTCGAGATTGCGAAGGAAGTCACCGTCCCGCCGATTTGCGTCGCGCCACACCTTCATCGCGTTGCGCTGCACGAGACGATAGGCGTCCTCACGGCTCGCGCCCTTCTCTACCAGCGCCAACAAGACGCGCTGGGAATTGTGCAGGCCGCCGAGCCTGTTGAGGTTGGCGAGCATGTTCTCGGGATAGATCAACAGCTGTTCGATCACGCCGGCGAGACGGTTCAGCGCGAAGTCGAGATGGATGGTGGCGTCGGGACCAATGCCGCGCTCAACGCTCGAATGCGAAATGTCGCGCTCGTGCCAGAGGGCGACGTTTTCCATTGCCGGAACGACGGATGAACGCACAAGGCGCGCAAGGCCGGTGAGGTTTTCGGTGAGCACTGGATTGCGCTTGTGGGGCATGGCGGACGAGCCCTTCTGCCCTTCGGAGAAGTATTCCTCAGCTTCGAGGACTTCGGTGCGCTGCAGATGGCGGATCTCGGTGGCGATACGCTCGATGGTCGAAGCGATGACGCCGAGGGCTGCGAAGTAAGCAGCGTGGCGGTCGCGTGGGATGACCTGGGTGGAGACGGGCTCGACGGCCAGGTTCAGTTTTTTCGCGACCATTTCTTCGATGCGCGGATCGATGTTGGCGAAGGTGCCGACAGCGCCGGAGATGGCGCAGGTGGCGATCTCTTCTTTTGCAGCAAGCAGCCGCTTGCGATTGCGCGCCATTTCGGCGTGGAAGCCGGCGAGCTTGACGCCGAAGGTCGTGGGCTCGGCGTGGATGCCGTGGCTGCGGCCGATGGTGGGCGTGAGCTTGTGTTCGAACGCGCGCTTCTCGAGCGCGGCGAGGACGCGGTCAACGCCCTTCAGCAGGATGTCGGAAGCGCGCTGGAGCTGCACCGCAAGGCAGGTGTCGAGCACGTCAGACGACGTCATGCCGAGGTGGAGGAAGCGGGCTTCCTCGCCGACATGCTCGGCGACGGAGGTGAGGAAGGCGATGACGTCGTGCTTCACTTCGCGCTCGATCGCGTCGATGCGGTCGACGTTGAAAGCGCCGCGCTCGCGCACGGCTTTTGGAACGTTGGCGGGAATCTGCCCCAGCTCGGCCATCGCCTCGGCGGCGAGCGTCTCGATCTCGAGCCAGATCGAATAGCGCGTCTCGGGCGACCAGATGGCGACCATTTGGGGACGTGAATAGCGGGGGATCATAGGCGACTCCGATCTGTCGCGGAGGCTTTAAGGGGTGATGCCGGGGTTGTCATCTTTCTGTTGGGTTGGAGCGGCGGCGGCCCGCAATTCCGCGGAATCCAATCCCGGCCGCAAACCATCTTTCCCAATACGCTCAACGCAAAAGCGCGAGAGCAGATGGTGGATAGAGCCCCGCTCGTCCCACCTCGCCCCACCCAGCGAGATATTGCCCGCATCGCCTCCGCATGGAGGCTAGTCGAAGCACCTCCGTGATCCAGCTGGCGACAAACGATCGCGGGGCGCAGATATACCGCATCCTTTTCTGCCGGTCGGCCGCCATAAGCGGCAGCCAATCAGCAGGACATCCCCGCGTCCCCGGCCCTCAATCTGGGCCAGAGCTGAAGCATCCCAGCGGTGAGCGTACCGGCCTGAATGCGGGACCGCGTCAGCCCGCATTCAGCGCATAGCCCGCGGAGCGGACGGTGCGGATGGGGTCTTCGCCGCCGGCTTTGGTGAGGGCTTTGCGGAGACGGCCGATGTGGACGTCGACGGTGCGGGTCTCGACGTAGACGTCCGAGCCCCAGACGGCATCCAGGAGCTGTTCGCGGCTGAACACGCGGCCGGGGTGCTGGATGAAATAATCCAGCAGGCGGAATTCCGTCGGCCCGAGATGGATCTCGACCTCGTTGCGCGTGACGCGGTGAGCGGCGCGGTCGATCGAGATATCGCCGACGACGACCACGTCTTCGGCGAGCGCCGGACGGATGCGACGCATGACGGCGCGGATGCGGGCGGTCAACTCCGACATCGAGAAGGGCTTGGTCATGTAGTCGTCGGCGCCGACATCAAGGCCGCGAATGCGGTCTGTCTCTTCCGCGCGGGCGGTCAGCATGATGATCGGCAGATTGCGCGTCGACGCCTTCGAGCGCAGGCGGCGGGCGACCTCGATGCCGGCGAGCTTGGGCAGCATCCAGTCGAGCAGAACGATGTCGGGCTGGCGCTCCTCGATGGTGAGGAGAGCCTCCTCGCCATCGCTCGCGATCGCGACCTCATAGCCTTCCTTGACCAGATTGTAGCGCAACAGCTCGATCAGCGCAGGCTCGTCCTCGACGATCAGCGCATAGGGCTTGGTCGCCGCTGCGGGGCGCATGGCGGGACGTTCGAGTTCAGTTGTTGAGAGCATCGACTTTCGGCCTCTCGGTTGGGAGCTGTTCGCCCGTGACAAGGAAGTGGATTTCTTCGGCAATGTTGGTGCAGTGGTCGCCGATCCGTTCCAGATTCTTTGCGACAAAAAGCAGGTGGGCGCAGGCGGAGATCGTGCGGGGGTCTTCGATCATGTAGGTGACGACTTCGCGGAAGAGCGACTGGTAGTGCTCGTCGACTTCTTCATCGCGCGACCAGACTTTGTTGGCGGCGTCGGTCTCGAGCGCGGAGTAGGCGTCCAGCACGCGCTTGAGCTGGGCGTTCACCAGCTTGCCCATACGGGCGACGCCCTTGAGCGCGCTCGGCGCGTCGATCTGGTCGACCAGCTTGACGCGCTTGGCGATGCTCTTGGCCAGATCGCCGATCCGCTCGAGTTCGGAGGCGATTTTCAGCGCGGAGATCGTCTGTCGCAAGTCGCGTGCGAGAGGCTGCCGGAGCGCAAGGAGGCGGAGAATCTTCTTCTCGGCTTCGATCTGCAAGGCGTCGATTTGCGGATCACGCGCGACAACGGTGTCGGCAAGCGCCAGATCGCGGGTCGCGATGGCCTGGATGGCGTCGGACAGCATGTCCTCGGCGAGACCGCCCATGCGCGCAAGATCGCCGGTCAGCTCTTCAAGGTCCTGCGAGAAAGACCGGACTGTATGTTCCGTCATGGTCTTGTCCTTTCATCCCGGCGTCAGAGATAGGAAATCTACAGCGAATGTCGCCCTATCCGAAACGGCCGGTGATGTAGTCCTGTGTCCGCATATCGCGCGGATTGGTGAAGATCTGCTCCGTCGGGCCGGCCTCGACCAGCTTGCCGAGGTGGAAGAAGGCGGTCTGCTGCGAGACGCGGGCGGCCTGCGCCATCGAGTGCGTCACGATGATGATGCAGTAATTGGCCTTCAGCTCGTCAATCAATTCCTCGATCTTTGCCGTGGCGATCGGGTCGAGGGCCGAGCACGGTTCGTCCATCAGGATGATTTCGGGGCTGACGGCGATTGCGCGGGCGATGACCAGACGCTGCTGCTGGCCGCCGGAAAGGCTCATGCCGGGGGCGGACAGGCGATCCTTCACCTCGTCCCACAGGCCAGCCTTTTGAAGGGAGGTTTCGACGATCTGGTCGAGATCCTTCTTCGAGGAGGCAAGGCCATGCAGGCGCACGCCATAGGCGACGTTGTCGAAGATCGATTTGGGGAAGGGGTTCGGCTTCTGGAAGACCATGCCGACCTGGGCGCGCAGAAGAACCGGGTCAATCGACTTGTCGTTGATGTTGTCGCCATCGATGGCGATCTCGCCGGTGACCCGGCAGCCGGGGATGGTGTCGTTCATCCGGTTGATCGAACGAAGGAAGGTGGACTTGCCGCAGCCCGAAGGGCCGATCAGCGCGGTGACGGATTTTTCCGGCATGTCGAGTGAGACGTCGAACAGCGCTTGTTTCTCGCCGTAGAAGACGCTGACATCCTTAGCGTGGACCTTGACCGGGCCGGGTGTGCCTTTGGCCGCCGTCACCGTCACCTGCGGGCGGGGCGGCGTTATGGTCTCCATACGGCTCATCACCCTGTCCGCCTTTTGCCTGACATGGCCGAATATTCGTCGCACTAGAAGGGCCTGCGACGTTTTCGTCCCCGCTCCGTTTTGACATACGGTCCGATTGTGACAGTCGCGCGAAGGTTTGTGGTTAGCACCCTGCGGCAGTCTGTTGCGGCGCAAAAACCCGCGTCCGAGCTGTGGATAAGTGAGCGGGTGACGTCTGAATAGCCAGCCACGTCCGGATTTACACCATGTTTTGGGTGTGTTTTCTGCGTCTTCCAAAGATTTGTGGACGGGAATCATCGAAATGTTCGCTTTTCTGAGATTATCTGACCACGATATGAGCCAGGAACGGGGCTTTCTTTGCTCCTATAGCGCCGCAGATGTGACATTGCCGGCGGAGCTTGCGGCGCCCGAAGAGGCGGCGCGGGACCTGCCGCGGACGCTGCTGACGGGGCAGGTGCGGAAACATCTGCGGGCCCTGCCCGTGCTGGACCTCAAGGCGTTCTGCGCCGGGGCCAGCGAGGCGGAGCTTCGGACGGCGATGGTCCGGTACGCGTTCATGGTGCAGGCCTATGTGTGGGGCGAGCCTGACGCGCCGAGCGCCCTGCCGGCGCAGCTGGCCGTGCCGATCTGGGCGCTGGCGAAGCGGCTGGGGCAGCAGCCGCTGCTGCCCTACTCGGCCTATGTGCTCGACAACTGGGACCGGCTGGATCGCGGCGGGCCGACCGCGCTCGACAATATCTGGATGATCCAGAACTTCCTTGGCGGGCAGGATGAAGCCTGGTTTGTGCTGGTCCATGTCGCGATCGAGGCGCGCGCGGGCGAGATGCTGGCGCAGATACCCGGGCTGATCGAAGCGGCGGATCGCGGCGATGCGCAGGCGGTCGAGGCGGGTCTTAGCGTCAGCAACAGGGTCTGGGACGATGTGAATGCGATCTTCGACCGCATGCCGGAGCGGTGCGATCCTTACGTCTATTTCCATCGCGTGCGGCCTTACATCCACGGCTGGAAGGACAATCCGGCGCTGCAGCAAGGCCTGATCTACGAAGGCGTCGCCGAGACTGCCGGCAAGCCGCAGGCGTTCCGTGGGCAGACGGGGTCGCAGTCGACCATCGTGCCGTCCATGGATGCGCTGCTGGGCGTGGGGCATGCGGCCGATCCGCTGCGGACATTCCTGGACGAGCTGCACATTTACCGGCCGCCGGCGCACCGGACATTCGTCGATGAAGTGCGGGCGCGCTCGCACCTGCGGGCGTTCATTCAGGCATCAGGCAATCCGAATCTGCGGGAGCTCTACAATACCTGCATCAGGAGCCTCGCGCGGTTCAGGACGCGGCATCTGGAATACGCGGCAAGCTATATCGCGAAACAGCACAAGGACTCCGCCGGCAACGACACGGATGTCGGCACGGGCGGCACGCCCTTCATGAAGTACCTGAAGAAACACCGCGACGAGGCGGAGCAGCATCTGTTGTAGGATTCACCTGCGGCGTGGGCCGCGCTATCTCGTCTCCCCTGGCGACAGCGACGACCCCGCATGACACAGCCTACAAGCAGAAGGGGCCGGAGCGTCGCTCCGACCCGCCTTTTTGCTCTATGACGACGGTCTATTTCGAGGCTGGCGGGCGCATTCAACGTGACCGACGAGACATGCTGGCGGGGAGCGACGTGCGAGGTCTCACCGCGTCGTCCACGACGCGGCGCCCCTAAACGCAACCGGGCTCGAACCGCTCGGTGTTGCCGACGTTGAAAAACGAGCGCTGGGGCGCACGCGAAGGTGTCGGCCACGGGACTTCAGCGTCCTCCTGGCCGACGCTTTTTCGTTTCCGCTAGTGCATATTCGCCATCGGCAGGACCACGCCGAAAGCTGACCCACGGCCAGGCTCGCTCTCGACGAGGAATTCGCCGCGATGGCGCTGAACGACGTGTTTCACGATGGCGAGGCCGAGGCCGGTGCCGGGCTTGAGACCCCTGCCCTGATCGACGCGGTAGAAGCGTTCCGACAGTCTGGGAAGATACTGCCGTTCGATGCCGGGCCCAGAGTCAGTGACGCGCAGCACGGCGAAGCTGGCGGCGTTGCTGGAGGCCGGGGCGGAGGCGATCGACATGCGCCCGGCGTCCTCCCAGCGGCGGCCAGCAATGGCGGAGGCTTCGCCTGCCCTGACGCCCGCAAGCACTTCGATATCGACGGCGCCCCCCTTCTCGGAATACTTGATTGCATTGTCGATCAGGTTCTGGACGACCTGCGCCAGTTCATCGCGCGCGCCGATAACGTTCACCGCGCCCACGGCGCCGGTCACGCGCAACTCGACGCCGCGTTCCCTGGCAACGGGCGCCAGCGCGTCGCGCGCCTCGATCACTACCGCGGCTAGATCGGCTTGGCCCTCAGGCGGCCGATGCTCGACAAGTTCGATGCGCGACAGCGAGAGAAGATCGCTGATCAGGCGCCGCATGCGATCGGCCTGGCTCTGCATGATGTCGAGAAAACGGTCGCGCGCTTCGGGGTCGTCGCGAGCCGGGCCGCGCATGGTTTCGATGAACCCGGCGAGCGACGTGAGCGGGGTGCGCAGTTCGTGGCTGGCGTTGGCGAGGAAGTCGACGCGCGCCATCTCCATCCGCTTGATATCGGTGAAGTCGTGCAGGCTGACCAGAACGCCTGAACCCAGGGGCGCAGCCACGCAGGCGAAGTGCCGGTCGGTCTCGTCGCGCTGGACGATCTCGAAGCGCTGCGGCTCGCCTGTGCTGCGTGCGGCGTCGACGGCGTCGAGCAGTTCGGGGCGGCGCACGATCACGGTGAGCAAGGCGCCTGTCGTCGTGAAGCGCAGCTCCGCGCGTGCGCTTTTGTTCGCCGCCTCTACCTTGCCTTGCGCGTCGATATACAGCGCGGCTTCTGGCAGGGCCTCGACCAGAGCGGTTCGGAATTTACGCTCGGCGTCAGCCTTTCGCCGGGCCTCCAACGCCGCGATCTCGTCAGTGTCGACTTCAACAGTGGGGTCCGCCGAGCCAAAGAACCAGCCGATACACACTGCTGCGACAACGACCGCGGCCAGCAAGGCGGAGATCCATGTCAGCTGCCCGATGAGCGCCAACCCCAGCAGAACGGCAATGGCGACGCCGGCAATGACGCGAAAATCCCTGCCGCGACCACTTCTGCCGGCTTTTGTAGCCACAGAGCCAGTTCCTGCGTGTGTTGAGTCAGCCATGCACCTGCCTACTGAAATTCGGTTGCCTTGTCCTGGTTTCGTATCAAGGCAGTGCAGAATTCGATTTCCATTTGGGCTTCGTTGACTTCCCGCGTCCGTCAGGGGAAATCGTGCTGTCGCCGCTGCTGCCGGCGAAGATCCGACCCCAGAGGCGCCCAAATGCGAATGTCCTTGCTTCTTGCCGCTTCCGCGACTGCCCTGCTTGCCGCTTGCTCGCCCGAAAAGCCCGCTCCCGCAGCGGAAGCTCCCAAGGCCGCGATCGGCAGCTTTGGCCTCGATCTGGCCGCGATGGATACCGCGGTGAAACCGGGCGACGACTTCTTCAACTACGTCAACGGCGCGTGGCTCAAGACCTTTACGATGCCCGCCGACAAGACGCGTTACGGCGCCTTCGACGCGCTGCGTGACAAGTCCGAGAACGATGTGCATGCGTTGCTCGAGGACATGAAGACGACGCCGCCAGCCGCCGGTTCGGTGCAGGAAAAAGTCGTGAACCTCTACAATGGATGGATGGACGAGGCCGCGATCGAAGCGCGCGGCGTCGCGCCGCTGAAAGCCGACCTCGACGTTATCAACGCCGCCAGGACCAAGGCTGACCTGATCAAGCTGATCGGCAACATCGAATATGCCAGCCCGATCGGCCTCTACATCTCGCCCGATCCGGCAGACCCAACCAAGTATGTGGTCAACATTTCGCAGGCCGGGCTCGGCATGCCGGTGCGCGACTACTATCTCGGCAAGAGCGAGAAGTTCGACGCCTATCGCGAGGCCTACAAGACCTATGTCACAAAGATATTCGAACTGATCGGTGATGCATCGCCTGCCGCTTCTGCCGACAAGGTAATCGCGTTGGAGACCAAGCTTGCCAACGTGCATTGGGCGCCCGAGCAGCAGCGCGACGTGCAGGCGACCAACAACCCGGTCGATCGTGCGGGCCTGAAGAAGATGATCCCCGCGATCGATTGGGACGTCTTCCTGCCTGAGGCCGGCCTTGGCGCGGTGCAAAACTTCGTCGTCAACGAGAAGACGGCGCTGTCGGAAGGGGCGAAACTGCTCGATACTCAACCGGTGGACGCGTGGAAGAAATACCTCGCCTTCCATATCGCCAGCGACAACGCGACGTCGCTGCCCAAGGCGTTCGATGACGCCAGCTTTGAGTTCTTCAGCAAGACGCTGCGTGGGCAGGAAGTTCAACGCGACCGCTGGAAGCGCGGCGTTCAAATGCTTGATGGCCTGATTGGCGAAGGCTTGGGCGAACTCTACGTCGCCAAGTATTTTCCGCCTGAGAACAAGGCGAAGATGGACGACCTCGTCGCCAACCTTCGCTCTGCGATGGGCGAACGTTTGAAGACGCTGGCGTGGATGGATGACGCAACGCGCGCGGAAGCTGTGAAGAAGCTGGGCACATTCGACCCGCGCGTCGGCTATCCCGTGAAATGGCGCGACTACACGGCCTACACGGTCGAAGCTGGCAAGCTGTTTGAGAATGTCCGCGCGGGCCGCAAGTTCGAGTGGAATCGTCAGGTGGCGCGGCTTGGCCAGCCGGTGGACCGCGAAGAGTGGGGCATGAACCCGCAGACGGTGAACGCGTACTACAACCCGCTGGTCAATCAGATCACTTTCCCGGCCGCGATCCTGCAGCCGCCGTTCTTTGATCCAAATGCCGATCCGGCGATCAACTACGGCGCCATCGGCGCGGTGATCGGCCACGAGATGGGCCATGGCTTTGACGACCAGGGCCGCGAGTTCGACGAGACCGGCAAGATCCGCAACTGGTGGACGCCGGAAACGAACGCGAAGTTCCTCGAACAGACGGCCAAGTTCGCGGCGCAATATGACGCGTTCTGCCCGCTCGAGGGCGTGTGCGTGAATGGCAAGTTCACGATGGGGGAGAACCTTGGCGATCTGGGCGGACTGGAGATGGCTTACACGGCCTACAAGCTCTCGCTCGGCGGCAAGGAAGCGCCGGTGATCGATGGCTTCACGGGCGACCAGCGCTTCTTCATGGCGCATGCGCAGGTGTGGCGCGCGGCGATCCGCGATGACGCACTTCGTAACCAGGTGTTGACCGATCCGCACTCCCCGGCTGCTGCGCGCGGCTCGATCCCGGAGCGCAACATGGATGCCTGGTATGAAGCGTTCGGCGTGAAGGAAGGCGATAAGGCCTATATCCCGCCGGCCGAGCGCGTCCGCATTTGGTAGGCAGACGTTTTTGACGATCGAAGCCCGCGATTCCTTCCCGAATCGCGGGGTTTTCGGTGGTGCTCAAGCGGCGGGCTGGACGCGCACGCGATATTGTTATTCGATAAATTTAATTGACACTGTTTTGGCGCTGGGACAATCGTGCCGACCGTCGCCAACCCCGGCGAAGACCGAGCCCAGAGGCGCCCTCCATGCGAATGAAACTTCTCCTTGCCGCCTCCGCAGCGGCCCTGCTTGCCGCGTGCTCGCCGGAGACGCCCGCCCCGCAAGCCGCTGCGCCGCCGGCGAAAGCCGCGATCGGTGAATTCGGTATCGATCTCGCGAACGCCGACACGTCCGTGAAGCCGGGCGACGACTTCTTCAAGTATGCGAACGGCACGTGGCTCAAGACATTCGTGATGCCGGAAGACAAGGCGCGCTATGGCGCGTTTGATGCGCTCAGCGAGAAATCCGAGAACGATGTGAAGAGCATAATAGACAGTTTCGCGACGACCCCGCCGGCAACCGGATCGAATGTAGCCAAGGCGGCGGACTTCTATGCGAGCTGGATGGATGAAGCGAGGCTCGAGACGCGCGGCATCGAACCGCTGAAGCCCTATCTCGACACGATCAATGATATCTCCGACAAGGCCGGCCTGCTGAAAGTCCTCGCCAGCGACGGCTATGCTTCGCCTTTCGGGCTCGGCATCGAGGCGGATACCGTCGACCCGACGCGTTACGCCGTCTGGGGCGCCCAAGGCGGCCTCGGCATGCCCGACCGAGAATACTATCTCGACAAATCCGAAGGCATGACGAAGTACCGCGAAGCCTACAAGGCCTATGCGACCAAGATATTCGAACTTCTGGGCGACAAGGAAGCCGCCAAGAGCGCAGACGCGGTCATCAAATTCGAGACCGAGATCGCCAAGGGTCACTGGAAGCAGGAAGAACTGCGCGTCGCCGACAAGGCCTTTAAGGCGATGGATGCGCCAGCCTTCCAGAAGCTCGTCCCGAACGTCGATCTGGCGAGGTTTGCAACCGATCTCGGCCTGCCGGCCCTGACCAACATGGTGGCTTATGGCGACACGTCGCTCACCGCTGGCGCCAAGCTGGTGGATACGCAACCGCTGCCGGTATGGAAGAAATATCTCGCCTTCCATATCGCGTCGGACAACGCGGCCTACCTGACCAAGGCGTTCGATGATGCGCGCTTCGACTTCTTCAACAAGACCCTGTCAGGGGTGACGATCAAGCGCGACCGCTGGAAACGCGGCGTGCAGCTGCTGGACCGCAATATCGGGGAGGCTCTTGGCGAAGCCTATGCAGCCAAATTCTTCCCGCCAGAGAACAAGGCGAATATGGAAGCCCTTGTCGGCAACCTGCACTCGGCGCTTGAAAGCCGCCTGAAGACGCTCGCGTGGATGGATGACCCGACCCGCACAGAGGCGCTCAAGAAGCTCGCAAACTTCGAAGTGCGCGTCGGCTATCCCAACAAGTGGCGCGACTATTCCGCCATGCAAGTCGACAAGGCCAAGCTGTTCGAGAACATTGCGGCGGCGCGCAAGTTCGAATGGGATCGTCAGGTGGCGCGTCTCGGCAGCCCGGTCGACCGTGAAGAGTGGGGCATGAACGCGCAGACGGTGAACGCGTCCTACAATCCGCTGATGAACCAGATCACCTTCCCGGCCGGCATTCTGCAGCCGCCCTTCTTCGACGTGCATGCCGACCCGGCGGTAAACTATGGCGCCATCGGCGCTGTGATCGGGCACGAGATTGGCCACGGCTTCGACGACCAGGGCTCGGCGTTCGACGACAAGGGCGTGCAGCGCGACTGGTGGACGGCCGATACGAAGGCGAAATTCTTCGCCGCCGCCAACCAGCTGAACAAGCAGTATGACGGCTATTGCCCGTATCCCGACAAATGCATCATCGGAAAGCTGACGACCGGCGAGAACATCGGCGATCTCGGCGGCATGATCATGGCCTACACCGCCTACAAACAGTCGCTCAACGGCGCGGAAGCTCCGGTCATCGAAGTGAACGGGGTCAAATACACCGGCGATCAGCGCTTTTTCCTGTCCTGGGCGCAAGTGTGGCGCGCAACGGCGCGTGAAGACATGGCGCGCCAGCTGCTGACCACCGACCCGCACTCGCCGCCGGAATACCGCGTCAACGGCGTCATGCCGAACATCGACGAGTGGTACACGGCCTTCAACGTGCAGCCGGGCGACAAGATGTATCTGCCGCCGGAAAAGCGCGTCCGCATCTGGTAACACGTTGACCGAAGACAAGACGGAAGGCCCGTGATTCCAAAAGGAATTGCGGGCCTTTGTGTGTGAATGGCGCCCGCGCGCTTGACTTCGCCGGCCCTCGCGAAAGACTCACGGAAAAGACATAACGAGGAACGCCCTTGGCCGCACGCCTGCTCCACCGCCTGTCGCAGGCGGCCGTCGCCGTTGCGATGCTGGCAGCCGCGTGCGCAGGCCCACAAGCAGCCGAGCGGCGAACTGCTCTTACTCCGACGGAACAGCATGCGCTTGCGCAACTGTTGCATCAGGACGATCAGGGACTGCTGCAACGACCGCCGCTGAGATCGACTGAGCCCGAAGCTGGGGAAAAGACGGAAGCGGGGGAGGATTTCTACAACTACGTCAACAGCGAGTGGCTCGCCTCATACCAGCTGCCCCCTGACAAGCTGTCGATCGGCGCGGCGGAAGAACTGACCGAACAGTCCGACGCCGTCGTACGTAAGATGATCGAGGAGATTGTCGCCACAAACCCGGCGCCAAGAACGCTGGAACGGAAGATCGCCGATCTCTACGCCGCCGCGATGGACGAGGATGGCATCGAAGCACGCGGGATCGCGCCGCTGCAGCCGCATCTCGATCGCATCCGGGCTGTGAAGACGCACGACGATCTTGTGCGGTTGATGGGCGTCATCGGCTACAATTCGCCGATCGGGCTGAGTGTTGCGGCGAGCCCCGCCGATCCCGACACCAATGCCGTCTGGCTGTCGCAGGCTGGGCTCGGCATGCCGCATCGCGGCTATTATATTTCGTTCGGCATGGAGGATGAATCCATCCGCCTCGCCTATCGCTCGCATGTCATCAACATTCTCCGCCTGATCGGAGAGAGCGACCCGGAAGACGGTGCGCTGCGCATCTACAATCTCGAGCGCAAGATCGCCCGCGCCCACACGGACGAAGACAGGTCGATCAGCGCGGAGCAGGCGCTGCGGTCCATGTCGATGTCGGAACTGAAGGCCTATGCGCCCGAGTTCCGCTGGGACCTCTTTCTTGGCGAGGGCGGTTTCACCAAGGCCGACCGCTTCGTCGTCACGGACCAGACCGCTGTTGCGGATCTTGCCAAGCTTGTGCCGGCGGAATCGCTGGACGACTGGAAGCTCTGGATGGAGTTCCATTTCGCCGACTCCTTTGCGGAATATCTACCGAAGGCCTTCGCGAGCAGCCATTTCGAGTTCTTTTCGCGTCGTCTTGCAGGCCTTCAGGAAAAGCCGGCGCGCTGGCAGTGGGCTGTCGGCATCGTGAACAATCAGATCGGCGAAGGCGTGGGCGAGCTTTACGTGCGCAAGCACTTTGCGCCGACCTACAAGGCCGATATCGACGCTATCGTCGCGAACATTCGCACCGCCTTCGAAACGCGCATCAAGGCGCTCGACTGGATGGACGACAAGACACGCGAGCAGGCGCTGGGGAAGCTGCAGGCGCTGAAACAGCAGATCGGCCAGCCCGATACGTGGAAGGATTACTCAGCCCTGCAGATCAAGCCGGGCAAACTGTTCGAGAGTGTCTATGCGGCCTACGAATACGCCTGGAACGAACAACGCGAGGACATGCACAAGCCCGTCGAGCGCGAACGCTGGCTAACGCCGGCCCATGTCGTGAACGCGTTCTACAATCCACTATCCAACACTTTCACCATGCCGGCCGGCATTCTACAGGCGCCGTATTTCGATCCGAATGGCGACCCGGCGGCGAACTATGGCGGCATCGGCGCGGTGATCGGCCACGAGATAAGCCACGGCTTCGACGATCGCGGACGGCAATTCGACGGATCGGGCCGCAACCGCAACTGGTGGTCGAAGGAGACGGATGCGCGCTTCGTGGCCAAGTCCGAATTACTGATCAAACAGTACGATGCATATTGTCCGTGGATTGGGACATGCGTGAACGGACTGGGCACGCTTGGCGAGAACATTGGCGACCTTGCCGGTCTTGAAATATCCCATGCCGCCTGGAAGCTGTCGCTGAATGCCAACGCGGCGCCAGTGATTAATGGCCTGACTGGCGAACAACGCTTCTTCATGGCCTACGCCCGCTCATATCGCGGCAAGATGCGCGAGGAGTTGGCGCGCGCGATGCTGGATGGCGACAGCCACGCGCCTAACCGCTATCGCGTCAACGGCGTGGTGCGGAACATGGACGCCTGGTATGACGCCTTTGACATAAAGCCGGGGGACAAGCTTTACTTGCCGCCGGAAGAACGCGTGAAACTCTGGTAGACTGACCGCAACAATCGCGATCTCGCCTGTTCCCCTGACGCGACACGCCTGCTAGAGCGCGGCGCATGCCGGTTCCGGATTCTGCTCGCTATGCCAAGGACGCCGCCGAAGCGATCGGCGCGCGGTTCGAGGATCTGGATGATGGCGATGGCTATCTGTTCCGCATCACCAAGGGCGCGCGGTTCGTGCTGGGCGGCGGGGGAAATATCTGCGCCTATCCGATCAACAGCGCTGTCGCCTACACCGTCTCGCGAGACAAGGCGCATACCAAGGCTGTGCTGCGATCACGCGGCCTGCCCGTCATTCCGGGCGGGCTGTATTTCGCGCAAACAAGGCGCGCCGCGATGCGAACACCGGGGCGCGAAGCTGCCGACGCGGCCGTGTTTGCCGACCAGCTTGGTTATCCAGTCTTCTGCAAGCCTAATCTCGGATCGCGCGGCACGTTCGCGGAGATCGTTCGCGACAAACCCATGCTTGCCGATTACATACGTCGCGTGTCGGTCGATTTCGAGGCGTTCCTGATCGAACCGCAGTTCGATGGCGTTGAACATCGCGTGCTCGTGCACGACGGTAGGCCCGTCTTCCATTCCACGAAGGGCGATCCGCCGCTGGTGGGCGACGGACAGTCAACGCTCGCCGAGCTGCTGGATGCGATGAATCAGAGCATCGCGACGGACGGAGTTTCGGCCCTGCCCGTGTCCGCGCTTGGCGGCGATGCTGCGCGCGTGCCGGCAGCCGGCGAGCGTGTGCCGCTGCGGGGGCGGCGCAACCTCAGCGCGGCGGGCGATATCGAGCAGGTGTCGGAAACGGCGCCGGAGCCGCTGGCGCGGCTGGCAATCTCGGCCGTCGCGGCGCTTTCGCTTCGAATCGGCGCGGTCGACATGTTCGATATTTCCACTGCCCGCGATCTTTCCGACCTCGTCGTCATCGAGGTCAACGGCAATCCCGGGCTGCGCACGCTTGAAAATGCGAAACGTTCCGATCTGATCCGGTCCATCTGGACAAGCATGCTGAATGAATGCCTGAGTAGCTGATGTTTGGCCTCCCAAAATTCGGCGATGGCATCGGCCTGCATCGCATCGAACGCTTCCTTCAGGCCCACCGGATTGACCGGGCCGCGCTCGCCCGCCGTTCGATTGCCGTCACCGGCACGAACGGCAAGGGCTCGACGGCGCGCTTTACCACGTCGGCAATCGAAGCGGCGGGCATGCGGGTGGGATGTTTCACCTCGCCTCACCTGTTCGACGTGCGCGAGCGTTTCATGATCGGCGACGACATGATTCCGCGGGCGGATTTCGACCGTCACACGGAGACCGTGCTGGCCTTCAACCGCTTGCTGCCTGAAGGCGACAGGCTGGGGGCGTTCGAATTTCTCTTCCTGCTCGCCATCCTCTGGTTTCAGCAGGAAAAGCCCGACGCTATCGTGTGGGAGGCCGGCATAGGCGGCCGCTATGATCCGGTGCGGTCAGTTTGCGCAAGCGTGTCTGCGCTCACATCGATCGAGCTTGAACACACGGAATTGCTGGGCGCGACAGAAGAACTGATCGCCTACGATAAGTCTGATGTCGTGGCGCCGGGCGGCTGCGTGATCCTGTCGCCATCGATCAGCGAAAGACTGGCCGTGCGTATCGCGGCCTATGCGCACCTGTCGGGCAAGGCGACCCTGCGCGCCATCGTTAGTCGCCGCGTCGGGCCGGTGGTGAACACGCCCAAAGGCGCGCGCTTCACCTATGGCTTCACGGCGGCGCCAGCTGCGGCGGACCAGCCCGTGCGGTTGCGTCTAGCTGGACAACACCAGGTCGACAACGCCGTCACCGCTCTGCGCACAGCGGAAGCCTGGCTCGGCCTCAAGCCCGAAGACAATGCTGAGCGACATATCGCGATGCTCACAGCGCTGGGCCGTACGCGATGGCCGGGGCGGCTGGAAAAAGTGGCGATGGCCCCGGACCTATGGATCGACGTCGGGCACACGCCCAACGCGTTGGAAGCGGTTACGCGCACTTTCCTGGACTTCAGTCCGCGCGAGAAGACGCTTGTCGTCTTTGGCGTCTCCGCATCGAAGGAAGTTGCTGGCATTGCCAGAATCGTCGCCGGCCGGTTCGATCACTTCATCCTGACGCGCGCCTACAAATCGGGAGCCGATGTCGCGTTGTTTGCCGAGACGTTCCGCAGGCAGTCGCAGGACGTGACGATCGCGGCCGATACGTCGGAGGCGGCGCGGATCGCCAAGGAGCGGGCGCAGCTTGAAGGCATGAACGTACTGGCGCTGGGCGGTCTGTTCCTGTCGGCCGAGGTGCAGCAGGCCTGGAATGGCGGCGACCCAAAGGCGCTGGAATTCCTCTAGCTATTCCGCCGCCGCTTTCGGCTTGCGGCGTCGCGGCTTCAGCTGGTCGCCATCTAGCGAGTCGTCCTCGCCTTGGAACATCTTGCGGACATCAACGGTCGAGCGCGCGCCGACGTGGCGGAAGCTGGTATGCAGCCAGTTCTCCGCGGCCTCGCGCCCCTTGGTGAACAACATGTCGATGAATTCCGGCTCGACATTGAACTTCGAAGATGCGCCGAGCGCGGCAAGAGACTTTTCATCGGCAATCGCGTGGACGAGCATCTTGCGATAACCGGTACCCTCCAGTCTTCCCGCTTCGATCAGCCGCGAGACGAAATCGACAGCGCGCAGATCGTGCAGCAGCGAAGCATTGAACGTGATCTCGTTGACGCGATTGATGATGTCTCGCGCGGTGGTCGGGGCCCCCGGGCGCTTGATCGGGTTGATCTGCACCAGCACCACATCGTCCGACGCGCAATGGTCGAACAGCGGCCAGAGCGCGGGATTGCCGGTGAACCCGCCATCCCAATAGGGCACGCCATCGATCTCGACAGCCTGGAACAGCCACGGCAGGCAGGCCGACGCCATGACATGATCAGCCGCAAGTTGCTTCTTGTCCCAAACATGCGCACGGCCGGTTTCGACATTGGTGGCGGAGATGAACACCTTCACCTTCGACTTGCGCACGCGATCGAAATCAACCAGCCGGAGAACGAGATCCTTGAGGGGATTGATGTTGTACGGATTGAGGTCGTAGGGGCTGGCAAGCCGCGTCACGAGATCGAACATCACATAGGCAGGGGATGCATCGAGGCCCCAGCCGCCAAGCATCGCTTCGATCGGTGAGCGCTGAAGCGGGCTTGTGCGGGCCTCGTCCAGCACGCCGCTCCAGAAACCGCGCAGGCTTTCGCGCGCCTCCTCCCGATCGCCCGCGTGATATCCAGCCGCAAGGGCGACCGCATTCATTGCCCCGGCGGATGCGCCTGTGATGCCTTCGATTTCCACCCGCGGATCTTCCAGCAGGCGGTCGAGCACGCCCCACGAAAACGCGCCATGCGCGCCGCCGCCTTGCAGGGCAAGGTTGATCAGCTTAGGAGCGTCGCTTTTCGTGGCCATGGACTAGTCCTTGCCCCGATTAGAGCGCTCAGCCAAACTTAAACGTCAATGACTTCGATGACGTGATAGCCGAAACGGGCCAGCGCAGGCTGCATCGCGGCGCGATTGGCGGCGCCGCCCGTCACATAAGCACTCGCCTGTCCCGGCGGTCGGGGCGTGCTCGGCGCAACGCGCATGACTTGCCGCGCGACCGCCTCGCCCGTGTCGATGAGGCGAACGCCGGGAGGACACGCCGCAGCGATGGCTTCGCGGATCAGCGGGAAATGCGTGCAGGCCAACACCACAATGTCGATCTGCGACCCGTGCGGCGGATCGAACAGAGGCTTCACGGCGTAGGTCACCTGTTCCTGATCGATGCCCTGCCCCCGCACGGCGCGCTCGGCCATGTCAACCAGTCCTGCCGTGCCCCGCCGCACGACGATCTTGCCGGCTGCGAACTGCCGCTCGAGATCATCGAGATAGGCGCGGCGCACAGTCCCCGGAGTTGCGAGAATGCCAATCACGCCTGTCTTCGTCTGCTCGGCAGCGGGCTTGATCGCTGGCACAGTGCCGACCACCGGCACTTTCACGGTCGCACGGATGGCGTCGAGCGACAGGGTGGATGCCGTGTTGCAGGCAATGACCAGCACGTCCGGTTTCGCGACGTCGACCAGGGCCGCGCAGAGACGCGGCAAGCGCTCACGCAACTCATCATCCGTCTTCACGCCATAGGGAAAAAAGCCGCTATCCGCCGCATAGTCGACAATCCAGTCCGGCGCCGCCTTGCGCAGCTCGTCGGCGATCGTCAGCCCACCCACGCCTGAGTCGAACACCAGAGCGCGGGTCATGGGATCGGATCAGCCCTTCTCGCTCTGCGGGCCGACGAGCGGACCGTAGAGATCGGTGCGACGGTCGCGGAAGAAACCCCAGGCGGCGCGCGCGCGATCGACTTCGTCCATGTCGATGGTGGCGATAACGACGCCTTCCTGCTTGCGATCGAGATCGCCCATGACCTCGCCGGTGTGGTCGGAGATGAACGATGTGCCGTAGAACACCTGTCCGTTCTCCTCGCCCACACGGTTGGCGGCGGCGACGGGCGTGACGTTGGATACGGCGTGGCCCAGCATGGCTCGGCGCCAGCGGGCGGCTGTGTCGAGGCTGGCGTCATGCGGCTCTGAGCCAATCGCGGTTGGATAAAGCAACACGTCAGCGCCCTGCAACGCCATGGCGCGCGCGGCTTCCGGGAACCACTGGTCCCAGCAGATGCCGACGCCGACGCGGCCCTTCTTCGTGTCCCAGACACGGAAGCCGGTGTCGCCGGGACGGAAATAGTATTTCTCCTGATAGCCGGGGCCATCGGGAATGTGCGATTTGCGATAGACGCCGAGCAGCGAGCCATCGGCGTCCGCTATGACGACCGAGTTGTAGTAGGCTGGGCCGGCTTTCTCGAAGATAGACACCGGGATCACCACGCCGAGTTCGCCGGCGAGTTTGGCCATCGCAACGACGCCCGGATCGGATTTCCATGGATGTGCGCGCAGAAAGTTTTCCTCGGACTGCGTCGTGCAGAAGTAATGGCCTTCGAACAGTTCGGACGGAAGGATTACGTCCGCGCCTTTCGATGCGGCTTCGCGCACGAGATCGCTGACCCGCTTGATGTTCTTGTCAGGGTCGTCGGTCAACGCCGACTGGAGTACGGCGAGAGTGATCTTGCGCGCCATGATCGCCTCCTTCGCTATCGGGCCGGTTGCTGCTGGGTGATGCAGTGGAATGAACCGCCGCCTGACAGAATGTGGTTTGACGGCAGGCCGACGACATTGCGGCCGGGGAAATATGGCTTCAGGGCGTCGACGGCTTGCTGCGCCGACGGCGTGCCATAGGTTGGCACCACCACGGTCGCATTGCCGATCAGGAAGTTCATGTGGCTGGCGGGCGCGACATCGCCATCCTCGTTCTCGACGCGGCCCGGGGACGGGATGCGCACGACCTTGAGAATGCGCCCGCGCGCATCGCGCTGGTTCTCCAGCTGCGCGGCGATCTCGTCGAGACGCGCGGCGTGCGGGTCATCCACGCCGTAGGGCGACTGACAGGCCACCACGCCGGGCGCGAGGAAGCGCGCGATATTGTCCACGTGCCCATCAGTGTGGTCGTTCAGCAGGCCGCGGTCGATCCAGATCGTGGTACGCGAGCCGAGCGCGTCGTGAAGCAGCGCCTTGATGTCAAGCTCGCTCATCAGCGGATTGCGATTGGGATTGAGCAGGCATTCGCGCGTGGTGAGGATCGTGCCCTCCCCGTCCCAGTCAAGCGCCCCGCCCTCGAGCACGCGGTCCCAGCGCGCCGCGTCAGCGCCAGCCTCGATCGCTATGAACGCGCCGACCTGGTCATCGTAATCGAGAACGTACTTGCCGCCCCAGCCATTGAAGGTGAACAGGGCGCAGCGGTCGTTGGCATAAAAGATCGGGCCGGTGTCGCGCAGCCAGATATCACCATAGCACGCGTCGATCAGCTCGGCATATTCGCCGATTGCTTTCTCGGCTGAAAGCATCGCAGTCGGGCCGTGGACAAGCACTTTCATCTTGTCGCCCGGGCGGCCCTCGGGACCCGGCGCGGCGAGCGCCTTGACCATGGCGGCGACCTCGGCCTGCGCGGGGCCAAGATTCTCCAGCCATAGCTCTTCGTCGGCCGGCCAGGCCGTCCAGATCGCCGCGTGAGGCGCCCATTCCGCCGGAGGGTGAAGACTGATCTCGCTCATGGTTCGCCGCTCTATCAGGTGCGCGCCAGCACGCAAGCTTCTGGCGCAACGTCAGGCATAAGCGAGGCGATATGGCCCCTCTTTCCCAAAAGAAAAGAGGCGGCCCGCAAGGACCGCCTCTTCCTGGTTCGCCGAGCGTAGATCTTAGAAGTCGTAGCGGGCGCCGAAGCGGACCTGCCAGAGCGATGCGTCGACGTTGATCGTGTCGGCATCCGGGTTGGTTTGATTGGCAGAAATGATGTAGCGGCCCTGCGAGTCCACTCCCGAGACCGTGTAAAGGCTGGCGAGCGCCGGGAAGCCATGCTCGCGCACGATGCCCCAATTTGGGTTCATCAGGTTGCCGATATTCTGGATGACCATGAAGGCTTCTGCCTGATGACCTTCCGCAAAGCCCGGGATCGCTTGCGACAGTTTGAAGTCGACGCGCGCAATCCAGTCATCGTTGGCGATGTTACGCGGGGCGATCTGGCCACGATAGTCGGACAAGCGATCATTGCTCGAGATGTAGTCGTTGAGCCGTTGCACCGCGCCTGCGTTCGACGAAGGCGAGATGAACGGATCGGCCACGCCGGTCGGGATGTAGGCCAGTGTGCGGTTGATTGAGTTGGTGTAGGGCTCGAAACCGGTCGTGCTGGTGTTCGTGGCCATCGTGTAGCTGTAGGGCAGGCCTTCCTGCGCATAGCCGCCGAGCGAGAACTTGGTCGGGAAGTTCTCCATCAGCTCCAGTTCGTAGTTCACGTTGAACGAGAAGCGGTGCGGCACGACATAGTCCGAGCGGTCGAGCGGCATGTTGATAATGTCGTAGCGAGCGGCGTTCTCGAAGTTCGAGAAAGCAACCGACGACGTCATCGGGTTCGTCTCGTTGCCGTAGACGTGGGCGTAGCCGAGCGTCCAATCGAGGCCGAAGTCGTAGTCCTTGTGGACCGACAAGGAATAGACCCAGTTGTCCGACTTGCGATCCGAGTTCGACAGCAGGAAATCGTTTGTATTGCCGGTGTAACGCGGACGACCGTCGATGAACTTGCCGGCGCTGACGTAGCCCAGTGGCAGGATCACAGGCGCGTTGTCCGTTTGGGCGTAGAGCACATCGGCGTCGATGCGGTAGTCACCGCCCAAAATGCCAAGCATGGAGCCGGTGTCGAGGTTCCAGGTCGCGCCGAGCGCGTAGCGCCAAGAAGCCGGGAGCTCGAAATCCGGGTCGATAGCGTTGACGCCGCCGCGCGGAGCAGCCGTGCCGATGAAGTTCACACCCTGGGTCGGCACGTCATAGAACGGGCGGCCTGAGCCGTTGTAGGTGAAGTCTGACAGGTTCGGCTGGAGCGGATTAGCCAGCGTCAGGCCCGGGAACGAGCAGCGGCGGACAGTCGGGGCGCTCGACGCCGCGTTCTGGCAGATGAAGTCGCTCGAGAGCACACCCGTGTTCGAGTAGCTGTTCGACAGCCAGACGTTCGGATTGCCGCCCGAATAGAGGCCGGCGCCGCCGCGGAAGGTGATGTCGTCGCTGAAATCGTAGGTGAAGCCGATGCGCGGTTGAAGGAGGTGGAGACCATCGAAGGTCTCGTCATTGCTGAAGCCGTAGCGTGTGCGGAACGCGGCGTTGTATGCTGGCTTGTCGTCGGAGCTGTAAACGTCGAGACGGAGACCCGCGACGATGTTCAGCACATCGTTCACCTGCCAATCGTCCTGGAGGTACATGGTCGTGGTTTCGAAGCCGAAGGCCGCAGCGGAGTCGTTCGGATCGTTTGTGCCGACCGAGTTCGAGTATTCGAAGTAGCTGAAGCGGCCAGCCTGGAAGTTGGCGAGGCTGGAGAAGCGCCACTCGCCTTCGACTTCCTGCAGGAACAGGTTGAACACGTCGAGCTCTTCGCGTTCGACACCTGCGGTGAAAAGGTGGTCCTCGATCGCGTAGTTCATCGCGGCCTTGTAGCTCATCACTTCGTAGCTGAGCTTGTTGCGGTGACGCGAGTCGTCCGAACCGAGATAGATGCGCGCCGTGCCGCCGATCGTGCGCGGAACGTCGACCTGGATCTCGCCGAAATCAGGCCCCGCGACGGAATTCTGACGGTTGTCGAGCTTCAGGTTCGAAACACGGAACTCGGTCGAGAAATTGTCGGTCCAGTCCGAGAACAGCTGGCCGGTATATGATTCCAGCTTGGCGCCGCGCTCGTAATAGTGATTGCCATCGACGATCTGCGTCGACGTGTCGTCTGAGGACGAGAAATTGAAGCCGTCATTGTAATTGTAGGTCAGCGACGCGCGGTGACGATCGTTGATGTTCCAGTCGAGCTTGACCAGCAATTTTTCATCTTCGACCGCTATCGAGCCCGGCAGGCCGCCGGCCTCGTAGCCGTACTGGTTCACGGCCGTGTCGATCACAGCCTGGTAGACGGCCGGGTCGATGAACTTGTCCTGCGGCGTGAAGGCAAACACGTTCGCGCCTTCGAACTTTTCGTAGGCGGCGAAGAAGAACAGCGTATCCGGGATGATCGGGCCGCCGAGGCTGGCGCCGTAACGCTTCTCGTCAAAAGTGCCGAGGTTGCGCTGGACGCCATCGGTTTTGTCACCGGTCAAACCATCATCGGTGTAGTCGAAGAACACGCCGCCGTGGAACTCGTTCGAACCTGACTTGGTGACGGCGTTGATGTTGCACGCAGTGAAGAAGCCGTACTGAACGTCGAACGGAGCGAGTTCGACCGAGACCTGTTCGATCGCATCCAGCGAGAACGGCATGCGCTCGGTTGGATAACCCGAGCTGTTGAGACCGAAGCTGTCGCCGATGCGAGTGCCGTCGAGCGTGAGAGCGTTGTAACGCGGGTTGGCGCCACCGCAGGAGAGGGCGTCCGAGTTGCCCTGGTCGATCGAGATGCGCGGGTCGGACGCCAGCAGGTCGCGGATGTCGCGATTGGCGAGCGGTGCGTTCTCGATGTCGGCCAGGCTGAACGTGGCTGCCGGGCCGGTGGCGATCGGCGTGGCGCCGGCCTGCGTCGCCGTAATGATCACGATGTCGGTCGACTGGGAGCCCGAGAAGGTCAGGGAAAGGCTGGTCGGCTGTCCGAGGGCCAGGAACACATCGTTGACCTGGGTCGTTTGCTGGCCGGACGCTGAAATCGAGACCGTATAGGGTCCGCCGACATTGAGGCCGCGGACGTCGAACGCGCCAGTGGGTGTGGTAACCACGGTGCGGGTCAGCCCGGTTCGCGTATCTTCGACCGTGACGGTCGCATCGCCGGCCGCAGCGCCATCCGCGGTCGAGACCGTGCCCTGCACGCCCGACGTCGTCACCTGCGCGTAGGCCGCTGGCGTAAGCGAGGCCGTAACCGCCACGAACGCAACGCCGCCAGCCAGCTTTTTCAGATTGATCATTGTCACCCCTTCGCCACCAAGGAAGAGGCGTCGCCTCTTCCGATTTCGACGCGCCGATAGCCTGTCGGCTACGCCCGCTCAACCACCGGCCTATGAATGTTTCTTGACGGGATCACGCGTGTTTTTCGCGACATTCCGGGGACCCGTTGGCGGCTCTGAGGGGCGCTCGCCAGTCCCTCTCCAAGTGATCCACAGACTCGCTTTCGCAACAACCTGCGGCCCGCCTTGATAATTCCGGAGTTTTCCGCGCCGCGGCAATTCCCTTCCGCGCGGGACGATCATCGCGCGAGAGCTGGTGATGTCCGCGTGCAAGGACGCAACAGCCCGCCATTCACAGCGACGCAGCCCGACTTTCAGGCTGGGCCGACCAAAATAAGTCCACGATTCACGTCGCTCTGTGGCTAAAGCGCCACGCCAATACCGTCACCCCACCTGTCGCTCGCGGCAAACCCATGCCACGACGCGAATCTGCGTCGACTTCTGGCGCGGGCTTCGACCCTTTAGGGTCCGTGCAAATTTCCAGGACGCCCTTGCGATGAATGCCCTGAAAGACATCTGGCGGCGCAATCCATCGGCATGCGTCGCGCTGCTGATCGCGGCGGTTGTAGTGGTGCGGGTCGCCGTGGTCATCGCGACTCCGCTGGAGATCGGGCCGGACGAGGCCCAATACTGGCGCTGGTCCCGCACGGTCGACTTTGGCTACTATTCCAAGCCGCCGCTGATCGCCTGGGTGATCGCAGTCTCGACCGCCGTGTTCGGTGATGGCGAGTGGGCGATACGGTTCTTTTCACCCGTGCTGCACGGCGTGGCGGCGTACTTCCTGTTCCTGCTTGGCCAGAAAGCCTTCGATTCGCGGATCGGCGCCTGGTCGGCGGCGATCTATCTGCTGATGCCAGGAATCTGGTTGTCATCGACGATCATGTCGACCGACGCCGTATTGTTGGCGGCATGGGCGGCGGCGCTCTATTTTCTCTGGCGGTTCCGCGACAGCCCGAACATGGCCAACGCCATCCTTGCCGGCGCCATGATCGGCCTCGCCATGCTTGGCAAATACGCCGCTCTCTACCTCTATGGCGGAGCGGCGCTTGCAGCCTTGATCGACCGGGACATGCGCAAGGCCGTGCTATCGCCTGCCGGCGGGGTGCTGGTGATCGCCTCCCTGATCGTGCTCGGTCCCAACATCGCGTGGAATTTCGCGCACAATTTCGAGACCGTCAGCCACACCGCCGATAACGCCAATCTTGGCGAAGCCGGTTTCAGCCCGCTGCACGTTTTCGGTTTCCTTGGCGATCAGGCCGCTGTGTTTGGACCCATTACCCTGCTGCTCCTGCTGGTCGGGTTTACGCTGATCGCTGGCCGCAAGGACAAATGGACAACCACACGCGAATTCTGGCTGCTGTGCTTCATCGTGCCGCCGCTCATTGTGATCATGGGACAGGAGATCATGTCACGGGCGCACGCCAACTGGGCGGCTGCGGCCTACCCTGCAGCGTGTGTGTTGCTTGCGGCCTGGATCGACCGCGCCTTCGGATCCGAAACAGGCCGCATGAAGGTTTCGCCTTTCCTCAGGAGCGGCATCGCGTTTAACGCCATCATCGGCCTGATCTTCACGGCGCTCTGGGTTTCGCCTTCGCTGGCTGACGCGACGCGCGCTTCAAACAGCATGAAGGGCGTGCGCGGATGGGAAGACACGGTTGCTGGCCTTGGCGCCAAGGCCAAGGAAATCGGCGCAACCGCTATTCTGGTCGATGACCGCGAAATCTGGCACGGCATGGACTATTACGGCCGCAACGTCGACATGGCGCCCGTTCGCACCTGGCTTCGCGGCGATCGCGCCCGCAGCCATGCCGAGGAAGCCGGCGCGATCCAGCCAGGCGACGATGTTAAAATACTGATTGCGAGCGGCGCCGGCGGCAACCGTCCGATGATCCGGCGGGATTTCACCACCATCGAGGAAATCGGATATCTGACAATCCCGCTAGGACCGACGCGGGAACGGAAGTTCAAGCTGTACGTCGCTTCCGGCTATCTCCATGTTTCGCGAACGCCCGAGTTCGAGGCGAAGTACCATAACGTGATCGAGGACTAGCGAACGCTAGGGCGCGACGGCGCCGGGAATCTCGCGCACATCTGGCGTCACGCGCAGGCCAGCTTTGACGTTGTCCTGCCCCTCCGCGACCAGCAGCGCATTGCGTGGCAGGCCGGCGACCCAGATGCCGTCCGGCGTCTCGTCGATGATGTCGGCCGGTACAAAGCTGACCACGCCACCCACATCCACAAAGCGCACGCCGATGCGACCCTGGTCGTCCGGCAGAAGCAGCGCGGGGCTGACGCGGTGAGCATAGCCCCGGCCCGTTTCGACCTTGATCTCCGCCGTGCGGCCCACCGTGATGGCGTTGCCCGGGTTTGGCACGGAAACCTCGAGCCTGAACTGGCGCGTGGACGCATCGGCCACGCGCGCGAGATAGGTCACCTTGCCTTCGACCTCGGCGCCGTCCGACAGGCGAACGCGTGCATTGCCATCAACAATGATCTGCCCTGCTTGCTTCTCCGTCGCCTGCGCCACAAAGACGATCGGGTCGAGTTGGACGACGACGCCGCACGAGCCGCCCGGATTGAGAAACTGCCCGACGTCCGCGTTGCGTTTCTCGAACACGCCGCGAAAGGGCGCACGTACTTGCATCTTCCTCAGATCCGACCGGGCGACATCAAGAGACGCCTGAGCGCCGTCGAGCGCCGCCTTGGCGCTCGTCAGCCGGCCCTGCGTCGCCCAGCCATTCGCCACTAGCTTTGCAGCCGCATCATAAGCCTGGCGCTTGCCGGCCATGGCGGCCTCCGCCTCGCGCACCTTCGCGCTGGCGCCGTCCACGTCGAGACCACAAAGGAGCGCGTCCTTCTCGACCAGCATGCCCTCCGTGACAGGAGCTTGCGTGACCGTGCCGGCGGACTGTGATTTCACGTCAAGAATGCGTGCTTCAGTGCGTCCGCCCACCGACAGGAACAACGGCCGCTCGACAGCCTGCGACCGGATGACCACGACAGGCATGCCATTCCGGCCCTGGCTGGCGTCCGGCAGGGCCTTATCCAGGGTCGGGATCTTGTCGGCCTGCACATCGCGGATGTCGTCGCCACCGGGCATGAGGGAGCGAATGCCGACAATGGCGACGATCAGCGCGATCGCTCCGAGCATGATGGTCAGCAGACGCGGCAAATGTCCCGGTTCCTCCGGTCTTTAAAGGGTAGCTCAGCCAGCATAGGCGGCTTCGCCTTGGCAAGGTATCAAAATGGCGTGGCGGGCGAGATTATGGCGCTAACCACTCGCCTCGGCAGTTGACCGGGGTTTTCCGGCTAAACATTGGCATTAGTTGCATTTGCCGCGCTTACCCCCTAGGTCCAGCCTGCGCAAACGGGCCCGGACGGGGGCTCCGTCAAAGCTCCAGGACGCCATGACGGAAGCCGCTGATAAGCCCGCAGAAAAGCCTGCCAAGTCACCCAATGCCCCGACGGAAGAGACGGTTCTGTCGGTCAAGCATTATACCGACCGCATGTTCTCGTTCCGGATCACGCGGCCGTCGGCGTTCCGTTTCCGCTCCGGCGAGTTTGTAATGATCGGCCTCGAAGGGGCAAACGGCAAGCCTCTGCTGCGCGCCTATTCGATCGCCAGCCCAAGCTGGGACGAGGAGCTGGAATTCTTCTCGATCAAGGCGCCCGACGGTCCGCTGACTTCGAAACTCCAACTGATCAGGCCAGGCGACAAGGTGCTGCTGGGCCGCAAGTCGACCGGCACTCTGGTCCACGACGCCCTCACACCCGGCAAGCGGCTGTACTGCTTCTCGACCGGCACCGGGCTCGCACCCTTCGCTTCGGTGATCCGTGACCCTGAAACCTATGAGCGGTTCGAACAGGTAATCGTGACCCACACCTGCCGCGAAGTAGGCGAACTGAAATACGGACAGGAGCTGGTCGAAAGCCTGCGCGATGATCCGCTCGTTGGCGAGTATTTCGGCCGCCTCGTCCACTACACGACGGTCACGCGCGAACCCTGGCCGAACCAGGACCGCATCACAACCTGCATCGAAAAAGGCACGCTGTTTGCCGATCTCGAAGTCCCGCCGCTCGACCCGGCGGTTGACCGCGTCATGGTCTGCGGCTCGATGGACATGATCAACGACATCAAGGCGCTTGTCGAAAAGGCCGGCCTCAAAGAGGGCTCCAACGCCCACCCCGCCGAGTTCGTGATCGAGAAAGCGTTCGTGGGCTAGTCCGCCTGCAAGTTCGCATCAGCAGCAGACACGCGACTTCGTGCTACGATCTGGCCCGAAACTCGCTCTTGTTCTACGCTTCATCTTCGCACCGAAATGGGCCAAGAAGCGTGTCAGAGAAGCCGTGACACACTGGAGGATCGCCCATGTCCGAGAGCCACGTTTATCCCGTGCCGCCGGAATTCGCGGCAAAGGCGCGGGTGAACGCCGCAAAGTACGAGGAAATGTACGCGGCCTCTATCAGTGATCCGGAAGCCTTCTGGCGCGAGCACGGCAAGCGCCTGCGCTGGATGCGGCCCTACACCAAGGTCAAGAACGTCAACTGGGACATCTCGAAAACCAACGATCCCAACGACCTTCAGATCAAATGGTTCGAAGACGGCACGCTCAACGTATCGGCCAACTGCATCGACCGCCACCTTCCCCACAAGGCCGATGTCACAGCGATCCTGTTTGAGGGCGATGATCCCAACGTCTCGAAGCACGTCACCTATGCGGAGCTGTATTCGCAAGTCTGCCGCTTCGCCAACGTGCTGAAGGCGCAGGGCGTCAAGAAGGGCGACCGCGTCACCATCTACATGCCGATGATCCCCGAAGCAGCCTACACGATGCTGGCTTGCGCGCGCATTGGCGCGATCCACTCCGTGGTGTTTGGCGGCTTCTCGCCGGATTCGATCGCAGGGCGCATCGAGGATTGCGGCTCGACCTGCGTGGTAACGGCCGATGAAGGCCTTCGCGGCGGGAAACCGATTCCGCTTAAGGCCAATGTCGACGCCGCGCTCGACCGTCTGGGCGCAACCTCGCCGGTCAAATCCGTCATCGTCGTGAAACGCACGGGCGGCAAGATCGCCATGACAGAGGCCCGCGATCATTGGTATGATGATCTGGCCCAGACCGTCTCCGACGAGTGCGAGCCGGAAGAAATGAGCGCCGAGGACCCGCTCTTCATCCTTTACACCTCCGGCTCCACCGGAAAGCCAAAGGGCGTGCTGCACACCACGGGCGGTTATCTCGTCTGGGCGTCGATGACCCATGAGATCGTCTTCGATCTCAAGCCAAACGATGTCTTCTGGTGCACGGCGGATGTGGGCTGGGTGACGGGCCATACTTACGTGGTCTACGGCCCGCTCGCGAATGGCGCGACGACACTGATGTTCGAGGGCGTTCCGACCTACCCTGACGCATCGCGGTTCTGGAAGACGGTCGACAAGCACAAGGTCACGACATTCTACACGGCGCCCACCGCACTGCGCGCGCTCATGGGCGCGGGCGACGATTATGTCACCAGCTCATCGCGTAAATCGCTGCGCCTGCTCGGTTCGGTCGGCGAGCCAATCAATCCCGAAGCATGGGAGTGGTACTACCGCATCGTCGGCGAGGAGCGCTGCCCAATCGCCGACACATGGTGGCAAACGGAAACGGGCGGTGCGCTGATGACGCCGCTGCCCGGCGCGCACGCTCTCAAACCAGGCTCGGCTGCAAAGCCATTCTTTTCGATCCGTCCGCAACTCGTTGACGACAAGGGAGCGGTTCTCGAAGGCGCAACCGCCGGCAATCTGTGCATCCTCGATTCCTGGCCCGGCCAGATGCGCACGGTCTACGGCGATCATACGCGCTTCGTCGACACCTACTTCCGCACCTATCCCGGCAAGTACTTCACCGGCGATGGCTGTCGGCGCGATGAAGACGGCTATTACTGGATCACGGGCCGCGTCGATGACGTCATCAACGTCTCCGGCCACCGCATGGGCACAGCAGAAGTTGAAAGCGCGCTCGTTTCGCATCCGAAAGTCGCCGAATCAGCCGTCGTGGGTTACCCGCACCATATCAAAGGTCAGGGTATCTACGCTTACGTTTCACTGATGGCCGGCGAGACGCCCACGGAAGACCTCCGGAAAGAGCTGACCAATCACGTTCGCAAGGAAATCGGACCGATTGCCTCGCCCGACCTGATCCAGTTCGCGCCGGGCCTTCCAAAAACACGTTCGGGCAAGATCATGCGCCGCATCCTACGCAAGATCGCGGAAAACGACTTCTCCAATCTTGGCGACACATCAACGCTTGCCGACCCTGCTGTCGTCGACGATCTCGTTAAGAACCGCGCTAACAAATAGCGCTATCGGGTAACGCGTGACGCGCGAAACGGGCATACTTGTCGACTGGCACGACGCACGGGGCTTTGGATTCATCCAACGCCCCGCCGGCGGCAAAATCTATGTTCACATGAAGTCGATCGGGAAAAGCGTCGAGCGGCCGAAGGCCGGTGACAGCCTGTCCTACGAGATCGGCCAGGGTTCCAACGGCCGGCCTGTCGCCATCAATGTGCACAATCATGGCGCGCCGAAAGCCAAGGCGGCGCCAGCCGTTCGCTCTGCGCCCGATCCCGCTCCAGCGCCGGCGCGCCCAAAGGCCGACCCCGGCATGCTCGGCATATCAATCCGCGTGTCGGCGGCCGCCGTGATCCTCGTGCTGCTTGCGAACGACATCATGCTGGGACGCTTCCCGCCCTGGGTCGGCCTGCTCTACCTGATCGCCGGCATCGCCTCCTTCCTGTTCTATCAGGCGGACAAGCGTGCGGCCGCGCGGCGTGAATGGCGCGAGCCGGAGCGTCGTCTGCATCTGCTCGATCTCACGTTCGGGATCATTGGCGGCCTGCTGGCGCAACACGTGCTTCGCCACAAGACCTACAAGCCCGGCTTCGTAATGGTGACCGGGCTGATCACAGCTCTACACGTCCTGACGCTCGGCCTAATAATGTTTGGCGTTTACGCGCCGGGTTCAGTAGGCGACGCCTTCCGGCAGTGGTTTCCGTCTGTCGGTCGCTGAAGCGGCGATCAGACCGCGATATCGAACTCATCGAGATCAAAGTCGCCATCATCGAAGCTCGTGCGACCTTCGCCGCGGATCGGCTTGGCGTAGCGGGCAATCGCCTCGAACAGGATTTCGCGCACGATCGGCTTGGCGACATGGTCGTCAGCGCCAGCCTCTTTCGCTTCCAGCACGTGTTCGTCGGTCGCGTTGGCGGAAACGGCGAGCATGGGCGTCGGCGGCCGGCCGCTTTCGCGCTCCCACGCACGAATGGCGCGCATGGCGGCAAGCCCGCCCATGATCGGCATTTGAAGATCCATTAGCACGAGATCGAACCGGCTGGTCGAGAACTTCTCGACGGCTTCCTTGCCGTTTTCCGCAAACGTGATCTGCAGACCCGATTGAGCCAGCAGCAATTCCACAACACGGCGGTTCATCGGATTATCTTCGGCGACCAGCAGGCGAAGGTTCTCGATACGCGTCTCGGTATCGAAATCCTCGACTGCGACCGCCGTGATGGCGCCCAAGGCTGCGATGCGGTCGCGTGAGATCGGACAGATGACCTCGAACGTCGAACCTTCGCCTTCCTTAGACTGCGCGCTCACCTTGCCTTTCATCAGCTCAACCAGACGCTTTACAATGGATAGGCCGAGCCCCAGCCCGCCGAACTTGCGCGACGTTGAAATGTCTGCCTGCTCGAAGCGTTCGAAAATCCGGTCCGCCAGTTCGGGAGGGAAGCCAACGCCGCTGTCGCTGACTGACATGCGAAGCTGCGTCTTGCCCTCCGCCCCCTCTTCTACCGTGGCGGAAACGCTGATGTGGCCCTCTTCGGTGAACTTGACCGCATTGTTGAGCAGGTTGCCTAGCACCTGTCCGATGCGCACGGGATCGCCGCGGAATACGCCGTCGCAGCTTGCGGAAACGAATGTTTCGAAGCGCAGGCCCTTTGCCTCCGCGCGCGTCCGCGCCGCCTCGCATGTATTGCGCAGCGTTTCTTCCAGCTCGAATGGACGCACGTCGAACTGAATTTCGTCGCCCTCGAGACGCGAGAACTCGACCAGATCGTCCATCACGCGCAATAGCGTGCGGCCTGATGTCGAGATGAGACGCACCATCTCGCCTTGCCGTTCATCAAGCTGCGTACGGGCGAGCACTTCGGACACCGCGAGCACGCCGTTGAGCGGCGTGCGGATTTCGTGGCTCATGTTGGAGAGGAAGTCCGACTTCGCAGCCGCCGCGACCAGCGCGCGCTGCTCGGCTTCCATCGCCTTGATCTCGATGTTCTTGCGCGCCGTGATGTCCTGGATCACAGCGAAGGCCCGTGCGGGCGAACCCTTAACCGTCTTCAGAATGCGGATCGACGCCGCATGCCAGATCTCGCGTCCATCGACGAAGCTGACCCGATACTCGGCTGTGTAAGGCGGGCCGCCAGCGAGATGCGCGCGCCATTTGTTGGCCAACATCTCGCGATCGGACGGATGGATCCAGCTGTCGCCGCCAGTGAGCGAATCGAAGGTCGGCCGCTGCGGGAAGAAATGCTTCCAGTCGCCCTCGAGATAGGTTTCCCGCATCTCGAAATCGAGTTCCCAGATCATCATCTGGGTGATGCTCATCCCGAACGACATGCGCTCCTTGGACGATTCGACCTCGTGCTGCGCTTCGACGATGGAGGTGACGTCTTCGTGCATCATCACGATGCCCCCGATGGCGCCTTCGCCGTCGCGCCAGGGGGCGGCGGACCATTTCAGCCAGCCGACCTTGCCGCCACGGCGATCGAAGCGGTCGCGGTCGCAACTCATCGATTCACCGCGCAACACCTGCCGGTGCACGGTGCGCCATTTCTCCGGCGTCCATGGCAATAGGTCATAGATCGACCGGCCGAGAGCGTCTTCCTGCTTCACCCTGCGCTCGGCTAGCCAGCTTTCGCTGGCCATCATCACGCGCATTTCCTTGTCGTACATCGCGATCGACATGGGCGCAGCCTGCACGAACCGGCGCACAGTCGAGTCCGCGTTCATGGCGGCCTGCAACGCAGCATGACTATCTGTCTTGTCGACCACGACCCCGTGCATCGCCTCGATCTGGCCACGCGCATCGATCGACGGCGAGCCAGCGACCTGGATCATGCGCGTTGTGCCGTCGGCGCGACGCATCCGGAATGTCTGCCGCACAGGCTTCCGCTTCTCGAAAGCATCGCGCGCGGCAGCCACCACACTCTGGCGTTCCTCGACCACGATCATTGCTGCGAAATCTGTCAGCACCAGGGGCGGCGCCGCGGGATCAAGGCCCAGAATGCGCGAGGCGCCCGGCGAACACTGCAACTTAAAATCCCGGCCGGCGCGCCAGTGGCCGATATCGCCAACCTGCTCCACCGCATCGCGCGCCGTCGCGGTTTCGAGACGCTCGCGCTCCAGCGTATCTTGTCGCGTCACATCCCGGCCCACAAATGAGACCAGACCTGCCGGCCCCAGCCAGGACAATTCCGCATCGATCAGCTTGAAATCGTGGCCGATCTTGAAACGCATCTGCAGCGAACGCGTCGGCGTCTTCTCGTTCAGCGTCCGAAGCGCTTCACGCACCTGTTCCCGCCGTTCAGCGTCGAGATAGGAGATGATGGACGCGTCATGTGCTCCGCCCGCCGGACCGGTTAGGCGCCGATAGGCGATGTTTGCGCGGACGACGCGCCCGTCCTGATCGATAAGGGCGAAAGCTTCGGAAACCGAATTCAGGAAATGCTCGGTGGCCACCGCGAATGACTTCTCGATCACCTCAGGAGGCGATGCCGAACCCAATGGAAGAGGAGCGGACGACATGGACGGCGACCGAGGCTAGGAATGCTCGATGTCATCTCGCGTGATAACAGTTAACAAACTCGTAGGGCCGGAGGGGTTTTCGGTGCGACTGTGTCGTGAAAATGGCCGTATTTAATGAGGTTTCCGGTCTTAACCTACGGCGGCGACAGCGCCTGGCGTGCATTTTCGATTCGCGCCATATGCTGGTTGAACGGTCCCCAGTCATCACGCTCGGCAATGTGCTCCCACGCCGCCTCGACTTCCTCGATCACGAGACTGACAGGCGCGGCCGATCTGAAATAGACGTGGGACAGACGCTCGGGCCGTTCCGCCTCATGCAGCATCAGAGCCCTGCGCACTGGCGCGAAACTCGGCGCCGCATAGAGCTTCGCCAGCGGACTGGTCGCCGCTCGCCCCTCACTGGCCGGCCCCCCGAACCAGTCGAAGAAGACCTGGGGCCACGCCGCGCGCGTCTCATTCATCCAGCCAAACAGCGATTTGAGAAGAGCAAGATCATCTTCTTCGCTAAGAGACTTCAGGCCGAGCACCCTGAGCATCCGATCCCGGAATGCTGCTCGATACAGCGCATCGAACCGCTGCAGCTCGGGTTCAAGCAAAGGCGCGTCCGCCACAAGCGTCAGGCATGACGCCAGCTGGCTCAGGTTCCACAGCGCAGCGGAAGGCTGGCGGCCGAACGCATAGAGCCCCTGCTCGTCGAAATAGGCCGCCGTGAAGCTGGGATCGGAGTACGGAAGGAAGCGCCACGGCCCGTAATCGAAGCTTTCCCCGGTCACCACCATGTTATCGGTATTCAGCACGCCGTGGACAAATCCTGCGGACATCCACGATGCGGCAAGCTCCGCGGTCGTCGCCACGATCTCGCGCAGCAATCCCGCCGCAGAAACCGCCATGTCCGCTCCGGCGGCGGTCGGGTGATAATGGCGGATGCAGTACTCGACCAGCTTGCCGATAGCGTCGGCGTCGCCCGCGTAAGCCTGCCGCTGGAATGTGCCGAACCGAATATGGCTGTGCGACAGCCGCACCAGCACCGATGAGCGCGTTGGCGACGGCTCGTCGTGCCGATGCAATTGTTCGCCGGTCTCAATCAGCGAGAATGCTTTCGAGGTGTAGACGCCCAGCGCCTCCAGCATTCCGGCCGCCATGATCTCCCGAACACCGCCCTTTAGCGTCAGGCGGCCATCGCCTGTGCGCGACCACGGCGTCTGTCCCGATCCCTTGGTTCCAAGGTCCAGCAGCCTGCCCTGCCCATCCCGCAACTGCGCGAACAGAAAGCCGCGCCCGTCGCCGATCTGCGGGTTGTAAACTTGGAACTGATGCCCGTGATAAGCCAGCGCCAGCGGCTTGGGCAACGAGCCCTCAAGCGGCGCGAACTTTCCAAAATGCTCGATCCACTCAACCTCGCTCAGCGCGCCAAGTCCCACTTGCTCCGCCCATCGCTGATTTCGCCACCGCGTGACGTGCTGCGCAAAATCGGCGGGATCGACAGCTGTGTGAAACCGGCCATCGAGTTCAAGGATCGCCTTTTCGGGACGGAAACGTGCGCTCACTTTGCGGGCGGCAGCAGCACGATTGAAATGCGCACTGAACGGGCCGGGCCACGAATATCATTCGCCTCGTCGATAAACTCCGGCATGTCCTCACTGAGAATCAACTCGGCGTTTTGCTCCTGTGTCACATCGAACGGTAATTCGGCCCTGAACTCCACAGGACCTGGATCGGTCCAGCTCTTGTCGCCCGACTGCATCGCGGGCGCCTGCGCGATCATCTCGCCGTTGACCAGAATCTCCGCCACGAACTGCCCTTCGAAGAACCAGTCATTGTTGGCGACGCCTTCCGCGGTCAAAGGGCTGGTCACGCGCGCGCCAGCCAGCGGCAATTTCACGGTGATCTCGCCGATTTCAGCTGGCTTGTACTTTGCGGCATCGCTCGCCGGCGCCTGCGGCGTAGCCGCAGGTTGCTCCGCTGGAGCGGGCGTTTCCGGCGGCTTGGCTTCTGGCGCACAGGCGACCAGCGCGAGGCAGGCAAACGCAGCGTAACGGATCATGACTTTCTCCTTGGCCGACGCTGCGCGCGCAGCACAACTCCCGCAAGCGATCGTCGGCAGCTCGAAAACACCTAGACCGAAATTGCGCTCCGCCCAAATCCCGCCAGAATCTTGCGCCAGACGGTCGCAGGTCGGGGGACGCACTCCCGCATCGCAATGGAGCCAGCAGCCGATGAGGCGACTGAACTCAATCAGTTTGGCCCTCTGTATCCCAGGGGGCGGTCAGCGCCCCCGGCTTCGGCTCGGTAGCGTCTGACCTCACGAACCTGACCCTGGCCACGCCGCGCAATTTCGCGCGCGCGGAGCCGCGTCCGCGAACACGCTTTCCGGCGTGATTGGGGGCGCATGTCGAGAGGAGACGCGACGATGGTCGCGCAGTTTTTTCAGCGCGCGCCACAACCGGCGCGCCGTGCAACATCGCTTCTGGCGTTCATCGCCGGCGGATTCGCCGATGCAGTCGCCCAGCTCTGGCCGGCGCCGCACGCCGAGTTCTTCGCCCTGCCCGCAGCGCGGCGACACGCAGCTGCGATCATGCTAGCCGGTCAGGCCGCCCGCAAAGTCGGTCCCAACGAGCTGCGCCGCATGGTCGAATTCCAGCGCGATGCGATCGTCGCCGAAGCGCTGGCAGGCGCCAACGCACAAGGGGTGATGCGAGCGCTCGCCAAAGCGGGCGAGACGCTGTGGGAGCCGCACGACTACGTCGTCTTTCTCCACCTACTGGCGGAGCCGATGGCGAACGAAGTCCTGCGTCATCTCGATCTGGTCCGTCCGGGGGCGTTTGCACCGATTGCGGAACTGCCTGCCGCACTGCGGTCTGCGGCGATCGTCCGTGCTATCCCCACGCGGGCGGCGGCAGCCGATCTGGCGCGCGCTTTCCATCTCGCAGTCCGCATGCGCCAGCCCGACGCAGTCGGCCGTATCGCCCGCCGCTGGAGCGCTGGCGGGGACACCCGCGCCGTGTTCATGCGCGCGCAGGAAGACCTGACCCCCGACGCCTTCCGCACCGCGGATCCCGCGCCGGCTCTGGTTGCTCCCTTCGTGCGTGTGACCAGCCGCAAGCAGCTCGAGTCGCTCGCGCTGGAGTTCCAGAACTGCCTTGCCGATCACGCTGTGCGCATCGCGGATGGGCGTATGGCTGTTTATGCCTGGCGCATCGATCCGGCCGCCGCGGTCGCTCTTAACTGGGACGCCGCTGGTTGGCGTCTCTCTGAAGCGAAAGCGCCGCACAATGTCGATCTCGAGGATGGTCAGCTCCGCGAACTGGTCCGCCGCCTCGAGGCTGCTGGCGTGCGCACTGGTCCCTCCATCCAGACGCTCAACGCGCGCCTGGATGACTGGGCTAACGGCACGACGTACTCCCACCCGATCGGCGACACATTCATCGAGCAGCTCACGCTCGGCGACCTGTGGAGCTGAGGCTCGGGCGCAAAGCCGTGCTCCGCTAGGGTGGAAAGCCCCTGCGGAACACGTTCCTTCGGAACAAAACTGACCCTCGCGCGATTCCAAGGCACGGAGTGGAGCAGCGTGTGACGTGGATTTCAGGCCAATGGACAAAACTTAGGTCAGGCACGACAAAATTCGCCGCTGCAGCGCGGGAACGTGCGCGTAACTTCAAATGGAATTCGCCATCCAAACATGTGTTGATCTGGACCGGCTCGATTGGCGGCGTCCTCGTGGTTGGATGGGTCACGCTCAACATGCTGCTCGCCAACCCCTCAACCGGCACGCCCATGATCAACTGGGCGATTGGCGCCTTTGGAAACAAATCGGCGAAGGTGCAGGTCGGCCATCTCGAACACCCCTTCTCGGATCGCTTCATCCTCCGCAGCTTCGACTGGCCAGGCACGATCGAGGCCGACGCGATCGAAATCAATTACGACCTCTTCGGCTTCCTTCCTGGGCGCGTTCTTGCGAGGCGCATCTGGGTGCGCGACGGTGAGATCATTCTTGAGGACAAGGCGCCGGACGAAGCCAAGACAACCTTCAACCCACAGCAATATGTCGACGAGATCGACGCGGCCAATGTCGCCATAAAATTTACTCGCAACGACAAGCTGCGCGTCGTGAACATCGTTTCGGCCGATGGCTCCTTCTCGAAAGGCAATGTCCGCGCTGAAGCTGCGTCGGGCAAGAACAAACTCACATTTGATGGTCTGCAACGTGACTGGGGCGGCTCACTGACGGGCAACATCACCGCGCAGGGTCAGAACCTGAAGGATCTCGCCGACATCGCCGGGGCCTCGGCGCCCGACACGCCGCCCTTCAACATCAAGGGCGCGCTATCCGTTCACAGCCAGACATGGTCGGTTGAAAATCTCACGGGCCGGATGGGCGACAGCGATCTGGGCGGCCTCGTGCGCATCAACCTGGCGCAGAAGAAGCCGCTTCTGACCGTCGATCTCACCTCGAACAGCCTCGACTTCGACGATCTTGGTGTCGTCTTTGGCATACCGCTCGGCACGGGCAAGGGAGAAACCGAAAACGCCGAGCAGGTGAAAGCGAAAGAAGTCTACGACCGCTCCGCGCGCCTGATCCCCGACGCACGCATCGACTTTACCCGTCTCGCAGCTGTTAACGCCGACATCAACTTTGTCGCCGCCAAGGTTGTCGACGCGCCCATGGGCATCAACGCGATGACACTCAAGGGCGCGCTGCGGGACAGCGTGCTCGATTTCGAACGCGCCTTTGTCAAAACGTCGACTGGCGATCTCGATGCGAAGATCAACATCAACGCCAGCAAGGATCCAGCGGTCACGAAAGCCAACGGCGATCTCAAGAATGTCGCGATCAGTCGCTTCATCGACACGCCGATGGTGCGCGGCTCGTTGAACGGCAAATTCGCCCTGACGCTCACCGGATCGGGCTTCCGCGAAGCCGCCGGCACGGCGAATGGCGAAGTCGGCCTATGGTCGAACAACAGCGAACTTGCCAAATTCGCCGTCGAAGGCGCGGGCCTCGATCTTGGTGAAATCCTTCTCCTCTGGGCGACCGAGGACAAAAGGGAGCCTCAATACATCAAGTCGCGCTGCCTCGCGGCCAACATCGCTTTCAAGGATGGTCAGGCCACGCTCAAGCCCGCCGTTATCGATAACAAGGACAGCCTTGTGGCGGCGACCGGCGGCGTGAACCTGAAAAACGAGTCAGTCGACATCGAAGTCTTCGCACGCCCTCACGATGTCTCGATCGGCACGGTCTCCGGCGATATCCGCATCCGCGGCACGCTTCGCAATATGACTTTCCAGGCGTTGAATGAAGAGACTGCGTTGCAAGCAGGACTGTCCGCTCTGCTCGCAACCATTTCGGGCCCGCTCGGCGTGCTGCCGTTCATCCAGACCGGCGGCGAGCCGGACGCGCCCTGCGCTACGCTCCTGGCTGACGCGAAAGAGACTGGCGCGAAAAACAATCCGGCGCAAAACGTCAGGCCGAAAAAAGGCTGACCCGAACGGACTAGAGCCGATAAACTCCGCTCACGATCTTCGCGAACATGGGCGTGTCAATTGGCGCGTAGGCGCCCTTGTCCAGATCGAACACGTACAGCGGATCGGTCGTCTTGCTGGGATCGAAGCCTTCGTCCACCAGATCAACCTTGCGATATTTGAGCGTGCCGGTCGTCTCCACCTCGCCCTGCAGGCGCAGGAAGACGGGTCGTGCATAAGCGGGCAATTGCGCCGCGAGATGCGAATAAAGCCCGACAAGATCGATCCCGTCGCGCGGCGTCAGCGCAGCCATTCCTGCGCGGCCGTCATGTCCCGGGACGGACACGCCATAGACGATCGCATGCTTGACGCCGGTCATGGAGGACGCTGCAATCTCGACTTCGCTGGTCGAAACGTTTTCGCCCTTCCAACGGAAGGTGTCGCCGACGCGATCGACGAAATAGACATAACCATCCGCGTCCATCTTCATCAGGTCGCCCGTGCGGAACCACAGGTCGCCTTTCACAAAGACATCGCGCAGCAGCTTCTTCTTCGACTGCGCCTCATCATTGTAACCATCGAACCGCTGCCGAGGTTCGTGCGTAATCGGCCCGACCGCCTCGCCCGGCTCGTCCGGCGCAGCCTCGATACACAGCCCATCCGGCCCGCGCACAGGTTCCTCTGTCTCGACATCGAACTTCAGGATGCGTGCAGGCAAACGCGCGCGCAGCAGCCTGGGAATACGCCCAACGGCGCCGATCTTCCCGTCAAGATTGAAGAAGTTCACATTGCCTTCGGTCGAACCATAGAATTCGACAAGATGGCTGATGCCCGTTCGCTCCACGAACTGAGCCCACACATCGGCGCGCAGTCCATTGCCGAAACCCTTTTTGATCTTGTGCTTCTTCTCCAGCGCGCTCGCAGGCTGGTTCATCAGATAGCGGCCGAGTTCGCCGATATAGACCAGCATGGTCGCATTATTGTCGATCGCTTCCTGCCAGAAATGCGACGCCGAAAATTTCCGGCGCAGGATAATGCAGGCGCCTGCATTCAACGCCGTCCCCACGCCGCACATTCCACCTGTCGCATGATACAGCGGCAGCGTCAGCAGGATGCGATCGTTTGCATGGGCCTCTGTTGCATCCTTGAACACACGCATCAGGCCCCGAGCCCGCACATGCGAAATCTTCGCCGCCTTGGGCAATCCAGTCGTCCCAGACGTATAGATGTAGAGCGCAACTTCGCCGCCCTTCACGCCCGCACGCACTGACTTGTTGGGCCGCTCTGTCCACGCCTTGTCGACGCCAGCGTCGATCTGCGTCATGCCCGCCGCCGCCCCCCCAAGGACGAAAGCCCCAAGGTCAAGCGGCGTCTGGTCGCGCGCACTCTCGAACTGCGGCGCAAGCTCCGGGTTCATCACGATCGCCCGCGCATTGGTAATCTTCACGCAATGCGACAGTCCCGGGCCGGTTAGGTTGTAGTTGATCAGCGCAACCTTCACGGCGATCTTCGACATGCCCGCCCAGAAGGCGATATAGTCCGGCCGGTTCTCCATGAAGAGCGCAACGCAGTCGCCCTTCCTCAGCCCTGCAGCCCTCCCCCAGTGCGCAAACTGGTTCGCGCGCTTGTCGAAATCGGCATAGCTGATATCCCGCCCCTCGAACGAGATGAAGAGCCGATCATCATGGTCGTCCACCGCATCCTCGATCGCGTCTGCGACCGTGTATTCGGCTTCAGGATCGAACTTCCCGATCGCGCCGATGATCCGGCGGAATCCGGTGATGTAGATCCAGTCGCTCTTGATGCCGTCGAGCAGATTCATGGGACGGAGCCAGGCCGGAGTGCAGGGAGCTAAAGTCTAAAGATATGCGATTAAGGTCGCGTTGATGCCGTCGCCTGTCGAGGTGAGCTGGCAATGCTGGAAAATCAAGGTCTTGGCGCGGCGCGCATCCCAAAGGTGATTCGTGCGTTGTTCAGCGCACTAGCAGCACAGCGGGACCAGCATGAGCGCCGGGAAATATGAAGCGGAAGAAATAATCGGCGCTGTCGACCAGCTCCACAGCCAGCTAGGGGAGTCGCGGCGCTTGCTTTGCGAGCTTCTTTCGGCTCGTTCAGACGAAACCGTGCGTGAGCTTGCCTATATGGTCGTGCCCGCGATGGACATGCTCGCCGACCTCCTGGGATCGCTCCGCCTGCGGTCGATACAGGGTGAAACCCTATCGCTGTATCGCCACGAACTCGCTGTTGCGGAATCAGGCATGCTCGTCTCGGAAAGCATTCTGCGCCAATTGGCAATCAATGCTGATCAGGAAGAGGCCGAGCCTGTCCTGCACTAGTCGCGCCAGTGACGCGAGCGAGCCTCAGGCCGCTTCGTAGATCTCACACTTGAAGCCGTCGACATTGTGAACCCGCCAACACTCGCCCATGGCCGCAAGCCGGTCATTGACCCAGGCGTCCGGCGGCAATGTCTCGCGATAGCCCACCTCGCCATCTACGCCCGCCACCTCTATCGCGTGATCGTGATAGAGGTGCTGCAACAGCAGCGTCCGCCGTCGCCCCTCGTCAGACCGGAAGGACTGGACGTCGCGCCCGCGTGATGAAACCGATTTGACGTGGGTAAAACGCGCGACACCTTTCAGCACATGCGTCAGCGCAAGTGAGAATTCTGGTGATCTGTTTGTCATGCTCGATGCCCCACTACCCACGCCAAGTTCAGCACCGTTAGTTGTGAGCTTCAACGGGGTGTAAGGGGCCGGAAGAAGATTCTTTTCCGCGCGGCTCGAATTGCGCGTGGCGCGAACACGACTGCTGATATGCTGAGCAAAATAGGGGAGCTTTTCATGCGCGCGGTCTTTGCTGCCTTTCTTCTATTCGCCTCCTGCACGACCTCGCCAGCGACGACTCCCGCCGCGCAGCTTCCGGCCAACAACAATCCGATCCAGATGAACCGCGATGCCGCTGCGTCACGCGGTCCTGTCCGCAACCTAGCCGCGCAATCGGGCGAAGAAATCGTCACCATCCGCTACTGGAAGATAAAGAAGGGCGCATTCCCGCAATTCATGCAGGCGTCCCAGACCGGCATCTGGCCTTTCTTCGAGAAGATCGGCGCGCGCATCGTCGGCATGTGGCAGGTGATCCCGCCGCCAGACGGCAAGGAAGCGTCTCCCAACTATGACGAAGTCTACCTGACCACACGCTACGCTAGCGTGGCTCACTGGGCCGCGACGCGCGATGCTGCCGCCATGGGCGGAGACGGACCAGACTATGCAGCGCTCCAGGCCGCCCTCGCCGTCAGGCAGTCATTAACGATCGAAACGAAGATCACATTCCTCCAGGGCGCCACCGGCCCGCTTGGTCCGGTCTACTTGCCGGGCACCGGCGAAAAGTTCGTCGCAGCACCTTAGCTACTTCGCGCAGCTCTCGGGCTTTATCTCGACGCGGGTGAACTTCACGCTCACCTGCCCGATATTCGTGATCGCATGCGGCCCCTCAGGCCCAGCCCACACCGCGCGATACCCACCGGTCGGCTCGATGTCGTTGTGCGACACTTCCACGAACTTGCCGCTCTCCATCCGGTACTGTGTATAGCGAAACTTGCCGCCTGCATCCCCGCCCGTCTCGCCCATGATCACGCTCGGCAGCGCATGAATATGGATCGGCTCCGTCGCCAGCGCGGGAAGATTGATCTCGAGGATCCGCACATGCTCGTCCTCGAACAGCACACGATGCGAATAGGGCGCGGCCGCGACAGCATCATACGGATAGCTGGCCGGCTCGCAGAACATCGGCTCCGGCTGCGGCGTCTGCTGCGCCACGGCTCCGGCCGCACAGCCAACCGCCAGCACCGCAATCGCAATCATCCGCATGACGGCCTCCTGTCGCCTCGACACGTGATTAAGCGCGCCAACCTCCCCCGCCGCAAGGCGGGGCGTCATGCAGGGTCATCACAAAACCTCGCTTGACCTCCGCCCCTCGCCATGGATTAGCCAGCGCCGGAGCCTCTTCATGCACGCACCCGCATTCCGCTATGCTACAGCCGCCGACACGTCCGAACTGGTCGTCCTGATCGAACGCGCCTATCGCGGCGCCGAAGCTGCGGGCAACTGGACCTCCGAGGCCCATCTATTGCGCGGCCCACGCACCAGCCACGAGGAAGTCGCCGGCATCATCGCGCGAGACGACAGCCGTTTCCTCATTGCCGAGAGCGACGGAAAGATCGTCGGGTGCTGCCTCCTGCAAGGTCTCAGTCCGGACACCACGGCCGAGCACGCCAGCATCAACGCCGCCTATTTCGGCATGTTCGCCATCGATCCCACGACGCACGGCGCAGGCCTTGGCAAGATCGTCATCGCCGAAGCCGAACGCCGCGTGCAGCAACTTTGGAACGCCAACCAGATGGTGATGACCGTCATCAACATCCGAACCGCCCTGATCGCCTGGTACGAACGCCGCGGCTATCATCTCACCGGCGCGACCATCCCTTTCCCCTTCACCGAAAACTCCGGCGAGACCACCCGCAACTTCCACCTGTCCGAAATGCGCAAGACCCTCGCATGAGATACGTCGCCCTCCTCCGCGCAGTGAATGTCGGCGGCCGCAAGGTCACGATGAAGGAACTGCGTGAGATGTCCGCAGAGCTCGGCTACGAAAACGTCCGCACGCTCATCGCCAGCGGCAATCTTGTCTTTGACGCCAAGAAAACGACCGACGCCAAATTGGAAGTCGCGCTCGAAGCCGCGATCGAAAAGACCTTCGCTCTCTTTTCCGAAGTGATCGTCCGCAATCCTGAAGAATGGGCTGCGATCATCAAGGCCAATCCGTTCACGAAGAAAGCCAAGGAAGACCCCGCCCATCTCGTCTGTCTGATCTGCAAGGACAAGCCAGACACGAAAGTCATTGACGTCTGGCTCAAGACCTTCCGCGAAAAATACGACAGGGGCGAACAACTCAAGGTCGTCGGCCGCGAAATCTACATCGACTACGGCCCGTCGATCGGCCAATCCAAACTCCTCCTGCCGAAAAAGCTCTGCATCGGCACCGCCCGCAACTGGAACACTGTGCTGAAGCTGGATGCGATGCTGAACGACTAGCGCCGTCCGCCGCTCCCCGTTACAAATCCCCTGCGGAGGGCGCCGTCATGATACTGGAAACCATCGAAGTCGGCGGCTGCCGCTCTTACGTTCTCGGCTGCCCGAAGACCAACATCGCCGCCGTCGTCGACCCCGAGATCAGCGCCGTCGAGCGTTATCGCGGCGTCGCCGCAAAGCACGGCCTCGCCATCCGGTATGCCGTCGACACACACACTCACGCTGACCATTTCTCCGCGACGCGCGAGATCGGCAAGGCGCTCAATGCTCAAGTAGTCATGAGCCATCTCTCCGCCGCGCCCTTCGTCGATCTCCGGCTCGACGATGGCGACATGCTGATCGTCGGCGACTTGCGCATCCATGCGATCGCGACGCCCGGCCACACCGCCGACTCCACCTGCCTTGTCGTGCAGGACCACGTCTTCACCGGCGACACCTTGCTGATCGGCGGCACCGGTCGCACCGACCTGCCTACGGGCGACCCCGACAAGCTCCATGAAAGCCTCTTCACCAAGCTGCTCAAGCTCGACCCCGCCACTCAGATCCATCCCGCCCACGAATACAAGGGCCGGATCGGCTCTACGATCGGCGAGGAAATCCGCTCGAACCCGCGCCTTCAGAAGACCGCGCGCGCCGATTTCGTCGAGATGATGCGCGCCCTCAACATCCAGGCCCCGACGCATCTCACCGAAGCCCTGCGCGTCAACATGAGCGGCAAGAAGTCCGTCGCCCAGCTCCTCGCAGAAGCCAGCGCCTCAACCCCCTTCATGTCGATGACAGAACTCTCCGCCCGCCTCGCCGCCCGCCAGAACGATCTTATCGTGCTCGACGTGCGCGAGCGCGATCAGTTCGACGCCGGCCACCTGCCCGGCGCCATGCTCCTGCCGCGCGGCCAGCTGGAACTCCGCGTCAACGACGCCTTCCCCGACCCCACCATCCGCATCGTCGCTGTCTGCGAATTCGGAAAGATATCCACCCTCGCCGCCGCCACGCTTCGCTCGCTGGGATACATGCGCGCTGCAGCGCTCGACGGCGGCATGAAATCCTGGCGCGAAGCCGGTCTCGCCGTGGAAAAATAACCGCTCCGCGCCCCCTCGCCTTCCGCTCACCGATCCTTCATGATCGCACGGCTGACTGGGACGGACTTCGGGGGCCCGCATGAAACTGAGGATCGCATTGGCGGGCCTTCTCGCCATCCCAGCGCTCGGCGCATGCACGACCGACGAGTTGAACCTCTTCGGCGCGGCCCTCGCGCTCTATAGCGACCTCGAATATCTCGACGGGGACTGCGCCTTCGGCCTGCACAAATACCATGACCGCTACGGCCATCATCACTGCTCGGTCAGCGACGACAAATACCACCAGGACGGCAACGGCCATCATCACGACCAGAACTAGTCCGCGCTCGCTCGCATGCACGTCAATCGTGCGCGTGGACGGGTCGGCTAGCCGCCGATCATCTGGTAAAGTCGCTCACGCAGCACGACAATCGCCACAACCGTGAAAAGACCGAGGGCGATTACGGTTACGGCGACTTGTCGCGGCCGCCAGCGCAACACGACGCCGTCAATAATCAGAGACTCTGGCCTCTAGCGCCATCTCAAGCCAAACATAGGGGCCGCGCTCAACGCAATCGCGAGAAGTGGCAACCCCAGCATGACGACAATGTTGTCGACCAAAGGTCCAAACAGCCGCTCGGGCAGCGCCCCACGCTCGACCCGCTGAACAGTCCGCAAGCTTACACCCGCCGCCTCGGCCAGCTGCTCTTGGGGCCAGGCCCGCGCCGTGCGCGCCTCCCGAATGATTTTCGCCAGTTCACTGATGCCGACTCCGGTGCGGTCCAAACACCAATTCAGGCGCACCTTGCCTCAACTAGCGCATCATCACACCGTCATCCATGTGACTGTCGCAGGACCAGCCGCGTTACACGCAGCGTTACAGATGCTAAACAGCCGCCCATGAGCCAGACACAGACCTTCCGCATCGCCCGCCGCTTCAACGGCCCGCACGACTCAGGCAATGGCGGCTATTCCGCCGGCCTCGCCGCACAACTGCTGCCGAACGCCGACGCCGTCGAAGCGACGCTCCGCGCGCCCATCCCGCTCGACACCACCCTTCGCGCCCATATGAGTGAAACCGGCCTCGATATCATGACGGATGACGCCGCCACTCGCATCCTCATCATGTCGCTCAGGTCTATTTGGCTCGAAACACCAGATGTGAAATCTCCCGGCCTCGAAGCCGCCACTGTCGCCGCCGCCAGCTTCCCCGGCGCGGAGGACCACGTCCTCCCCCACTGCTTCGTCTGCGGCCCCGGCCGCGCCGAAGGCGACGGTCTGCGCATCTTCCCCGACTGGCTCAAGGAGCCATCCGGCCTCGACAATCCCAACACCTTCCCCATCGTCGCCGCGCCCTGGCAGCCCGCGCCCGATCTCGCAGACAGCAGCGGCCGCATCGCCCCCGAATACATCTGGGCCGCCCTCGACTGCCCCGGCGCCTTCGCCGTCAATAAGGAGCCCATCCTCCTCGGCCGCATGTCCGTGAAGATCCTGGAACGCCCGACGCCCGACGCACCCCTCATCGCTGTCGCCTGGTCCAAGGGGCAGGATCGCCGCAAACACTTCGCCGGCACGGCCCTCTTCAACGAAACCGGAAAACTCCTCGCCTTCTCCGAACAAACCTGGATTCAGATCGACGCCCACGCCCCGCCGAAGGAACTGTAGCCGCGTACGCACGCTAATAGGCCTATGGATACGTTCGCCGTCACTACGCTCGATTTCGCCAGGGCCTACGGCGTCTACATCCTCGTCACTGGCCTCGCCGGCCTTTTCGCGCCGGACCGCTGGAAGCTGGTGATGGACGACTACGCGCGTTCGCCTGGCCTCACCTACCTCACTGCCGTCATCGTGTTCGGCCTCGGCCTCGTGCTGGTGATGCTCCACAATCTCTGGACCGACCCGCTCGCCGTTATCGTCTCGCTGATCGGCTGGATCGTCTTGATCGAGGGCATCGCCCTGATGGCGCTTCCCGAAGCGCTCCTGAAATTCGGCGGCGCCGCCGTCGCCTCGCACAGCCGCGTGCGCCTCTGGGCGATCTTCGCCCTCATCGCCGGCGCAATCCTCCTCGCCGCCGCCTTCACCGGCCACGCCACGGTCACCGCGTAACGAAACACTGGACGCCCGCCCGCCAACGGCGCCAAATCGCTTATGGCCACTGCGCTCTCCATCGTCCTCGGCTTGCTCGCAATCGCCGCGCTCGTCGCGTGGATCATGGCGATCCGCCTGTCCTACCGCATCGAGCGCCTGCGCAACCCGAGCCTCCCGAACCCGCGCCTCGTCTACACCAACATCTTCGCCACCGCCTTCGGCGCCGACGAAATCACGTCAGCGGAAAAGCCGCTGCAGCAGAAACTCCGCTTCCGCCTCTTCGCCGCGCTTGCCTGCCTGCTCGTCATGGCCAGCCTCAGCTTCGCTCTGCCGCTTCTCCCCGCAGACAAGACCGCCACCGCAACCCCACCCGGCCCGCCGCCCGTCCACGCGGTCGGTACAACGCTCACCTACATCCGCTCCAACCAGAACGGATCAAAGCCCGAGCACATCCTCATCCACATCCCCGCGCCCAACACGCTCCACGTCGCCAAGATGGTCGCCCCCTGCACCGACGCCGCCTACGTCACCGCAACGCTCGACCCGGCCACAGGCGAAGCCACAACCCTCATCGGCGGCCGCCTCCAGAAGGACGCAACGCAACTCCCGCAAGCGTTCCTCACGCTCGACCCAGCGCGCAAGCTCGCCGTCCGCATCGGAGACCCCGCCGCCGATCCCGCCGAAGCCCCCGACGCTCCGCCAGCCCCCTGGCGCATGTACGATTTCGATCTCGCAGAACTCGCCCTCGCCGGACCGCGCGAGCCAAAGAGCTTCACCTTTGGCCTCGCCCTCGCATGGCCCGATGGCCCGCCGCCCCTCGTCCGAATCCTCGGACAAGCCGAAGCGAAATTCCTCTACAGCTCGGAAAGCGGCGCCCGCCACCACTTCACCATCACCGGCCCGGCCTTCAACGACCCCAATCTCGGCGACCGCGGCGGCGAACTCATCACTGATTCAAGATTCGGCCACGTCATCCAAGCCCGCTTCGGCCGTCCCAACCATTCCGGCTACGACAACTTCCTGCTGAAGCTCGCCAGCGTCGCCGAAGGCCCCGGCGGCGAGGCCGCCTGGCGCAACGCCATCGCCGTCCACTGGAAAGACTGCCCGGCCGATCCGCGCTAGCGCCTGCTCATGCTGGCGGCGCTGGCGCAAGCTGGCGTCATTCTGCAAAGATCGAATCACGAATCCTAAGGGCCCCTATGACCGTTCGCATACTCGCCGCCCTCGCCGCCGCTGCGTGCGCCATGGCGCTGCCCGCTTCTGCCCAGCCCGGACCCGATCCGGCCTTTTGCGCCAGCATCAAATCGATCATGTCCGCCGCGCCCAAGGGCAAGTGGCCCGAAGAGGCCGGGCAGACGCTCTCTTGGGATGGCGGCTCCAGCAACTGCACGACCAGCGTCGACGGGAAGACGCTCACCTGCGACTTCTTCCGCACCCAGCTGGCGTCAGGCGATCAGTGCAAACTCTTCCGCGCGCCTGAAGACGAGGAGATCACACGCGAAGCCGCCGCCCGCATCTACGCCCGTGAACGCGCCTTCCCCGCCGTCAACGCCTGCTTCGCCGGCGCCAGCGCGTCCCAGTGGCAGGTGCAGGAAGCCTCCCGGGTCACCGAAGGCATCCACGTCACCTTGCCCGACCAGCCGGCCCTCCGCTTCGGCGAAAGCAACGCGCAGCTCAATCTCGGCGATAACCTCTGCGTCTTCAACGCGATCGGCTTCGAAATCGACGCGCTGCCCTAGGCGCTTACGCCAGCAACGCCAGCGCCTCACCGCAGATCCGCCGGAATATCTGCGCCGATGGCGCAGCCTCCGCGCGCAGGCCCGCCTGCCCGCTCCACAGCTGCATGAAGTCCGCCGAGCCCCGCGCCGCCCACGCCTTCGCCAGGGATGCAATCACCGCGCGCTGTGTCGGAAACGGCGCCGCCTCACCCTCATGCGCGCTCAGCTCCTGCATCAGCCGGTTCCGGATCGACCGCGCCGGCCGCCCGGAGAAAAGCCGCGTCAGCTTCGTCGCATTGTCGGGCGCCTCGGCCAGCGCCTGCTTGTGCAGCGCCGGAGCAGAACTTTCCGGCGTGCGCAGGAAGGCCGAGCCGATCTGCGCGCCCGAAGCGCCCAGCATCATCGCGGCCGCCACGCCGCGCCCGTCGAATATCCCGCCCGCCGCAATCACCGGCACGCTCACCGCGTCAACAATCAGAGGCACAAGCGCCATCGTCCCCATGTCATTTTCATTGGGCGCGCCGATGAACGCTCCACGATGCCCGCCCGCTTCGGCGCCCTGAGCCACGATCGCATCCATCCCGCCCGCCTCCAGCGTCTTAGCCTCCGCGACATTCGTCGCATTGCCGATCAACTTCGTTCCTATCCGCTTCAGCGCCTCCACCGCATGCGCCGACGGCAGGCCAAAGTGAAAGCTCGCCACTTTCGGCGCACACGCCAGCAACACCTCCAGCATCTCGTCGTTGAAAGCCGGCGCGCCGGGTGTTGGCGCGGGCGGATCGCCAAGACCGGCTTCGGCATAATACGGCGCCAGCGCCGCACGCATCGGCCCCGGATCATGCCGTGCGAGATCAGGCTCCACGTGCACAAAGAAATTGAGATTGACCGCACGGCTTGATCCCGCCGCCACTTCGCTTGCCGCCGCACGCAGCTGCTCAGCCGTCAACATCGCGCAACCCAGCGATCCCATGCCGCCAGCATTCGCCACGGCAATCGCCATCGCCGGCGTCGAAGCCCCCGCCATGGGCGCCTGAATGACGGGATGCTCGATCTCGAACAGTTTCTGCAGGCGATCCGTCGGCCACATCGCGGGCCTCCCGTCTCTTGTGTAAGCACATGATGGCGCCGGACATGGCCGCGCGAAACCCCCGGTTGAAATGGTAGTCCGCGCAGCCTAATTTCCCCGTCATCCGAAAGGCGGAACGGACATTCGCCCGATCAGCAATTCGACAGCGAGTAGCCAGAAGAAAGAGACGCCGTGACGATAACAACGGCAACACCCGAAACACCTCCCCCGCCCGGCGCGATTCCCGTCGAAAAACTCCTGACGGGCTTGCGTACGGAGCTTCAGAAGAACGAGCACGTGATCTGGCAGGGCCGTGGATCTGGCCGCGCGTTCAACGCGCTGCATCGCGGCATGCTCATCCGCGGCGGCCTCCTGTTAGTCGCGGCCCTGGCTGTCGGCTACCTCCTGTTCGACAATCGCAACCCGTCCTTCAACTGGGTGGCGTGGTTGCTGATCGCCCTGCTCGTGATCCGGCTTGTGATATTCGTCTGGTTTAGCTCCAAGACGCCATCGCGCCAGGTCGCGATGCTGACGACGCAGCGCCTCTTCTCCATCGACCAGCTGCGCCCGGAAATAAGGTGGAGCATCGAACGCGGCGGCCAGGGCCGCGCCGAAGGCGACCATCTCGACCCTCACCCCATCGTCGTGACGGGCACGAAGGAACGCGGCCACATCAAGCTCAACACGACGCCCCGCAAGGTCCGCGTTTATCCGCCTTTCGTCCTCTTCAACGCGGAACACCCCCTCGAACTCGCGGAAAAGATAAAGCAGACGCTGAAGATCGACCAGCCGATCGAGGACCGCACAAAATAAGCCTGCCGCAGCCCATACACGCCCGGCTTGTATCCCCATGGGTCTGACGTATGTTGCGGCCATCCGAGGGGCGCGGGCGCATGCCTGCTGAGATCGGGCCACCATTGTTCTCAATGGAGCGGCCGAGCACCCTTAGAACCTGATCCGGGTCATGCCGGCGAAGGGACAGGGTGAAACATTGGAAGACGCCGCAGATATCTGGACGCCCCATCTCCAACCCGGTGAAAACCTGGTGTGGAGCGCGTGCGTGTCTGACAGCCTCGTGGGCGCAGACCTCACGCGCCAGCGCGGCATGGCCATCGCCATCTTCATTCCATCGACCATTGTCGCCGCCCTGCTCGCCGTGGTCTTCCTCGGCAGCATCGCACCTGGCCCCACGATGAACCCCAACGTGATGCTGGCGCCGATGTATTTCGCCTTCGCCGCCGCGATCGCCATCGTCTCCGTGTCGCAGCTGTTCAAGCTCGCCCGCCCGCGCCGTCCCGACGCGGCGCGCTACGCCGCCACCACCACTCGCCTGATGGCGCTGACGCCAGAAGGCGCCGTGCTTCGCGAAATGCCCGGCTCGGAGATCGGCGAGATCATGGTCGGCGGCAGCCGGCCCGACCTCGTCGTCCTGCGTCGCGATGAAGACAGCGAAGCCGCCGCCTTTCCCATCCGCTTCATCGAGCGGCCCCTCGAAGCCAAAGCCATCATCGAAGAAACCTTTCCCGCCCCCGTGGAGACCGCGCCATGAACAAGCACCTCGACCCGAAAAGCATCGAGCCCTTCCGCGTCACCACCGGCCCGCTGCCTGCCTCGCATAAGCGCTACAGCGCCGCGCCAGGCTTCCCCGACGTGCTGGTCCCCTATCGCGAGATCGCGCTGCATCCTTCCGCGAAGGAGCCGCCGGTCCGCGTCTATGACACCACCGGCCCCTACACCGACCCAGCCGTGAAGATCGATGTCCACGAAGGCCTGCCCCGCATCCGCACGCCGTGGATCGCAGCCCGCGGCGACAGCGCGCCCTATGGTGGTCGCCATGTGAAGCCCGAAGACAATGGCAACGTCACTGGCGACAAGCTCGTCCCCGAATTCCAGTACATGAACGTGCCCCAGCGCGCGCAACCCGGCAAACGCCTCACGCAATACCAGTACGCCAAAGCCGGCATCATCACCGCTGAGATGGCCTATGTCGCCCACCGCGAAAACATCGGCCGCGAAGCCATGGCCGAAGGCGCCCTCGAACGCCGCGCCGATGGCGAGGATTTCGGCGCTGAAATCCCCCCCTTCATCACCCCCGAATTCGTCCGCAGCGAAATCGCCCGCGGCCGCGCCATCATCCCGGCCAACATCAACCACCCGGAACTTGAGCCCGTCATTATCGGCCGCAACTTCCTGGTGAAGATCAACGCCAACATCGGCAACAGCGCCGTCACGTCTTCGGTCGAAGAAGAGGTCGAGAAACTCGTCTGGTCGATCCGCTGGGGCGCCGACACCGTCATGGATCTCTCCACCGGCCGCAACATCCACAACATCCGTGACTGGATCATCCGCAACAGCCCCGTCCCCATCGGCACCGTCCCGATCTACCAGGCGCTCGAGAAAGTCGGCGGCGACCCCGACAAGCTCGACTGGTCCGTCTTCAAGGACACGCTCATCGAACAGTGCGAACAAGGCGTCGACTATTTCACCATCCACGCCGGCGTCCGCTTGGCTTACATCCACCTCACCGCCAAACGCGTCACCGGCATCGTCTCGCGCGGCGGCTCCATCATGGCGCGCTGGATGCTCTCGCGTCACAAGGAGAGCTTCCTCTACGAGAAATTCGACGAGATCTGCGATCTCATGGCGGAGTACGATGTCTCCTTCTCGCTGGGAGACGGCCTACGCCCCGGCTCCATCGCCGACGCCAACGACGCCGCGCAATTCGCCGAACTCGACACCCTGGGCGAGCTCACGAAAGTCGCATGGGACAAGGGCTGCCAGGTCATGATCGAAGGCCCCGGCCACGTGCCTATGCACAAGATCAAGGTCAACATGGAGAAGCAGCTGAAGGTCTGCGGCGAAGCCCCCTTCTACACCCTCGGGCCGCTCACCACGGACATCGCCCCCGGCTATGACCACATCACCTCCGGCATTGGCGCCGCGATGATCGGCTGGTTCGGCACGTCCATGCTCTGCTACGTCACGCCGAAGGAACATCTCGGCCTGCCCGACCGCGACGATGTGAAAGTCGGCGTCATCACCTACAAGATCGCCGCCCACGCGGCAGACCTCGTCAAGGGCCACCCGGCCGCCAAGCTACGCGACGACGTCCTTTTCCGCGCTCGTTTCGAATTCCGCTGGGAAGACCAGTTTAACCTGTTGCTTGATCTAGAAATTGTCCAGAAATTCCACGACGCCACCCTGCCGAAAGACGCCCACAAAGTCGCCCACTTCTGCTCCATGTGCGGCCCGAAATTCTGCTCGATGAAAATCACGGCGGACGTCCGCGAATACGCCGCCAAGCTCAACGACAAGGAAATCGGCATGGCCGACATGAGCGCGAAGTTCGCGGAAGTGGGTAAGGAATTGTACGTGTCGGAAAGCGGCGAGAAGCGCACAGCGATTGACTAAAAATTGGCTTCTCCGGAATTCGCCTGTGTTGGCGTGTCGCGGCGCCAGCCAATAGCAAACCACGCGGGCCCCTTCAGCGAAGGCGTTGCGAAGCTCGTCTGGTAAGGGTTCGGCGGAACAATTTTGCTCGTGTCTTGCAAGCCGACAAATCTGACAACCTCAAACACTGCGTTCAGGGCGCCCTCGACGGTCATGAACTTGTCTACAACTTGTTTGCAGCGCGGCCGGTCGGATTGAGCGAATTTCCGTTGCGTGAGACGAAACACGATGACTTCTCTCGTCTCTGACGTTACCGCCGCCCTCGCCCGCAATGATGCGGACGAGCTCCTCCACGTGTCCCTAGTGCTATCAATGGAGCCGCCGGAGGAGGAGCATCCCGGCTATGCCGAGAAGATCTGCCGCGAGCTGGCGCTGCATCCGAACTTCAACGTGCGCGGCAACGCCATTCTCGGCTTCGGGCATCTCGCGCGCACGGCTGGCATCATCTGGAAGCCGAAGGAGGTTCGGGCCCTCGTCGAGGCGGGGCTGGCCGACCCCGATGAGTATGTGCGCGGGCAAGCCGAAGCCGCCGCCGACGACCTGCACTTTTTCCTGAAATGGAAGCTGGAGAAGCCGAAGCGCGCCGAACCCTGAACACCCGTTCACCTCCTGCGCCCCGACATGAGTCAGAGCGTCGCATCCCTGCCACAGCACACGGCAGATTAATGATGTGGATGCATGGTAATGCCAGCCGGACGGTTTCAGCCACAATCGCGACGTTGATCATGATGTGGCCGCGCAGTTCGCGGCGTAGCAAAGGTCCGCTCTCGATGTCCTTCCAGGAATGCACGCAACTGCTTCGCGACGAAGGCATGCTGCGGATCAATGCGGGCGAGTTCTCGATGGATGAACTCGAAGCCGCCGCCGCCCTCGCGCAGGCCGAGAAGGCCCGCCTGATCATCTACAATCTCAAGGGCCGCAGCTGCGCCGACGTCGGCCGCATCGCGGACGCAGGCGGCCGCCAGGTTACCTTCGGCGACATCTACCTCGTCTGATCGCAGACTAGCTTTGCCCCCGCAAAGCGGGTGAACACGTCCCATAAACGTGTCCGAAGAACGAATACGATTACCCGGTTTACACGTCCCCGGCGGTGAAGCCGCCCGGCAACGCGGCCGGCGCTGTGCTCGACCTGCGGCGCTTCGCGGCCATGGTATGGCAAGAGACAAGCGGCTTGTTCGGCTAGTCGCGCCGCCTGGTCGAATGGATCAGGATGGACCATCCCTTCATGCGCCCCGCGACCGACTGGGTGCGCCATCTCGAAATGCTGATGAAGCGCGTGGTCGTCATCGTGGCGCGTCTTCAGCGCTCGCACTGGGCGCAGCCGGAAACGCGGAAAGTGTCGTGTGCCATGGCGCCCTTGAAGCGGGATGAACGGGCGTGGCGGCCGGGCGGGCGCGCCGAAGCCGCCGCAATCGCTGCTCGTGCGCTCTCCCGGCGCAGGGCGCAGCCGGCGGGGCTGAAAGGCAAGCCCGTGCTGGAGCTGCGGAAATGGGGCTTCCGCCCCTCTCGCGCTCGCAAGGCCATGTTTGCGGTGCGCGAGGGCATAGCGATGGCGCATCCTCTGGCCGCGCGCGTTGCGCATGTGGCGAAAGGATCTGCTCGCGCCCGGCTAGGCGGCTTTTTTGCTGAATTTAAGGGGACTACCTAGTAGCACTTGCTGCGGGATATCCCGCCCGTGTTGACGGATATGGCGCTGGCAGCGTATCCGCGCTGGTCCCCGACAGCCGGAGCCGGACATGGCCAGCGCCGCCGCATCGCCCTCGCCGCCCGGATCGCGCCGGTTCGGGAAGAACGCGTTCTTCTTCATCATCGTAACCGTCTTCATCGACATGATGGCCTTCGCGGTAATCATGCCGTCAATGCCCGAATTGATGGCCGAATTGCTGAATGGCAAAGACGCCCTCTTTGAAGCAAAAGCCTTGGCCCAGGCTGGAACCGCCGGTCCTTTGGAAACAATGCTTTCCAACGCTTCCCCCTGGGGCGGCTACATCACGGTCGTCTATGCGATCATGAATTTTCTCTCCGCCCCCATCCTCGGCGGGTTATCCGATCGCTTCGGCAGACGCCCGATCCTCCTGATTTCAATCGGAACCCTTGCGATCGACTTCGTCATCATGGGCTTCGCCCACTCGATCTGGCTCCTCTTTCTCGGCCGTATTCTCTCCGGAATCTCCGGCGCCACCCACTCCACAGCCGCAGCCTATATCGCCGACGTCACCGAACCCGCCGAACGCGGCAAGGCTTACGGTATGCTAGGCGCCGCCTTCGGGCTTGGCTTCATCCTGGGACCAGCCATCGGCGGTTTCCTCGGCCAGTTCGATCCACGTTTTCCGTTCTTCGCGTCAGCCGCCCTGGCGGCCGTGAACTTCTGCTATGGCATGTTCGTCCTGCCGGAATCGCTCGACCGCGAACACCGCCGCAAGTTCGACTGGAAACGCGCCAACGCCTTCGGCACGTTCGCCCATCTCGCCAAAGTGCCGTATCTCGCCTGGTTCATGCTGGCGCTAGGTCTCTTCAATTTCGCGCACTGGGTCTATCCTGCGACCTTCAGCTATTTCGGCGCGGTTAGATATGGCTGGGACCCTGCGATGCTGGGCTGGTCGCTGGCGGCGGTCGGCATCGGATCGACCATCGTTCAGGGCGGCCTAGTCGGCCCAATCATCAAGCGGTTCGGGCCGACCGAGACCACCATCTTCGGCTTTCTCGTCTGCGTGGCGACCTTTTCCGCCTATGCGGCAGCGACACAGGGCTGGATGGTGTTCGTCATTATTCCGCTCGGAGCATTCTCCGGCGTACTCGGGCCAGCGCTCAACCAAATCATGACGGCGCGCACGCCAAGGAATGCCCAAGGCGAACTGCAAGGCGCCATCGCCAGCGTGCAGTCACTGTCGAACATCTTCGCGCCGCTGGCGATGACGCAGACATTCCACTACTTCACGTCGCCCGGCGCGCCGATCTATTTCCCGGGCGCCGCTTTCGCGCTGGCTTCCGTCTTCTGCGCGATCTCGCTCATCCCGCTGGTTCACGGTCTGAAAATTGCGCCGAAAATCGAAGCACAGCCCGCCGATCCAGCGGGTGAAGCCGTGCCGCAGGAAGCCGCAGAAGCCGGCATGAAACCTGGCGACGCCGCTACGCAGACGGCCTGATATGGCGGCGCGTGAACCCCGCCCCGCCTTGTTCCTCGACCGCGACGGCGTGATCAATGTCGATCGCAACTACATCTATCGTGTCGAGGATTTCGCCTGGATCGATGGCGCTGCGGATGTGATCCGCACGTTCAACGACAAAGGCTGGTGGGTGTTCGTCGTCACCAACCAGTCCGGTATCGCGCGCGGCTATTACACCGAAGAGCAGATGCAGACATTGCACGACTGGATGAGCGCCGAGCTTGAACAGCGTGGCGCCCGGATCGACCGGATCTATCACTGCCCCTTCCATGAAGAGGGCACGATCGAGCGCTATACGAAGGACAGCTATGATCGCAAGCCGAAGCCCGGCATGCTGATCCGCGCAATGACGGACTTTCCCGTCATCAAGGAGCGCTCATTCCTGATCGGCGACAAGCAAGCTGATCTTGAAGCCGCTCAGGCGGCCGGCGTGCGCGGCTTCCTGTTTTCTGGCGGCAATCTCTCGCAATTCGCAGACTGGGCGCTGGCCGACCTGGGCGAAGGTCGCTGAGCGATCAGCCCGGCGGCGTTGCTGGCGGCGTCGCGGGTTCGACCGGCGGCGTAGGCGCCGGAACAGCGGGCTGGACCGGCGTCGTCGATTGCGGCGCCGGCGCGGCAGGCGCGGTCTGCGGCACGACGGTGGACGCCGGCGGCGTGGCCGGAGCAGCTTTCGGCGCGGCCGGAACGGCCGGCGCATTGTACTGAACAACACCTTCTGGCGTTTGCACCGGGCCAGTCACGGGCGAACAGTTCTGGGCGCCGCCCGGGACCTGCTGCGACTGCAGGTCGAGCGCAATGGTGTTGTCGGGATTTGGTTTCAGCTCAAACGCATCCTGGCTTGCATAGATGTCGTAGATCGCCCCGTCCGCCATGAGCTGGCCTGAGTCCGATGTGTGCGACAAGTCAGCGAGGTTGAGCAGCTTCCAGCTTGTGCCGAGGCAGCCGAAGAAATCTCCGGAGTTGCATTCTTCCGTCGTCTCGCGGCGCGGCGTGTAGGTATTGGTGCAGTTCGGATCGACATAGGTGCCGTAGATCTCACTGACCTTGAACAGCGAATCCATGCCGATGACGTTTGCCCATGGCTTGAACTTCACGACGGGGCCGGAGATGTGCACACGCTCGCCCGTGATCTGAAAATCGGCAGGCTTACCGCGCAGCTTGCCGTCGTCGGCGAGGTCGAGCGAGGCGGTGTAGACGTGATCACCCACCTTCTTGAGGACCACCTGGCCCGCCAGACGTTCTTTTGAGAGCGCCGCATAAGTCTGCAGGTTGAGGCCGATCAAGCCCACAATCATGGCGCCTGCCAGCGTGAGACCGCCAAACAGTACGCGCAGCAGGCCGGAGCCCAGCCTGGCCTTGAAGACGGCCATGATGCCGCCCACCAGCATCAGGACCCCCACCAGACCCACGAACGCCGGAATCAGCCACCAGATGGTCATGCTTTTCGACCCTTCACCGCCAATGGGCTCCGCCTCTGCCGGGCGCACTTTCCCACATCCAGAGCGGTGTTTACCAAATGCAGCGGGAAACGCCTACCCGGCCAAAGCGGCAGGAAAACAGCGCTCTAGAAAACGCGGGGGCGATCCTTGCGTTCCAGGTGCAGGCCGCACTCGTCCTTCTTGAAGCCGACCCAGCGGCCCGAGCGGACATCATTCGGATCGGTCGGGCGGACGGTGCACGGCCAGCAGCCGATGGAGGGATACCCGTCGGCAACCAACGGATGGGCCGGCAGCTTGCGATCGGCGAAATACTGGTCGACGTGTTCGTGCGTCCAGTCGGCGAGCGGATTGAACTTGTATTTGCCTTCGGAGAATTCGACGACCGGCAGGTTCACCCTGCCCCCGCCGTGGAAGCGCTTGCGGCCCGTGATCCACGCTTCGAAACCTTCAAGTGCGGGACCCAGGGGGCGGACCTTGCGCACTTCGCAGCAGGCGTCAGGATCGGTCTTGTTGAGCACGCCCTTAGGGTCGACCGCCTTCACTTCTTCCTTCACGGGATGAACTGTGTGGATGCCGGTGAGTCCGAGGAATTCCTGCAGGGTGTCACGGTATTGCAGCGTCTGATGGAAGTGCATGCCGGTGTCGATGAAGACAATGGGCATGCCGGGATCGACTTCAGCGATCAGGCCGAGCATGGCCGCGCTTTCGGCGCCGAAGGACGAGACGTAGGTGATCTTGCGGCCGAACTCGCGCACGGCGGCGGCTATGATCTCCTGCGCCGATTTCCCGCGCAGCTCCGCGTTGAGCCGCTCGACCTTCTGTTCAGGCGCTTCAAGGGCGGATGTCGTGGTGGTCATTCAGCGGCCTTTTCTTCGCGCTTCTTCTGGCGCTTCATGAAGATGGTGTCGGTGGCGTCTGACGCCGCCTGGTAGAATTCTGAAAACTCGTGTGCGGAAAAATCGAAGACCGCCTCGGCGTCGGCTTCATCGATGACCATGGCGTCGAAGCCGGAGCGGATCATCAGGCGTAGCTGGTCGCGCAGCACCTGTCCCGTCGCGCGGATCTCGCCCTTGTAGCCAAAGCGTCGGCGAAGGAGCTGGCTTTGTGAAAAAGCGCGGCCGTCTGTGTATTTCGGGAACTGCAGCTCGACCAGGTGAAGCTGATCGAGGAAGGGCGCAAGCAGTTCGGGATTATCGCTGACGGCGAGACGCACGCCGATAGATCGATTGCGGGCGAGCAGCTGGTCGTGCTCCGACAGGAAGCGCCCGAGCGAGACGATGATGCAACCGCCGGGCGACAGCTCGTGGCCATCCTCGACGAACGCCCAGACGTCGTCGACGATCTTGCCGTCCTTAAGCAGAGGCATAGAGCGCCTCCTTGAACGGCGCCTGGCCGAGACGCGTCATCGTGTCGGCCAGCTTTTCCGTCTTCGAGGTGCGCAGTTCCATATAACGGGCGATCACGCGCTTCAGCGCAGGCGCGACTTCTTCGTGCTTGAGACCCGGGCCCTGGATTTCACCGATGGCGGCTTTCTCGTCGGCGCGTCCGCCGAAGAGGATCTGGTAGAATTCCTCGCCCTTCTTGTCGACGCCAAGAATGCCGATGTGGCCAACATGGTGGTGGCCGCAGGCGTTGATGCAACCCGACACGTTGATGTGCAGCGTGCCGACTTCGTCTTCGAAATCCGGGTCGGCGAACAACGCCTGGATTTCGTTGGCGACGGAGATCGAGCGGGCGTTCGACAGGTTGCAGTAGTCGAGACCCGGGCACGCGATGATGTCCGAGCCGAGGCCGGCGTTGGAGGCGTGCATGTCCGCGGCTTTCAAAGCGGCGTAGACTGCGGGCACGTCATCGAGTTTCACGTGCGGCAGGACGAGATCCTGCTCGTGCGCAACGCGGATGTCGTCGAGGCCGTATTTTTCGGCAATGTCGGCGGCGGCGCGCATCTGGGCCGATGACGCATCGCCGGGGGCAACCCCTTGCGGTTTCAGCGCAATGTGGACGGCGGTGTAGCCGGGGACTTTGTGAGCGCGGAGGTTGTTCTTCGTCCAGCGCGCAAAGTGGCGATCAACCGCGATGGCGCCATCCAGCGTCGTGGATTTCGTGGGCAGCGTTTCGAATTTCGGCGGCGCGAAATAGGCGGTGATGCGATCAATTTCTTCCTGCGGAAGGACGACCTTTTCCCACGCATTCTGGTTCGCGAATTCCTCTTCGACCTGACGGCGGTATTCGGCTTCGCCCAACTCGTTGACGAGGATCTTGATGCGGGCCTTGTACTTGTTGTCGCGCCGTCCGTAGCGATTGTAGACGCGCATGTTGGCTTCGAGATAGCTGAGCAGGTCCTGCTTGGAGACCCAGTCGCGGATGGTGAGGCCGATATAGGGCGTGCGGCCGAGGCCGCCGCCGACGAGCACTTCGAAACCGGCTTCGCCAGCTTCGTTCTTCTTCATCAGCAGGCCGATGTCATGGACCTTCACGGCGGCGCGGTCTGGCGTTGCGGCAGTGACGGCGATCTTGAACTTGCGCGGCAGGGCCGAGAATTCCGGGTGGAAAGTCGACCACTGGCGGATGATCTCGCACCATGGGCGCGGGTCCTCCAGCTCATCGAACGCGGCGCCGGCAAGATGATCCGACGTCACGTTGCGAATGCAGTTTCCCGAGGTCTGGATGGCGTGCATCTCGACGTCGGCCAGCGCTTCCAGCGCGTCAGGAATTTCCGCCAGCTTGATCCAGTTGAACTGGATGTTCTGGCGCGTCGTGAAGTGGCCATAGCCCTTGTCGTACTTGTCCGCGATCATCGCCAGCTGGCGCAATTTTTTCGCTGACAACTGCCCATACGGGATCGCGATGCGGAACATGTAGGCGTGTAGCTGAAGATAGACACCGTTCTGCAGGCGCAGCGGCTTGAAGTTCTCTTCCTTCAGCTCACCTTTGAGGCGACGCTCCACCTGCCCGCGGAACTGCTTGGCGCGCTCCCGGACCAGCGTCTCGTCGAACTCATCATAGCGATACATCAGGCGGCTTTCTTGACGTGTTCGATGCCCAGATCAGTCTCGACGCGAGCGATCCAGCGCTGCACCGACGGGAATTCGGACAGATCGAAACCGCCCTCATGCGCCACGCGGGTGTAGGCGACGAGGGCGATGTCGGCGAGCGTGACGCTCTGTCCCACGAAGTAATCTGCAAACGTCAGCTGCATTTCCATGACGCCGAGCGCGCGACGGCCGCGCGCGAGCAGCTGCGGATCCATCTCGTCGTCCGTCATGTTCAAGAACTTCTTCCGGAAGCGGCGCACGGCGATGTAGGGCTCGTGGGAATACTGTTCCCAGAACAGCCAGCTCATCATCTTCGCCCGCTCGAACGGATCGACGGGGATGAGGTCCTGGCCCCGTTGCGTTTCGGCGAGGTAGAGCATGATCGCGTTGGACTGCGGCAGAATGCGGCCATCCGGCAGGCGCATCACTGGCACCTGTCCCGACGGATTCATCTGCATGAAAGCGTCCGAGCGCGTGCCGCCGTCCACGACGCTGATCTCGACCCAGTCATAGTCGATATCGAGATAGTCCGCCGTCCATTTGGTCTTGAGGCAGTTGCCGGAAATCGAGTCGCCATAGAGCGTCAGCTTGGTAATCGGACGATTTGGCATCAGTTGTTCCCCGCCTGCTT
>Ga0138256_10000168_pt1 | contig 76855 bp, 59 predicted proteins | sample KNB2016incub_MG_FD_105486 | JGI IMG/M metagenome (GOLD analysis project Ga0138256, IMG submission 105486) | Active sludge microbial communities from wastewater in Klosterneuburg, Austria - KNB2014incub_MG | ecosystem: Engineered > WWTP > Activated sludge > Unclassified | place: Austria... | reverse complement strand
TGTCATCCGGCACAAATGACGCACAAAAGTATTCCTTCCGAAAAGCGCAGAGCTGCTGGTGTTGCAGACAGTTTAATAAGATTAAGCGTTGGCCTGGAAGAAGTAGAAGATTTAATTGCAGACCTGGAACATGCATTTGTAAAAGCTGATTCAGTTATTTCGGTAAAACAGGAAGCATTAACAATTAATTAAACCATCGCTTTTACAGAATCTCAAAAAAGAAAATTAATATTGTAGAACAAATCAAATGAAGGTAACAGCAATCATACAAACACGAATTTCTCCGGTAGCCAACATGGCTATCTGCTGTTGCATTTGTATGCCGTAAGGCATCATACTCTACATATCATCCTGCAAAGGCATCCCAACAATTTTCGTTTAAAAAACAGAATCAGCTGATTCTATTATTAACATACTAATATTTATTTTATGAGCAATTTACGTTTTGAAACATTGCAATTACACGCCGGGCAACAGATTGACCCTACTACTAATTCAAGGGCAGTACCCATTTATCAAACTACATCATACGGCTTTAATAATGCTGATCATGCTGCCAATCTTTTTGGATTAAAAGAGTTTGGTAATATTTACACCCGTATCATGAACCCTACTTCCGATGTTTTTGAAAAGCGCATTGCTGCACTGGAAGGCGGTGTAGCTGCATTGGCAACATCATCGGGTCAGGCTGCACAGTTCCTGGCACTGAATAATATTTTACAGGCAGGAGACAATTTCATCAGCACATCATTTTTGTATGGTGGAACACATAACCAGTTTAAAGTTGCTTTTAAAAGACTGGGTATTGATGTACGTTTTGCCAATGGCGATGATGTTGAAACTTTTGTTCCGCTGATTGACAAGAACACAAAAGCCATCTATCTGGAAACAATTGGCAACCCACGTCTGAATATTCCTGACTTTAAAAAGTTTGCCGATCTGGCAAAAGAATACGACTTACCATTGATTGTTGATAATACTTTTGGTGCAGGCGGTTATCTTTTCCGTCCGCTGGAACATGGTGCAAACATTGTTGTTGAATCTGCTACCAAGTGGATTGGCGGCCATGGTACAACCATTGGCGGTGTAATTGTTGATGGCGGAAATTACAATTGGGGCAATGGCAAATTCCCTCAATTTACCGAGCCCAGTGAAGGGTATCATGGTTTAAAATTCTGGGAAGTTTTTGGCGAAGGCAACCCTTTGGGTTTACCAAATATCGCTTTCATCATTAGGGCAAGGGTTGAAGGACTAAGAGATTTTGGCAGCAGTCAAAGTCCATTCAATTCATTTTTATTGTTACAGGGATTGGAAACTTTATCATTAAGGGTACAACGCCATGTTGACAATGCATTGGAACTTGCTGTATGGCTTGAAGCACATCCGCAGGTTGATTTTGTTATCTACCCCGGATTAAAAAGCAGTCCGTACAATGCATTGGCCAAACAATATCTTACCAATGGATTTGGAGGTGTATTAAATTTTGGTGTGAAGGGGCAAAAAGAAAATGCCCGCAAATTCATCGACAGTCTTGAACTGGCCAGTCATTTAGCCAATGTTGGTGATGCAAAAACATTAGCTATTCATCCTGCTTCAACCACGCATGAACAATTAAGCGTCGAAGAACAAAAAGCTGCCGGCGTAGAACCCAACCAGGTAAGAATAAGTGTAGGCATTGAACATATTGAAGATATTAAAGCTGATTTTGAACAGGCATTTGCAAAAGTTTTTTCACCTGAGCTTGTAGCATAATTGATCATGCCAAACATATTTAACTATAATGAAAAGTTTCAACTGGAGTCGGGCAGCATACTGCCCGGCTTCCAATTGGCTTATACTACGCTGGGAGAACTGAATGAAGCAAAAGACAATGTGGTGTGGGTTTTTCATGCGCTCACTGCTAACAGCGATCCGTCGGAATGGTGGCCTGGGTTGATTGGAGAAGATAAGATTTTTAATTCTGAAGAACATTTTATCATTTGCGTTAATATGCCCGGAAGCTGTTATGGAAGTATCAGCCCTCTTGACAAAACTGATTTTTTTCATGACTTTCCTTTGTTTACAATCAAGGATATGGTTGCTGTTTATCAAAAACTAAAAGATCATTTAGGTATTGACAGCATTTACATTGGTATTGGTGGTTCAATGGGCGGGCAACAATTACTGGAATGGGCTGTAACCGAACCCGGGCTGTTTGAACACATCATACCTATTGCAACAAATGCAGTACACTCACCGTGGGCAATTGCTTTCAATGCTTCGCAAAGAATAAGTATTGAAGCGGATAGTACATGGAAAGAAAAAACAGAGCATGCGGGAATAAATGGAATGAAAGCGGCCAGGGCTATCGCACTGTTGTCGTATAGAAATTACGCAACCTATGCTGAAGATCAATCGGAAGCAACAAATAATATTTCTGAAAACTTTAAAAGCGAATCCTATCAGCGTTACCAGGGAGATAAACTTTCAAAACGTTTCAATGCATTCAGTTATTATTTTCTGAGTAAGAGTATGGATTCACACAATATTGGCCGTGGTCGTAAATCAATACCAGGTGCCTTAAAAAGTATTCAGGCAAAGACAACAGTGATAGGAATAAGTTCAGATATTTTATTTCCGCCTGCAGAGCAGGAATTTATTGCCGAACATATAACCGGTGCGTCATTGCATATCATCAACTCCAAATACGGTCATGATGGTTTCTTACTGGAATTTACGCAGATAGAAAATATCATCAATAATTTTCTTAAAAAAAACAGCATAATAAACCCTGCTGCAATATTAAATTCTTAAAAATGGCAACAAGTAAAAAATTAAATATCGGTCTCTTCGGCTTTGGTGTAGTAGGGAAAGGATTATATGATGTACTACACACCACTCCCACGCTGAAAGCATCTATCAAGAAAATCGTAATAAAAAATGCAGATAAAAAAAGAAGCATTGCTGCAGAAAATTTTACTACAGATGCATCTGTAATCCTGAAAGATGAAAGTATTAATGTAGTCGTAGAATTGATTGATGATGCCGATGCTGCTTTTGAAATTGTAAAGACAGCTTTACAAAATGGTAAATCGGTAGTTAGTGCAAATAAAAAAATGATTGCCGAACATTTTGAAGAACTGCTGCAATTACAGCAGGAAAACAAAACAGCTTTCCTTTATGAAGCTGCCTGTTGCGCCAGCATGCCCATTGTACGTAACCTTGAAGAATATTATGATAATGACCTGTTGAAATCAATCAGGGGAATCATTAATGGCTCTACCAATTTTATTCTTACAAAAATATTTGAAGAGCAACTGGAATTTAAAGCGGCATTGACTTTGGCCCAGCAATTAGGTTTTGCTGAAAGTAATCCTAAACTGGATATCGGCGGATTTGATGCCGCAAATAAACTAAGCATTCTATTAGCTCATTCCTTTGGTGTGATTGCAAAGCCCACAGATTTTATTTTTAATGGTATTGAAAGTATTTCTCAACCCGATGCAGTTGTGGCAAAGGCGAAAAAACACAGCATCAAACTTGTTGCGAATGCAAAAAAACTGGAGAATGGAAAATTGGCTGCATTTGTTTTGCCCCAGTTTGTTACTGAAGCAGATGACCTGTACCATGTACGTAATGAATTTAATGCACTTACTACCGAAAGTACTTTTGCCGATGAACATTTTTTTAAAGGTAAAGGTGCTGGTGCATTCCCAACGGCTTCTGCAGTGTTAAGCGATATCTCGGCACTCGGCTATGAATACAAATACGAGTACAAAAAGATTTATCATCAAACCGATACGCAACTCAGCAATAATTATTATCTAAAAATATTTATCAGTACAGATGATTTCGGTAAAATTAATAAAGAGTATTTTGAATGGATCGAAGAATGGCACAATGAAAGCAGGTACAGCTGGCTTGTTGCGGTGATTCATGCTGAAAAGTTACTCCATTCTGATTGGTGGAAGCAGGAAGGAGTTTCGCTGATTCTTTGCCAGGATGCAATTATTGAGAACCTCGACTATAAAAGAATAAGTGAGCGGAGTCTGGAATTGGCTGGAGTACTGGCATAGTCCGGTACGCTGACTTTTGTTGAAATTCTAAATAAGGGAATAAAATGAAAATCGATTTTAAAAACTACGATTCGGCGGGCAACTTTCCGGAATATTTTCAGGTTGCCGGCGAAATAAAAGCTGGTAAGTTTCGCAGGTCTTTTAAACGTAGTTATTTCCCTTTTGATGACGAAGAGGAAGAAGAATATTATACAATGAAGTTTACTTATTGTTTTGATTTTATCTACAAAAACAAAATAAAAGGCAGGGCATTTGTTTACCATGGCGGTTATTATATTGAATTCAATTCACAGGGAAATGGTACTTATCTGTCATCGCATTGCAGCCATTTTTCGATCCCAATGTGCCGGCATTATACTTCCAAGGGACAATTCACCCAGTTCTTTATTGACAGAATTGATGAAACTTTGAACGATAATTTTGAGAATGTCATTAATGATGAAGTTGGCGCTATTACCCGACAGTTGAACAGAGAAAAGGCCGGTAAGGATTCATAGAAATAAAAAAGCATCAAGTTTGCCGCTTACTTCATAATTTCTTACTAGTACTCTTACAAACCCGATGCTTCCGCTTGATTTTGTTAATCCTACTGGGATTACCGCTCTTCAATTGGATAATAAAGTTAGTTTTCACTTTATCTTATTGCAACTATTTTCTGCTAATGTTTTGCACCTGTTTAGCACATTTTTTCTCACATTAATGATCATTCAGCGGTAATCCCTTTTTCTGAAACTCAATCCAGTTAAGGTATTCAGGGGCAACCCGGTGCTCTTCCATTGTAATACAATTAGTTACAGGGCAAACCAGCTGACAAAGATTACAACCAACACATTCATCTTCCTTAATGGTATAATTATTATATGGTTTGCCGTATTCTAAATTAATTGATTGATGAGATGCATCTTCGCAGGCAATATAACAAAGCCCGCAGTGAATACATTTATCCTGGTTTATTTTTGCAATATGGTGATAGTTGATGTCCAAATCTTCCCAATGTGTGATTTTTTCAACTGATTTACCAATGAAGTCATCTAATGTTTTAAATCCTTTTTCATCCATCCAGTTGTTCATGCCTTCGCACATATCTTCTACAATACGGAAACCATGATTCATTGCTGCCGTACAAACCTGTACATTACTTGCACCTAATAACATAAACTCTACTGCATCCTTCCAGGTACTTACTCCGCCAATGCCGGAGACAGGAACTTTAGAAGTTGTAGGGTCTTGAGAAATGGTAGTTAACATTTTTAATGCAATGGGTTTTACTGCAGGTCCGCAATAACCACCAAAAACTGATTTACCCGCAACATATGGATTAGGTACCAACGTATCCAGATCAATTCCTGTTACCGATTGAATGGTATTTATTAATGACAATGCATTGGTACCTGCTTCTACACATGCAATACCGGTTGGTACCGGAGAATGTACATTGGGTGTTAATTTAGTTATCACAGGAATATTTGCAACTTCCATTACCCACTCCACTACCATCTTTGCAATTTCGGGATCTTGTCCAACCGCTGCCCCCATGCCTCTTTCCGTCATTCCATGTGGGCAACCAAAATTCAGTTCCAGTCCGTGAGCGCCGGTATCTTCTACTTTTTTTATCAGCTCATGCCAGCTTTTTTTATCATTGTCGGCCATTAGTGAAACGATCATTGCCCTGTCGGGAAAAAGTTTAAGGCATTCTGCAATTTCTTTTAGATTCAAATCCAATGGCCGGTCACTGATAAGTTCAATATTATTAAAGCCCATCATTTTTTTAGCTCCGAAGTTTACAGCCGAGTAACGTGATGAAACATTCTTTACCTGACTACCAAGGGTTTTCCAAACCACACCACCCCAGCCAGCTTCAAAAGCACGGATTACGTTTATTTTTTTATCGGTAGGCGGTGCACTCGCTAACCAAAAAGGGTTGGGAGATTTTATGCCGAGAAAGTTTGAACTAATGTCTGCCATAAATTATTTTTTTACCACAAAGGCCACTAAGAAAATCGTCACAAGGTTCACAAAGAACCTTTGTGTACTTTGTGTTTCCCTTCGTGTTCTTTGTGGTTAAGTTTTAATATCCAAATAAGAAACAATTGCTTTTGCTCCATCTTTCCCCGCCTGCACAGCATCTACAACTTCTTTACCACCGTTTACTGCGTCTCCGCCGGCAAACACTCCTTTTATATTTGTTGTACAATTATTATCAATAGAAATTTTTCCTTTTGAATTATGAATTTTGAATTCTCCCACCAATTCTTCAAATGGCATTTGCCCTGTAGCTTTAATGATCATATCTACATCCAAAATAAAAGTCTCGCCGGTATCAACCGGAGAACGGCGGCCACTGGCATCTTCATCACCCAGTTTCATTTTACTACAGACCAGTTGTTTTACTTTACCTTCTTCGCCAATCACTTCTTTGGGGGCAGCAAGCCAGATAATTTCGCAACCGTCCAGTTTGGCAATATCCAATTCTACCTGTGTGCAGGGTTTTTCATTTTCGGTACGGCGGTAAACCATAGTAACCTGTTTTGCACCCAAACGTTTTGCCTGTGTGGCTGCGTCAATGGCTGTCATTCCCATTCCAATTACCGCAACCTTGTCGCCAACAGCAACTTTATCAAATCCATTGTCACGTATATCGTAAATGAATTTGATGGCATCTTCAACACCTTCCAAATCCTCACCGGGAATATTCAGTTGCCGTGCTAGACCAACCCCAATACCTAAATACACGGCATCGAAATCCTTTTGCAAATCAGATAGAGAAATATTCTTTCCCAATTCCTGGTTGTATTTAACTTCAATTCCACCAATGCCTAAAATGTAATTCAGTTCATCTTCGCAAAACTCAGGAGTAACTTTATAAGCTGCAATACCATAAGTCATCAAGCCGCCTCCCTTGCTTTCTTTTTCAAAAACCGTAACATCAATTCCTTCTCTTGACAAAACATGAGCACAGCTTAAACCTGCCGGTCCAGCACCAACTATTGCTACCTTCTTACCATTTGACGGTTTTCTTTCAAACAACTGCCAGTTCTTTTGCATAGCAATTTCTGTAGAGTATCGTTGCAGCTTTGCAATATGGATTGGAGTCTCTTCCATAAAATTGTAAACGCAAGCTCCTTCACATAATTTTTCTACCGGGCAAACCTTGCTGCAACCTGCTCCCATAATATTGCTTACCAAAATAGTATGTGCAGAGCCCTTTATATTTTCTGTTGCAATCTGTTTGATGAATTTGGGTACATCAATTCCGGTAGGACAACTTTTCATGCAGGGTGCGTCATAACAAAACAAGCAACGGTTGGCTTCTACCATCGCAGCATCGGCAGTTTCAAACGGCGGATGAATGTCGCTGAAGTTTTTGGCGTATTGTTCTTTAGATAATCTGTTATTTGATATCGACATAGACACTATTAAAAGCCTCTCCCCAACCCCTCTCCCGAGGAGAGGGAACTTGAATTTGGCTGTACATAAAATCAATCCATTATTTAACTATAATCTTCGCTTACATCTTTCACATGTCCCTTCCCCACTGGGGAAGGATAGGATGGGGCTTTTACAACTCCGTCAACTTACCATAAGTCTCCGGCCTTCTGTCTCTGAAGAATTGCCAAACACTTCTAACCTCTTCAATCATATCCAAATCAAAATCAGCAATCAGCAATTCGTCTTTGTCTTCACTGGCTTGTGCAAAAATTTGTCCACGTGGATCAACAAAATAACTGCTGCCATAAAACTTGCCAAGGTTCCATGGTTTCTCTTCACCAACCCGGTTGATGCATCCCATGAAATATCCGTTTGCTGCTGCATGTGCAGGTTGCTCCAGTTTCCATAAATATTGTGATAAGCCTGCAACAGTTGCGGAAGGATTATAAACGATCTCAGCACCATTCAAACCCAAGCATCTTGCACCATCCGGAAAATGCCGGTCATAACAAATGTACACTCCTACTTTAGCATACTTTGTCTGAAACACTGGATAGCCAAGATTTCCGGGCTTAAAGAAAAACTTTTCCCAGAAGCCACTGGTATGCGGAATATGATTTTTACGGTACTTGCCAAGATAAGTTCCGTCAGCATCTATCACCGCTGCGGTATTATATAAAACACCCGCTTGTTCTTTTTCATAAATGGGAACGATGATGACCATGTTATACTTTTTAGCATACGTGGCCATCAACTCTGTAGTTGGACCGGGAACTGATTCAGCACTTTCGTACCAGGCTTTATCCTGTCCCGGACAGAAATACGGTGTGTTGAAAATTTCCTGCAGGCAAAGAATCTGCACACCTTTTTTACCGGCTTCTTCAATCAATGGAATATGTTTCTGCACCATCGCATTTACAATTTCCGGAATGGTTCCTTCGCCTTCAGTTTTTGGAAGAGACATTTGTATCAATCCTGACTTTATCATTCTTGGCATAGCAATCTATTTTACTTTTGATTTAAATTATTTGAGACACTTTATTCCGTTTAATAAATTTACCGTTTCCTTTATCAACCAAACATTTTCCATCATCAATTACAACCTGCCCTCTTAACAAAACTATTTTAGTTTTTCCAGTAAGTTGCCAGCCTTCGTAACCGGAGTAATCGGTATTCATGTGATGGGTTGATGCGCTGATGGTATGTTCTATATTTGGATCAAACAAAACAATATCTGCATCGCTCCCCGGTGCAATGCAGCCCTTCTGCGGAAACATGCCAAATATTTTTGCAGGATTGGTTGAGAGAACTTCTACAAACTTATTCATCGTAATTCTTCCTTTCCTCACCCCTTCGCTATATAATAATTCTACCCGATGTTCTATGGCAGGATGACCGTTTGGTATTTTTGAAAAATCATCTTTTCCTAAAAGCTTCTGTCCCCATTTAAACGGACAATGATCTGTTGCCACAACCTGTATCAATCCCTGGTTGATGCCGGCCCACAAAGCTTCCTGATCTTTCTTCTCTCTTAACGGAGGACTCATCACCCATTTTGCTCCCTCAAAATCTTGTTCGTACAAGGACGCATCTAACAGTAAATATTGAATACAAGTTTCGGCAAAAACTTTTTGATTGTGGCGATTGTTATCACGTACCGCATTCAATGCTCCTTCGCAAGTCATGTGTACAATGTAGCCGGGGCAACCGGTGTAACCTGCAATGGAGGCAAAACGCTCTGATGCTTCTGCTTCTGTGATTTCCGGTTGAGATAAATAATGATATAGGGGTGCTGTATTTCCTTCACTTAAATTTTTTGCAATAAGAAAATCAATCATGTCGCCATTGGTCGCATGAACCGTTACCATGCCGCCACGGGCTTTCACTTCATTCATTAAACCCACCATCTGCTTATCATCAATCATTAACGCACCTTTGTAAGCCATAAATATTTTAAAGGAAGTGATGCCTTCTTTTTCAATCAGCTCTACAATTTCTTTACAGGTGTTTTCATTAAAATCGGTAACTGCCATGTGGAAGCTGTAATCGCCTATTGCATTTCCATTGGCTCTGCCACTCCATGCATTATAAGCTTCGTATAAAGGATGTCCCTGCGATTGTAAAATAAAATCAATAACCGTGGTTGTACCACCATGCAGGGCAGCCCGGGTACCAGTTTCGTAATTGTCGCTGCTGAAAGTGCCCATAAATGGCATCTCTAAATGCACATGCGGGTCAATACAACCCGGAAAGGCCAGCAATCCAGTAGCGTCAATTACCTGATCAGCTTTTATATCTAAATTTTTACCCACGGCAGATATGCTTTCGCCCTGGATAAAAATATCGCCGGTATAATTTTCGGCAGCTCCAATAATATTTGCATTCTTAATTAATATCGACATGATCGCTTAATTCTGTTTATCCAAATTTACAATTCCTGCTTTATAATTCCGCATCAACCATATATATAGAATACCACTCACAAAAAAACCAACAAACCATGCATAATGATACAGTTCAGATATCCAGGATGGAAATGCGGTTGCTGAAATCACTTTTATCTGCAATAAAAATCCGGGAATGTTTGGTACAATGCCAACGAGCAAGGCAATGACCGCCGCTGTATTGAATCCTTTGGTAAACCCATATCGACCTTTGTGTTGATATAGTTCATCAACATGTAATAATTGTTTTCTTACAAAATAATAATCGGCAATCATGATGCCGCCAACAGGACCAAGTAAACTTGAGTATGCAATCAGCCAGGTAAAAATATATCCGTTCGGATCTGCAATCAGCTTCCATGGAAATATTAAAATGCCAATTACACCTGTTATGTATCCGCCCGTTCTGAAATTTATTTTTTTAGGAGAGATATTTGCAAAATCATTTGCAGGACTAACAATATTTGCTGCGATGTTTGTAGCTAATGTAGAAATAGCCACGGCTATCATAGCCGCACTTACTAATAACTTATTTTCGAATTTACCTGCCAGTACAACCGGATCCCAAATGGTTTCGCCGTAAATAATAAAAGTGGCCGACGTAACGACTACTCCGATAAATGCAAACAATGTCATTGACGGCGGCAGTCCGATTATTTGTCCGTTGATCTGTGCTTTCTGGCTTTTTGAATAGCGTGTAAAATCTGGAATGTTTAATGAAAGTGTTGCCCAAAAACCAACCATACCTGTAAGTGCCGGGAAGAAGAATGCCCAGAATGCAGGCCCCTGCAGTTTTGCGGGCTGCGCCAGAATTGGACCTAACCCATGACCGGCATTGATTGCCCAGAATAATAATGCCAGCGCCGCAAAGGGTAAAAAGAAAGCTTTGAACACCAATAATTTTTTAATGCTTTCAACACCCATATATACCACCCACATATTCAGCAGCCAGAAAATAAAAAAACAAATAGCGGGCCCTGTTTGCAAACCAAAAGAATCCGGAAAAATTTGTGGCAAAGTTACCAGCGATGGAATCCAGAGTTTCATCATCTGATAAATTGAAAACCCTCCTATCCATGTTTGTATGCCAAACCACCCGCATGCAACAATGGCTCTTAATATGGCCGGAATATTTGCGCCCCTTGTTCCAAAACTTGCTCTTGCAAAAACTGGAAATGGAATTCCGTATTTAGCGCCGGCATGTCCGTTTAAAATCATCGGTATTAAAACAACCGTATTACCAATAAATATTGTGAGGATTGATTGCCACCAATTCATACCTCCTTCAATCAGCGAACTCGCCAACATGTAAGTTGGTATGCACAAACTCATACTTATCCAAAGCGCTGCATAGTTCCAGGTGCCCCAGGTGCGTTTGTTTTGGGGGATGGGTGCAAGGTCTTCGTTGAAAAGAGAAGCTTCGTGTTTGGTTTCGGCCATAAATTAAATTACATGTTCGTCGGCAATTTTTATCGCTTCGCTGATGATCGCCAATCCTTCATCAATTTGCTCTTTAGTAATACAAAGTGGGGGTGCAACAAATATGTAGCTCCATCTTACAAAAGTGTACAACCCAAGCTCCTTTAATTTTGCAGCAACCTTATTCATCACAACCATTTCATCGGGCTTTGCATTAAAGGGCGCCATGGGTTCTTTGGTAGTTCTGTTTTTAACCAATTCAAAACAACCCAATAAACCGGTGTTTCTAAAATCACCGATGGACGGATGTTTCTTCATCATCTCTGCAGCTTTTTCTTCCATGTATTTACCCATAGCAACAGTATTTTCAATCAATCCGTCATCTTCATAAACTTTTATAGTAGCCAAAGCAGCCGCACAACTTACCGGGTGAGCCGAATAAGTTAAACCGATTGCCAACACATTGTCATCATACTTTGAAGCAATCTTATCTGTTACCATCAAACAGCCGAAAGGAAGATAACCGCAGGTTAATCCTTTGGCCATGCAGATCATATCCGGAACAATATCATGATTCTGAAAACCGAACCATTGGCCGGTTCTGCCAAAGCCACTCATCACTTCATCCATAATTAATAAGATGCCGTGCTGGTCGCAGATTTTCCGTACCGCTTTTAAATATCCTTTTGGATATTGCAGGCAACCAGACGACCCCGATTCTCCCTCCAATAAAATAGCCGCAATATTATTCGGACTTTCATAAGCAATCATCCTTTCCAACTGAGCTACTGATTCTTTCAACAAATTTTCTTCGCCATATTCCCAACGGTATAAATAAGGAAGATCAAAATGCATGAAATTAGGTGCCTGTTGTGAATCAACTGCCAGGCGACGTGGATCACCACTTGCCGACATGGCACCTATGGAAGCACCATGGTAAGATTGATAACGGCTTAATATTTTATGGCGCCCTGTGTATAGTCTTGCAAGTTTAATTGCATTTTCAATTGATGTAGCTCCGCACAAAGTGAAAAATGCTTTGTTCAAATCACCCGGACAAATCTCTGCAAGTTTTTTTCCCAGTTCTCCACGTACTTTGGTAACACAGCTTGGTGTAACGTATGCCACTTCCTGCATCTGCTTTACCACAGCTTCAGTAATTCTTTGATCGCCATGGCCAATGTTTACATTCATCAGTCCTGATGAAAAATCAATTATCTTTTTATCATCATAGTCGTACAGGTAAACACCTTCGGCATGTTTTATGGCGATGGGCGACGTGCCTTTTTGTTTACTCCAGCTGAACAAGGTATAATCCTGGTTGTTTTGAACTATTTCCTGTGTTTCCGAAACTTCTTTTACTGCTGACATTATTTTAGTTTTTGAATTTTTACTTTTTATTTTCTAACTCATCCAATTCACACCGGCTTCAGCATTCCACTTGGTGGTACTCTTCTTCAACTTCGTCCAGAATTCAATAGAACTTTTCCCTGTAATATCTCCTACCCCAAATTTACTTTCGTTCCAGCCTCCAAAAGAAAAAGGCTCACGTGGTACAGGCACACCTACATTCACACCAATCATGCCTGCACTGGCATGATCAATGATATAACGTGCCATGGCTCCGTTTTGTGTAAACACAGATGCAGCATTTCCATAAGGATTTGCATTTTCAATCGCTAATGCTTCATCAACCGTATTGGTACGCATGATGGAAATTACCGGGCCAAAAATTTCTTCCGTAGCAACACTCATTTCTGGTTTTACAAAATCAATCACCGTTGGGCCAACATAGGTTCCGTTTTCTTTACCGTTTACTTTTGTGTTACGACCATCAACTAAAATTTTAGCACCATCTCTTTCGGCTTCTCCGATATATCTTTCAATTCTTTCTTTACTTTCTTTATTGATAACCGCCCCCAGGTTTTCTCCCGGAACAATTTTCCTTGCTTCTTCACATATTTTATCAATGATAGCATCTACATTTCCTACACCAATCATGGCGCTGGCTGCCATACAACGCTGGCCGGCACAGCCGCTCATAGATGCTGCTACATTCTGCGCCGTCATGCCCGGAATGGCATCAGGCAAAACCATCAAATGATTTTTTGCGCCGCCCAAAGCAAGGCATCTTTTATAATTAGATGTTGCCCGTTGATAAACGATCTTGGCCACTTTAGTTGAGCCAACAAATGAAACCGCTTCAATCTGCGGATGATCACAAATAGCTTCCACAATTTCAACATCACCATGAACAATATTAAATACGCCATCGGGCAATCCGGCTTCTTTTAATAATTCAGCTAACCTTCCACAGCTCAAGGGAACTTTTTCTGAAGGTTTCATGATCATGCAATTACCGAGGGCAATGGCATTGGGCAAGGTCCAGTTGGGAACCATGCTCGGGAAATTAAACGGAACGATGGAAGCCACAACTCCCAACGCCACATGTTCTGTTCTACATTCCACGCCACGACTTACTTCTAATAATTCGCCGGTAACCAATTGAGGTAATGATGTTGCAAACTCTGTAAGCTCAATACATTTTTCAATTTCTGCCACGGACTCCCCATAAGTTTTTCCATTTTCTTCACTGCACAATTCAGCCAGTTCTTTTAAATGTTTTTCCAGCAATGTTTTGTACCGAAAGAAAACCTGTACCCTTTCTTTAATAGGCGTTTTACTCCAGGCCGGAAATGCTGCTTTAGCTGCTTTTACTGCGTCATCCAGTTCTTTTGCTGAAGACCTGGGTACTGTTGAAAGTAGTGTTCCATCCAGTGGCGATATTACATCCATCGTTTTTTTGGTTTGTGAAGCGACAAATTTTCCGCCAATAAAATTCTGTATTGCTGCGTATTTCATAATATTTAACTAAAATTATTTTAATTATTGAGTCAAAAATTAAAAATACTGCATTATTATCTATAAAAATAAAATTATTTACATTTTTTATGCTTTATTTTGCCTACAATGGCAAATGGTGATTCACATATTTTAGATAAGCTTGATTTTGAAATCCTATCCATTCTGCAGGAAGATGGCCGCATGTCTTTTACAATAATTGCCGAAAGGTTAAATATATCTGTTGGTACCGCACGTACAAGGCTCAATAACTTAATTGAAGATGGCACCGTAAATATAATCGGCCGTGTCGATCCGGATAAAGTGGGTTTCAGGTGTTATGCGCATATTGCTGTCTTTGTAAGGCCAGCTACTTTAAAAGAAAAAGTAGCACTAAAAATTTCAACGTTGCCCGAAGTGAGTTTCCTGGCGATGACCTCGGGTGATTACGACCTGGAAGTAGATGTGATGTGCCGGGATAATAATCACCTGGTTGATTTTGTAAATGATATCAGCAAGATTGAAGGAGTTCATCAAACCAAAACCACCATTTACTTTAAGGTATATAAATATGCTCAGCCTGATTTGAAGTTGCTGAAATGATCCGGTAAACCTTAAGTCTTTGTTGCAGCTATCTCAGCATGAACTATATAAAAGACAGTTTTAATAACAGGCTAATTCATCAGCCATGGTACAGAGAAAAATAATTCATTTCTTACCTACACATTCTGAACAACAATTCCTTCGTGAGTCAGCACCAAGGTTTCGATAGCCAAACCACTATCGTTTGATGCAAGTATCGGCCCGAAATAATGAACGGGAAAGGCATTTTTCACTTTCCATACAACCACAGGTTCATGGTTCGAATTCAATAGGGAAATGGTTACATCTCTTCTTTCAATAGAACCAACCTGCTTTGTATTGATCCAGCTAAAGAAATCATTATCGCCCTGAACGATTTCACGTTTTAAAGTAATATTGGCATATTTACGAAGGCCAGGCATTTTCCTGAAACTATCATCCGGGCTTGAGCCCTCCCTGAAAGAAACTGCTTCAATCTCAATATCAAGCCCCGATACTTCCATAAATCCAATTCTGGTACCACCCCATTCCACACTAAAATGATAACGACTGATGACATTTTGTGACATAAAAAAAGGTTTAATGATAAAAAAATAAATGAGTATAAGAAGAATGCTGATCAGTAAGAGCAATAAAACGAAATCCATATAATAAAGTTTGTTGGAGTAAAATAAGACAATACTTCAGAAAAATTAAATCAGGCCCAGGCTGGCTTCAATGGAAACAAAAATGCCTTCCCGTTTTAAAGGAAGGCAATTTGATGTTAATTTCTCAGCAACGTTCCCGGATTTGTGTTTAAGCCGGGGACGCTGCAGCGAAGAACAAACAATTCCCCTGGACTGTTTAACTGGTAATTTTTTTATTTTAATAAACTTACTTAGAACTTAAATCGGCACGCAGGAAAAGTAATTCACTCCAGCTTTCGTCAATATATTCGGCAACATCTTTAAGGTATTGTGCAAAAGAACCTTCACCATTTACAGCTTCATAGGTTTCTTTAAATGGTTTACGAAAACCCGGGGCTCTTTCTTTTAAGCCTTGCTTATACCTGGTTACTATAGTGTACTGGGCCTTTCCGGAAGAGCTGGCTGAATAAACAGCAACCGTTACACCGGCTGCAATCCAATTCTTTTTCAATTTCTTGATAATATTTACTACATTATCGCCCTGGCCTATTTTGGGATATACATGAGTAATATTGATTTTATCAGAAAAATCACCCAATGCCACAGTACTTAATGAATCCTGGTAAACAGAATAACCGGCAGAACTCCTGTCAGTTAAATAAATAGCTACACTTTTATTCCAATCCAGGTTATGCTCGTTTCCTAAATTACCCCTTACGTCTTCTGCCTCCCAACTTGTTGGTCCTTCAGTAATATGATAGCCCCCGGCATCCGGTCCGGATTGAATGGAAAACACCCGCCAGTGAGCGGTACCACTATGGTACTTTTGGGCATGGGCAGCAATGGCTTTTTCAAACTCAAGTACTTTGTCCGCTTTGGGAAATACCCGATGGGTGGAAATTAAATTTTTGGTTTGGCTTATACCAGCAAAGGGAATAAGCATGCAAAGAAGAAAAAACATCTTTGTCTTAGAAATTAAATTCTGTTTCATGTTAGATTGGTTTATTTGTTAAAAAGATTGGTTTGATTGTTCGTTCATTACTGTTTGCAACAGTTATGGGCAACACTGTAAAATTCTATCATACAGCAGTTTTTAGTGAGTACAAATCAACCATTATACTGTACATTCTGCCCAATTAACCGGACAAATTGTGCAGCAACAGGATTAATTCGTCATTTTACAGAAAGCGCAATAGATTCTTTTTAAACCATGCGTAAAAAATGGACGTTCCGTTTATCTTTATAAGCAAATGCACAAAACCCTCATCAGCATAAAGTCATTACTTAGTTTTTCCATGATCTGGTGTGTATTTGTTACAACCGCACAAAACCCGCCTGCTTACGAATCCATCTCTACCGCCCAGGGTTTATCGCAGGGAATGATATTTGATCTTTTGCAGGATAAGGAAGGCTTTATTTGGGCGGCCACCAAAAACGGATTGAACCGTTATGATGGTTATAGTTTTAAAATTTTTGCCAACGATCCTTATAATGCTAATTCACTCAGCAGCAATACCGTTGTTAAACTTTTTGAAGACTCCAAGGGCCGGATATGGGCCGGCACCGAAAATGCCGGGTTAAATATCTACGATAAGCAAAGCGGAAAATTTTATCGTATCACACACAGTAATTCAAATCCGGCCAGCCTCTCGGGCAATGGAATACGATCAATAATGGAAATGCCCGATGGCAGGATGCTGGTAGCCACAGATGTTGCAGGATTAAATATTGTTGAAACGGGTACCGATTTTTTTGCAAAAGATGCTGCACCCGTTGTTACGAGGCTTAGTTTACCCGATGATGCACAGGTTTATGGGATGGGTACCGACAAGAATAAAATTATCTGGATTGGCGGAATGGATGGATCGGTGTACCGTTTTGATCCGCTGAAGAATAATTTCATAAAACTGAACAATGGGATACTGCTTAATGATGGCTACCTGAACCCGGATGGCAGTAAATTAATCAACAGCAATCTCTACCTCTCCGATGGAAAAGATATATTTCCATTATTCAACAACAGTAAAACACCTGCGGGTAATATTATTTTTAAACCCAAAGAACAACTTTGGGAGAACCATCACCGGGAAGAATATTTTTACAGTGTATATAAACATGGGCCCGGCAAAGCAGTAAACTGGAACGAGCCATTACCTGAAACTACAACCAGGATATGTTATCCATTCATTATCGACCAATCCGGGTTTCTCTGGTCTGGCTCTGTAGGATATGGGCTTCGAAAATACAATTCGGCAGGCAACAGGTTCAAAACATGGACTCCAAATCCCGGAGCCAGTGTAAAGTGGATCATTCCTGTTAAAGCGAATGATATCTTTTTAGGAGATTTTGCCTATGGATGGAGCAGGTTAATCAATGATTCGATAAGAAAAAATGCATTCGGCAAGATTCCCGGTCTCACTCAGATAGATAATTTCATCATATCCAAATCGGGTGATTACTGGATAAAGAGCGATAACAAAGGATATTTTAAATACAATCCTGCTTCCGGTAAACTGGTATCATATCCTCAGATCAACGTCGATAAAAGCACTGGTACAAAACAACCAATGCTTGAAGACAGTAAAGGCTATATATGGTTTGCAGGACTTGGAGGTAAATTCACCCGCATTCATACTGTTACAGGCAGTATTGACAGCTTTACCATCAATAATATGGCTGCCAAACCAATACCGCCAAAGTCGATCTGTACTGCATTATACGAAGATAAACAGGGAGTATGCTGGATTGGGACTCCCGAAGGTTTTGTCAAAATCATTTTCAGCAACAGCCAAAAATCATCACCACAAATAAAATGGTTTTACAATAACAGCAGCAACCGCAATTCACTCAACTATAATCACGTGTCCTGCTTTTTAGATGACCCGTCTGCACCGGATAAATATTTATGGATAGCAACAAAAGGTGGTGGCCTAAACAGGTTGGATAAAACAACCGGTGATTTTTTTCATCTCACAACAAAAGATGGCATGCCTGATGATGTAGTGTATGGAATATTGCCTGATGATGCCGGCAATATCTGGGGCAGCACCAATAAAGGAATTTTTTGCCTCACTGCAGCAAATAATAACGGCAACAATTGGGTCTTTCACAATTTCACCAAAGCGAATGGTTTGCAGGACGATGAATTCAATACCGGGGCCTACGCTAAATTACCGAATGGAAATCTGGCCTTTGGCGGGGTTAACGGGCTGAATATTTTTGATCCCAAAGAAATTCTGGTGCCTGGATTCATGCCCAATGTATTTATTACTGATATCCTTATCAATAATCAATCCATTGCTCCGGAAGATAATTCAGCCGTACTGCAGAATACCATTGAGCAATCAACAGAAATTACACTTACACACCTGCAGGATATTCTTACGCTTGAATTTTCATCGCTTGATCTTACAGCTTCTGCTCAAAATAAATACCGATATCAATTGGTGGGTGTGGATAAGAATTGGGTTGAGTCCGGTACCCGCCGCACAGCAACTTATTTACACTTACAGGGGGGGAAATATATTTTCAAAGTGCAGGGCAGCAACAGCCAGGGCATCTGGAGTGATAAGATTGCCGAATTGCAGATCACCGTATTACCGCCCTGGTGGCGAAGCTGGTGGGCTTACCTGATCTACATTGTACTGCTGGGACTCGGCATCAGGGCTTATTTTAAATTCAATGTAAACCGGGCCAAACTAAAATCGCAATTAAATTTTGAACAGCTTGAAGCCAAAAGGGTAAAGGAATTAGACACGCTAAAAACCCAGCTCTATACTAATATCACCCACGAATTCAGAACGCCGCTAACCGTTATACTGGGTATGGCGCAGCAGGTTAAAAACAATCCTCCGCAACATCTGGATAATGGTATTGACATGATCATCCGCAACGGACAAAGTTTATTAAACCTGGTAAATGAAATGCTCGATCTGTCGAAACTTGAAACCGGTAAAATGACCTTGCAACCGGTGAACGGCGATATCATTAATTTTCTCCGGTACATTGTTGAGTCATTTCATTCGCTGGCCGAAAGCCAGAAAAAGCAATTGCATTTTTTGGCCGGGATGGATACACTGCATGTGGCATACGATCCTGAAAAGGTTCGACAGATCGTTGCTAACCTCTTATCAAATGCATTAAAATTCACTCCCCCGAAAGGAAATATATACATTACGGTAAACGAAAACGACCTGTTGAATGAAGCAGGCAAGTCAACCTTGATCATTAAAGTAAAGGATACCGGCATCGGCATTCCGGAGGGCCAGCTGGAGCATATCTTCGAAAGGTTTTATCAACTGGATAACAGCCACACCCGTAAAACAGAAGGAACCGGTATAGGACTTGCACTTACCAAAGAACTGGTTAAGTTAATGGAAGGAGAGATTACGGTTAAAAGCCCGCCAACAGGCGCCAATAGGGGAACAGAATTTACGGTAACCCTGCCCTTAATAAATATACCGGCAGCAGAAAATATTATTTACCCGGATTTAAAAGACAGCATATCGAAACAAATAAATACCGCTTCTTTCAACCATGTGAACCCGGATGAAGAAAAACAGGCTAAAGAAAAACCGCTGATCCTTTTGGTAGAAGATAATGCGGATGTGGTAGCATATACAGCATCCTGCCTGCCGGATTACCGGCTTGCAGTTGGGCAGGATGGAAGAGAAGGTTTTGAAATAGCAGCAGAAATAATTCCGGACCTGATCATTACTGATGTAATGATGCCATTTGTGGATGGTTTTGAATTATGCAGTCAATTACGCAGCCATGAGCATACCAGCCATATCCCCATCATCATGCTAACGGCCAAAGCAGATATGGAGAGTAAAATTGAAGGGTTCGAAAAAGGTGCAGATGCCTATTTAGAAAAACCATTCAACCGGGAAGAATTATTGATGCGTATAAAGAAATTACTGGAGCTCAGAAAAAACCTGCAGCAGTTTTATCTTAAAAAAGCAGGGCTTAATAATAATGAAGTGGTAACCGAAACTAATTTACAGGCTGAAGAACTGATCATTGAAAATAAAATAGAAGACGAGTTTGTAAAAAAAGTGAGAGAAGCCATTGAAACCCATTTGCCTGATATGGGATTCACGGTGGAGCAGTTGTGTAAAATTGTTTTTATGAGTCATTCGCAGTTACACCGTAAACTGGATGCGTTGACTGGTTGCTCGCCTATTAAATTTATCCGTATCATTCGTTTAAATAAGGCCAAAGAGAAGTTGAAGCATTCTGCCGACAGTATTGCTTCCATTGCTCTGGATTGTGGCTATAACGACCCCGGGTACTTTGCCAGGATATTTAAGCAGGAATATGGAGCAACTCCACAGGACTGGCGTATTAATAATTAAACTGTATGATTAAAGATTAAAATTTCACCCAATTGAAAGTCTTAAAAACAAAAAATGCCTTCCCATTTTAAAGAGAGGTAATTTAATAATGTGTCGGGATGGTCCCAATCGCTATCGGGGCGACCTACTGGTCCCAAACTCTGAAATCTTAAAAACAAAAATGCCTTCCCATTTAAAAGGAAGGCAATTTGATAACGTGTCGGGATGGCAAGATTCGAACTTGCGACCTCCTGGTCCCAAACCAGGCGCGATAACCGGGCTACGCTACATCCCGAACTTAAAAATATTTGATGGGTTTATTGGGAACACCCGATCATGTTAAAACTTATAAGAACTTTTGCGGAGAGAGTGGGATTCGATCCGCCGCGGCGGAACAGTTTAACCACTAACTCCTATTTCAAATATCCTGCGGAGAGAGTGGGATTCGAACCCACGGTACAGTTTAACCCGTACGACGATTTAGCAAACCGTTCCTTTCGGCCACTCAGGCATCTCTCCGAACCTGCCCTTATTTTGTAAGGGGTGGCAAAAATACAATTCAAACTGTTATTACCCAAAACTAAATGATAAAACAGGCATATTTTATTTAGACTTTTATAACTGCTTACTACAAGCAGGTTTGAAAGGCAGTACCAGAAAGAAAAAATCCAAATTCAATTAAGAATCCGGATCAATTATCAGTGCTTGATTAAAATTTACATGGCTGCTAAATGTACCTTTTGCTGAAGCTCAAGTACACTTTCTTTAAATAAACTGTCGGTATCCATCAAATCCTTTACAGTCTGACAGCTGTGAATTACAGTTGTGTGGTCTCTCCCTCCAAAATGCTCACCAATCGTTTTTAATGAATTCTTTGTAAATGCTTTGGCAAGGAACATGGTTATCTGCCTTGCTTGTACAATTTCACGCTTACGTGTTTTTTGAAGTAACTTATCATATGGCACATCAAAATACTCACATACCATTTTTTGAATAGCATCTATTGTTATCTCCTTGCTGGATGATTTTACAAAATTTCTAAGTACTTTCTTTGCCAATTCGAGGTCAATTTCTCTCTTATTCAGCGAAGATTGTGCCAATAATGAAATTAATGCTCCCTCCAGTTCCCTTACATTGCTGTTTATATTATATGCAATGTACTTCACTACCTCTGGCGGCATCTCCAAACCGTCGTTCTTCATCTTCTTTTCCAGTATCTCAATCTTGGTATCATAATCAGGTACCTGTAAGTCGGCACTCAATCCCCAGCGGAAACGGCTCAGTAATCTCTCCTGCACACCTTCCAGATCTTTAGGAGGTTTATCGCTGGTTAATATCAATTGTTTGCCGCTTTGGTGCAAATGATTGAAAATAGAGAAAAAAGCGTCCTGGGATTTTTCGGCACGGTTAAAAAACTGTACATCATCAATGATAAGTACATCTATTAACTGGTAAAAATGTATAAAGTCGTTAATAGCGCCATTACGGCCATGATCTATAAACTGGTTAATGAATTTTTCGGAGCTTACATATAGTACAACCTTATTGGCATGAAGCCTTTTAACTTCATTGCCTATTGCCTGAGCCAGGTGGGTTTTACCTAAACCTACACCCCCATATATAACCAAAGGATTAAAAGAAGTTGTGCCTGGTTTTTCGGCTACTGTTTTACCGGCACGGCGTGCCACCCGGTTACAATCTCCTTCTATAAATGCATCGAATGTATAAGCATGATTTAACTGCGGATCGATCTGCATTTTCTTAAGGCCCGGAATTACAAAAGGGTTCTTAACAGGATTATTTATGACGAGTGGAAAATCCATTTCGTTGTTTGAATAAGATTTGTAACCCTGCCCCGGTACATCAACGGTTTGAGGTTTGTTTTTACTGTTGCCGCTGTCAACCATTATCCGGTATTCCAGTCTGGCATCTTTTCCTAATTCTCTTTTTAATGTTTTTGCCAGCAGCGAAACATAATGCTCTTCAAGGTACTCATAAAAAAACTGACTTGGCACCTGAATCGTTAATATTTTTTCTTTTAATGCTACGGGTTTAATGGGTTCGAACCAGGTTTTGAAATGTTGCCATTCCACGATGTCTTTGATTATCTCTAAACAATTAATCCATACTTTTTCAAAAGCTTTATCCATTAGTTCCTTAGCAATTTATATATCGAGTTAAGAATTGTTAGTTTTTGCTTGCCGGTTTAATTTTTTTATAAACAATTTGCTCTAAAAAAATCTTCGCAGGACAGCGAATATCGAATAAAATGTTGAAAAAAAAATTTTTTATTCATTTGTTTTTTTCGCAGTAACCACAGTATGCATTTTTCACAAGTTTTTGCCCCTCCGGCTAAAAAAACTCAAAACAGGCCAGACCTTAAATCTAAACAGTTAAACCTGCCTGATTTATAGATAAAATGCCGCTTATTCCGCTTTATAAGTACTTTGCATCATCCGGTAAAATATGTGTTTACCCTGCTGAAATGAAATCAACCTCTGCTCTTAATTTTTCCAAACCACTTATTTAACTTTATTAAATTGCTTTACTATGCTGCGCAACTGACCAGCTCTATGTTAACCCTCCATTTATAAACACACAATTCATTGTAACCTGTTTCTCTCATTAATGAATCTGCAAATATCTGCAATGCAAAATTCTGATACATTTAATCCTCAAAATTTTACACAGATTTCAAAAAAAATAAATTGCCGGAGACATATAATACATTTGCTGGTTACCCCTCCTTTATGAACACAAAAGTTAACGAAAAGGAAGATACCCTTTTTTATTAAAAAGAAAGAAAAGAATCAAAAAATATTTAAAACAAAAAATAGAATTACTTTTGGATATTAAAATTACACTATGAGTTATGAACTTACTGGCAAACTGGTTGCCAAATATGATACAGTACAGCGTACAGAGACTTTTAAAACCCGTGAATTTGCTGTGGAGAAAACAGAAGACTTTAATGGCCGTACCATTACCAATTACGCAAAGTTTCAATGTGTGCAGGATAAAACAACTATTATTGATAGAGTGAATATTGGCGATGAGATAAAAGTGTATTTTAACATCAAAGGCAGTAAATGGGAAAAGGACGGGAAAGTGAATTATATAACCAATTTAGATGCCTGGAGAATTGAGCAGATACTACAATCGGGTACTGCCAAAACTGATAATGATTATCTGGAACCATTAGATACTTTTTCAGCAACACCACCAGATGCTGTGGATGATCTGCCGTTTTAATTGCAGATTTTAATATAAGTTTTTAGGATAACCACCTAACACTATGCAACAAAAAACTTCACTTAAACTTCTTCCATCGGAAGCAGCTGATGATTTGGCTGTAACAAATTGTATTGCCAAAGCAACAGGCAAGAAATTAAGTTCTATAAACGGTTACCATATCTTAAAGCAATCTATTGATGCCCGGTCAAAAACGATCTGGACCAATCTTACCGTCAACGCTTTTATTGACGAACCTTTTCAATCAAGAGAAATTCAGCAATTTAATTTTAAAGAAGTTGGTAATGCTGAAAAACGGGTGGTTATTATTGGTGCAGGCCCTGCGGGCTTGTTTGCAGCCTTACATTTATTAGAACAAGGAATTAAGCCAATCATTTTAGAAAGAGGAAAAGACGTACGCTCCAGGCGGCGTGATCTGGCTGTGCTGAACAAAGAAGGCATCATAAACCCGGAGAGTAATTATTGCTTTGGCGAAGGAGGTGCCGGTACTTACAGCGATGGTAAATTATACACCCGCAGTAATAAACGGGGCGATATTGACCGTATCCTGAACCTGTTTGTAAGGTTTGGTGCCGAAGAAAAAATCCTGTTTCAATCGCATCCGCATATTGGTACCAATAAGCTGCCTCAAATCATTACTGCCATGAGGCAACAGATTATTGATTGTGGCGGCGAATTTTTATTTGAGAAAAAAGTTGTTGATCTCAAGATTGAAAATCAAAAAATCAGATCAGTTAAAACAGCAGATGGAAATATTTTTGAAGCTGATGCATTTATTTTGGCAACCGGCCACAGTGCCCGGGATATTTTTGAACTCCTGCACAAAAAACAAATATTAATTGAGGCAAAGGGTTTTGCACTTGGGGTACGCATTGAACATCCGCAGGAATTAATTGACAATATCCAATATCATTGCAGCATAAGAGATAAATTTCTGCCACCTGCTTCTTATAGTTTGGTGCAGCAGGTTAACGGACGGGGTGTGTTTTCTTTTTGCATGTGCCCTGGCGGAATAATTGCACCTGCTTCTACCGCAGCTGGTGAGTTGGTGGTTAACGGCTGGAGCCCTTCCAAACGAAATAACCCTTACGCCAACAGTGGTATGGTTGTGCAGGTTGAAATTGAAGATGCAGTAAGAGAACTAAAAACAGCGGGTAAGAAAAATATTGACGCAAACAATCCCCTGCTGCTGATGCATTTTCAGCAAATGGTGGAACAACAATGCTTTAATGCCGGTGGAGGAAAATTTACAGCACCAGCACAACGGATGACCGATTTTACAAATGGCAAATTATCATCTTCGCTACCTCCCAATTCATATTTACCGGGATTACAATCTACGCAGTTGAATACTGTGTTACCCGATTTTATTTATCAATCACTGGCAAAAGGATTTACAGCATTTGGTAAAAAAATGAAAGGATATAACACAACCGATGCCGTAGTTGTTGCTACAGAAAGCCGCACATCATCACCGGTTCGCATTCCACGCAATGCCGAAACACTGATACATCCACAATTACATAATTTTTACCCCTGCGGCGAAGGAGCAGGCTACGCCGGCGGTATAGTAAGCGCAGCTATGGATGGGGAAAGAATTGCCCGTCAACTGGCTCACATCTTGACATAAGCATATTGCCATTGGTAAAAAGGGCTTTTATAATCCTTCATACATTCCTACATTTGACACTCTTTAAATCAACCATATACAACATGAACATTTTAGAAGTACATGATCTTAAGAAATATTTCGCCACGCAAAAAGCTGTTGATGGCATCAGCATGAATATTGAGCAGGGCAGTATTTTTGGTTTGCTTGGCCCCAATGGCGCAGGTAAAACCACTTTGTTGCGGATGATTACCGGCATCTTTTACCAGGATAGCGGCGAAATCATTTTCAATGGCAAAAAATTCAATCCCGAAAAAGATGTGGAGCATATTGGTTATATGCCGGAAGAAAGAGGACTTTATAAAAAAATGAAAATTGGCGAACAGGCTGTTTACCTGGCCCGGTTAAAGGGTTTAAGCAAGGCCGATGCAAATACCAAAATAAAAACATGGTTCGAAAAACTGGAAATGGAAAGCTGGTGGAATAAGAAAGTGGAAGACCTGAGTAAAGGGATGAGCCAGAAACTGCAGTTTGTTACCACGGTTTTACACGATCCCAAACTCATTATTTTAGATGAACCTTTCAGCGGACTTGACCCGGTAAATGCCAACCTTATAAAGGATGAAATTTTTAACCTTGCCAAAAACGGAGCTACTGTAATTTTCAGTACACACCGTATGGAACAGGTTGAAGAGATCTGTAAGCATATTGTTCTGGTTAATAAAGGGCAGAAGATTCTGGATGGTACACTGGCTGATATCAAAAATGACTTTAAGGAAAATATTTACAGTATCAATGCCGATTCAATTCCGGAACAGATTTTCTCATCACTATTTGAAGTTGTAAAACATAAGTCTGACAGGCTTTTGATAAAATTAAAAGAAGGAGTTAAACCTAACGAAGTGCTCCAATACTTCATTAATGAAAAAATAGAAATGCATTCATTTAATGAAGTACTCCCCTCTTTAAATGAAATTTTTATTAAACTGGTTGAAGGCACAACTGCTGCACGCCAGTTCCAGAAAATATAAATTGATACCAAAATATTTTAATTGAAAATTATGAGTAAGATTCTGCTAATACTTAAAAGAGAATATTTAACCCGTGTTAAAAAGAAATCGTTTTTGCTAACTACCATTATGTTTCCGGTGCTTTATATAGCGCTCATTTTTGGCACCGGCTATCTTGGCAGCAAATCAAAACAAAAACTTGATATTGCCCTGCTTGACCAATCAGGCTATTTTACCGACAGCGCATTGGCTACAGTAAATATGCTCGATAGCAGCACCATCTTTATTCCGGTAAAAGACACATCGGTACAAAGCAATTACAAAAAGGCAGGTTACAACGGGTATATCATCATCCCGGCAATGGATTGGAAAACGGGAATGAAAGATATTAAATTCATTACCGACAAAACACACGGCTCAGGTACCGAAAGTATGATTGAAAGAAAACTGAATATCATCTGGAATGAAACCGTGAATGAAAAACTGGGTATCGACAATGAGAAGAAGGCCGTACTCAGCTCAAGCAGTATCAGCATTAAAGAAGAAAACCAGCAAAACAAAAATGCAAATTCAAAAGTATCGGCAACCATTGGTTATGCCTGCGGCTTTTTAATTTATTTTATCTTATTGATCTACGGCTCGCAGGTGATGATGGGTGTGATGGAAGAAAAAACAAACCGCATTGCAGAAGTAGTTATATCTTCTGTAAAACCGTTTCAGCTCATGCTGGGCAAAATCGTAGGAATAAGCCTGGTAGCTTTAACCCAGTTCTTAATCTGGATAGTCTGTATATTTTTAGTTTACTCCGCTGGTAAACTGATGGGTTCTGATAATGCTATTGCCAGCTCAATAGTTGAAGGAATTCAACAGTCATTTGAAAGTGTTAACCTGCCGCTGATACTGGGCACTTTTGCCTTTTACTTTATGGGTGGATTTTTCTTTTACTCATCTTTATATGCAGCCATTGGCAGCGCCATCAATGAAGATGTAAGAGAAGCTCAGTCGCTGAGTTTTCCTATTACCTTACTGATCATCTTTGCAATATTCATGATGACAATCGCCATACAGGACCCTAGTGGCCCTATAGCCGTTTGGGGAAGCATCATACCTTTTACTTCGCCGATTGTAATGATGGCAAGGCTTCCATTTGGAGTGCCCGGCACGGTACCGGTATGGCAATTGGTATTATCGATGGTTTTATTGGTGGCAGGGTTTTTATGTACCACATGGCTGGCAGCAAAAATTTACCGTACAGGAATATTAATGTATGGCAAAAAACCAAGCTGGAAGGAAATGATGAAATGGGCTTTCAGAAAATAAAAAAAATGCCCCGCAAATTTGCGGGGCATTTTTTTTATTCATTTATTTAAGTGGTTCAACCTGTGGAACCGGTAAATCTTCTTTTGGTTTTGATGCTTTTTCTATGGCTTTATTCAATTCGTCGCCGAGGTATTTATTTATTATTTTCCAGCTAACTAACAAAATACCCAGAAAAGAACCAAGAAGCAAACCTATAATAATATAAATAAGTTTTGATTTCTGTGCTGTATCATAAGGAGGCTCCGGCCTGTCGAGTGGCTCAATGATTGGCGTTTCTTTTTGCAAACGGTACGCCGCCGATTCCCTGTTATTTACTGCATAGTAATACTGCGACTGAACAGTAGCCTTATCCTGCGAAAGATTTAGTTTAGGTATATTATATCTTGCACGTCCTTCATTTGTAAAAAACGTTGTTTCATCCTGGCTAACGGCACGTTTATCCAGTTCATTTAAAACCAAAAGCAACGAGTCTGCTTTTTTTACAGCAAATTCAAAATCTATCTGGGCCTTTTTCTTTTTCAGGTCAATATAAAATTCCGAAAGTTTATCAATGTATTTATAACTCACTTCCCTAACCAAATCTTCATTACTGTTTGTAAAAAAGAGTTCGAGAATACCATTCTTATTGATCTTGGCAACAAAACCATTTTTCAACAGGTTACTGGCCGTATTTATTTGCGAAAGACTGTCTTTTGGTACCGGTATCATTTCATTTTGCATAAACCCAGTGTGCCTGTTATTCTCCTCAATCATCAGTTCCGAAACAGTTTTATTCTGCATGGAAGGTATTCTCACCATTGCAACAGCTTCCCTGGTGCGGCGACTGCCAGCTAATTCCACAATATTAATAGACGCATCTCCTGTAAATGATTTGGTAGATTCGCCAAGGCCCAACAGGCTGCTGATGGTTGCCCCGGGACTATTCTCTGTATTCCCGTTTAATGGAAAAACAGTGGATTTGGATGTGTATAGCAAAACGCTCTGTTTTGCTACATAATAAAAAAGACCTCCAAATGCAGCAGCTATTATAGCAATCACCCAACTGAATTTTTTTAGCCTGGCTAAAAGTTGTTTTATAAGTTCAATACTGTTCATTTTTGAAAACTGTGTTTTACCTGAAACTACTTCAGTAAATTAACGATAAATGCTGCAAGTAAAACCGGAATACTTGATACTACAACCTGTAAAACTGTATCTGTAATTTCTGCTCCCTGCGGCCTTGAAGGAACAGTTACTGTTGCACCTTCTTTTACTTTTGGATAAAAATGTATGAAGAAAAGATTTTTTGTTCTCCTGCTCTTACCATTGGCATAGGTTACAAATATCCTTTTCCGCCATGGTCTTATTCCGTAACCTCCTGCCTTATCAATATAAAAACCAACATTGCTGTGTTCCTTGTCAAAAGTTAATTTTAAAGGAGATTGCACAATGCCTTTTACCGTTACAAATGGATTTATTTCCGGAATAAAGACCACATCACCTTCCTGTAACACGATATCGTACTTCGAATTTTTATATTTTAATGCACGGAATAGATCAATACTAACTGGCTCATTAGCTACAGCGCTAAGGCTTGAATTGGCTGAATCTAAAACAATACCTCCCAGGGAATCAGATAAAGAAGCCACTTTATTCGTAACATTCTCACTATAATACTGCGTTTTTCTACGGTACAGGATTGCACCACTTAAGTCGGCATTTTCTTTAATCCCTCCTGCACGTTCAATATAAGATGACAGGCGCTCATATTTACTCAACCTTGGATAAGGACCTGAATATTGTACCAAGCCGTTTATCTGCACCAGTTGCTGCAATTCAAATGTTGGGTTTTTACGAACATATATCTGGTCGTATGGTTTCAGTTCTATAGAACCTGATACGCTGTCTAACTCAAGGTTTGGCGAAACTTTTATAGTTCTTAAAACCGTTCTGGTTGGCTGCTGCATCCCCTTGGCCGAGTCTATATCAACAACGCTTGAAATTTCAATTCTGCCATATTCTGCAGACTGTTTTAATCCCCCGGATAAATACAACAGATCCTGTAGCGACATTCCGCCATATTTATTTACCCTGCCCTCTTTTCTTACTTCACCAAAAATTTCAACATATTGTCTGTCGGCAAATTGATTACTGTTAAATAAAAGCACCTGGTCGTTTGCAAATAACTCTACATTATATATACTGGCTGTATCATTGGTAGTGATATCTGTTAAATTCACTTCTACCTTACTGGCTTTAATATTGGTACTGTCGCCACCACCTCTAAAAATGTAGGCACGTGGCAAATAGGTGTTACGGGTAATACCACCTGCCCTGTTAATCAGATCAAACAACTTATCGCCGGGCCTGGTTTCATATTGACCAGGATAAGAAATTTCACCCTTCATCTCTATCTTATTAATGAGGCCCGGGTTTACGGCAATTACTTTTACGATATCTCCATCCACTAATTCAAAATCCTGATTGGTAAAACGTGAATCATTTGTAGGATTTATAATAGCTGTTGTATTTACATCTTTGATGATCTGTTTTTCAAGTTCTGTACGATAAACTTTAACCCCACTGGCAAATGCATCTCTTTCCAGCCCACCAGCATACCGCAACAGGGCTTTCATTCCTTCATCCTTTTTTAACTGGTAAAACATCGGGCGTTTAAACTTACCCTCGGCCTTTACTTTTTTTGCTACAGGCTGCAAAATCACAAAATCATTATTTTCAAGATAGATATGTTTACCAAAATCGCCGGTAGTAAGATATTTATAAACATCAAGCACATCTATAACTTTTCCACCTCTTTTAATTTGAATTTCACGCAGGTTAGCCAGGTTTGTTGGCCCTCCCGCCAAGGAAATTACATTAAATGCATTAGCAAAAGCTGAAATGACAACAGGCCCCTGGTTTTTAATTTCTCCTGCAACATTTATAGAAATTGTACGAGGCTGCCCTATTGATACCGAAATATTTGTGGAGGGTGGAACATATGACCTGAACCTTTGCGTTAAAAGTGACCTTACCTGTTCGAACGTAAGACCCTGTAGAAAAATCTTTCCAATACTGGTTGGAAAAATTGAACCGTCTCTGGCTACAGTATAATCCAATGTTGCTTCGGCGCCATTCCACAACGAAACAATAATCTGATCATAAACCCCGATAGGGTAATCTAAAGGAGGTGTTGATAATTCGGTAAGCGAAGCCACCACACCCGATCTGAACAGGTTCATCCCATAAGTATCTTCAGTTGAATTGATTGACTGCGGGGTCTTTTCCTTTACCAGACTGTCTTTTTCTATTCTGTCTTTAAGCTTCAGGTTATTATCGGAGCCCGTAGTTTTTGTACCATTCTTGTCTTTTAAGATATCATAAAATTGCGCCGGGGGTATATTAACCGGCAATGTGGGAACATCCGGACTGCTTGGATCTTTAATTTGAGCTTTTAACAGGTTAATCCCAAACAAAAACAGCAAACTGAAAATACAAATCGTTTTTTTTAAACCGGCGTTAAATTGCCCTGGTAATAATAACATCTTATGGGGGTTGAATTACAAATTTTTAATAATGCGCAAATATAATATATTATTTTACTGGCAGCTTTAATGCATCCTGGTATTCTTTATACATCTCATGCACAATCTCTGCTGCAGGTTTTATATTTTTTATGATAGTACTCACCTGACCTATTTCAAGCTCGCCTTCATCAAGGTTCCCTTCAAACATACCACGCTTTGCCCTTCCCTTTCCTAATAGTTTTTGAAGTTCGTCTGTTGATGCACATTTTTTTTCAGCTTCCTGCACCTGATCAAAAAAATTATTCTTCATTAATCGTACCGGAGTCAGTTGCTTTAAAGAGAGAACGGTATCTCCCTCTTGTGCAGCTATAACCATTTCTTTGAATTTTATATGCGATGACGCCTCCGGACTGGCCACAAAACGGCTGCCTACCTGTACTCCATCTGCACCCAACACCATGGCTGCCAGCATCTGCCTGCCGGTTGCAATGCCTCCTGCTGCTAAAACAGGAATATCAACGGCTGCCGAAACTGCCGGTATTAAAACCATTGTTGTAGTTTCCTCTCTCCCATTATGACCGCCTGCCTCAAAGCCTTCTGCAACAACTGCATCGCAGCCTGCATCCTGTGCTTTTAAAGCAAACTTGCTGCTGCTAACCACATGTACAACTATAATTCCTTTTTCTTTTAATATTGATGTCCAGGTTTTAGGATTACCTGCCGACGTAAAAACTATGGGTACTTTTTCTTCAATGATGATCTGAATATGTTTATCAATATCTGGATATAGTAATGGCACATTTACAGCAAATGGTTTTTTAGTTGCAGCCTTACATTTTTGAATATGCTCCCTTAATATCTCGGGGTACATACTGCCGCTGCCAATAATACCTAATGCCCCGGCATTACTTACTGCACTTGCCAGCTTCCATCCACTTGCCCATATCATACCTGCCTGAACAATAGGATATTCAATTTTAAACAGCTCTGTAATCCGGTTTTGCATCTTAGTTTATATATACTTTCAAATATCGTTTAAATTGATTAACAACCTGAAAGTACTTTGAAACGCAAAGTAAATGGTTTTATTTTATATTTCAAACGTTTTTTACAATAAATCGTAAATATAAAACAGGAGATAAAAGAGAAACACCGGTCCAAAAAGAGATTTAAATACGCCCGCCGGCACCACTCAGATCAATGGCAGTATTATCACCGATATTTAAACTCCGGTTTACACCCCTTACTTCAGCGTCGCTGCCAATAAGTGATTTGCTTAAAACAATTTCAAACAGATTGGAGTATGAACCTATAATTGAGTCTTTAATAATGGCATGATTCAGTTTGGTATTTTCGCCTATGGCCACATTGGGGCCTATTACAGAATTCTTAATCTCACATCCGTCGGCAATTGAAACCGGGGGAATAATGATGGTGTTTTCAAAACTATGTTTCTCCGAAACATTGCCGCCAAATTTTTTCAGCAGAGTTGCATTAGATTCCAGTAAAGTTTCTTTCTTGCCGCAATCAAACCAGTTGGGTACTTTAAATGCCTTAAACTTTGCCCCCTGCTGCATCATACACTCCAGCGCATCAGTTAAATTAAATTCATCATGCCCCTTATCATTTATTACAACCAGTTTTTCAAGGCAGGAGAACATGAAACCTGTTTCTTTAATCTTATATACACCAACCAGTGCCATATTACTTTTTGGTATTGAGGGTTTTTCAACCACACGGCTGATAAACCCATCTTCCTCAATTTCGGCCACGCCAAAATTCCGGGGATCATCCACCCGTTTTACGCCCAGCATGGAAACAGGAGAATTTATCACTTCCTCTATATCATATTCCGCAATGGTATCTCCTAAAACAATTAAAGCTTCATCGGTACCAACCAATTCCCTTGTGAGGTTAATAGCATGACCAACACCGTAGCGTTCGCTCTGCTGCACAAAATGACAGTTCAGATCGGGATATTCCTTTTTTACATAATCCTGTATTTTATCTCCCAGGTAACCAATAATAAAAATGAAATCTTTAATACCTGCATCCTTTAGCTGGTCAACTATAATGCTTAGTATTGTTTTACCAGCAAGTGGTATCAACGCTTTGGGTTGTGTATATGTATGCGGACGAAGCTTTGTACCTGCACCCGCAACGGGAATAATTGCCTTCATTGTTAAAAACTAATCTGCCATGGGCAGTGCATTTAGTTTACAATTGTGTTTTTCTAAAACTTGAAACGGCTGTGAAAGTAGTACATTTTGATTAATTGGCGTACAATATACACAAACGTTAATAACCTAATGGGCAAAATACTATGTGCTGCTTATATTTGCGGTTCTAAAAACGGCATATGCAAAAAGATACTTTGGTTTTTGATTTAATAAACAAAGAACTGCAACGTCAGCGTGATGGTATTGAGTTGATCGCTTCAGAAAATTTTACCAGCCTTCAGGTAATGCAGGCCATGGGTACAGTGCCCACCAACAAATACGCAGAAGGATATCCGGGTAAAAGGTATTACGGCGGTTGCGAAGTAGTAGATGAAATTGAAACTCTGGCTATAGACCGTTTGAAAAAAATATTTAACTGTTCCTGGGCCAATGTACAGCCACATAGTGGCGCACAGGCAAATGGTGCCGTTTTTTTAGCGGTGATGAAACCGGGTGAAAAGTTTTTGGGTCTGGATTTAAGCATGGGCGGTCATCTTACGCACGGCAGTCCCGCCAACTTCAGTGGTAAAACATACCAGGCATTGCATTACGGCGTTACCAAAGATGGTATTGTTGATTACGAACAATTGGAAACACTTGCCCGTGCTGAAAAACCAAAAATGATCATTTGCGGCGCATCGGCCTATAGCAGGGATTGGGATTATAAACGCATCAGGGCAGTAGCGGATGAAATTGGAGCAGTTGTTTTTGCAGATATTGCACATCCCGCAGGTTTAATTGCTGCAGGTTTATTAAACGATCCATTCGATCATTGCCATATTGTTACATCCACCACCCACAAAACACTTCGTGGCCCAAGAGGCGGAATCATCATGTTGCGTCATGACTTTGAAAATCCATGGGGAATAAAAGACCCTAAAGGGAATTTAAGAATGATGAGTTCCTTACTTGATCTTGCTGTATTTCCCGGTACCCAGGGCGGACCTCTTGAACATGTAATTGCTGCCAAGGCTGTTGCCTTTGGCGAAATTTTATCAGAAGATTTTAAGGCTTACGGGCAACAGGTCATCAGCAATGCACAAGCCATGGCAAAGGCTTTTGTTAAAAAAGGGTATAACCTTATCAGTGGCGGTACCGATAATCATCTCATGCTTATTGACCTGCGTAATAAAAATATCAGCGGAAAAAAAGCACAGGAAACTTTAGATAAAGCGCATATCACTTTAAATAAAAATGCAGTGCCTTTTGATGACAAGAGCCCCTTTGTTACTTCAGGTATCCGTGTTGGTGTTCCTGCCATTACTACAAGAGGCATGAAAGAAGAGCACATGCAAACAGTTGTTGATTTTATTGATAAGGTGCTGATGAATATTGATGATGAAACTGTAATTGCTTCTGTTAAGGAAGAAGTAAAAACATTTATGAAGCAGTTTCCACTTTATCCCGAACTGAAATAAAAATTTTATTTTATGATACAACGCATTCAATCTCTCTGGCTTTTACTGGCTGCAGCATCTGCCTTTGCCGGTTTTAAATTTTCGTATTACAGTGGCACCAGGGTAAATGACCCTCTGCTTCATGAATTGAATGGAACCGAAAATTTCTTATTGATGATAACCACTATTGCTGTTGGCGGGCTTGCGTTGTTCAATATTTTTATGTTCAAAAAAAGAACCCTGCAGTTAAGGCTTTGTGTACTGGGTATTTTACTGCAAGCTGTACTTATTTTTTTATACTATCGTGAAGTAAATACATTTACACAGGGCACTTTATCGCTTACCTCAATTTTACAAATGATTACGGTACTTGCTTTTGTGTTGGCTGCAAGAGGCATCAATAAAGATGCTAAGATTGTAAAAGACAGTGACAGGCTGAGGTAGTTGCCAAGCAACTACAAAAACTTTCCGGTAAAACTTTCCTTACATTTTGATAAGTCTGCGGGCTTACCGGCAAATACCAGGTTGCCACCTGCATCGCCAGCTTCGGGGCCAAGGTCAATAACCCAATCAGCTGATTTGATTACATCGGTATTATGTTCTATCACCAGTATTGAATGCCCTTGTTCTATCAAAGCATTAAAAGAAGCCAGCAGTTTTTTTATATCGTGAAAATGAAGACCGGTAGTCGGTTCATCAAAAATAAAAAGTATGCTGCCATTGGTTCTTCCTTTACCAAGGAAGGAGGCAAGCTTTACCCTTTGTGCCTCACCACCGGATAAGGTATCGGATGACTGGCCAAGTTTTACATAACCTAATCCAACATCACTCAGGGGTTGAATCTTTTTTGCAACATCTGCTGCATTTTTATCTGCACCATACGAGGCAGCAAAAAATTCAATTGCCTCATCAACACTCATCTCTAAAACGTCATAAATACTTTTGTCTTTGTATTTAACTTCCAGCACTTCTTCTTTAAAACGTTTTCCTCCACAAACGTCGCATGTAAGATGTACGTCCGCCAGGAACTGCATTTCAATAGTTTGCTCGCCTTCGCCTTTACAGGCATCGCATCTGCCTCCATCTACATTAAAAGAAAAATGTTTGGGTTGAAAACCACGTATCTTACTTAAAGGCTGCTTACTGTATAAATCTCTTATTTCATCATAAGCCTTTATATAAGTTACCGGATTACTCCTTGAAGATTTTCCAATCGGATTCTGATCTATCATTTCAATCTGGGCTATAAAATCTACATCGCCGCTGATTGTTTTATGCAACCCAGCCTTCTCAATAAACTCGCCTTTTAGTTTTTGTAATGCAGGATATAAAATTTGTTTTACCAACGTTGTTTTGCCGCTGCCACTAACCCCGGTAACCACAGTAAACACCTGCAGTGGAAATTCAACAGCAAGATTTTTTAAATTATTCTGCCGGGCCCCTTCTATTTTTACTGAACGGTTCCATTTGCGAACTTGTTTAGGTGGCTCAATTTTTAGTTGCCCGGATAAATACTTTCCGGTCAGGCTTTCAGCATTGCTTATAATTTCATCATAGTCGCCTTCGGCAACAACTTCTCCACCCAAATGGCTTGCAAGCGGCCCCATATCAATAATATGATCGGCCTCTCTCATCATCATTTCATCATGCTCTACAACAACAACTGTATTGCCAAGGTCTCTTAATTCTTTTAAAACCTTTATCAGCCTTTCTGTATCACGGCTATGCAAACCAATGGATGGCTCATCTAAAATGTACAATGAATTTGTAAGATTACTTCCGAGACTGCGTGTTAACTGAATACGCTGGCTTTCGCCACCACTCAATGAATTTGCCAAACGGTTTAATGTTAAATAACCAAGCCCCACATCCAGCAAGGTTTTTATGCGGTGATGAATTTCAATTAAAATTCTTTTAGCCACCTGCTGATCGTATTCACTGAGTTTTAATTTATCGAACCATGTTTTCAGATCCTTAACGGGGAGTTCGCAAAGTTCGCCAATATGTTTACCACCAACTTTTACATACAATGCTTCATTACGCAGACGATAACCTTTACAATCGGTACATAATGTGCGGCCACGGTAGCGGCTTAATAAAACACGGTATTGTACTTTATATAAATTCTGCTCTACTTCCTTAAAAAAACCGTTGATGCCATTTACGTGTTCGTTACCTTCCCAAAGATCTTTGGTTTGCTTATCAGTGAGGTCAATAATGGCTTTGTGAACAGGGAAATCAAATTTCTTTGCAGCTTTAATAAAGTTTTCTTTCCATAAACCCAGCTTCTCCCCTTTCCATGGCGCTACAGCTCCTTCATACACACTTAAACTTTTATCAGGGATGATCAGGTCGGGATCAATACCCAGTATCTGAGAAAACCCTTCACAGGTTGGGCAGGCACCAAAAGGATTATTAAACGAGAAAAGGTTGGGCACAGGTTCTTCGAATACAATTCCATCGGCTTCAAACTTATTGGAGAAATGAAGCAGCTTGTCTTTATTTATTTCCAAATACATTTCGCCTTCGCCTTCATAAAAAGCAGTATTAACCGAATCGGAAATGCGGTGTTTATCATCTTCATCAAATGATTTTGCAACCAACCTGTCAATCAAAAGATAAATAGTATCAGTTTTTTTTATACTGACTTTCTTATCCGATTCCAGCAGATCTTCAATCCTTACTACTTCCTTATTCAAATACAAACGTGAAAATCCTTTTTGTAAAAGAATATTCAGTTCTTCCTGTACATTTCTTTTGGCATGTTGTTTAAAAGTAACCAACAACAATATTTTATCTCCTTCCGGTAAATCCTCAATCGCTTTTACCACGTCGGTCACATCATCTTTTTTAACTTCTTTACCACTAACAGGCGAAATGGTTTTGCCTGCACGGGCAAATAACAGGCGCAGGTAATCATAAATTTCCGTCATACTGCCAACAGTACTTCGTGGAGTACGTGTGATCACTTTTTGCTCAATGGCAATAGCCGGGCATAAACCCTTTATATAATCTACATCAGGTTTGTTCATGCGCTGCATAAACTGGCGGGCATAGGCACTAAGGCTTTCGGCATAGCGGCGCTGGCCCTCAGCAAACAAGGTATCAATAGTTAAAGATGATTTACCCGAGCCAGAAACACCGGTTACTACTATTAACTTATCCCTTGGAATGGTTACAGATATATTTTTAAGATTATGAACCCTTGCACCCTTAATATAAATACCAGTCTGTTTTGATATAGAAACTTCTTTTTGCTTTGTTTTAACTGTAGCCATGCCCAAAAATACTTACAAATTAGGTTACATTGTATATGTGAAATGTTTCTTAAAGAACAGTTTATACAATTATAGTTAAATACACTAACGTACTTTTACGTAGTAATAAAACTTATAAAATCGGGCATAAGTACCCACACTATTTATAAAACTATCTTTTACTTTTACTGTCCAATATCCAGAAAAATGAAAAACCGTTAAAGCCTATCTAAAGACTTCTACGAAATTTTTCAACCTTTTTTGGACCTGTTGTTACTAATATATCCTAACAATCTAAAACTGTAGAAGTTTATGAAAATCCTGAACAATCTTACCGACCAGCAGCTTATCCATTTATATATGGAAGGCGATGCCAATGCCCTTGCAACCATTGTAGTGCGTTACAAGGACAAAATTTACACCTCTATTTATTTATTGGTTAAAGACAAGTATCTGACTGAAGACATTTTCCAGGATGTTTTCATCCGTATCATTGACACTTTAAAAGGTGGCCGTTATACCGATGAGGGCAAATTTTTACCCTGGGCCATGCGTATTGCACACAATATGTGTGTAGACCATTTCAGAAAAGTAAAACGTACCCCAACTATTAAAACCAGCGACGACCGTGACATTTTTGAAGTTTTAAACTTCTCTGAGCCCGGTGCCGATCACAAGATGATGAATGGCCAAAGCCATGATAAGGTTAGAAAAATGGTTGACCTGCTACCAGAAGACCAGCGTGAAGTGATTATTTTACGTCATTATGCTGATTTAAGCTTTAAAGAAATTGCAGATTTAACCAATTGCAGCATTAATACCGCCCTGGGCCGTATGCGCTATGGTTTAATAAACCTGCGCAAGATGATGACAGAAAAACAAATCGCATTATAAAATAATACAGTCTTCTTTTTACTAAGAAGGAAAATCTGTAACTCCCAAACACAAATAAAAAACCTCCGGCTATTCCGGAGGTTTTTTTGTACCGTTTACTAAATAATTTACTCCGGTTACTTAAATAACCGGCTACTCCATCATGTTCTCCGGCATATTTGCAACTTAAAAAATTACGCAAAATGCCTTACTATAATATTTTTATAAAACAAGTTTTAACAAAATCATTTTTTGCAGGAAAAAAGAAAGTCATTTTATTCCTCAGAAGCAGTTTTATTTTTACCCTTATTTTTTCAACCTCCTTATACATTTTAATGAGACTGTTCTTTATGGGCTTTGAGTTTGAAACCGGCGAAAGTATTAAGCTGTTCATCAAAACATTATTAGTAACCTGGTCATATATCCTTATCTGGAGAATAATCTGCTTTGGCATAATACGGTTAGAAGAAACCATGACTAAGATCAAGTCCTGAGTTGCCCTACAGGCCGGCTAGAAATAAAAAAACAACCGTTTAATAACCTGACGCTACCTTTTACTACTTAATTCAGGCTACTTTGAAATACTGTAAGCATATTTACATTCTAAATCTTAACACATGGAACTATTGCAAATGCAAACAGCAACTAAAGAACTTCCCCTTTCAAACAAAACTATATTTAAAGGGTTGTTATACAATTTCTCCGACCTGTTCAACCGTAAAATAGCTCCCGGTCAATCCTTCATTCCTGAACAGGAATCAATTGAAGGCTCACAATTTTATAAAAAACAGGTAGAACTTGCCGGTACCGGAATACGGGCAAAAGCAACAGTACTGCATGTAGTGGAAACCGGCGTGATGATCAATCGTGACCCTGTTATTTCAATTACAATACGTTTTTACAATTTGAAAAAAGTGTTACAGGAAATTACGGCCAATACAGTTGTGCCGTATATTTCGATACCGAAGATTGCAGATAATGTTACGATAGCTTATAAAGCAAATAACCCCGGCATTGTTGCTGTGTTATAATTTCTTTCGGATAGACCATTTTAGGTGGCTGGAACGTACTGTCTAACCACTACCGGCAGAGCCACTAATTGCTGCTATCATGGCTGTTATGATAATTAAGAAGACGCAAATAAAGAAATAGAGCCAATGAAAATGTTCAGAAATAATAAAACAAAAAAAGAATCGGTAATTGATATAATCATGTTCCTGTTAATGGCATTGGCAATATCTACACTTATAATAATATTTTGATACTGAATACAGAAAATATATAAAGCAGTTTTGGGTTTTTTTTACCGTTCCCTAATTAAAAACAGTGCTACAATAAGTAAATCAATGAAAATTAGTTAGCTAAGATTATTTTCACCCCTGAAGATTAATTAAGCAGAAATAAAAAATATGCACTTTGGATTTTTCAGCGCCTTTTGTTTCCACAAGAGGCTTTTTTTATTTAAAAAGTCATGCCTTACTTTTTCTTCTCAAATGCATCCAGCCCGCAAAGCAACCAGTCTTTATATTCTTTTATTGAAGGTGTGTAACCAACCGGATTATTAAGCAATATTTCATCGCCATTTAAGATAGCATACAGCGGCTGAGCATTATTTTTAAAATTCTCCGTTTCAAATGTTGCCCATTTATTACCTACTGTGATAATTTCTTTTTGAACTCCTTCCTTAGTGGTATAAGTAAACTGTTTTGCAGCAGGCAGATTTTTTTTATCATCAACATACAATGAAATAACAATGTACTTTTCCTTCATTATTTTATATACTTCAGGATCGCTCCACACATTTTCTTCCATACGGCGGCAGTTTACACAGGCATAGCCAGTAAAATCAAGAAGAATGGGTTTGTTTGCAGCCTTAGCCATTTTCAAACCTTCTTCATAATCATGAGAGCAGTTTAAATTTAAAATACACTCACCACTTTGATAAATGCTGTAATATAGCGGAGGGGGAAAACCACTGATAAGTGTAAGGTTTGCCCATTTTGTATTTGTAAGGCCGGGAATTAAATAAACAGTAAAAGCACCAAAAGCAATTGCCAATATTATTCTAGCCTTACTCAGTTTTTTAATCGGGCTGTCATGCGGGAATTTAATTTTTCCTAATAAATACAATGTTATTCCTGCTCCGCAAAGTATCCAGATAGCAAAGAAAACTTCTCTTTTTAAAATACCCCAATGCATTACCAGATCGGCATTGGATAAAAATTTAATGGCGAGTGCTACTTCAACAAAACCTAAAACCACTTTTACCGAATTTAACCAGCCTCCCGATTTTGGCAACGAGTTTAGCCAGTTTGGAAATAAGGCAAACAAAGCGAATGGTAAAGCCAATGCCAAACCAAAACCTCCCATACCAACCGTTAATTGCACAGCACCACCAGAGCCGGTTAAAGAGCCTACCAGTAGGGAACCCAGGATTGGCCCGGTACAGGAGAAGGAAACAATGGCTAATGTAAGCGCCATAAAGAAAATGCCTAACACATTTCCTGTTCCGGCTTTTGAATCGGCTTTACCCGAAAAACTGCTTGGTAAGGTTATTTCGAATAAGCCAAAGAATGATAATGCAAAAATTATAAATACTGCAAAAAAGATAACATTAAGCCATGGATTGGTAGAGATTGAATTTAATATCTCAGGGCTTGCGCTATCCAGGAAATAAAATGGAACACTTAATAATACATAGATCAGAAAGATAAAAAACCCATACAGAGATGCATTAAAAATTCCCTGTTTCCTGGTTATTGCTTTTTTTGTAAAGAAAGAAACTGTTAACGGTATCATTGGGAACACACAGGGGGTTATCAGTGCTACCAGCCCGCCGAGGAAACCCAACAGAAAAATAGTTAACAACCCGCCTGAACCTGAATCTTCAACACTGATACCTGTACCACCGCAATCATTTACCGGGTTTTTTAAATCTATTGTTGGTATCAGTATCCGGTTTGATGAGGACATATCCACGCCTCCTTCCATTTCAATCTCAATCTTTTTTTCTTCGGGAATAAATGCTGCATCGCTGGCAGTGTTATAAAGTAGTACTGCTTTAAGTTTTGCCGGCACTGCACCTGTTAACTGAATTTGCTGAACCACTTCAATATGAGCTTCTGCTACTTCTGTACTTAAGTTAAATATCTTATCCCCTATTTCTTTTAAATTTCCAGCTACTTGCAGTGATCCATTCTTATGTATAGAGGAATCAGAGAAAGTAAGCTTGATTCCTTCTAGACCTACAGCTTCGTTGGGTTTTGCATATACATGCCAGCCCGCCCTGATAGTTCCTTTAAGCAGAATTTCATATTGCCCCTCAGCAATTTTTTTTCCGCTTGCCTTCCAGGTTACAGCTGCCGAATCCTGTGCAAGTGACGAAAACTGAAATAGAAACAAAAAAGCAGCAAGTAATGAACCTATCTTTTTAAAACGCATAATATTTATTTAAAAAAAATCCCGACAATAAATTATCGGGAAATATGATAAAGCAGTTTTATTTTCCGCCAACATTAATGCTGAAAGGAACATCTTTTGGTGGCAGACATTGCCTGTCGTTACAAACCATAAAAGTTACAGTTCCTTTTACAACAGTAGCTATTGATGTTTTCACTTTTATTTTCTGAACAAAGTCAACCTTGTTTGAATAGTATTTTAAAACAGAGTTGAAATTCTTATCATAAGATTTCTCCATTTTTCCCACTTCCTTTACTTTGCCGTCAAAACTTATCAGCGGATTTGCTGTAAAATTGAAAGTTGTTGGCTCTGGCCCCTCGCCTGCATCCTGTGCATATAAATGCCAGTTACCGGTGATGGTTGCAGTCATATGCAATTCATAGGTTTTATCAGCCACTTTTTTGGCAGTATAGGTCCAGATAACTGGATTATTGATTTGTGCGTTTACAATTCCCGTAAACATCAGTAAAATGAATGCCGTAAATATCTTCTTCATGTATAAATTATTCATATTGCAAATTTACGAATTAATAAATGGTATAGTTGTCGGCTTAACGACCGGTTAACCCTCAATACTGTTAATTTATACCAAAAAGGTGATTGAAAACATTTTTACCATCAACATTACCCAATGCTGTACTACAGGCTCTTTCAGGGTGAGGCATCATACCAAAAACATTCCTTTCTTTATTACATATACCTGCAATATTATGAATGGCGCCATTTGGGTTGGCGGCTGCATTAATATTTCCTTTTTCATCACAATAGCGGTAAATGATCTGGCGGTGCATTTCCATGTCTTCCAGCGTCGCATCATTTGCAAAAAACCTGCCTTCGCCATGTGCAACCGGAATCTTCAAGGCTGAGCCCCCTTCCGAGGCAGCTTCTTTCATAAATATATTTTTACAAACAAACTGCTGCTGGCTGTTGCGTAACAACACACCGGGCAATAATCCGCTTTCGCATAATATCTGAAAGCCGTTACAAACTCCCAGCACTTTACCGCCTTGGTTAGCAAATTCAATTACACTCTGCATCATTGGACTAAAACGGGCAATAGCTCCACAACGCAGATAATCGCCATAGCTGAAACCGCCGGGAAGTACAATACAATCATCTGTGGTAAACATACCCAGGTCTTTGTCTTTATGCCAAAGTTGTATAACTTCCTGCTGCAGATCATGCTGCAGGGCTTCTATCATATCACGATCGCAATTACTGCCGGGAAAAACTACTACACCAAATTTCATGTATCAAAGCTGATTGTGCATTGAAGCCGGGTTGCTGAATATTGCGATGCAGTAAAAAAGTGCGACGCAACGATGCTGAACCCATTATCAACTGCCGGTTACAAAAAAAATATTGAATTGCAAATGTACAATCAGGAATTCAATTATTGGACGAAGTAACTGATAACAATAACAAATGCTACCATTAACCAGTGTAATATGGCAGGAAACAGGTTTCGGGAAGGGTATAAAAATGTGGCGGCTGCAAAAGCAGACAATGGTACGGCACAAAGTATCCAGTATTCGAAAGTGTGGGTGGCATTTATAAAAGGCACAAAAACCGCCACCAGTAAATATAAAAATATCAGATTCCAGCTTTTACGGGACTGAATCAACTGCCGCCTGAAATTTTGTTGGATATAGAAAATGCCTATGATGGATGTTATTAGAACAATGATGATAGCGGCATAAGCCCATTTTGACTGATTAAACTCTGGATTGGTAACTGCAAAGCCCGGCAAATTGTAGCTTTTCCATTTATCAGTTAAAAAAACAATGGCCAACAGAAAATAATAAGGCGTAATGATTCCAAACAATGCAATGAGCCATTCGGCGAGTTTAAAAGAACGGGTTAAGGCAAGGCCGAAAATAATTAATGCTGCAAATGCAAGCGATGGAAAATAAAAGAATGTGCATATACCAATAGCAATACCAATATTAAATAATGCAGCCCTTGGTTTTTGATTACTGTACAATCCGCTCATTTTTGACCATACCCAGATGAGCAAACTGTTGATGATAAGCGGGGATGATAAAACATTCCATTCGGTAAACAATGAGGTGATGAGCAGGTAACTCATTCCTGTGAGGTAATTGGGGCGCTGCATGATGCGCTGATCATTTACCAGTTGATTGAAATAAACGGCCTGGGAAAATAATAAAACAAAAGCTATTGCCGGATAAATTACAGGAAACCCTTTACCGATGGGTTGCAGCCAGTTTAATAATTCACGGTACAAAAAACCATCTATTTGCTGCTGTTGCGGAACTTTTGGATGCAGGAACATGGGCAGCTTTAACAATAGCCCATACAATAACAGTAAAAAATTGTTATAGGAGTTATTGGCTTTAAAAGTTCCGGTCACTTAAAATTCGGTTGTTTATTTTATAATCAATTACCCGGCAAAAATGAGCAATTATTATTAACTGGCGAAAACTGTTTGTTTGCTATGATCGGGACAACCTGTTGTTTTAAAAATCCACTTTGGCAAAACAAATATTATTGCGGTATGCACAGGGAATAATCATTTGTCTTACGCCGGTTTGCTTACCTAGCGCAGGCATAAATTCATAGCTTTTTTGCTGACTTTTTAAAGTAGGATATCTTCTCAAGGTTCCATCGGGAGCAATCCCCTGATCAGAAATAACCTGGTTCTTTTTGTCGGCGTTAAACAAAAAATGGATCTCACTGCCTGATGTCATGGTTGAAAAAGAGAGAAAATTATCTTCATCATCGTCAAACTGGCTTTTGTGCAACACTTTGGTCCATTCTACCTGCCCGGTTTTATTTATACTCATCACCAGTATATTTTCGAAATAATAACGCGTTGTTTGATTGCGGTAACTGCTTAATGGCCTGTAATAACCTGTGTAAGGATTATAGTAATAAGAACCCGAAGAAAATGCGTAGGGGTTGTAAAGATAGTCGTACCTGTTAAAGTTGTTGTAACCACGGGTATCGGTGCTGAAATCTTCTGCTGCCAGAATGAAGCCGCCGTCGCCTTTAACTACAATTTGCCGGATGAAGAATTCATTAAAGGCAAAACGCAGCATTCCGCCAGACTTTGCTTCGTCACGAATGGAATCATATAATTCGATAAACTGCGATGCAAAGGTTTTTTGATTCTGCCTGTCCCACAAATAAGTAAACAACCCTTCAATACTACCCAGGTTTTTTTTGTAATAAAAGCTGTTTATAATGTAGCGGTTATTCCGGTTATCAATCTTAAGTTTTACTTCATCAATATATTTTTTGTTTAAATCAATACTCTGGTAAGAAAAAGTATTTTGATCAGGTGCCTTTATAACAAGGCCCAATTCATTGCTGTTATCCCTGTTGCCAGGTTGCCTGGCATATGTAAAAACAAAATTCCCGTCATTATCTACCATAAAATTATCGTAGCTGTCCCTTCTTTCGTTATAATCGGCCAGGTGCCTGCTTTTTTCAAGTAATTTCATTTCACTGTTAAAAAGGAGGGTTTGCATATTAAACTTCTGGTAGCGTGTCTGAATTTTAAATATCACGATCTTCTGCCGGTCTTCGCTGTAAACAGTACTGTATATTTTATTATCCGTCATCACCGGAATACGGGTTGTATCAATTTCTATGGGCTCATTCAGTTTTTTTGCATTGGCATCCATTTTTACAGCCATACAATGCAGGATGCTCCCTTTTTGATATTGGTAAATCATGTAAAAATGATCAGGATAAGCAACAAAATCAATATTGAATGTTCTGTCGGGGATAAAATCAAGTCTCACAGTTTCCAGGGTATTCATATCCTTATCAAAAATATTTATCTTATGCCTTGAACGGTTAAACTTGTACACCAGGATATTGCTGTTCATTTTTCCGATTATTTCAAAATTCATATCCCGGTTGTCTTCCCTGTCGTAATCTGAAATTTTTACTGTTTGTGCAGAAAGCGTAAAAGGTGCAATAAATAAGAAGGTAAAAAGTATATAAAAAAGACGGATCATGAATTTAGTTTTATATTTAAAATTACAACTTAATAACCAATGACTATAACTTACACTGAACAAGATGAGCAGGATTTTGTTTTTACATAACAGATTTTAACTTTTTATATGAAGCAAGCAGTTTTGATTACAGGAGGTAGTGGCCTGGTAGGAAATGCACTTAAAAAAGCTTTACTCCTGAAGGGATACAGGATTATTGTGCTTACAAGAAATATTTCGGGGAAACCTCCGGAAGAGAACGTCAGTTATGCATTATGGGACATAAAAGAAAAACAGATTGACCTAAAAGCCGTTGAAGAGGCAGATTATATAGTGCATTTGGCCGGAGCCGGCGTAGTAGCCAAAAAATGGACAGCAGCATATAAAAAAGAGATTGTAGATAGCCGTACAGAAAGCAGCCGGCTGATTTGTGATACGCTGAAAAATAACAGTAATAAAGTAAAAGCTGTTATCAGTGCCAGTGCAATTGGATTTTATGGCCCAGATACAGGCCCAGGCATTGCATTTACTGAAACTGATAATGCAGATGACAGTTTTTTAGGCCGTACCTGTAAACTTTGGGAAGAAAGTATTGACCCCATTATTAAACTGGGTAAGCGACTGGTAAAACTCAGAACCGGTATTGTACTTAGTAATAACGGTGGTGCGTTGATTGAATTTAAAAAACCGCTTCGGTTTGGTATGGCAGCCATTTTAGGCAATGGCAAACAAATGGTAAGCTGGATACATATAGATGACCTTTGCCGCCTTTTTATTGCAGCCATTGAAAATGAAAATTTACAGGGGAGCTATAATGCTGTTGCACCAAACCCGGTAACTAACAAGGGACTGACAGTTACATTGGCAAAAAAAATGAATGGAAGTTTCTATATTCCGTTCAATGTGCCGGCATTTGTTTTAAAATTAATACTAGGGCAACGAAGTATTGAAGTTTTAAAAAGCACCACCGTAAGCTGCAAGAAAATAATTGACTCCGGATTTCAATTCGATTTTGATACTATTGACAGTGCCCTGAAAGACCTTATAAAAAAATAATCAGGTCTTTAAATCTGTTTTCTTAAAATACCTGATGATGATATATGCGTAAGCTGAAATATAGATTAATGTTGCAATGACCAATGTATAATCTGCCACCGTCCTCTTCTCCATTAGTTTCGGTTTAAACGGATTAACTAAAAGAGAATCCACCACTTCAAGCGGCATGAAATACCCTGCCTGACTGTCTTTTAAAGTAAACACCAGCCAAAGAACATTATCGACAATACAAACAATGGCAAAATAAATGATGATGGACAAACCAGTCCGTTTAATTAAAATAGCAACTAAAAAAGCAAGCATTAAATATAAAGCCGCCATTAGGGCAAAATAACCAACCATGTGGATATTCGTAAACATATCGGTCCCTGGATCGGAAAAGACCTTCCCCACTACCAGGCCCATAATAAAAACCAACAATGTACCTACGCCAACAAAAAATATGAGCATTGAGAATTTTGCTTTTAAAAAATCCATACGACTCCAGCCATCAATAATATTCTGACGATGGGTGCGGTACTGAACTTCATTGGTGATGAGCAAAATGAAAAGCATGCCGATTATTATAAAAAACAAACCTCCCATCCAGCCTGCAGACTGCCACACTTTTGGAAAAACGAATGGAGGATCCACTAAGGTTTTAAGTACCTGTTCTTCTAATGACTTTGAAGAAGTCATCTGCTCCATATATTTGTAAGCAGTCAGGTAAAATGCTACTGGGTAAAAAACCAGGAATCCTAAAAATAACACCCAAAATGTTCGATAAGTTTTTATTTTAAGCCACTCAATTTTAAATAGATTAAGCATGTTGTATGTTTAGTTAGTTTTAGTTTAACGGTCGCTTTGTTTTCCGGTTATCTCTAAAAATCTTGTTTCAAGTGACTTTCTTTTTACATTAAGTTTGCTCAAAATAATACCATTATCAAAACAAAATTTATTGATCTGCTCTGCTGTAATATTTTCCGGACAGATAATTTCAATTCCCTGATCAACTTCTGAAATACTCTCCAGGCCTGCCATTTGCTGAAGTGTATTTGTAAGTTGTTTATTATCGGTTGCACTCAACTCAATTAAAACAGCGTTTGTACCGGAGGTGTTCAACACATCACTTACTGAGCCCACAGTTTTTAAAACTCCTTTTTGAATGATGGCTACATGGGTACAAACTTTTTCAACTTCATCCAGTATATGGCTGGCCATGATGATGGTTTTACCCTGGCGGTTCAGGTCCTTTATCAGATCCCTGATCTCAGCAATACCTGCGGGGTCAAGGCCATTGGTAGGTTCATCAAAAACCAAAATATCCGGATCGCCTAGTAAAGTAGAAGCAATCGCCAAACGTTGCTTCATCCCCAGAGAATAACTGTTGAATTTAGATTTACGGCGTTCGAATAAATTAACCGTTTGCAAAACCCTTTCAATATCATTCTCTCCCTTACCTTTTATCTTTGCTGCAATTTTTAAATTATCTTCTCCGCTTAAATAATGATAAAAATTTGGTGTTTCCAGCAGCGTTCCAATATGTTTACGCATTTTATCTGTAGACTCATTACCCGCCCATTTGTAACTGCCGCCGCTCACTTTTAAAATATCCATTACTATACCAAGCAAAGTTGTTTTACCACTTCCGTTTGGTCCCAAAATTCCAAACACTGTGTTGGACGGCACAGAAAAACTTACTTTATCCAATGCCCTTATACCTCCATAATTTTTTGTGAGATTATCAATGCTGAGTATTGCCATAGATTAAAATATAAATGGCAATGAAGATAACAGAAATTTGTTAATCGGAAAGCGGAAGATGCTTCTGGTGCCATACAGAAGTAAAACCTCCAACAAGGGCTATACCTTTATTATCAAAAGTGAGTTCATTCAGACGGAGATCATCAATATCTTTTTGCAGCACTTTACGGGTAAAAGGATTTAATGTTCCGCCTTTTTGGCCCGGAGCCACTTCGGGATAGTATTGAAACTGTGGATCAACAATGGTACCACGTGGATACATAATGCCGGGTGTCCCCTCCCCCCGTATGTCCAGATTGTGCGGATGATCAAGCCCAAGGGTATGACCAAATTCGTGGGCTGCTGTGGAAGAATTATCAAGCAAATTTTCCAGCTTGAAATAGCCAGTGTTGGAATTTAGTCCATCAACAAACGAGATGTTCCCATGTGCAAATTCTTCTATGCGGAAATAATTATTACGGGGATTTAGATTTTGATAAACTAATTCAGGAGTCAGGTCGCTGTCAAACCTGCCATCTATATTAAATCTTACATTGTATGTTCTTTTTGTAAACCACCCTTCGCTGATACGTACTTTTCCTGCTGCATCATTCCAGTAATTCTCAATGTCTTTAGCTACCTGCACGGCTAACGCATCATTGGCAGCATCGCCATAAATAATTATGGAAGCATGAATGATGAGTTGGTTGTTATGTTTCCGGAGTTCGGCTTCTCCCATGTTTTAATTCCTGAGCGGCTTTCCTGTTTTCAAAATAGATTGTATCCTTTCTAAGGTTTTCTTCTCAGCTGTTAAACTTAAGAATGCTTCTCTTTCCAGGTCAAGTAAATATTGTTCGCTTACCAAAGTTGGTTCACTCAAATCGCCGCCACACATCACGTAAGCAAGTTTTTTGCCTACGGTTACATCATGATCGGTTGCATAGTTACCACGCCACATGCCGTTGATACCTGCATGCATAGCGCCCAGCATGGAACGGCCCAGCACTTTAATATCGGTACGTTGCACGGGCATTACATATCCATCATCAAATAAATCAACAACGGCTTGTTTTGCTTCTGCAATCCTGCGGCCCTGGTTCATACAAACTTCATCAATACCATTTCTATAAATACCAAGATCGTATGCTTCTTTTGCAGAAGTAGCAACTTTTGCTGTTGCGATTGTTAAGAAACGGTTTTGTAATGGAATGGTTTCCGGCTCGCCGCTATGCACTTCATCAGCAGCACGTAAAACAAATTCTTTGGTACCACCACCGCCGGGAATAACACCAATACCTACTTCAACCAAACCGGTATATGTTTCTGCAGCCGCAATCACTTTATCCGCATGCAAACTCATTTCACAACCTCCGCCGAGGGCTAATCCATGCGGAGCAAGTACAACAGGAATTCCTGAATAACGCACCCTCATCATTGTATTCTGAAACTGGCGGATGGCCATATCAATTTCATCGTAGTCCTGTTCAATAGCCATCATAAATATCATGGCTACATTAGCGCCGGCACTAAAGTTTGAGCCTTCGTTTGCAATTACCAGTCCTTTATATTTATCTTCTGCCAAAGCGATAGACTTTTGAATACCTTCCAGCACTTCGCCTCCAATGCTTCCCATCTTGGTGTACCACTCCAATCCCAAAACATCTCCACCTAAATGATAAGTACGGCACGCCGAATTTTTCCAAACAGTTTCATTCTCAAAATTCTTCATCACAATAAAGGCATCGGCACCGGGCATTGTTTTATATGATTTTGTTGACACATCGTAATACATTTTTTTGCCGTTCTCCACTTTGTAAAAAGATGAAGCACCGCTGGCAATCATTTCATCAATCCATGGAGCAACCTTATGCCCGGCAGCTTTCATAGCTTCGTTGGTTTTGGCAACACCTAAAACATCCCAGCTTTCAAATGCACCAATCTCCCAGCCAAAGCCAGCCATCATGCCATCATCAACACGGTACAGTTCATCGCTGATTTCGGGAATACGGTGAGAAATATAAGAGAACAGGTTGTAATGGAAGAGGCGGTAAAACTCACCAGCCTTATCAGTTCCTGCACACAATGCTTTTATTCTTGTTTTCAAATCTTCAATTGGCTTGGCAGTTTCCAATGTAGCAAATTTTGGTTTTTGCCTCGGACCATATTCCAGCGTTTTTAAATTCAGTGTAAGTATTTCTTTTTCGCCGCTGGCCGATTTAGTTTTCTTGAAAAAACCCTGTCCGGTCTTATCACCCAGCCAGTTGTTCTCAACCATTTTATTCAGCCATGATGGAATATTGAATTGTTCTTTAGCTTCATCATTGGGGCAATTATCTGCAACGCCTTTTGCCACTTTTACCAAAGTGTCTATTCCAACAACATCACCGGTACGGAATGTGGCCGACTTGGGGCGCCCGATAACAGGCCCAGTCAATGCATCAATTTCGTCAACAGTCAAATCCAGTTTTTCCATCGCATTCATAATAGCCATCATACCAAAAACACCAACGCGGTTGGCAATAAAGGCTGGCGTGTCTTTACAGAGCACGGTTATCTTACCCAATGTAACATCACCATAATGCATTAAGAAATCTATAATTTCCGGATCTGTATGTGGAGTTGGAATAATTTCCAGCAGTCGTAAATATCTTGGCGGATTAAAAAAGTGAGTTCCGCAGAAATGTTTTTTAAAATCATCGCTTCTGCCTTCCGTCATCATGTGAATAGGGATACCTGAGGTGTTGGATGTAATTAAAGTACCGGGTTTACGGTATTTTTCAACATCAGTAAAAACAATTTGTTTGATATCCAGTCTTTCAACTACCACTTCTATCACCCAATCGCAATCGGCTATATCTTTCATATTGTCGGTGAAGTTTCCGGTTTTAATATACTTCAATACATCTTTAGTATAAACCGGAGATGGGTTTGATTTTACCGCTGCCGTTAATGCATCGTTTACAATTTTGTTACGTGCAGCGGGTTTTGCATCATCCGGTAAATCTTTAGGTAAAATATCCAACAACAACACCTGCAAACCAACGCCGGCAAAATGACAGGCTATACGGCTGCCCATTACACCACTGCCTAAAACGGCTACTTTTTTTATAATTCTCTTTGACATAGTAAAATTAGTTAGTTAAACAACTATTTGTTAAGTCGAAATTAAGACATTCCTGTTTACCCTGAAAATAAAAAGAAAATGTAGCGCTGGCAGAAGTTTAAAATAAAAAAACTGCCGTTAAATACCGGCAGTTTTAAAATATTATGTTCACCATCTTTATTTATTCTTCAAAAAACTCTACCATGTTATTGTTCAGATATCCTTTTTTACCGGTTTGGGTTTCTATCATAACATATTCGCCTCCCTTTACTGCATTCACATCTGCATATTTGGCTTCTACTATATTTCCATTCAGGAAATAAAAGCCTTTAAAATTACTATTCATTGTCAAAACAAATCCGCCGTTTGCATCGTAAACGATATCTGAATATAAGGGTTCAACGACAACCTGATATCTGGTGTTCTTTATTCCGGTCTTGCCGTCTTTGGTAAAGATCAGATAGTTATTTCCGTCTGTTGCCTTTACATTATCCAGCCTGGTATTTTCAATTGCCATATACAGCGATCCGTTTCCAAACATGATACCTTTTAATCCGTCTTTTTCAACCATAATGTATGGCATCACTCCCAGATCAATTTTTTCGATCTTAGAATATTCAAATGGTACAATCACTTCAAAAGTTTTATTGAACACACCATATTTATCGCCCCTGGTGGCAATATAATAACTGTCCTCTGCACCGGGCATTTTATAGTCAGATATAATTTTATCAAACAAATCACTTTTCTGTATCGTGCTGTAATTTGACACTACTGTTACAGTTGTTTTCTTATTTACATCGGGTGCGCTGTTTTCGGGAATAGCCGGGCATTTAGGCATGGTTGCGCCTTTTTCATTTATGCAAATCTCGTATCCGTCAGCACGTAAAGAAGCTCCAGCAAACAGGACTACTCTTTCATTGGTTTCCAGATCATCTGCAGTTTCTATCTTATCGTCTTTGCCCTTGGGAAAATAACCATACCTGAATTGCTTTGCATTAAAAAACTTAAAGGGTATTACAACTTTACCTTTTTTATTGATATAGCCATATTTGCCCCCTTTTTTTGCAACAGCATAACCTGCATAAAAAAAACCGACTTCTTCATATTCCGGTTTAATAACTATAACCCTGTCAGTGCCTGCAAATCCCCACTTATCGCCTTGGCGGTATGGTATTAACGACATATCAGCATCCTGTCCAAAAACAGGAATTGTGAAGGCAACAAGTAAACTGAGTATTAAAATTTTGAATTTCATAATTGTAGTTTTATTAGTGATAGGCAAAAATGCGTCCAAACTTTAAAAGGCTGGAAAATAAATACTTGATTTGCTGTATTTAATACTAAAATACTTAAATAATTTTTATTCTGTTGATACCGACTTTTAACTCACGCCACTTCCTGCATCAATCATAGTATCAGGATTTACAAAATGCAGTTTACCAGATTTATCTTCTGCCATTAAGATCATTCCCTGGCTTTCAATTCCTCTCATTTTACGGGGAGCAAGATTAGCAACCACCACTACCTGTTTGCCAACAATATCTTCTGGTTTAAAATGCAGAGCAATACCACTTACAATGGTTCTTTTTTCAAAGCCCAGGTCAACTTCAAGTTTTAACAGCTTATCCGCTTTCTCTACTTTTTCGGCAGTTATAATAGTTGCGATTTTTAAATCAACCTTTGCAAAATCATCAAACTGAATTTCGGGTTTAATAGTTTCAACCTCAGTTTCAGTTGCTGCCGCTGCAGATTTCGATTCTGTATTTTCCATGATCATTTTTTTATTTTTTAATTTTTCAACCTGAGCTTTAACTTCTTCATCTTCTATTTTACGGAATAATAATTCTGGTGCTCTTAAAGAATAACCTACGCTTACTAATTTTGACTTACCTGCATTTTCCCAATCCAGCATCTTGTCCACTACTTTCATCATGTAACACATTTTCTTTGCTGTAAATGGTAAGAATGGATTAACGAATACTGCCAGGTTTGCTGTTAATTGTAAGCAGACATGCAGACAATTATCAATCAATTTTTGGGCATCAGCTGTAGGTTTCCCATCGTCTGTTGTTTGCTTTGCTACAATCCAGGGTTGTTTATCCTGCATATATTTATTGCCCTTTCTTGCCAGGTCAATCACTTCATATAATGCATCTCTGAACTTATATGTTTCAATAAGCTTTTCAATGTTGATTTTAGTTTGCTGAATATCCTCAAACATTTTTTTATCAGCTTCATCAACCACATCCATATGCATCGGCGGAACTTTTCCATTACACAATTTATGCATCAGCACAAAAGTGCGGTTTACATAATTACCAAAAATGGCAACCAGTTCACTGTTCACAGCATCCTGAAAACCCTTCCAGGTAAATTCGCTGTCCTTGGTTTCGGGTGCAATTTGGGTAAGGTAATAACGCAGGGCATCCACCATCATGTTGCCACCATTATCTTTTTTTACGAACTCGTTGATGTAATCATCCATCTCAATACTCCATCCACGGCTGGTACTCATCTTATCTCCTTCCAGGTTCATGAACTCGTTGCTGGGTACATTGTCCGGTAAAATATTTCCATGCAATTTCAGCATCACCGGAAAAATTATCGCATGAAAAACAATATTATCCTTGCCTATAAAATGAACAAGCTTTGTATCCTTGTCTTCCCAATATGGTTTCCAGTCTTTGTTATTATCTATAGCCCACTGTTTAGTAGCACTTATATAACCGATGGGAGCATCAAACCAAACGTACAGCACTTTACCTTTTCCTCCTTCAACATCGCCAGGAAGTGGAACGCCCCAATTTAAATCACGGGTTACTGCTCTTGGCTGTAAACCAAGGTCCATCCAGCTTTTACATTGGCCCAATACATTTACCTTCCAGTCGTCTTTATGTTCTTTTAATATCCATTCCCTTAAAAAATCTTCATGCTTATCCAATGGCAGAAACCAATGTGTTGTTGATCTTTTTGTTGGAGGATTACCACTTAACGTACTGCGTGGGTTTATCAACTGATCAGGACTCAGTGACGTCCCGCATTTTTCGCACTGATCGCCATAGGCACTTTCATTTGCACAAACCGGGCAGGTGCCGATGATATAACGATCGGCTAAAAAGCTTTTAGCATCTTCGTCATAAAACTGTTCTGTTTCCTTTTGAATTAAGTCGCCTTTATTATTCAACGCAGTAAAAAACTCCTGTGCAGTTTCATGATGTATTGGCTCTGATGTACGGTGATAGATGTCAAATGAAATACCCAGGTCGGCCATATTACTTTTGAGCATGGCGTGATATTTATCTACTATGGCACGGGGCGTTGTATTCTCCTTCATGGCCTGTATGGTAATGGCAGCACCATGCTCATCGCTGCCACATACATATACCACATCTTCCTTTTTTGCTCTCAGGTAACGCACATAAATATCAGCAGGCAAATATGCCCCGGCCAGGTGGCCAATATGCTTAGGCCCGTTGGCATAAGGCAGGGCCGATGTAATTAAATATCGTTTGGGTTTGTTCATTGCGGTGCAAAAATACCGCAAACCATGTCATTGCCCAAACTAAAGAAACGATACAACACATTGTACTTTTTTATCCGCCGACAGGGTTTGCAACCTTTGTCGGGGATAAAAAAACAGCCAACAGAATCTGATGGCTGTACAAATTCAATACTAAAATTTTATTTCCCTATTTCTTTTTCCACCGCCGCAATCGCTTTCACTGTCTTCATTACTGAATCAGGTGTTACCGAAATACTGTCAATACCCAACTCAACAAGGAACTGTGCAAAATCAGGAAAATCGGAAGGCCCCTGCCCACATATACCTACTTTCACTTTCATTTTTTTTGCCGTTGCAATCAGCATACGCAGCAATTCTTTTACTGCAGGATTTCTTTCATCATATAAATGTGCCACTAAAGATGAATCTCTGTCGAGACCAAGTGTTAATTGAGTAAGATCATTGGAGCCGATGGAAAAACCATCAATATGTTTTGCAAATTCCTCTGCCATAATAATGTTGGAAGGTATTTCTGCCATTAAAAATAATTCCAACCCGGCCTTACCTCTTTCCAAACCATATTCTTTCATCACATCATGCACTTTATGTAACTCTTCCACCGTTCTGCAAAAAGGTATCATCACCACCACATTATCCAATCCCATTTCTTCCCTTACTTTTTTAATGGCTTTGCATTCCAGTCCAAACGCTGCTTTGTAAGCATCCGAATAATACCTGCTGGCACCACGCCAGCCGATCATCGGATTCTCTTCGCTGGGTTCAAAATGTTTTCCGCCAAGCAGATTATAATACTCATTGCTTTTAAAATCGCTGAAACGAACAATCACTTTATTGGGATAAAAAGCAGCAGCAATCTTGGCAACACCATAGCTCAGTTTCTGAATAAAGAAATCCTCCTCATTTTCAAATCCCATGATCATCTTACCGATAATAGCACTTAACGCTTCGTCGCCAAGGGTTTTATGATGCATTAACGCCAATGGATGCACCTGTATAAAATTGTTGATGATAAATTCTTCCCTGGCCAGTCCCACACCGGCATTAGGCAAATGCGAAAACTTAAATGCCAGGTCGGGCGATGCCACATTTAGCATGATGGGCGTTTTCACCTGCGGCAGATCGGAAAGATCTGTTTCAATTTTTTTAAATGGCACATCCCCTTCGTAAACGACTCCCTCACCGCCTTCGGCACAGGAAGCTGTTACAAACTGGCCGGTACTTAATACATCTGTCGCATCACCGCAACCAACAATAGCAGGTACTCCAAGTTCCCTCGCAACAATAGCAGCATGACAGGTTCTTCCGCCCTTATTGGTAATGATTGCAGAAGCTTTTTTCATAACCGGCTCCCAATCGGGATCTGTCATATCTGTTACCAATACATCACCCGGCTTAAATTCATGTCCCTCTGTTACTCTCTTATCCAGCGAAAACAGAATAGAAACTTTACCGGCACCAATCTTATCTCCAACAGCAATACCTCTTACCAATGCCTTTTTTGAAGTACTGTCATCCATCACGTATTCAATGATCTTGCTATGGTCTTTTTGAGAATGAATGGTCTCGGGTCTTGCCTGCACTATAAAAAGTTCCTTCGATAATCCATCTACGGCCCACTCCACATCCATGGGGCACCAGTGCCCTTTTAACTTACTGTAATATTCTTCAATCTTTGTTACCCATTTGGCAAGTTGCAAAATCCTTTCATCACTCAGGCAATAACGTTGCTGCAAAGGTTTCTCCACGTGAATAATCTTAACCCTTTCATCGGGGTTATCGCCATACACCATCATCTTATCTTTATTGCCCAGTTTTTTTTCAACAATACTGCTGAAACCTTTTGCCAGCGTTGGTTTAAAAACGAGGTATTCATCCGGCGAAACAGAACCCTGTACAATCATCTCTCCCAAACCAAAAGAAGCATTGATGACAACCACATCTTTAAATCCGCTTTCCGTATCCAAAGAAAATGCAACACCCGAAGCTCCCAGATCACTACGCACCATTTTCTGTATACATACCGAAAGGCCAATACTGAAATGATCGTAACCAAAACTCTGGCGGTAACTGATGGCACGGTCGGTAAAAATGGATGCAAAACAGTTTCGTACTGCATTCATCAATGGTGCAGGGCCACGCACATTCAGGTAAGTTTCCTGCTGGCCGGCAAAAGAAGCATCGGGCAGGTCTTCTGCAGTTGCAGATGAACGCACAGCCACATCCGTGATCTCCTGGTCGTAAACCTGGCTGAGCTCATAATATTTTTCTATGATGGCATCACTTAATGAACGTGGAAACTTTGCATTCTTTAAAAGCTGCCTGGCCTGTAAACCACCACGTCGTAAAGATTCAATATCATCCAGTTTAATATCGTTAATGATCTGGCGTATTTCTTCATCTAAATTATTATACTTGATAAATTCACGGTAAGCAGCAACAGTAACCACGAACCCCCCGGGTATCTGTATGCCAAGCTGGGTAAGGTTCTGCAGCATTTCACCAAGGGAAGCATTCTTACCTCCCACCTGTTCAATATCATTCATTCCTACTTTGTGCAGATCGGCTATGTAAATTGAATTATCCATAAACAGGTATTTTTAAGCAGTTAATAATTTGTCATAGATGTAGAATGCATGTGTGGTACGAAAAGCAAGCAAATGACAATTTACCCTAAATTTAATACAGTAGCCCGGTAAATAAAAATGAAAACATAAAAATTAATTTTCTCATTATGTAATGATGCAATTAAAATAACTTTAGCGAATGAAACGAAAATATTTTCTTTCTTCCATTATTCCGTTGGCGGCTACCTTGGGTGCTGTAGCTAAAGGCAAAACAACGATTGACCCTGATAAGCCTGTTATCATTCCTCCTTATTTAAAACAGGGCGATATTATTGGTATCTGCTGCCCTGCAGGATTTATTACTGCTGAAGATATTCAACCTGCGTTACAAAAATTAGCTGAATGGGGTTTCAATGCTAAGATTGGAAATACCATCGGCAAAAAAGATTTTACTTATGGTGGCACAGATGAAGAACGTTTGAATGACCTGCAGCAGATGCTGGATGATAAAACCATAAGCGCCATTTTATTTGCAAGAGGTGGATACGGCGGCGTGAGGATTATTGACAAACTTGATTTTAAAAAATACAAAAGAACTCCCAAGTGGATTATTGGTTTCAGTGATGCCACCATTTTTCATTCACATATCAATCAAAACTACCGCATAGCCAGTATCCATTCAAAAATGTGCAACAGCTTTCCCAATGACTGGAGCAAGGCAGAACCGTTGCAGAAAGAAACCATAGAATCAATCAATCAATGTTTAAAAGGTGAAAAGATGAAATATTTTTTTCCACCAAATGAAAAAAATAAAACAGGATTAGCTACCGGTGAACTGGTCGGGGGTAATTTAAAAACACTGGAATCTTTAGCAGGCAGCGAATCGGACATAAATACAAAAGATAAAATTCTATTTGTGGAAGATACGGGCGAATACCTGTACAGCATTGACCGCATGTTCTGGAATTTAAAGCGCAGCGGCAAACTGGATAAACTGAAAGGGCTGATCATTGGTGGTTTTAAAATTAAAGCCGATGATGCCGGAGAACCTTTTGGAAAAACGTTGGAAGAAATTGTACTGGAAAAAGTTCGTGAATATGATTACCCGGTATGTTTTGATTTTCCGGTGGGGCATCAGAAAAATAATTTTGCATTGAAATGTGGTGTACAACATTCATTAGGTGTACACTTAAATGAATGCAGGTTATCAGAAGTACGTAGTTAAAACTAATACAAACCTTATCTCAGCAAAATACTTGTTCCTTTTTGCCTAACTGCATTACCATTCCAGGGATCAATATAACTCAGCATCCACACATAAGTACCCATTGATGCCGGGTTTCCTTTAAATATTCCATTCCAGCCGGCCAGCGGATTGTTGGTTGAAAATACAAGCTGTCCAACCCGGTTAAACACTTTAAAAGAAAAGTTCTTAGCGAGGTCGGCATTCAGCGCTTTCAACTCATCATTCAATCCATCCCTGTTGGGTGTAAAAGCATTAGGTACTTTTATCAAACAAACCGGTAATACTTTTATATGCATGGCATCAATTCCTTTGCAGCCATTATTATCGGCGGTTAAAGTATAATTACTGCTGTAGGTATCAGTATATATCTGCGAAGTGGTTGCACCAGTACTCCATAAATAAGTATGATTATTTACCGGCGGCACGCCAATGAAGAGGCGGTCATCCCGGCAAAGTACAGTATCGGGTCCAAGGTTAATTTCAGGCACCGCAAAAACGGGTACTGTTTTACTTACCGATGCTGTACCGCAGTACCTGTCAGTTCCAGAAATGGTGATCGTATAACTTCCTTCAACCGGATAAGAAAAATTCACATTCACTTTATCGGTAAAAGTTTCACCATTGCCATTATCCCAAACATAAGTGGCCATGTTCCTCGAAATTTTCCGGGTAAGCAACACCTGGTTTCCTGTACAGTATTGCGGTTTAAGTCCTGTAAAATCTATAGATGCAGGAGGTGCCACATGTATGCTTTTACTTGCGGTGTCGCTGCATCCATATATATCTGTAACTATTAACTTAACTGTATAATCATTACTTACAAGATATGAATGAGCAGGCGGGCTTTGACCGTTAAATTGGGTAAGGTCTCCAAAATCCCATAAATAATTACTGAGGCTTCCGGCCGAAGTATCGGTAAAAGTTACCGGAGTATTGATACAAAAAGAATCAAGGGGGTTATTTGTAAATCCTGCCTTAAATGAATTACCAAGAGTAAAGTTTTGAGTAAGCGAATCAACACATGTTCCGTTTGAAACTATCAGTTGCACCGATACTGTGGGTGTAGATACAGGAAAAGTATGGGAAACATTTTGACCAGATGCAGAAGTGCCATCACTAAAATTCCATATCCATGAATTAGCACCGCTGCCGCCGGGATGCGAAAGCACAATCGTATCCATTTTACAACCCCAGTTAACCTGGCTGTTAAAAGCTGCTGCAGGTTTAATAACATTTAAGCTGAAACCAGGGAACAGCAAAGTTGAATTGCAGGTGTCGGTAATTGTTTTAGCATCGGAGCCGCTAACTTGAAATATCAGATAAGAACCGCCAGTGTTTATTGGAGCCGAAAATTGAACCAATATCCAATTGGTATATCCCTGGGAACAGGTTGCAGGATCACCCATAGCAGAAACCGCACTCACCGGACCAGTCGTGGGAACAAACCTGAACTGCGAACCATCAGGACTGATTGTACTGCATAAAATTGGACGACTGTAAAATACTTTTACAGATGATGGGTTGCATTTATCATATTGCAACGAATCTACTACTGGCCGTGGCGGAGAAGCTGGTGCCTGAAATGCTGCAGTATACAGTGGTGTAATAAATGAAAAACAGGTATCCGATAAAGTATTTCCATCAGTACCATTTACAATCATAAGATTAGTAAACTGGCCCGGGGGCATTGGGCCTTGTAAAAGCAATGTAACCTGTGTTGTGTATGTATTGGCTCCGCAGTTACTGGTAACAGCAGTAATATTGGGGCCAATAGGAGTAAAAATAAAGTCAGAACCATCAGCAGCCAACGAAGCACAATCAACAGGCCTGTCAAAGTTCACCACAAGTTTGTCACGCTTGCAATTATCATACACAAAGGATTGAATAAGCGGCGGCGAACTTGTAACAACAAAAAATGGTATGCTGAAACCCGTTACCATATCATCATCACAAACATCAGTAAAAGTATTGGCATCGGTACCCAGGTTAACAATAAGATCGTAATTACCTGCCCCCAGTGGATTCTGCAGTTGTATCGTTAGTTCTGTTATTGTACCAACAGATGAAACACAGCCCGAGTTTATTGCTGTAATTACAGGGCCCGGTGGGTTAAAAGAAAATTCACTTCCATTGGGTGTTACGCTTGAGCATTTAATATCTTCCGAAAAAACAACTCTTAACAAAGAAGTATTACAACCTACTGTTGAAACAGTATTGATAACCGGAGGCATATTATCAGTGAGTACAGCAGTTCCGCCAGCAAAGTTGAGCTTATAACCGGACTGAGAATTAGTATAGTTATTTACCATGAGCAAATAATCGTGACCGGCAATCAGGTTTGGCATGCGGTTATATTGAGGGAAATTACCTGCACAATTCGTATTAACTGTACCTGCCGGAGTACATCCGGTGGGACCTGGGTTTCCACTTAAGTTTAGAGAAATCCCCAGGTTAGTTACATAAACATCATCTGGCGGCCTTCCGGTATAATCCATAATCTGCCAGTCATAATCGTCTGCTGGAGCATTAGGTGTTAATATAAATCCTAATGTTCCCGATTGATAACAGTGAAATTTATACCAGATAGAATTGCTGGTGGTTAACGGCGTAACACATCCGTTCAAAGGTAAATCGGGACCTGTACATGATGTAACTGCTACCTGATTAAAAGTAAGTGTGCCACAAACAGCAACGCCGGTTTGTGCTGTTCTTCCGGGCCCGCCGCATGGTGGTTGTGCAAAAACTATATTTGAATAATAAATACTTATGAGAAAGATAAAAGTAAAAAGCCGCATGAGCAGGTTGTTATATTGTAAATTTAATAAAAAAAGGGCAGCATGGCTTTTAGATTTTAAACAATTGCCTATATTGAAAAAATTATGATAAAAATTCCTCCTTATTTAAAGAAAGGCGACACGATTGGCATTACCTGCCCCGCCGGTTACATGGCTGCTGAAAAAGCGGATACCTGTATAAGCACTTTACAAAGCTGGGGCTTTGAAGTGATGGTTGGCAAAACCCTGGGCAGCAGATCGAAAAATTATTTCAGCGGAACAGATGAACAGCGCAGGGATGAAATGCAGGCCATGCTTGATGATGAAAACATTAAAGCCGTTCTTTGTGGCCGCGGCGGTTATGGTGTTGGGCGCATTATTGACCAGCTCGACTTTACAGCATTTAAAAAGAAACCTAAATGGATCATCGGGTTCAGCGATGTTACTGTTTTACATTCGCATCTTTTTAAAAAAGTAAGAGTGGCATCGCTGCATGCTCCTATGGCAGCGGCATTTAATGATGGCGAAAATGAATACATCAGATCGTTTCAAAATGCAATAAAAGGTAAAAAAGCAAAATACAGTTGTAAGCCTCATCCTTTTAATAAAAACGGTATAGCAACCGGGCTACTGGTTGGCGGCAATCTTTCGCTGCTGGCACATTTAACAGGTACGCCATCCGATATCAATACAAAAGATAAAATACTTTTTATTGAAGATATTGGCGAGCAGATCTATAATGTTGACCGGATGATGTATCAATTAAAACGCAGCGGAAAACTGGATAACCTTGCTGGCCTGGTTATTGGCGGATTTACCGATATGGAAGATACCGAACGGCCATTTGGCAAAAAAGTGTACCAGGTAATTAAAGAGATTACAGCTGGATATACTTACCCGGTTTGTTATAATTTTCCGGTAAGCCACAATAAAGAAAATTATGCCTTAAAAATTGGTGTTGAGTACAATTTAAAGGTTTCGAAAACAAAAACCCTGTTAACGGAGGTTTAGCAAACTATCCAGCTTTTGTTTTACCAAATCAAAATCGTTGAGGTTATGATGCGTACCATCTTTAATGGTAATAAACTCATCAGTTGATTTTAAAATGTTTTTCAACCGGGCTGCATTGCGGTATGGTATCACGCCATCCTCTGTACCATGAAAAATAGTAATTGGGTATTTCACATCGGCCAGAAATTTATTTACCGGTATTTTATAGGTCGCCATTTTTGACGTAGGATAAATGGGAGCATAACAACTGAAGAGGGAAGGTATGCTGTAATAAGGTGTTTCCATTATCAGCATTTTATTATCTGATTCAGCTGCCACATAAGCGGCAATACCCGTTCCCAGAGATTTTCCATAAATAATAATACTGTCCTTACCATATTTTGTTGCTGCCATTTTTTGCACCTGTAAAGCCTGCTCATACATTTTTTTCTCCGTACGCTCGCCGGTTGTTTTTCCAAAGCCGGGATAATCTTCCATCCACACTTCGTAACCATGTTTGGTAAAGTTGTTTGCAAATTTTGCATACCGTTCAATATTCTCTTTATTACCATGATAATAAACAACCACTCCCTTTCTTACCGAATCAGCAGGAAAAAATTTAATCATGTTCAATGTATCCGTTTTATTAAAAGGAATATTTAATTCTTCAAACGGCACTTTAAAATGGAACACATAGGCAGCAGATAATTTCTCGGGATGAAATAAAAATCTTTCCTGCAGGTAATACAATGTTATTCCGATAGCACAATAAACAATCACTATAATTTTAAGCCAACGGAATATTCTTTTTCTGTTCATGAAGGGCAAAGTTAAAGGAATTGGAAATTAGGAATTAGGAATTGGAGTTTGCGGTTTTGAATTTTTACTTTTGATTTAAATCAGTATTGCAAAATATCCCTCAAAAAATTATGATAATCCGGGAATGTGGGCAGGTTATTATGCCCGCCTCCGGGAATGCGGATGAGGGTTATCTTACGGGGATTGAGCGCCTGTAGTTTAACACTGTTGCTGATTGGCAGCAGCCAGTCTTTGGTACCATGCAGGATATACGTGTGGCAATTCACTTTGGTGATCCATTTATCGGTACGCATATGATAACGTAATACAAACCGAACTGGCAGTATTGGCAGGAAACGTTCCACTGCTTTCTTAAAACTAAAATAAGGTGCATCAAGAATTAAATACCTGGGTGTATTATCGCTGGCAATTTTGGCAGCAAAACCACTGCCCATACTGCGGCCATAAACAATGATATGGTTCTGCTGATATTTTGCCGCCAGTGTTTCATAAACAAATTGCATATCACTGAGCATATCCTTTTCATTCCGCTTACCGGTGCTTTTGCCAAAGCCACGGTAATCAACCAGCACGACATCATATTTATACCGGTAAAAATCTTTGGCATATTTAGCCCAGCCTTTTATGCTGCGGCTGTTGCCGTGAAAATAAAGAACAAGGCCCAACGGGTTTTCTACATTAAAATGCAATCCGTTTATCCGTACACCCGGCTCCACATCAAAAAACAATTCCTCAAAAGGAACATCGTATTTGTAAATAAAATCCTGTTTGAGTTTTTCGGGCTTAAAAATAAAACGCTCCTGAATAAAATAAGCCAGAATGGAAAGTGCAGCAATGCCAATTACAATATAGAGTATGACTTGAAGCAAAGAATCAGTTTTGGGTTATGTGTTTGGGGTTATCTGTTGTTTACAGCCTGTTAAATTAAGGATTCTTCAACAAACGCAAAACTCAAAACACTAAACAGCAAATTGCTTTCTCCACGCTTCGGTACCGCCAATAAGATTGATGAGATTTGTAAACGGAAATTTTTCCTGCAGCTTTTGAATGGCAATCTGGCTTCGGATTCCTTTGCGGCAATAAATAATTACAGGCTTGCCCGTTTCTATTTTTTCAACCTGTTGTGCAATTTCATGCAGGGGAATCAGTCTTCCGCCAATATTAAAATCTTCATGTTCAAAATCTTCACGAACATCAATCAGTTGAAAATCTTCTGCGTTATCTATCTTATGTTTGAGTTCTATGGCTGTAATTGAATTCATATTTTATTCCTCTTCGTCAGGATAAGTTCTGGTAAGTTTTAAATTACTTACCGGTGCAATGATCAGCGGAAATTTTTCAACTTGAACCGTACTCTGCTCAAGCCCGAATCCTTTTTCTTCGTTAAGCGATACTTCTTTAAGCCAGAAATAAGCCCGCATGATGATGCGTTCAAAAAACGGCAGATCATTATCCTGGCTGAGGAATTTCTCCATTACAATAAATTTAAAATCGCCAGCCATATTATTACGCTGCTGACTTTCATAACGGCTCATTACATTCACTTCACGGTTGGCCACCAGGTCTTCCACTACTTTTTTAAACATCAGATTTATGCGTGGCTGCATGCGGAAACCAAGCCTGAACTCAACCCTGATGATATCGTTGGGGATGATATGCTCAACCGAATACTCACTGGTGTACGGATCATCCACTGTATCCACGTGTACAAACCAGAAAATATCGGCCCGTTTGGGTTTACCACTCAGTATGCTGTAAATAATTTTATGTTCAATCTCTTTAGGATTGTTAGCACTGGTTAAGTAAACCAGGTGAGTTGCATATTTTGGTACTGATGAATCGTTGCTCAGTTCCTCCAGTTTGGGTACATACTCTTCCATACGCACAAACTCCACGTAACGGTTTTTAATTTTACGGCTGCGGTACCATACATACATGATGGAGAACATACAGAAACCGATCATCAATGTAATATAACCGCCGTGTAAAAATTTATCCATCAAGGCAAACAGGAATGCAAATTCAATAATTACATAGGCAATGAGGAATAAATAAATGAGGCCCGACTTAACCCGGTGAAGCACCATATAATTGGCAAACAGGATAGTGGTCATAATCATGGTGGTGATAATGGCCAGGCCATAAGCAGCTTCCATTTTTGCCGATTCCCTGAAATATAATACCACACCCACACAACCCACATACAATAATGTGTTAATAGCGGGTATAAAAATTTGTCCCCTGGCTTCTGACGGGTAATTAATTTTTAGTTTAGGCCAAAGGTTTAAGCGGATAGCTTCATTGATCAAAGTAAACGAACCGGTAACCATGGCCTGACTGGCAATGATGGCAGCACTGGTGGCAATGATAACACCGGGCACAATAAACCACTGAGGCATGAGGTCGTAAAATGCATTAATACCTTCGGCATTAATAATTTCATCGCTTAATAATTTTCCGCTATGATGTTTTAATAAACTTGCCCCCTGCCCGAAATAATTGATAAGCAGACAGGTTTTTACAAATATCCAGGAAATACGGATGTTGCCGCGGCCGCAATGGCCAAGATCGCTGTAAAGTGCCTCGGCACCTGTGGTACAAAGGAACACAGCCCCTAACAGCCAGAATCCTTCGGTATAAGTAAATAAAAAATGAATAGCATAATAAGGATTCAATGCCCGGAAGATGGTAAAATCATCGCTCATGTGTATAAGCCCCAATACAGCCAGCATACCAAACCAGATGGACATGAACGGGCCGAACATTTTACCAATATTACTTGTACCAAACTGCTGTGTAAAAAAGAATGCAGAAATAATTCCGAGTACTATGTATACAATTGTATCCTGACTCAGTTCATGAAACTTCGGTAACTCCTTCAACCCTTCAATAGCCGATGTGATGGAGATAGGTGGCGTAATGATACCATCAGACAAAAGCGCCGCACCGCCAATCATAGCCGGAATAACCAGCCATTTTTTTCGCCGCCGTACCAGTGCAAAAAGTGCAAAAATGCCACCCTCACCACGGTTATCGGCCCGTAGAACCATAATCACATACTTGATGGTAGTAAGTAAAGTTATCGTCCAGATGATAAGTGAAAGTGTGCCTAATATAAGGCTGTCATCAACCACCCTCCCTTTAATAATGGAGTTAAACACATAAAGCGGAGAGGTACCAATATCGCCGTAAATAATTCCTAAAGCAACCAGTAAGCCTGCTGCAGTAACCTTGTTAACATGTTTCAACGCTCTGTAAGTTTAAAACCTTCATCAGGGTAATTATAAATATTATAATACCGGCATTTTGCATTGGGCATCATTCCCGCCAAATAGCGGAATCGCAATCTGTTCATCAGTATATCACAGAGGAACTTTTATAGAAGCGAAAAGTGCCTTTTCTAAAATTCAGGTACAAATGTAGACGTAAAACGCAAAAACATGCAGAATTATTTTTTATTTACCCTTGTGATTCTTTTATCCAATGTTCTGTCTGATAAATCAGATTAAAAACAGTAATCGCCGGGATAACAATACTCCTGACGCACTGGTAAAACAAATACCAGAACACAAAAACACAGATTTCAAAACCTAGTAAAAAACTCGGGTTATAACGTACGCAGGTACTAATAAGAAAAATAGTTTTTTGGAGATTAAGCCATAATTTTATAATATTATTCAAATTAGTATTTGCCGCTCTGGTAAAAAACCGGCTGAATACTTACTAAATTGACAGAAAGAAACGCTTTGTTTATACCTCTGTTTTACCAATCCCTGTGATCAATTAAGTTTACTTTTATTTTTTTTGCACTAAATATGCATTGTTTACGTTATACATCAAATAGTTACCAAACTGTATGAAAAAGAAGGTTTTATTTATTGCCGACTGGCCCGAAGAAAAAGGAAATGTAAAAAAACTTCAGGCTTTTCTGGACAATGAATGCTCTGAAAATTACGACTGGAAAGTATGGAGTTGTAAAGAAGCAAAGGACAGCAGGCTGTTTTACAGATGGTACTGTTATATAAAGGGAGCGTTTTACGCCATTAACAACCGTAAAAAATATGATGCTGTCTTTTTCTGGCAGCAGATGGCTGGCTATACCCTTTTTGAAATTATCAGTATTATTCCATTTAAAATGCCCGACATTGTTTTTTATACTTTCTTCAACTATCACAGTTCAGGCATTTCGGGAAAATTCAAAAAACATATGGTTCGTAATGCATTCAGGCATTCAAAAGGTCTGATATGGCCTTCCGAAAAAATGGCTTCAGATGTAAACAAAGATTTTCCTGAGTTTGTATACAAAAATCATTTTGCATTGAACCCGATCATGGATGTTATTGAAACTAACGTGCCGGTAGCAAAGGAACTGGACGACCCTAAATTCAGGAATGGAATTTATACCGCCGGTAAGAGCGAACGGGATTTTAATATTGTTATCAGGGCTTTCAGAAATACCGATATACCTGTTACCATAGTTTGTGCCGATGATTATGCTATTACCGAAACTGACATTACAGCAAATATAAGGGTGCTGCGGTTTGCCCAGGTTGACCACATTCAATACTATGCTCTGGCCGAGCAGGCATTTTGTATTTTGATATCTACTGCAGATGAAAAGTCGCCATGCGGCCAGATAATAGTGGCTTATGCCATGGAAAACTCCATACCACTTATTGCCACTGACTGTTATGGTGTAAAAGATTACGTGGTACACAATGAAAACGGAGTTTTATTTAAAATAGGACAAGCAGATGAAATATTGAAAGCCTATCAAAAACTAAAAAGCGATGACTCATTCAGAAATAAACTTATCGCCAACGCACTTGTAACGGCCAAAGAATTAGGGCCGGGGCCTTATATTAAAAAAATAATAAGCATCATTGAAAATTAATCAGGATTTTTACATCCGCATAAAAAACGAATTATGAAAGTTGTAATTTTTGCAGGAGGATTGGGAACCAGGATCAGTGAAGAAACTGACACCAGGCCTAAACCCATGGTAACAATTGGAGGCAAACCTATCATTTGGCATATCATGAAAATGTACAGCCATTACGGGTTTAATGAGTTTATCATTTGCCTGGGTTACAAAGGTTATGTCATCAAGGAATACTTCATGAACTATTTCCTCCACAATTCAGATCTCTCTATTGATATTGCAAATAATAAAGTGGAAGTACACGGCACAAATTCGGAAGCCTTTAAAGTAACCTTACTTGAAACCGGCCTTGAAACCAAGACTGCTGGCAGGCTAAAGCAGGTTGAGAAATATATAGGCGACGAAGATTTTATGCTCACCTATGGTGATGGTGTAAGCGATGTAAACATAGAACAACTTATCAAATTTCATAAAACCCATAATAAAATAGCTACTGTTACTTCGGTTCAGTTAGAAGCACGGTTTGGAGGAATGGAAGTAGGCCCTGAAGGAGATGTACTGTCGTTTAAAGAAAAAGCAAAAGACGAAGGCAAATGGATAAATGCCGGTTTTTTTGTTTTGAAACCACAGGTATTCAAATACCTGGAAGGCGATATGAATAACATGATGTGGGAAGATGAACCTTTGGAAAAACTTACCAATAGTAATCAGCTTGCAGCATATCAGCATATTGGTTTCTGGAAATGCATGGATGCATTAAGAGACAAAATAGAACTGGAAGAAATGTGGAAAAGCAAAAACCCTAAATGGAAATCCTGGTAAAATAAACACACATGAAAATATTAATAGTTGGTAACCTGGGTTATATAGGCCCCATGGTAGTTAAACATTTTAAAGCAACTCAGCCTGGCACTTATGTAGCGGGCTATGATGTAGGGTACTTCATCCAAAACTACACCAACAACGGCGTGGTTGGCGACACCTTACTTGATAAACAATATTATGGCGATGTGCGGCATTTTGATGATGAAGTGCTGAAAGAATTTGATGCAGTTATTTACCTGGCGGCCATCTCAAACGACCCCATGGGTAATGTGTATGAGAAACCCACGCTGGACATTAATTCAGTTGCAGCAATAACCATTGCCGAAAAAGCAAAGAAGGCCGGTGTAAAACATTTTGTATTTGCCAGCAGCTGCAGTGTATATGGTATTGCCGATGCAGAGCCCCGTACAGAGAAATCTGAAACGAATCCTTTAACGGCTTATGCAAAATCAAAAGTAAATTCGGAGATTGGTCTGGAACCACTGGCTGATAAAAATTTCAGGGTTACCTGCCTGCGCTTTGCAACAGCATGTGGCTACAGCGACAGGCTTCGGTTGGATCTGGTACTAAATGATTTTGTTGCCAGCGCCATCACCGCAAAAAAAATAACCATACTGAGCGATGGTACTCCATGGAGGCCGTTGATACATGTAAAAGATATGGCCCGTGCCATGGACTGGGCCATCAACCGCAAGACAGGCGATGATTTCCTCATCATCAATACAGGAAGCAATCAATGGAACTATCAGGTAAAAGAACTGGCACAGGCTGTACAAAAATATTTTCCGGATATAGCAGTTGAGATTAATGAAAATGCGCAGCCTGATAAACGCTCCTACAAAGTGAATTTTAATTTGTTTGAGCAGATGGGTGGAGATTATCAACCGCAGGTAAGTTTGTCAGCAGCGGTGGAAGACCTGAAGAACGGTTTGTTACAGATTGATTTTAAAGATTCAGAATTCCGCCAGTCAAAACTGATCAGGTTGCACACCATCAGTTTTTTACTGAAGCAAAAACTAATTGACGAAAACTTATTTTATATAAAATGATTTTTTCAGCAACTGAACTTGGCGGAAGTTACATAATCAGTCCGGAGCCTTTTAGTGATGAGCGTGGCTGGTTTGCCCGTACATACTGCAAAAACGAATTCAATAAAATTGGTCATACAGATGAATGGGTACAAATGAATCATTCTTTCACAAAACAAAAAGGATCCATAAGAGGCATGCATTACCAGTTGCCGCCGCACAGCGAAATAAAATTAGTGCGTTGTATAGCAGGTGCTGTTTATGATGTGATCATTGACCTGCGGAAAGACTCTCCTACTTTTTTAAAACATTATGGCGTGGAATTGTCTGCTGCAAATAAAAAGATGATCTACATACCCCAGGGGTTTGCACATGGTTTTCAAACAATCACCGATGATGCTGAACTGGTTTATAACCATTCGCAGTTTTATACACCGGGAGCCGAAGCAGGTTTACGGTACAATGACCCCAAACTGAATATTAACTGGCCGCTGGCTGTAACCAGTATCTCGGCAAAAGACAATATCCACACAACAATAGATTCAAACTTTAAAGGACTATAATTATGCAATGCAGATTTTGTAAAACAACACTCGAACATGTTTTTATTGACCTGGCCAATTCGCCTGCGTCCAATTCTTTTTTAACTGCAGAGCAGTTGAACGAACCTGAAGTTTTTTACCCGCTGAAAGTATATACCTGTCAAAAATGTTTTTTGGTGCAGGTAGATGAGTATAAAAAATCGGATGCCATATTCGACAGTGAATATGTTTACTTTTCATCTTTCAGCACAAGCTGGCTTAAACATGCTAAAGCTTATACCGATAAGATGGCTGAGCGTTTTGGTTACAACCAGTATTCACAGGTTATTGAAATCGCATCAAACGACGGATACTTATTACAGTATTTTAAAGAAAAGAATATTCCTGTGCTTGGTATTGAACCTACAGCCAATACCGCCGCAGCGGCAAAAGAAAAAGGCATTGATTCGGTAAATGAATTTTTCAGCACCAGGCTTGCAAAAGAACTGGCTGCAAAAAACACCAAGGCCGATCTGTTGCTTGGCAATAATGTACTGGCTCATGTGCCCGATATTGTAGACTTTGTGGGCGGCATGAAAATAATCCTGAAAGACACAGGCGTTATTACCATGGAATTTCCGCACCTGATGCAACTGGTAGATAATAACCAGTTTGATACAGTGTATCATGAGCACTTCTCTTATTTATCTTTTTATACAGTAAGACAAATATTTGCATCGCAAGGACTGGAAATGTTTGATGTGGAAGAGATACCTACTCATGGAGGTTCGCTGCGTATTTATGCCAAGCACCAGGCCGATGGCAGCAAAGCCATTTCGGAAAATGTAGCTGCACTCATTAAAAAAGAAACCGACAAAGGATTAACCGGGCTTGCCTATTACGATCATTTTCAACAACAGGCATTGCAGATAAAATTAGACATCACAGAGTTTTTAATTGACCAGAAAAGAGCCGGTAAAAAAGTAGCCGCTTATGGTGCTGCTGCCAAAGGCAATACCATGCTCAATTACTGCGGTATTAAAAACGATTTGATTGAATTTGTTGTGGATGCCAATCCGCACAAGCAAAATAAATTTTTACCTGCCAGCCATATTCCGGTTATGAATGAACAATACCTGAAAGATGCCAAACCCGATTTTGTGATCATCTTCCCCTGGAACCTGAAAGAAGAAATTACAAAGCAGTTGGCTTATATTAAAGACTGGGGTGGAAAATTTGTGGTGGCTGTACCGGCGCTGGAGATTATCTGATTAGCTTATAAAGGATATATACCGTATCATGAATAAATATTTCAGTGATACATCATATCTGCTTAAAAAAGATGAGTAGGATAAATACTCGTGTTGGATGTCATTCCAAAACAACATTCTGTATAATTTAAGTTTGCCAAAACGAAGGCGATATACGAAATGAAACAATTTTAAAACGCATTGACAAATTCTAAAAATATTTATCCTGACCTTAAACTGATAGACAATTTAGTTTTCAAGCCTTGCGGACTTGACTTTTCAAATTTTGAAGCTGAATCAGAAAGCCAGGAATATGCTGCCTGTAATTTTAAGCTGGACAAGCAAAATATAAAATTCCGAATTGCGAAAACCACTCCTGTAAAAACCGGGCAATTTGTAACAATATGGAAACGGAACGAAAAAGGAATAACACAGCCATTTGACATTTCTGACGACATTGGCTTTTTTATAATTGCTGCAAGACAACAAAATCTATTTGGGCTTTTTGTTTTTACAAAACCTGTTTTGCTCAGCAATAAAATTTTATCAGACCAAACCAAAGACGGTAAACGTGGAATGAGGGTTTATCCAAGTTGGGACTTGACAACAAATAAACAGGCACAAAAAACTCAACATTGGCAGACAAAATATTTTTTAGAAATTAAGCAAGACAAATTAACAGACTTTAAAAAGGCGAAACTTTTATTTAATATAGAGCGTTAGACGAACCGACGGGAAGAAGAACAGCCAACGTAGGCTGGTGCAAGGCCCGGACAGAGCCTTGTCCTGCCCCGGCTGAGGCAAATCTATCAGCTTCGGTTCGGGAGCTCAACGAAACATTGCTCGGCTTTTATTTATTACCTTGTACTCCAGTAGTTTTATTGGGCTGCGGTTCAGGAGCCGGACGTTAAAACGCCCCACACACAAAGCCATGCCCGTTGCGTGAAATTTTAATTGACAGTTTTTAAAGCTAAGTAATTATGAAAAGAAATAAATTTATTGCATCAATACTAATGTTATCCGCAACCCCGGCTTTGGCATTTTCAAAATTCAATAAATCATTTATGAGAAAAGATAAAGGGTTTAAAATTCCAGCTGGTGAAGGAAGGCTTCATGGGCATATAAAATTAAAAGGAGTAAACTCCAATATTCTTGACGTGAAAATTTCAGGAACAGATACAGATGGTGACCTGGCATTATTTGAACAAACTTCTCTCTCACAAGGCAAAGGAACTCCTTTACACATTCATCATGCCCAAGACGAAATCTTTTATGTAATAGAAGGCAAGTACAAATTTCAGGTTGGTGATGACAAATATGATTTGACAATTGGAGACAGTATCTTTTTACCTCGAAAAATTGCTCATGCCTGGACACAAGTTTCAGAAAAAGGAAAAATGCTTGTTACAATGCAACCTGCAGGAAAGTTAGAAAATTTTTTTGTTACGATGGCGGCATTAGACCATCAACCGAGCCAGGAAGAAATGGCGAAGATTTTTTCAGATAATGAAATGCAAGTAGTTGGGCCACCTTTAAAACTTGATTAAAAAAAATCCCACATTTGCGGCAATGCCGTAATATGCTGTACCTGCATGTATGTATCACAGCATTATACAAATCATCTCTTTCAATACAGTCTCCTTGTTCTTCTTAATTAACCCAATTTAAAACTGCTGTCTTATCCTATCAGCTTATCTTTACCTCACAGCGCCGGAAACAAGGGTCAATACCCTTTAAATTTAATAAATGGAGCAGCATGAAACTTCTTCCGCTTTTGATGTAGTGATCATCGGTTCCGGCATAGGCGGGTTAACGGCCGCTTCTCTGTTAAGCAAAGCAGGGTTATCAGTTTGTGTATTGGAAAAAGAACCACACCCCGGCGGTTACCTCGCCGGTTTCCGCAGAAAAGATTTTCGTTTTGATACCGCCATACACTGGATGAACCAATACTCGGAGGAAGGTATGGTCTGCAAACTTTTTGATGTGATAGGCAATGATTACCCCCGTGCCATTTGCCAGGAACGCATACGCCTTTATAAAAATGAGGATAGTGAATATTTATTGACCAATAACCCCGATGAACTGAAAGCACAATGGCAAAAAGAATTTCCTGAAGATGCAAAGGGTATTGAACGTTTTTTTAAAGCGGCAAAAAAAGTGGGCAGGGCATTTAAAAATTTCGGGCACATCTTCCGGTCAGAAGAAACGATGGGCTTTTGGGAAAAGCTCCGTAAAAAAGGAGCGCTCATCCGCTTTGGTATGTATTTCATTCCGCACCTCCGTTATGCCGGCGAAAAAGGGATTAAGAAGGGCCTGTCAAAATATTTCAGCAATCCCCGTCTGCACAATATTTTTTGTTCAGACACCGAACTACTTTCCTGCCTGGTACCGGTAGGCTGGGCATACAACAACGATTTTCAAAGTCCGCCGCAGGGAGGCGGGCAGGTGATTGCAGAATGGCTGGAGCATACCGTAAATCATTTTGAGCAAACCATACGCTACCGCAGTAACGTGACACAGGTTTTAACTGCAGCAGGTAAAGTAACAGGAGTAACATACATCCACAATAATAAAGAACACAGCATCCAATGCAAATATGTGATAGCCGCCTGCGATGCAACATTATTATATGAAAAATTATTGGCGCCGTCCTTGGTTCCTGAAAAAATAAAAAGGAATCTCGGAAAAGCAGAGCTATACAGTTCATCGGTTACAGTAAGCATTGCCCTGGATTGTACGGCAGAGGCATTGGGTTTTAACCAGGAGCTTGTTCATTTATCCAGTGCCGCCGTAACACGGCTTGCCCATTCCGGCGGCGACCCTGCACAGACAGAGATGTGCATATTGGCACCGAGTACAAGAGATAAATCATTAGCGCCGGAAGGAAATGGCACATTATTATTGTTTATGCCGGCACAAATGGGATTTGAAAACCAATGGCGCACAGAAAAAGATGAGCAGGGAAATATTGTACGTGGTGCCGCTTATAAGGATCTGAAAGATACTATCGCCCAACAACTCATTAAACGGGTGGAAGATGAAATGGCTCCGGGCTTACAAAAACATATTTTGTTTTATGAGGTAGCCACACCGGTTACACACTGGCGCTATACAGGCAATACCGGTGGCTCCATGATGGGTACCAAACCCAACCGCTTTAACATGATGAAAAAAGTGGCCACCTATCATACCCCTGTAAAAAATCTTTTTATTGGTGGGCATTGTGCAGAGCTTGGTGGTGGTGTTCCTATTGCTGTGAAAGCAGGAGCTAATTCAAGTTTATTAATATTAAAGAAAGAAAAAAAGCAAGTGTACAATATACTTGCCGACTATATAGATGGTAAAAAAACTATAACGGCTATACAAAAAAGCGGGTTATTAAAAACATACCCCAATAACTGGCAGCAACAACCTACCCCTGCTCAAAAGAAAAAATTGCGGGATGCAGCTCATGTGGCAAACTCCTTGCCAACTGAACAGGGCGGATAAGAACAGCCAATAAACTAAGCCCTGATTAAATATCTTTTGAAAAAGTATTAGCTGCCTTGGTCATTTTAGCTTCTGTATTATTAATATTTTTACTAATTTGCTACAGGCTTAATAAACAATTTACTCTAATTAAGAGATATGAAGCCATAATAAAATAAGAACACTGCACAGGTTATAATTTTTAATAAAAAGCATTTATGCTATAAACAATACAAAATGTATAACACTAGTTTGCTGATAATTAATGCCTGTTATAAATGACAGCTAGCATATTATAGCTTAAATACTAGTGTTATATGCAACCAAAAACTTCTTTTCTATTTGAGGTTACTCATGTGGAAGATATTAGCAACGCCGATCCGATACAGTAGTTTCCTAATTAAGCAGAGCTTCGGAATCGTCAACTAAGAATTTATTTCAGCCTTTTTTACCGAAGCGGTTTTATCGAAGCTAAGCCG
>Ga0138256_10000167_pt1 | contig 77812 bp, 74 predicted proteins | sample KNB2016incub_MG_FD_105486 | JGI IMG/M metagenome (GOLD analysis project Ga0138256, IMG submission 105486) | Active sludge microbial communities from wastewater in Klosterneuburg, Austria - KNB2014incub_MG | ecosystem: Engineered > WWTP > Activated sludge > Unclassified | place: Austria... | reverse complement strand
AAGAATTCCGTAAGGCTGTTCTTTATTATATTTTTCAACATCAAAATATACGGTACCGTTAACTTCATATGCATATCCGTTTGCAATGATCTGTTTTGCAATTTCTATCTGCTCGGCAATATGACCCGTTGCAGTTGGTTCTATTGATGGCGGCAGATTATTAAGTAATTGCATTACATGGCGAAAGCCCAATGTATATTTCTGAACAATTTCCATCGGCTCAATCTTTAACAGCCTCGCCAGTTTGCTGAATTTATCATCGCCCTCATCACGGTCGCCTTCCAGGTGCCCGGCATCGGTTATGTTACGCACATATCGAACCTTGTAACCCAGGTAAACCAGGTAGCGGTAAATAATATCAAAAGAAATAAAAGTGCGGCAGTTGCCCAGGTGTACATCACTGTAAACAGTAGGACCACACACATACATACCCACATGCCCCTCGGTAACAGGCGTAAAAAGTTCTTTCTCTCTTGAAAGCGTATTGTATATTTTTAAGCTCATGTTTTTATTTTTTTGGACCCAGCAAAGGGTTGTCTATTCAGCTTCATTGGCGTCGCACTCTTGTACAGCGGCAGCTTTATTCGCCAACTAAAATAAAAATAATTTTTTTGCAAAGATATTAAGCTATACCGCAAGGGCAACAGAAATATTGATATGGAGTATAAATTTTCATGCAGGTTGCTAAGGTATTACTTTTTGCCCACTTCAACATCGGCCACAATAGGGAAATGATCGCTCAGCTTTTTTTTGATGGTGAGAAACTGCTGCACTTTCATCTTCTTGTCAACGAAAATATTATCAATCCTCAATACCGGCGATATGCCACTGAAGGTACGTCCCAGTCCGCCTCCTTTTTCCACAAAGGCATTGTTTAAACCCTTGCCGATGGTGTGATAGGAATAACTGTTGGGAACATCATTAAAATCGCCGCTTATAATAACAGGGTAAGGGCTTTTTTTAACTTCAGCCCTTATTCTGTCTGCCTGAATCTGCCTTCTTAAAAAGCCTTTTTTAAACTTATTGATGATGTTTTTTGATTCTTTGATGGCGTCGTTATCTTCAACAGAAGGCTTATCAATGTATTTTAAATTGGCCCGGCTGAACCTTAAAGATTGCAGGTGAATGTTAAAAACACGGATCGTGTCTTTCTCTTTAACTATGTCCACATACTGAAAAATAGAATTGTAGTCATTGGGGTGCCAGCTAAGTGTTTGTTTGTTAACAATAGGGTATTTTGAAAATATAATGATCCCAAAATGTGCATAGCCCCAATAATCTTCCTTGCTGTTGTACGAATAAAAATAATTTTTGAATTGTAGTTTTTTCAGAAACTCATCTACATGACCATGGTTTGTTATCGTACTGTCTTCTGCCACCATTTCCTGGAAGCAGGCAATATCCGGCTGGTATTCATTTATAATATCAAACATCTGTCTTTTTACATCAGGATGTTTTTTATCGTCCATAACATTAAACTGTGCAACATTCCATGTCATTACCCGAAGAGCGTTGTTTGTTTTTGTTTTAGTTTTAGTAAACTCATGAGAAAACCGAAACGGAAAAATATTGCTGATGGCGGGATAAGCCAGTACAATGGTTATAACAGAAATTAATGCCCGGCGTGGTTTTAAAAATAACCAGAAAAAAATAAATGCCAGCAGTACCAAAAAAAAATAAAATGCCGTGAGTGTAAGAAATCCAACCGGCCAGAAATATTTTGGACTGAACAGGTGGCCATAGCTACCCAGTAAAAAAAGCACAGCCGCAATAATATTTGCGGCAATAAAAATTCTTTTTGTCAGTCTCCGGAAAAAACTTTTCGACATGGCATAAAGATACTGCTAACTGCCATAAAAGAATGTGAAAGAAACCTCCCTATTTTTCGCTGGCCCGCTTTAAGATATCCTTTTCTTCTTTAGTCAGGTAGTCATAACCCTTCTGGCTGATCTTATCCAGAATTTCATCAACCCTTTGCTCGGTAACATTGGAAGTTTTATTGTAAGGGCTTCTGTTGCCCGTATCATAAAAAATTTTCTCTTTTACTGAACTGCTTTTTTTATCCGGATTAAAAAGATTGATAAACCTGCTGTAGAGTTTGTTCATCCAGACACTGCCATCAACCCCGTTACGCAATAGCTGAACAAATAAAAAACCGGCCAGCGAACCGCCAATATGAGCAAGGGGAACAGCAGCAGGCTTGTCAGCAACAGCTCCAATATCTACCAGTACATAAACAGCAGTAAGTATCCAGATTGGTATGCCTCCCCTGATATGCCTGAAAAAACGATAATCAGGTGCAATCATCGTAGCGGCAACTGCAACAGCCATTACTGAAGCATTGGCTCCCAGTAAAGCTGCCGTATCAATTACTGCCCTGTTTGCAGGAATTAAATAACTGGCAACAATAAAGACCAATGCGCCGGCAAATCCTCCATATAAATAAACAGGAATTATTTTTTTATTCCCCGTCATACTTTGAAGAATGGATCCGAATGCCCATAACCACAGCATATTACTAAGGGCCCTGAACAATTCAACATCGCTGAACATGTAGCTTAAAACGGTCCAGGGCCTTTGTCCTAAATTATTAAGGCTGGCCGGTAACTGAAACCATTTTACAACCTGGGCATTAAAAACTGCGATAGAATTATCATTAACAGAGATAGCGGCTTTGATAGTAAGTAATATCAAAAAGAAAACGACATTAAATACAAACAGCCACATGAGCGCATTATCGGGCTGTCCCAAAGTAAAACGTTGCTTTTTTATTTTATAATCAATATACCTGTCAGATTCTCCCATTGTATAAATGTCATTAACCGCAAAATTACAACCTGTTAAAACAAAGAATTGTTAGTATTAATAGAAAGTTTTCTTATTCGTTTTATTCCAATAAATAACTAAAATAAAACCCATTACCAGTCCGCCTAAATGTGCAAAATGAGCAATATTACTGCTGGAAGGATATACACCTCCAAACAGATCAAATGCAGCCATCAGGGCAACAGCATATTTAGCTTTTACCGGAATGGGTATTGGAAAAATAATTAATTCTGTATTGGGGAAAAGGTATGCAAAGGCAGCAAACAATCCCATTATGGCTCCTGATGCGCCAACTGCCGGCGAAAACTCCAGCAATAGATGAGCAACTCCAGCTGCCAGTCCACAGGCAAAATAAAAAATTAAAAAACGCTTAGGCCCCCAGGACCGTTCCAGTGTGGTGCCAAACATCCACAATACAAACATGTTAAAAAACAAGTGAAAGAAACCCCCATGGGCAAACATATGCGTTACCAGCTGGTAGGGTTCAAAATAAGATGTCTGGTAAGGAAAAAGAGCGATCTTGCTGGTTATTTTTTGATCAAGAATATTCATGGTTTCCGGTCCATCGAACATACTTTGCACTAAAAACACCAGTGCATTAATGATTATTAAATTCAATACTATCGGCGTAGTGCGCTGAAACCTGTTTCCGTAATTATTAAAAGCCATTGTACAAATTTAGTTGATTAATCCTTATTTCAATTTTAGCAATACCACACATTCGATATGGTGTGTGTGCGGAAACATATCCACCGGCTGAACTTTTTCAATTGTGTATTTTTCGCTCAACAGCCCCAGGTCTCTTGCCTGTGTTGCTGTATTGCAGCTTACATAAACAATCTTTGGTGCAGCTATCTCCAAAAGTTTGTTTACCAGTTTTTCATGCATACCGGCACGCGGCGGATCGGTAATGATCACATCGGGCCTGCCATGAACTGCAAAAAAATCATCGTTGCATACTTTAATTACATCGCCTGCAAAAAATTCGGCGTGAGTGATGTTATTCAATGCGGCATTTTCTTTTGCATCTGTAATGGCTTCTTCAATAACTTCCACACCTATGATTTTTTTAGCCCCCTTACTTACAAATATCCCGATACTGCCCGTGCCGCAATACAGGTCATATACAATTTCATTTCCGGTAAGTGCTGCAAAATCCCTTGTTACCATATATAATTTTTCAGCCTGCCCGGTATTTGTTTGAAAAAAAGATTTGGGGGAGATCTTAAATTCAAATCCTTCCCCGCCGGGTCCTGTGGATAGTTTTTCAATGACATAACCTTTGCCAGAATAAACCTGTGGTGTGAGATCATAAATGCTGTCGTTCCATTTAGGGTTGATCGTGTACAACAAAGTTGTTATTTCCTGAACCTCTTTTAACAGATGATCAAAGAGTTTTTTTCTATCTGCTTCTTCATCATGATTTAAACAGATATTTACCATCAGCTCACCTGTTGTACACAAGCGTATTATTACATTACGTAACCAGCCGGTATGTTCCCTGATATCATAAAATGAAAAATTATTTTCCTTTGCAAAAGAGCGAATGGTATTCCTGATCCTGTTATTTATGTCGTCCATCAGGTAACATTCATCAATATCAATTACTTTATCAAAAATGCGGGGTACATGAAAGCCCAAAGCCCCACCACCCCCCAAAGGGAGATTTTCGGAGTATGGCAATTCAGAAAAGCTTTTCAATTTTTCCGGGTCTTTAGAAGCCCCTCCTTCGGAGGGGTTTGGGGAGGCCATTTCTTCCGGTAATAAATATCTTTTGTTGCTGAATGTAAATTCTAACTTATTACGGTAATGAACAGTTTCTTCTGCCCCTATAATGGGAAGAAGTTCCGGCAGGTCAATTTTTCCAATACGTTTTAAATTTTGTTCAACTTCCTGCTGTTTATATTGTAATTGTTTTGGATAGGGCAGCATCTGCCATTTGCATCCGCCGCAAACACCAAAATGTTTGCAAAACGGGCTAACCCTTTCTTTAGAATATACCTTAACCTGCAAAACCCGGCCCTCGGCCCAATCCTTTTTATTTTTTACCAGCATTACATCGGCTACATCGCCGGGTACCGCACCCGAAATAAAAATTACTTTTCCATCCTGCTTTGCCAGCGCCTTACCTTCGGCCGCATAATCGGTTATCGCTAAATTTTCCAGTATTATCTTCTTATTTTTTTTTCGCACAGCAGCAAAAATACCGTTTATCTCATCAACTTTGTTTTGTTAACGATTTGTAATTATTAAACGGCCTGGTCAGCCAGGGATGAAAAATAACCAACCATTTTAAATACATTTGCTATCCTTATTATGATGAAAAAATATATAGTTTTCTTATTTACTGTATTCGCCTTCAATTTGGCTTTTGGGCAGGGTTACCAGATTAACTTAAATGTTCCCCAGTTTAAAAGCGGGATTACTTACCTGACTTATTACATGGGCAACAACTTTAACATTGCCGATTCGGCTGCATTCAGCAATAAAGGTATTGCTGTTTTTAAGGGCCCAACCAAACTTGTTCCGGGCATATATGCTGTCTTTTTTCCGGAAAAAAGACAAAGAATTGAGTTTTTGATAGACAAACAGCAAATAATATCCATTACGGCCGATACTACAGACCTGATCAACAAAACCGTGGTAACCGGGTCGAAGGAAAATATTTTGTATGACCAGTATCAAAAATTTGCTGCTACAAAAGGCAGGCAGATACAACAGGAACGTAACGCTTTTTCTAATTCGCTTACAAAAGCCGATTCATTACTGCACGAAAAAAATTACAATAACTACAACAAGCAGATGAATGATTACCGGGAAGGGATCATAAAAAATCAACCGGCATCCATGATGGCAGCCTTACTAAACGCTATGAGAGATCCGGTTTATCCTGCCAAAGTTCCGGTAACCAGGGAAGATTCCATCAATAATTATAACGATTACAAAAAACATTACTGGGATGGAATAACTTTTATGGATGACCGGATAATACGCACACCGTTCTTTTTGAAAAAGATGGAACGTTATTACCGGGAAGTAATATCGCCTTCGCCTGACAGTATCATCAGGGATGTGGATTATAAATTATTGCTTGCCAGGTCGGCGCCGGAAATGTATAAGTTTTTATTAAACTGGCTTACCGATGAATACATCAACCCTAAGTATATGGGGCAGGATGCGGTTTTTGTTCACCTGTTTGAAAAATACCACAGCAAGGGGTTAACCAAATGGCTTAATGAAAAACAAATGGAAGCCATCAGCCGCAGGGCTTATATGCTGATGGCAAACCTGATTGGTGAAAAAGGAGCCGACCTTGAAATGCTGGATACAGAAGATAAGCCATCTACGTTATATAAACTGGATGCTGAATACACGATCATTTGTTTTTGGGACCCTAATTGCGGGCATTGTAAAGAAGAAGTGCCCAGGCTTGACTCTATTTACCGGGCTAGCTGGAAAAATCACAATGTAAAAATTTATGCCGTACTTACCCCTGACGGAAAAGAAAATGTAAAGCCGGAATGGTTAAATTTTATAAAATCACATAATCTTACGGACTGGACACACGTTTATAAAACAAAAGAAATGGAAGCTGCTGACCAGGAGGTTCAAAAACCAAGTTTCAGGCAGTTATATGATATTACTTTAACGCCAACATTATATTTACTGGACAAAGACAAGCGTATCATTGGCAAAAAATTAACCCTGCTTCAATTAAATGATTTACTGGAAGTAAAATGGAAAGCAGCCCCCGTAAACTAAAACAAGACTACTGATGAAAAAATTTTATTTACTGTTTGCCTTAGCCTGCATAACCTCGGGTATTTATTCGCAAACCTTATTTACTTATGGAAAAAAAGTTGTGGATAAGGAAGAGTTTATCAGGGCTTATAATAAGAACAAAACCCCTGTAGCTGACAAGGAAAAAGCATTAAGGGAATACCTTGACCTGTATATAAAATTCAAATTAAAGGTAAATGCGGCGCTGGACCTGAAGCTTGATACACTGCCGCAGCTTGTGTACGATGCACAAAGCTTTCGAAGCCAGATTGAGGACAGTTATTTAAATAATGAAAAAGCGCTTAATGACCTGTTGGCTGAGGCTTTTATCCGCAGCCAGAAAGACCTGCGTGTTTTACATTTTTTTATACCGGTAACAGCAGATCAAAAGCCTGATGATACACTGAAAATTTATAAATCAATTACAGGATTATACAATTCGCTTGCTGCAGGTAAAGCAGATTATGCAGCATTAATAAACACCGAGCCCGTAAAAGCCAAACAATCGGATATTGGTTTTATTACTGCCTTTACCCTGCCATATGAATATGAAAACATCGCTTATAGTTTACATGTGGGGCAGGTAAGTAAGCCATATCGTTCAAAAAACGGCTGGCATGTATTTAAAGTAATTGAGGAAAGAAAGGCAGTTGGTAAATGGAAGGCTGCCCAGATCTTGCTGGCCATTCCTCCCCAGGGCAGTGATGCTGAAAAAAAAATATTGGAAAAAAGAGCTGATTCAATTTACAGGCTGCTGCAAAATGGTGCTGATTTTGCTGCCCTGGCCAGGCAATTCAGTGATGATAAGATAACTTATACCAATGGCGGAGAACTGCCTGAATTTGGAACAGGCAAATTTGACCTTGCTTTTGAAAATGAGATTTTTAAACTATCCCGCAATGGCGATATAAGTAAGCCTTTTTTAACCCCATACGGATATCACATTGTAAAAAGGTTATCGCAAAATCCTGTGTCAACGGATAAAAACGATCCTGCTTTTCAGTTTGACCTTAAACAAAAAATACAGCAGGACTCAAGGGTTAATACTGCCAAAGAAATTTTTGTAAAGCAAATTTTAAAGCAAACCGGTTTCAAAAAAGCCGGGGCGGTTTCTGATGCAGACCTTTTTCGCTACGCTGACAGCGTTGTTATAAACCCTGCATCAGAAACAGACAACGCTGTTGTTTATCCTATTAGTAATAAGCCGTTATATTTTTTTGGCAAAACAAAAATTTCCGGAAAAGACTGGCTCGATTTTATCCGGGCTTATAGGACTAATGCTGAGTTATACCAGGGAGAGAGCAATACTGCTCTTGTTGAAAAATTTATTTCAGTTACGGCCCTGGATTTTTATAAGAGCCACCTGGAAGAATATAATACAGAATTCAGATACCAGATGGAAGAGTTTAAAGAAGGCAATGTATTGTTTGAGATAATGGAAAGAAATGTTTGGGGGAATGCCGGTATTGATACTGCCGGTTTATTAAAACATTATAACGAAAATAAAAGCAAATATCTATGGGGAGCAAGTGCTGATATAATTTTATTTAACTGTGCTAATAAAGCTATTGCCGGAGAAGCCAGTGAGGCTTTAAAAAATGGAAAAAGCTGGAGAAAAATTACAGAGGATAGTAATAATATGATTCAGGCTGATTCGGGGCGGTTCGAACTTTCCCAAATACCCCTGATACTTGATGCAAAAAATCCTGCCGGAGCCATTACAGAAATTGTTACTAATGCCCAGGATGAGAACACCGCTTTTGCAAAAATTATAAAAAAATATAATGCTGATCTTCAGCGCAGTTTTGATGAAGCCCGTGGATTGGTGATAAATGATTATCAGAATATTATTGAAGAGAGATGGATAAACGAACTGAAAAAGAAATATCCTGTTAAAGTAAATGAAACGGTATTCCGGTCTTTACTCAGATAATGACACAATAATTGCACATTAAAGCCTGTCAAGAAAATCTGTTGGCAGGCTTTTTGCGTTAATGCGATTATAATCAGAAACCGGCCTGAAAATTAACGGTTTAAAGCCGGATTGTTTTACCTAAACTCAAATAGATGAAAACTTTACTATTAGGATTTTTTTTAACCACAACGATCACCTTAAGTACAAAAGCACAGGTATATGTGCAGGGAGGATTAAATCTTGCCAATATAACCAGGACCAATGACGGGCAAACTGAAAAAAATAATCTTCTTCCAACTTTTAACGCAGGTATATTGGGCAGGTTTGGCCTTTCCTCAACATTTGATCTTGAATCGGGGGTTTTATTCACTGGCCATGGCTCTAAGGCTGAAACGTATTTTAATGGCGGCAGCGACTATGTAAAATCCAAATTCAATCCGTTTTATATACAGGTTCCTTTAAATGCGGTTGTAAAAATTCCACTGGAAAAAGAGTCGGGCATATTTTTTAATGCCGGTCCTTATGTAGCCATAGGCGTTTCCGGTAAATCTAAAATGGAATCAAAGATTGGTCCTTTAATGACAACTTCTACAAGCTCTATTAAATTCAGTAATGACGATCCGTTTACATCGCAACAGGATGATGCGGCGTATGATAAACTAAAGCGGTTTGATTTTGGTTTAAATATCGGCGGCGGATTTGAATTTGAAAAACTGATATTAAAAGTAAATTACGGGCTTGGCCTCGCCAAGGTCAATTCAACCGAAAGCAATAATACCGCAAACGATAAAAACAAGTACCGCACATTTAGTATCTCAGTGGGTGTTCCGCTGGGTAAATAATTAACCATCATTGAAAACTAAAAGCCCTCTGTATTTTCAGAGGGTTTTTAATTTAAAGAATTTCTTTAACCACATTAACTACAATATGAGGCCTGCCCAGGGTATAATAATGCAGCACCGGAACTCCAAAATCTTTTAATTCCTTTGATTGCTGAAGCAACCATGCTGTTCCAACCTGTTCAACCTCTTCATCGGTTTTACATTTTATTATCTCTTTGCTTAATGCCGAAGGCAGATCAATATGAAATATCTTAGGTAAGACTGTCAGTTGTTTTTTAGTATAGATCGGCTTTAACCCGGGTATAATGGGAACTTTAATACCAACCTCCCTGCAGGCTTTTACAAAGGCATAATATTTTTCATTATCAAAAAACATTTGTGTTACTATATAATCAGCACCCATATCCACTTTCTGTTTTAAATAATGGAGATCGCTGTCCATATTAGGTGCTTCAAAATGTTTTTCGGGGTAACCTGCCACACCAATACAAAATTTTGTCTGGCTCGTATTTTTCAAATCATCTTCCAGGTATTTTCCGGCATTAAGGTCGGTAACCTGTTTCAACAGGTCGCTGGCGTACTCATGTCCGCCGGGTTCAGGTAAAAATGCTGTTTCATTTTTTGCCGCATCTCCACGTAGCACTAAAACATTATCAATACCCAGGTAATTAAGATTAATTAAAGCGTCTTCGGTTTCGTTGATTCCGAAACCCCCGCAAATTAAATGGGGAACAGTATCTACACTGTATTTATTCATAATAGCCGCACAGATACTCTCGGTACCCGGCCGCTTTCGCACCACCACTTTTTGGAAATTTCCATCAGGCGTTTTTTTAAATACATGCTCACTGCGGTGATAAGTTACATTTATATAAGCCGGATTAAACTCCATCAGCGGGTCAAGGTGCTGGTATAACGACTGTATCCCTTTTCCTTTCAATGGCGGCAATATCTCAAAAGAAATAAGCGTGTCTTTGGCCTGGTTAATGTGCTCTATTACTTTCATCAGTTAAATTAATGTGCAAACATAAGTAAGCTGGCATAGATTATCAAAAACCGCACAGGGTAGTTGCTGTCAATAAATAATTTTCTGGAGGACTAATGTTTTATACCTGTAATAAGTAAACGGGGATAATGGCTGTCGTTGGTAAATATAATAGCGGGCAATCCAGACTTTGTCACTATACCAGATCTCGTCAATAATATCATTCCCTATAATTCCCTGGTAGAAGTTTACTTTCAACCCATTTATACCGGTTGGTATACTGTCATTTACGGCCTTTACTGTAAAATCTTCATTTGTGTTTGCAAATGTTGAGGTATATGTATCGTTAATAGCAGCAGGGTATTTGCAGAGCAGGTAACCATTGTTATTTGTCGGTAAAGTAGAATACCGGTAAAGTCCGTCTGGTTTTACATTCAACAAAAAAACAGTTGCGCCGGTAATAGTATCAACTATGTTCAGCCATTTTTCGCCTCCATACTCCACTTCACTTACAGCTTTGTATGTAACAAAATAAGATTCTATTGCGGGGCCGAAAGAATAATACCTGGTATAAATATATTTCCAGGTGGTGCCCGGTTTGGGTTTTTGATCTACAGGTACAATTGCATTGTTTAAAACGCCATCAAGTTCTTTCTGACAGGAAATAAAGAGACTTCCTGCAAGTATTAAGCTACATGATATTGAAAGAAATTTTGCGCTCATTTTTTAAATTGATAAGTAAATTTAAACAATTAAACTACAGGTATCCCTTTTCAACTGCTTTCTAATAACCAGTTTAATAAAAAACCGGCCAGCATTAAGCGGACCGGTTTACACTTGTTTAATCTTTAAGCAATTTTTAAAACCTGATGCCCAGGCAAATGCCCGACCGGAGACCTGCCCAGGGTCCCTTGAAGTCCATCGTAGCGCCAGTTCCGTTAACTGTATAAGTAAACTTTGTAAGCGGAATATCAATATCATTCAGTTCATCTCTAAGCGATTGCTGTTCAGAGGCGTCCATTACTTTTTGTCCGCTTATCTTTCCGCTGGAGCTGCCATAATTGGGTCCGAGTATCCACCAATCCAAATAAAGTTGTTTACTGAGTTTAAACTGAGCCCCTATCATTAAGCCACCGGTAATGCCTGTAAGCTTACCGGTCATAGGAATCATTTCGGTCACGCCTCCATCATCATATTCAATAACAACATCGGCGTTATAACTGGCAATGCTTGCAAACAGGCCCAGGTAAAATCCACGAAAAGCACCTTTCTTGCCAAGATAATACCTTACCTCGGGCATAAAGGCAATATTTCCTACTTTAAGGTTGTTAATCTGCCGCTCAGTATCCGGGTCATCGGCTAAACTTATGAATGTACTTTTTAACGGGATGCTGCCCTTTGGCATAAATCTAAAAGTACCTGCTACAGTAACTTTTCTTGCAACAGCTCTTTCGTATTGCAGGGTAATGTTTTTTAATGCCAGGGCAGGCAGGTTTAGTTTAACCATATTTTTTGCAGCAGTATTTTCCTCGGCAGATGATTCTTCTTTTTTGTCATTTTGTGCAAAAATCCCTGTTGTACTTATTGTTATTAATAATACCAGTAAGCATAATTTTTTTTTCATCATTGGTTTTGGTTTAAGTTAAAAAAGGGTTGTGCTTTTCAAAAAAGCATATGTTCCTGTATTCTTAATCAAATATGTATACAGCCGGTCCAAAACTATTAATTAAATAACCTTATTTAAAGGGTTACTACACCCGGATTAAATGCCCGCTGCTAAGTTATACTTAAATCGCTGTAATGATATAAAGTTTTGGTAATCTGCCCTTATTGTAACAACGTTAATAACAGTTGGCTTATTTTTGTATAAACTCCTTCTTTTGAATTTAACCATACACACCAAAGATCTTGTAAAAGTTTATGGCAGCCGTACTGTTGTAAATAAAGTTTCGTTTAACGTTAAACAAGGCGAAATTGTTGGTTTGCTGGGCCCCAACGGTGCAGGAAAAACAACTTCGTTTTACCAGGTGGTTGGATTGGTTAAGCCCGATGAAGGAGAAGTTTTTTTGAATGATATCAATATTACCAGGTTGCCTATGTACAAAAGGGCTCAAATGGGTATTGGCTACCTGCCACAGGAGGCCAGTGTGTTTCGTAAGCTTAGTGTTGAAGATAATATTCTGGCTGTGCTTGAAATGACAAAGCTTAAAAAAGCAAAGCAAAAAGAAAAGCTGGAAACCCTGCTGGCTGAATTTAACCTGCAACGGGTTCGTAAAAACAACGGCGACACTTTAAGTGGTGGTGAAAGAAGGCGAACCGAAATTGCCCGTGCCCTGGCTGTTGATCCAAAATTTATTTTACTGGATGAACCGTTTGCGGGGGTGGATCCTATTGCTGTTGAAGATATACAGGCCATTGTTGCCAAATTAAAATTCAGAAATATCGGCATTCTTATTACCGATCATAACGTAAATGAAACCCTCTCTATCTGCGACCGGGCATACCTGTTGATTGATGGTAAAATATTTACTCATGGTACAGCCGAAGAACTTGCCAGTGATGAGCAGGTACGTCGTTTATACCTTGGCAAAAACTTCGAATTAAAACGTAAGGACTATTTACATGATGAAGCTGCCCGATAATTATTTATCTTGTCAGCAAAATGAAGCTTCTCTCATCTGCCATATCAAAATTAGCACGCATGCGCCTCTGGCGCATAGAAAACTGGAGCAATCATCCGCACGCTGCACAGCGTGAGGTTTTACAGGAACTGGTTACGGCAGCACAATACACAGAATTTGGCCGGAAATATAATTTCTCCAGGCTTTTCACCTTAAAGGAATTTAAAAAAAATGTACCTATTCATGAGTATGATGATATTAAACCGTACATACTCAGGATGATGGATGGGGAAGAAAATATTTTATGGAATACACCGGTTACCTGGTTTGCCAAATCATCTGGCACTACATCTGATAAAAGTAAATTCATCCCCATCAGTGAAGAAAGCCTTCAGGACAATCATTATAAGGCCAGCAAAGACCTGCTGAGTACTTATTACAAAAATTTTCCTTCCAGTGATTTGTTAACCGGAAAAGGTTTGGTAATAGGTGGTTCTCATCAGATAAATCATCATAATGAAGATATACAGTATGGCGATTTAAGCGCTGTGCTGATGCAAAACTCTCCTTTTTGGGGGCAATGGATACGCACACCCGAATTAAGTGTGGCGCTGCTGGATGAATGGGAGGATAAGATTGAAAAGCTGGCCCAGGTTACTGCTAAAGAAAATGTTACATCGCTTGCCGGCGTGCCTACCTGGACACTGATCTTATTAAAACGCATATTAGAAATCAAAGGCAAAACAACCATTAAAGAAGTATGGCCCAATTTAGAACTGTACATAAACGGCGGTGTTTCTTTTATCCCTTACCAAGAACAGTTCGACAGGATTATCGGCGGTAAAATAAATTACCTTGAAATATATAATGCCAGTGAGGGTTTTATTGCCGGGCAGCAAAGCCCCGATGATAATGGTTTGCTGTTATTTACTGAGCATGGCATATTCTACGAATTTATGCCTGTTGAAGAATATGGAAAACAGAACCCTGTCACTGTAGGTTTAAAGAATGTGATCACCGGAAAAAACTATGCACTGGTGATGAGTACAACCGGCGGATTATGGCGTTACCTCATTGGTGACACCATACAGTTTACCAGGCTCAATCCCTATCTCATTAAAATAACCGGTCGTCTTAAACATTATATGAATGCCTTTGGAGAAGAGGTTATTGTTGATAACAGTGATAAAGCGATTGCTTATGCAGCACAGCAGACCAACGCAGTTGTAAATGATTATACGGCGGCCCCGGTTTACTTCAGCGATAACAGCAATGGTGCACATGAATGGCTTATAGAGTTTGAAAAAGAGCCTGATGATTTTAACAGCTTTATTAGTGAGCTCGATAATGAGTTAAAAAACTTAAACAGCGATTACGAAGCAAAGCGGCATAAAAGTATAGCTTTGCGTTTGCCGATAGTTCATAAACTTCCAGCAGGAACATTTAATGAATGGCTGCGGAGTAAGGGTAAATTAGGGGGGCAGCATAAAGTACCCAGGCTGAGTAATGAAAGGGTTATGCTGGAAGAAATACTTGCATTAAAAATCAACTGATATGGAAGAAGTTTCCTGCAAAAATTGTCAGAACATATTTACTGGTAAGTATTGCAATTTATGTGGCGAAAAGGTTTATATGGAAAAAGATAAATCAGTAAAACACATACTTAGCGAAGGACTGCATTTTATCACACATTTCGAAGGTAATTTTTTCAACACTCTAAAAATTATATTTACCCGGCCCGGCAAACTTTCCCTTGATTATTGCAATGGGATTAGAAAGAAATATTTTAAACCCCTTTCTTTTTTTCTCATGTTGGTTATCCTGTATTTACTATTTCCTGTTTTCGAAGGGTTGAATATGAAATTGGAATATCATAAAGTACATTACCTGTACGGGGGTTATGCAACCGGCGAGGTTGAAAGGCTGATCAACGAACGGAACATTACCGAAATGCAGCTTGCGGACCATTTTCATCATGCCGGAGAAAAAACTTCAAAATTTCTGTTATTCATTATAATTCCTTTCGTGGCTTTGTTTTCCTGGTTACTGGCTTTAAGAAAAAATTATTTTCATCATTTTGTTTTTACTATTGAAGCAAGTTCTTTTTTTATTCTTTGGGGATTTCTTTTATTGCCGCTTCTTTTATTTATTATAGGTTTTACCACTGGTTTACAAATTACCAGCGAAGGACAAACCAGTATAGCTATTTTAGTTGTTTTTATATTTTATCTCACACTTGCTGCAAAAAGATTTTTTAGTTTTAAATGGTCGTATAGTATCTTGTACGCCATATTGTTTGCTTTGTCACTGCTTGTATTTCTTGAGTATATTTATAAATTTATTCTGTTTTTAATTGCAATCAAGCTTGTATAAAATAAATATCAAAAAATCTATCATGAAATTATTAGAAGGAAAAAATGCAATCATTACCGGAGCCGCCCGTGGCATTGGTGAAGGCATAGCTGTCAAATTTGCCGAACATGGCTGCAATGTAGCTTTTACTTATGTAAGCGATGGCAGTACAGGAAAGGCCAAAGCGCTCGAAGCAAGATTAAACGCCATGGGTGTAAAGGCAAAAGCTTACCAAAGCAATGCAGGAGACTTTGCTGCCTGCGAAAGCTTTGTAAACGATATGCTGAAAGAGTTTGGCAGCGTGGATATCTGCGTTAATAATGCCGGTATTTCAAAAGATAATTTATTGCTCCGCATGACCCCCGAACAATGGGACGATGTAATACAGGTAAACCTGAAAAGTGTTTTCAACATGACCAAACAGGTAATAAAACCAATGCTGAAAGCCAGGAGCGGAAGTATAATAAACATGAGCAGCGTTATAGGAGAGATGGGTAATGCCGGGCAGAGCAGTTATGCAGCAAGCAAGGCGGGTATCATTGGGTTTACTAAAAGTATGGCTAAAGAACTGGGAAGCCGCAGTATACGTTGCAATGCCGTTGCTCCCGGTTTTGTAGAAACGGATATGACCAGTTATTTAAAAGAAGGTGAAGGTGCTGAAAAATATAAAGCAGATATTCCGTTGGGCAGATTTGCAAGTACAGAAGATATTGCCAATGTCTGTTTGTTTTTAGCCTGCGATATGGGCAGTTATGTTACCGGCCAGGTGATAAGCGCCTGCGGTGGATTAAATATTTGATCTCTTTAATTAACTCTTGGTCTTAAATTTATTGATTGCATTCCTCGTAAACTCACTTAATACCAGTTTGCCACTTACAGCAGCTCTTTCTTTTAATAATGTGTCCCAATGTTCAGTTCCTGTCCAAAATGTTTTTTTTATGGCAGCCATAGCTTCGGGGTTTGAGTGTGCTAAAGTATTAGCAAGGCGATAAACCGCTTCATCCATTCCTTCAATTGTTTCATGCATTTCTGCAAACATCCCTTTTTTGCGGGCCCATTCGGCATTACGCCAGGTTGTGGCATCAATCGCCAGGCCGCTGAATGCTGATACACCAATTTTTCTTTCAACAGCGGGCCCAACCACAAATGGCCCTATGCCAACAGCCAGTTCGCTTAATTTTATATCTGCTTTGTTCGTTGCAATGGCATAATCAACTGACGAAGCAAGCCCCACACCGCCACCAACACATTTGCCCTGTATGCGTCCAATAATAAGCTTTGTACATTTTCGCATAGCATTAATAACATTGGCAAATCCGCTAAAAAACTGAAGGCCTTCCTGTTCATTTTTAATGGCTGTCAGTTCATCAAAACTGGCACCCGCACAAAATGTTTTATCCCCGCCGCTTTGCAAAATGATTACTTTGGTATCATCGTGCGTTCCGGCAAAATGAATTTCCCTGGCCAGTTCTTCCAGTATTTTTCCGGGCAGCGAATTGCTTTGCGGATGAAAGAATTCGATTGTATTGATGCCGTGTTCGATATGGCTTTTTACATATGCTTTGTCCATGTTCATATTTTTTTTAAAAGTACAAAATTCAGCATCAGCAATGTTCAATATTCTGCAGTTTTAGTTTGTACGCTGTATGCTGTGGATTAAAGTTACTGATGCCTCCGTTGATGGCTGATTTTTATTAATATCTTTAACAACTACCATTTGTATTTATTGCGATATTTGACCTGTCACCAAACTATGAAACTATGACTGGTATGAAATCAATATTCAATCCTGCTGTTCACACTGGGTATGTTCTTGTGTTTTTGTGTATCGTTTTTGTTCTTCCTTTTAGTGCCTGCAATAAGGAGCCTGTTGGTGGTGGTGGAAATGGCGGCGGAACCAGTAATCTGCCCGAGCGTATTATATTAGATACTTCTTATGGCACTGATGTAAAACAAAAAATGGATATTTATTTACCGGCCGGCCGCAACAATACCACCAGGCTTATTGTGATGATTCATGGCGGGGGCTGGCTGGGTGGTGATAAAAATGAATTTAATTATTTTAAAAACCTCCTTAGAGCGAAATGGCCCGGAGCGGCCATTGCTAATGTAAACTATCGTTTGTCGAGCAATACAGCCAATATCCATCATACTGAAATAATGAACGATATAAGCAGCACTGTGAATTTTATGATTAACAACAAAACCAATTTTGCCATTTCAGATACGCTGGCCATGGTTGGCGAAAGTGCGGGCGCACACCTGGCGCTATTGTATACCTATGCCCACAATGCTAATAATTATGTAAAAGCAGTTTCAGATATTTACGGACCGGCGCAAATAAACGACTGGAGCTGGTATAACAGTTTCAATATTTTTGTAGGCCAGTCAGTAAGCGAAGTGTTAATAAGGTATACTGGCGCCCCGCTTAATTCTACAGCCCCTTCACAGGCATTATATAATTCTGTGAGTCCTTATTATCAGGTTAATGCCCAATCCAGGCCTACAATCATTTTTCACGGTACCATTGATGTGGTTGTTCCTTTATATCAAAGCCAGTGGCTAAATGGTAAATTAAATACATTGGGAGTTCCTCATGAGTACTATGAATACCCTTTAGACGGACATGGTTTTAATTCAACCAATCAAAATGATTGTGCAACAAAAACCGTTGCATTTTTTCAACAACATTTAAAATAATTAATGAACAGCAGATACGCAGGGTATTATCCCTGTTGATTTTTTTTAGCTACCATCGTTAATATTGTTGCCACACCGGTTACTTCGTCAGTTTCATCAATCATCTCAACCAACCACTTTACAATCCCTTTATCAATATCATCCCCACGTTTAAAGTCTTCGGGATTTTCAATCACCATTTTATCATTCAGTAATTTCTGTTTACAGGTAAAGCGGATATGAATTTCGGAGCCGGGATAAACCGGTTTTGTAAAACGTAATTCATCAATGCCATAATTAAGCAGTACTGGATTTTTTTCGTAGCGGTCTACAAATAATCCTGCAGCTACACTCATTATAAAATATCCGTGGGCAACCTGTTGCTCAAACATGGTGCCATCAAAATCAGTCGTTTTTATGTGGGCATAAAAATGATCGCCGCTCAGATCAGCAAACTTATCAATGTCTTCCGATGTGATGGTTCTTTTTTCGGTGATGATCTGGTCGCCGATTTCCAGCTCTTCAAAATATTTTGTGAACGGATGTTTGCCCGGATTCTTTCCTTTTGCATATTGCTGATAAACATCTGTAATGGCAGTAATGGCTGTTGGCGAACCTTGTATGGCCGTGCGTTGCAGGTAATGCTTTACGCCACGTAATCCACCCATTTCCTCGCCACCACCTGCCCGGCCGGGTCCTCCATGAATTAACAATGGCAATGGAGAGCCATGTCCGGTGCTTTCTTTGGCACATTCGTTATTCAATATTAAAATACGGCCATGATGAGTGGCGGCATTAACCACATAGTGTTGGGCTGTTTTATAATCGGCAGTAACAATCGTAGAGCATAAACTTCCTTTACCAAGTTTGCTTAATGCAATGGCATCATCTGCTGTCTTGTAAGGCATAATAGTACTTACCGGGCCAAAGGCTTCCACTTCATGCACTTCTTTTGCTTCAAAAGGTTTTTCATTCATCAACAATACCGGACTCATAAATGCGCCTTTATTTGCATCGGCATCAACAACATCTACGCTATCAAGACTACCATAAATAATTTGTGACGATGCCAGTAATTTTTGAATCTGCTCTTTTACTTCGTTGCGTTGTGTATGCCCGGCAAGCGATCCCATTCTTACAGTTGCATTCAACGGATCTCCAATTACTGTTTGCGAAAGCGATTTACCAATCTCCTTCCAAATAGCTTCCATTTTATTTTCGGGTACAAATATTCTGCGGATGCCGGTACAGCGTTGCCCGGCTTTCAGCGTCATTTCTTTGCGGACTTCTTTTATAAAAATGTTCCACTCGGGCATATCGGGCGTTACATCTTCGCCAAGCACAATACAGTTAAGTGAATCGGCTTCCATATTAAATGGCACATTCTCTTTTAAAATAACCGGGTTCGATTTCAACATCAACCCGGTTGATGCAGAGCCGGTAAACGTAACCACATCCTGCGATGTTACATGATCAAGCATATCGCCAGCACTACCGCAAACCAATTGTACCGAACCCTCAGGTAAAATTTTACTGGCAATAATTTCCTTCACCACTGCTTCTGTTAAGTAGCTCGTTACCGTCGCTGGTTTAACAATACAAGGCATTCCTGCCAGCAAGTTCACTGCAATTTTTTCCAGCATGCCCCATACCGGAAAATTAAATGCGTTGATATGAACAGCTATACCTTCTTTAGGTACTAAAATATGTGTTCCCATGAAAGTATTATTCTCACCCAGGTTGTGGCTATCGCCATCAACTGCAAATGTTGTGTTGGGTAATTTGCGGCGCAGCGATGCGTTGGCAAAAAGATTGCCGATACCACCCTCTATATCCACCCAGCTATCGGCTTTGGTTGCACCGGTTTTATAACTTATGGCATAAAATTTATCCAGGTGATTTCTCAAATGCAGGGCTAATGCTTTCAGCATATTACCACGCTCATGAAATGTCATCTTTCTTAATGCAGGATTACCAACAGTTCTTCCATAATCAAGAATGGCTTTGTAGTCAAGTCCTTTTGTTGTTGCGAACCCGATCGTTTCGCCGGTTACAGCATTAAAAAGTTCTTGTCCATTTCCATCACCTGTAATCCAGTTGCCCGTTATATAATTTTCGAGTTTCATGCTATCATTAAATTTGATCTGCTAAGTTAGTTTAAATACAAAAGAGGCATTCTGCCTCTCTTTAAAACTTATAACAAGCCGAACTGTTTTAAATGATGCCGCACATGTTTATAATGTAATAATACCCATTCTTCATAATTCAGTTCTCCAAAAACCGGATGTAATGTTTTTTTGCCAGTATAGTCTTTAAAATAGTTTTCAAAATATGCTATTGATTTATCCAGATTTTGCAATGCTTCTTCCATTGTTGCATACCGCAATGGCAGGGGCTCGTCGCCTATTACACCTGCAGGGGCTTTTGTGTTTTCCCTGAATTCCTTATCGCTGTATAAAAACTCTCTGTACTTAGGTAAGTGTTCGGCCGGTGTAATCAAAGGGAATTTTATTTTTTCGGTTGATACGGCAAAAAATGCAGCCACATGCTCCACCATCTGTTGCCCGTTCATCTTTCCCCAGATACCTGGGGCATCTGCTTTCAGCGTTTTAAATAATGGTAAACAATCTCTGGTAATGAATTTATGTTTTATTTCATCCATGCCTTTTATTTTAGTATCACAATGTAAAACAAAAAAGCATCCGTGTAAAAGGATGCTTAATACTTTTCAACTTTATAAACTACTCATGCTCTTTTGTCAATCTCACTACACAGCCGCTGAAATATTTCATCAATAGTTCCTTCGCCCTTAACCATTACCACTTTTCTAAATTGTTTATAATAATCTGCCACTACAGCCGTCTTGCTTCTGTATTCCGAAATCCTTGCCTTGATCACATTTTCATTATCGTCATCACTTCTGCCGCTGGTTTCTCCTCTTTTCAATAACCGCTTTATCAGCTCCTCTTCGCTTACATCCAAAGCCAGCATAGCTGCAATGGGGGCTTTTTTCAATTTCAATAACTTATCCAGGGCCTTTGCCTGTTCCTGGGTTCTGGGGAAGCCATCAAACAAAAATCCTTTTGCTTCGGGATTTTCATCCAGTGCTGAGCTTATCATCCCGATCACCACTTCATCCGGTACCAGCTGCCCCTTATCCATAAAATTCTGTGCTTCTTTACCAAGTATGGTCTGGCGCCTTATTTCATTACGCAGTAAATCACCTGTACTCAGGTGCTTTAAGCCGTATTTGGCCATTAATTTTTCGCTTTGCGTCCCTTTGCCACTACCCGGAGGGCCAAATAATATCAAATTAAACATATACTTACTATCCTTGTGAAGACAGCAAATATAACAATCGTACTTTAAATATTCATTAACGGTATGATTAATCTGTTTAAAAACTTTGAAATGTCGCCTTTCGTACATACTTAAAAACTATTTATTACGAAATTTGTTTAAAATTTATGCGACAGATAACTCTTATAGCAATTATTGTTTCATTATTAACAAGCTGTGCCAATTCACAGGTTAAAACAGCCAATACAACAACTATGGACTCCCTTAAAAAAGAAAATACCGTTTATTCAAAGACCGATACCGCCAAAGTTGAGATAAGCAACGATGAGTGGAAAAAACTTTTGCCCGGCGATGTGTATCATATTGCCCGTGAAAAAGGAACCGAAAGGGCATTTACCGGAAAATTCTGGGATCATAAAGAAGGGGGAATTTATTACTGTGCAGCCTGTGGTAATCCTTTATTCAACAGCAATGGCAAGTTTGACAGTAATTGCGGCTGGCCCAGCTTTTTTGAACCAATCAGCAAGAGCAGTATTATTTATGCTCCCGACAATACTTTCGGTATGAGCCGCACTGAAGTAATGTGCGGTAAATGCAAAGGCCATTTAGGCCATGTTTTTGAAGATGGTCCGCCACCAACGGGTTTGCGTTATTGCATCAACTCCGTAATCCTTGATTTTGAAAAAGCAAATACCGCTGCAAAAGATTTTGATAAGAAATCCGGCACTAAAAATTAGATATATATACATTATTATGCTACGGGGCCGCTCATAGAATAGTTTTGCCCTGTAGCTATTTTTTTTGCATCTTCATTGCCTAAATATTTACAATGAAGAAAATAACTCCCTTTGCTCTGATTGTATTGTTGCTTTCTGTTTGCAGCAATATGTCCGCTCAGAAAATCTCTCTCGGTCAGTTTAAGAATTTAAAACCCCGCAGTATTGGCCCGGCTGGTATGAGCGGCAGGGTAACTGCTATTGATGCACTTTATACCAATCCCGATCTTATTTATTTAGGTACCGCATCTGGTGGTGTTTGGAAAACCGAAAATAGTGGTGCCAACTGGACGCCTGTTTTTGATGAACAGTCTACATTAAATATTGGAGCTGTTGCCATTCAGCAAAGCAATCCATCTGTTGTTTGGGTAGGCACCGGCGAAGGCAATCCCCGTAACTCTATAAATATTGGCGAAGGCATTTATAAAACCATGGATGGCGGAAAAACATGGAAAATGCTGGGCCTGGAAAAGACGAAAAATATTCACCGCATTATTGTGGACCCAACCGACCCTAATACGGTTTACGTAGCTGCCATTGGAAACCCTTATGGCGTTCATCCTGAACGTGGCGTTTATAAAACAACCGACGGCGGCGATAACTGGAAATTAATCTTACACACAAACGACAGCAGTGGCTGTGCCGACTTGGTGATGGACCCAACCAACCCCAATAAATTAATTGCCTCTATGTGGCAGCACCAGCGCACACCTTGGAGTTTTTACAGCGGCGGAAAAGGCAGTGGTTTATACATTACTGTTGATGGCGGAAAAAACTGGAAAAAGCTGGGTAAAGATGATGGCATACCCGATGGTGATTTGGGAAGAACGGGATTAACGATTGCTTACAACGAACCTTCAAGGGTTTATGCGTTGATAGAAGCTACAAAAAACGGGTTGTACAGATCAGATGATGGCGGTTTTAAATGGGAGCTGGTTAACAGCGATAAGACTGAAGTAACCAACCGTGCATTTTATTTCCAGGATATAAGAGTAGATCCGAAAAATGAAAACCGTTTGTACAATATTAAACAAACCATCACCATGAGTGAGGATGCCGGTAAAACTTTTAAAACAATTATTCCTTATAGCGGAATTCATCCCGATCACCATGCATTCTGGATAAACCCGCTCGATCCTGATTTAATTATTGATGGTAACGATGGTGGTATCGGCATCAGCAGAGACCGTGGCCGCAACTGGAATTTTAATGAACTGATTCCTGTGGGACAGTTTTATCATATTGCTGTAGACAACAAAATTCCATACAATGTAATGGGAGGTATGCAGGATAACGGATCCTGGCGTGGACCAGCCTATACCTGGCGTGGTGGCGGCATAAGAAATTTTTATTGGGATAATATTGGCGGCGGCGATGGTTTTGACGTTTCGCCTGACCCTGATGATAATGATTGGGTATACTCTATGAGCCAGGGCGGAAGTTTAGGTAAGCAAAATGTGGTTACCGGGGAACGCATGGCCCTGCAGCCACCAATGCCCGATTTAAAAACAAGATTACGTTTTAACTGGAACGCCGCATTTGCTCAAGATCCCTTCGATTCAAAAACAATTTATTATGGCAGCCAGTTTGTACACAAGAGTACAAACAAGGGTTTGACCTGGGAAATAATTTCGCCTGATCTGACAACAGATAACAAAGAACAGCAAAAGCAGGATAACAACGGCGGCTTATCTGTTGACATTACCGGTGCCGAAAATTATAATACCATACTTTGTATCGAGCCATCGGCAAAAGATAAAAATATTATTTGGGTTGGTACCGATGATGGAAATGTACAGTTAAGTAAAGATGCCGGAAAAACATGGACAAGCTTCCGGGGAAAAATTCCTGGTATGCCGCTGGGAGCCTGGATTCACCAGGTACGTGCAAGCCGCTATAATGCCGGTGAGGCTTTTGTTGTTTGTAACGATTACCGCCGGGCCGATTTTAAACCCTACATCTTCCGCACAAAAAATTACGGGCAAACCTGGGAAAGGATGATTGATGAGAAAAAGGTAAGGGGATATGCATTGTGTATGATACAGGATCCGGTAGAACCGAATTTGATTTTTGTGGGTACCGAGCATGGCCTTTGGATAAGTTTTGATAATGGCGCAACTTTTCAGCAATGGAAAAATGGTTATCCCGCTGTTTCAACTTACGATATGGCTATACAGGAAAGAGAATCAGATTTAGTTATAGGAACATTTGGCCGTGCTATTTATATTTTTGATGATATAAAACCATTACGCAAAGCCGCTGCCAACAACGGCAATAACTTCTCAAAAAAACTAACTGTGTTTCCTGCACCAGACGCTTATATGGCCCGATACAGAGCACAGCCCGGTTATGACTGGAGCAGCTGGGGTTTATATGAAGGAGAAAACCGCGGAAGAGGCGCTTCCTATTCTTTCTATATCAAGGCTGATACCTCTAAAAAAGCTAAGGCCGATTCTGCTTTTGTAAACATTTACAATCAGCAAAACGAATTAATACGCACTTTAAAATACAAGGCAGATACGGGCTTTAACAGAAACAGCTGGGGCTTTGAAATGAAAGGTATCCGTCAGCCGGGTTCGCCAAAACCAAAATCCAACACTGGTGAACCAAGAGGCCTGTCTGTTTTTCCGGGTACCTATAAATTGGTAATTAGAGTTGGTAAAGAATCCGATTCAACCATGATTGTTATAAATCATGATCCGGCAGCACCGGAAAGCAAGGAAGTTTATGATGCCAAAATAAAGATGATGGACAGGCTTGATAAAAGTACCGTACGTTTAACAGAAATTACCGACCGGCTTAGTGATGCTGAAGAAACTATTGCAAAAATAGAATCACAATTAAAGAATGAAGAGGGAAAGGCAATTGACAGTTTAAAAAAAGCTGGTAAGGCGATGACTGACTCTATAAAAAGCATTCGCAATTTTATTTTTGGCAAACCGCAGGAAAAGCAAGGCTATGGTTCACCTTATCAGCTTACGGTAAATGGCACTTTAGGCGAAGCCCGAGGTGAAGTTTTACGAAAAATTAAAATACCAGATCAGCAGGAAATGCGATTGGCAACAGAAGCAGAACAAATGGTAAATGAAGCTGTTCAAAAAACGAATGCTTTCTTTAACGGTAAATGGGAGGAGTATAAGAAAATGGTTGATAATACTCCGTTAAACCCTTTTAAACCATATAAAGTAATAGATTAATCATTTGTATATTTTCTTTTAAAGAGGATGCTTATTATAGCATCCTCTTTTTTTATTCTTTGTCATCCCCCCTTAAAATTTTACTTTTGCCAATTAACTACAAGCTTATGAGTAATGTAAAACTGAGTGTGCTGGCCCAAACTTTGCAAGCTTCCGAAATTGTGCGCCTTGGGGCAACCATCAAGGAAAAAATGAAACAGGGCGAAAAAATTTACAATTACACTATTGGCGATTTTAATTCTTCTATTTTTCCCATTCCTGCAGAACTTGAAGAAGAGATCATCATTGCATATAAGAGCAAGTACACTACCTATCCTGCAGCTGATGGAAACCTGGACCTGAGAGAAGCCGTTTCTTCCTTTATGAAGCAAAGGGGCGGGTTAGATTATACACCCAATGAAATATTAATTGCGGCAGGTGGCAGGCCACTGATATATGCTTTATACCGTGCTGTTGTTGATAAAGGAGATAAAGTTATTTACCCTGCACCAAGCTGGAACAACAATCACTATGTTCATTTTACCGAAGGGCAGCATATCATGCTGGAAGCAAAAAAAGAGAATAATTTTATGCTTACTGCTGCCCAGATTAAAGGGCATATAAAAGGAGCTACATTACTTTCTTTATGTTCACCGTTAAACCCAACAGGAACAACTTTTGGCAAAGAAGAATTGTCGGCGATTTGTGACCTGGTAATTGAAGAAAATAAAAGCCGTGCCGAAGGAGATAAGAAACTGTACCTGATGTATGACCAGATTTACTGGACACTCACATATGGCGATACCGCACATTATAACCCTGTAACACTAAGGCCCGAAATGAGGCAATATACTATTTTTGTAGATGGTATAAGCAAAGCTTTTGCAGCCACGGGTGTAAGAGTAGGCTGGGCGCTCGGGCCAACTGATGTTCTGATTAAAATGCGTGGCATTAACAGCCATATAGGTGCGTGGGCACCCATGGCAGAGCAAAAGGCCGTTGCTAAATACTTGTTGAAAACGGAGGCGATTGATAAATATTTTGTAACATTTAAATCAGAAATTAGTGAACGGCTTCAAAAAATATTTGCCGGCTTTCAGCAAATGAAAAAAGAAGGGTTCAGTGTTGATTCTATTTCTCCGGAAGCTGCAATCTATCTTACTATACAAATTGATTATGCCGGTAAAAAAACTGCAGATGGTAAATTATTAGCCAACCAGGCCGATGTTACTTCTTATGTTCTGGATGAAGCAAAGATTGCCATCGTTCCTTTTTATGCCTTTGGTGCAAACAGCGAAAGCAGCTGGTACAGGCTCAGTGTAGGAACCTGCAAAAAAGAAGAAATCGATGAAATGCTGGGGAAGTTAAAAGATAGTCTGCAAAAACTGAATTAATTCCTGCAATTCAAAAAAACAAAAGGTTTTAATTCTCTTAAACGGAAAAGCTTACGAAGCTGAGGATTTTTTTTAATTATCCTGTATCTGTTCAAATCAATAATTTCGTGTGCAGTAATTAGATTATCTATTCTCTCTATTGTATACAACAATTGATGAAGTTGCTCAACTTCATGCTCAATTGCCTGTGGAGTCATCATCTCCTGATTGAACAAAACCAGTAAATCGCGGTTTGGATTGTTCATAGACTTGGGGGTTATTTTTCTATTGCTTGTTTACTTATATCCAATCATTCCCTGCTTGTTCGGACACCCGCACTGGCCCTTCTTTGAAGAAGAGCAACCTGTTGTAATCAATACACTTACTATTAATAATAGCAATAATGTAATTTTTTTTTGTTGTTGCATAATTTCAGCTTACCAAATTAAACTATTTTCACAAACATTTATTGTATTAATTTGATAAAAGGCAAAAATATTAACAACCAGGGGCATAAATTAAGGGTATTAGTAGCGCCGCTTGATTGGGGGCTGGGGCATTCAACACGTTGTATCCCAATAATAAACAAGTTATTGAATCAGGATTGTGAGGTCTTTATCGCTGCGGAAGGTGCTAGCCTGTTTTTATTACAAAATGAGTTTAAAACAGCCGTTTTTTTGAATATTAAGGGGTACAGGGTTAATTATAGTAAAAACAAGTACCTGATGCCTTTAAAATTACTGACCCAGTTTCCAAAAATTGTTTATCGTATTTGCAGGGAAAACAGCTGGCTTAAACAAATTATAAAAGAACATGCAATCGATGCAGTTATTTCAGATAACCGTATGGGGGTATACAATAAAACCATCCCATGTGCATACATCACCCATCAGCTAAAAATTAAAACCGGGTTTCGTTTTACAGAATGGATTGCTCAACAAATTCATTACTATTTCATCAACAAATTCTCAGAATGCTGGGTGCCCGATACAATAGAAAAAAATAACCTTGCCGGAGAATTATCACATCCTGAGAACTTGCCAAAGGTCCCGGTTAAATATATCGGGCCTTTGTCAAGATTTGGAAAAATCCCTGTTGCTATAAAATATGATATTGTGGTTTTGATATCGGGCCCTGAACCACAAAGAACGGTTTTTGAAAAAAAAATTTTAAAAGAACTTAAAGGGTATAAAGGGAAAGCATTATTAATCAGGGGGCTTCCTGCTGACAATTTTTTATTAACTCCGGAAATTGCATCACTTGAAATTAAAAATCATTTACCTGCAAAAGAATTAAACCTTGCAATTCAGCAAGCTGACTTAATTATAAGCAGGTGTGGCTATACAACAGTAATGGACCTGGTTAAACTGCAAAAAAAAGCAATCCTTGTGCCCACACCGGGGCAAACAGAGCAGGAATACCTTGCTGATTATCTAATGAAGCAAAAATTATTTTTGTGCATAAAGCAGGATCGTATTTTATTACCAGCTATGCTAAAAGATGTTGAGAATTTTTCTTTTCAAAAATTATTGTTTCCAAAAAATGAATATGAGCATATAATTGAGTCTTTTATACAAAATTCTGCTTAATCTGTTTCAGTAGTACAGGTAGCTATATCCCCTGCGTATTTTTTGCAGATCAATTATTGCCGAATAACCGGTTGCATACCATTCATCACTCTTCATTAAACTGTCGGCTGGCAATTCGTTTAGTACAGCCGGCAAAGCTGTACTGGTAAGTACCCCTTTTCGTATTACTGGTAATCCTTGTGGAGATCCCGCATAACCTACCCAGGTTTTTTTTCTTAATAATACCTCTATAACATTCTTATAAAACCTTGCCGGGCGCTTTTGTAAAAAAAGCTGTACAGGAAAACTAACTAGAAAAAAAATTGAAATCATAATATCAATCATCCGCTTATTTCGCCGGTTCACAGGTTTTGCTATACTGTAATTTTTACCGGCTGCAACATAATCTCCGCTTAAATTTTTACTGTCGCTTCCAACAATGCTATGGCTCCCTGATGCATGAAATTTATTCCTGATGCCGGGTGGCAGTTTGGGTATTATTGCAATGATTTCCTTAAAACTCAGTCCGTTCTCACAAAAGATCAACTCTTTTACCATATATTTTTTTACCTGTGCTGATAATTGTTTCAGGTCTCCCAAAACAGGCCCTGCATCATTTTCATTATTGTTTACCCTGCCCAATACCCTTTCCTGCATACCGGCCTTTTGCATTAACCCTGTAATTGTAATAAAATCTTTTTCGCCTGACACAACAATCGTTTGCCGTCGTTCCTCTGAATCATTGCTTTTTTCCATTAAGCGCCATTTAATAAAAAAATACCTTACTACATTTAGCATGATAAATGCCAGCACGATACCAAAAAAAAGAATACCCCTGGAAAAACGGATACTTTCGGGCAGCAGACCATAAGCACTTAATAAAACCAGCCCGGCTACTATCGTTGAACGAACCAGTTTAGCTTGTTTATAATCTTTATCATATAAGCCAGAATACCAGGCTGCAACTAAAAAGATAAAAGTGAAAACCGGAAATGCAATTATTAAAACGTTTGGAGAATAATTTATCTCCATTTTGATATAGTTGCTCCACAGGTATTTAACTATCCAAAAGGCAGAAAAAATAAGCCCGGCATCTAAAACAGGCAAGCCAATTCTTTTTAACAGGTTGCCGATGGTGGCAAAAGCAGCCCTGGCAATAATTCCAAGCTGTATTAACAATATAAAAATTCCTGCACGGCTGCCGCTGTAATGTTTTTTTACAAATAAACTCATTGCTTTATAAAACAAACGCACATAGTTCATGCTTCCCCGCTTTGTGCTCTCCCCTTTAAAATGTATTATACTGCTTTCGGAAAAATAATAGTTTTTATACCCGGCATGTTGTATCCTGAAGCTAAGATCGACATCCTCTCCATACATAAAAAATCGCTCATCAAAATTTCCGATTTCGTTTAGTACCTTTTTGGGTATCATCATAAACGCTCCTGCAAGTACATCTACTTCGTGATTTTCTGTTTCTGATAAATGCCCCAAATGATATTTTGCAAATATGCCGGATTTGGGAAAAAGTCTTGTAAGGCCGCTTAATTTATAAAGCGATGTAAGTGGAGAAGGAAAAGCTCTTTTGCTCTCCTTCAAAAATTTTCCGGCCCCGTCAATCATTCTTATTCCCAATGCTCCGCAGAGTTCATTTTCTTCAAAAAAATGTAAGCATTTCAGAAAACAATCTTCCGGCACTAAAGTATCGGGGTTTAAAAAAAGAATATGTTCACCTTTTGCAAGCAGCAATGCCTGGTTATTCGCTTTGGCAAAACCTACGTTATTATTATTCCAGATAAAATTAACGGCAGGAAAATTTAACTCCAGGTAGTCCCTGCTGCCATCAGTTGAATGATTGTCTACTACCAATATTTCTGTATTTATACCTGAGCAGGCTTTTTGCACAGAATACAGGCACTGTTCCAGGAAATATTTTACGTTGTAGTTTACTATAATGACCGACAAATGCATATTCAAATATAGTAAAGAAGGCTTTGTATATTTGCGCCATGCTAAAAACAACCCTGTTAAATGCCGTTGAGGCCGGCGCAGAACAGTTAAGACAATATTTTAACAATGATGATTTAAAAATCAGCAATAAAGAAGGTATTAATAATTGGGTTACTGAAGCTGACCATGCTGCAGAAAAGGCAATCATTGATGTTATTAAAACAGCTTTTCCCGGTCATTTTATTTTAAGTGAAGAAGCAGGTGAAATAGTAACTGACAGCAACATTAAATGGATCATTGACCCAATTGATGGCACCATAAATTTTGCAAGCGGAATACCACTTTGCTGTGTGAGCATCGGAATTGAAAAAAACGGAGAAATGATACTGGGTGCCGTTTACAATCCTTTTATCAATGAATTATTTTTAGCCGAAAAAGGCAAGGGGGCCAGCCTTAACGGTAAAAAAATAAGTGTGAGTAAAAAAACAGAGCTGTTGCATAGCTGTTTGGTTACCGGGTTCCCATACAGTTATCTTGATATGCCTCACGGCCCGCTGGAGGTCTTTGAAAAATTTGTAAGGAAAGGTGTTCCTGTGCGCAGACTGGGAAGTGCTGCAATAGATCTGTGCTGGGTTGCCGCCGGAAGATTTGAGGGGTTTTTTGAACACAGCCTTAGTCCCTGGGATACGGCAGCCGGTTATCTTATTGTTGAAGAAGCCGGTGGCAGGGTAACAGACATGAATGGTGATAAATATTCACCGTATCAAAAGAAATTGGTTGCAACAAACGGATTAATACATGATGAGCTGATTGAAATTATTCATAACAGAAAACAGCTGGGTTAAAACGAAAAAATATTAGATGGAAGAAAGAACAGAAATATCCTCACTCGGCGAATTTGGTTTAATAGACCATCTTACCCGTAATAATGAAATAAAAAACGCTTCAACTATTTTAAGCGTTGGAGATGATGCCGCGGTAATTGACCATTTTGGCAGACAAACTGTTATCAGTACCGATCTGCTGGTTGAGGGTATTCATTTTGATTTGATGTACACACCACTAAAACACCTGGGTTATAAATCGGTGATTGTAAATATCAGTGATATTTATGCCATGAATGCCACACCTACACAGCTTGTTGTTAGTATAGCCATAAGTAATAAGTTTAGTGTTGAAGCGTTAGATGAATTTTATGAGGGCATTTATGCCGCCTGCGAAAAATATAGTGTTGACTTGGTTGGGGGAGATACCACCACATCGCAGCGTGGTTTTGTAATAAGTATAACTGCAATCGGCGAAGTGGCCCCGGACAAGTATGTAAAAAGAGATGGTGCCAAAGTTAATGACCTTATTTGTGTGAGCGGAGACCTGGGTGCTGCATTTTTAGGATTGACAATTCTGGAAAGGGAAAAGAAAATATTTGAGGAAACAGGTGCACAGCCCGACCTTGAAAACAGGGCTTATATTATTGGTCGTTTATTAAAACCCGAAGCCAGGAAAGATGTGATTGATTATTTTGCCGAACATAAAATTGTACCAACAAGTATGATGGACATAAGCGATGGCTTAAGCAGCGAAATGCTCCATATTTGTAAACAAAGCAATGTAGGCTGTGTTTTGCACGAAGACAAGTTGCCCCTGAATGAAGACAGTAAAGATTTTGCTTATAAACTGGAACTTGATCCAACAGCCTGTGCTTTAAGCGGCGGCGAAGATTATGAACTGCTTTTTACGGTTGCCCAGGGAGATTATGAAAAGATAAATTCCAATAACGGCCTGAGCATTATAGGATATATTACTGACGTTTCAGAAGGAAAAAATATTATTACACGTGGTGGAAATAAATATGAGCTGGTGGCACAAGGGTGGAATCATATAAAATAATTTTTAAAAAAGAAATTAGTTAAGGCTGGTGATTTCGGTCGTGACAATGAAAGATGAAAACTATAAAATATATTTTTCCCTTTTTAATCCCAATGTTTTTATACTCGTGTGCAGTTACCAATAAAAAATACAATCCTGAAAAAAAATATGCTCCCCGGCAGCTGCAGCAGGATTACAGTTTACTAAGAAACATCCTGGAAAAAAAACACCCATCACTTTACTGGTATAACAGCAAAGACAGTATGGATATGTATTTTGATAAATACTATAATGCTATTAAAGACAGTATGACCGAGCAGCAGTTCGGCTGGCAGATTGTTGCACCACTTACCGATAAGATTCACTGTGGTCACACCAGCTTTGGCAGAAGCAAGGCATATAATAAGTGGACAGTAAACAAAAAATTCCCTTCTTTTCCGCTTTTTTTGAGATGCTGGAATGACACAATGGTTATAACAGCAAACCTGAATAGAAAAGATTCTGTATTAAAAAGAGGAATGCTTATTACTTCAATAAACGGGCTGAGTAATACTAAGCTTAAAGAAATCATGTTTGATTATATGACAGAAGACGGAAATGCAAATAATGTAAATTATATCCGCCTGAGTAATAATTTCCCTTACTATCATCGCAATATTTTTGGCATAAGTAAAGAATACAAGATTACTTATATCGACATCTCCGGAAGGGAACAAGATATAAGTATTCCCTTTTTTAATACATCAAAAGACAGCAGCCGTAAAACAAAACCAAATACTGCTTTTAAAAAAGATAAAAGAGAAAGCCGCCAGAAGAGATTGCTGGATCTGCGTTCTCTTGCTATAGACACAACAAACAATACAGCTATTATTACATTAAATACATTTTCATCGGGCGGGTTGCGAAAGTTTTACAGGCAGTCATTCCGGTATATCAAAAAAACAGGTATCAGCAATGTTGTGCTCGATCTGCGCAGTAATGGAGGCGGAAGAATTAATTTATCTACGCTGTTGACAAAATATGTTACAAGGGCCCCTTTTAAAGTTGCAGACACTACGTTTGCTGTAACAAAATCTTTAAGGCCTTATTCAAAATATATAAAAAACGGCTTTATAAATAATCTCGGGCTTTTATTTTTAACTAAAAAAGATAAAGACGGGCTTTATCATTTCGGGCACTGGGAAAGGAAAACATATAAACCAAAAAATAAAAATCATTTCTCTGGAAATTTATATGTTCTTATTAATGGTTCTACATTTTCGGCAGCGGCCTTGTTCAGCAATGCAGTAAAAGGACAGGAGGGTATTGTTTTGGTTGGTGAGGAGGCTGGCGGAGGCTGGTATGGTAATAATGGTATTCTGATTCCAGACATCACTTTGCCTAACACACAACTCAGAATAAGGCTGCCGTTATTCAGGCTTGTTCAATATCATCATCCACCTAAAGATGGCCGTGGGGTTCCTCCTGATATTTATATAGGTACAAATTATGATGCCCTGTTAAAGGGATACGATAAAAAAATGCAGGTGGTGATGGAGATGATTAAGGAAAAAGCTGTCAGGAATTAGGTGTTGAGTTATTTATAAAATCTTAAACGAGTCTGCATCTTTCCAAAACGGAAATTTTGCTCTTGTTTCTTCCAATAACTCTTTCTGCAATGTTATTGTGTTTACATCTTCTTCATCAGCCATATGGTACAACACCTGTCCCAAAGGATCAATAATTAAACTGTTGCCGCTGTAATTAATATTGTTGGCGTCTGTACCAACACGGTTAACTCCAACAACATAACATTGGTTTTCTATTGCTCTTGCACATAATAATGTTTTCCAGGCATGGCTGCGACGTTCGGGCCAGTTAGCAACATAGATCAAAACATCATACTCGGCGCCAGCCTCATTTTGTACCTGCCTTGCCCAAACCGGAAACCTCAGATCATAACAAACAAGTAAATTGATCTTCCATCCCTTTACCGATGCTATCAATCTTTTATTGCCGGAACTGTAATGTTTATCTTCTTCGGCGTAAGCAAATAAATGTCTTTTATCATAATGGCCATATTGCCCGTTGGGTAACATCCAGATCATGCGGTTATAATAATTTCCGTCTTCTTCAATCATCAGGCTGCCGGTAAGCACAATACCGTTTTCCCTGCTCATTCTTTTCATCCACTCAACCGACTCGCCTTCCATGGTTTCAGCCAACAGTTCCGGTTTCATACTAAAGCCTGTATTAAACATCTCCGGCAATACAACTATTTCAGTTTTTTGTTCAATGCGATTGATCTTTTGCTCCAGCATGCGCAGGTTAGCCGCTTTTTCTTCCCAGATCAGATCGGTTTGTATAGTAGTTATAGTTAGGGTTGGCATGTTCTTTATTTATAACTCAAATTTACGAATTGATTAAACATAAAGGTTGCAAATGGTTGGTGCTGCTTTGTTTTATCTGCTATTAAAAAACAAAACCCTACTTTTGCATTCCACTTCCTTTCACAAGATGGCCTGTTGCAGGCTTTGTGGTAAATAAATATTTCCTGCTGATTCAGAAAATGCAACGTCTTTGCCAGCCCAACTAAACACAAATAAACCATTTAATGCCATTTAAAAAATTAGATCTTATTGATCCTATCCTGAAAGCATTGAGCACAGAAGGATACACAACCCCAACGCCCATCCAGGCACAAAGCATTCCCCTGATACTTGAACAAAGAGACCTGTTAGGCTGTGCACAAACCGGCACCGGAAAAACAGCAGCCTTTGCTATTCCGATATTACAGTTATTGTATCAAAACAAAGGCGAAGAGCGTGGGCCGCACAAGATAAAGGTGCTGATATTAACACCCACACGTGAGCTGGCCATACAGATAGATGAAAGCTTTGCTGCCTATGGTAAACATACCGGCCTTACTCATACGGTGATCTTTGGCGGCGTTTCGCAATTACAGCAAACCAATATTTTACGCAGGGGCGTAGATATTTTAGTGGCTACGCCGGGGCGTTTGCTCGACCTGATAAGCCAGGGTTTTATTGATCTTAAATTCTTGAAAGTTTTTGTACTTGATGAAGCTGACCGCATGCTCGACATGGGTTTTATACATGATGTAAAAAGGATCATTACCAAGCTGCCTGTAAAAAGGCAAACACTTTTTTTCTCGGCAACGATGCCGCCTGAAATTCAAAAGCTGGCCAATGTTCTGTTGACGAATCCGGCGTATGTAGAAGTTACTCCGGCATCTTCAACAGTTGATGCCATTGATCAAAGTTTATTTTACGTTGATAAAAAAGACAAGCCTTCGTTGTTGCTGCATTTATTTAAAGACAAGTCCATTGTTACCGCACTGGTATTTACCCGTACAAAACACGGGGCCGATAAGGTTGTAAAATTCTTACATCGTAATAATATTACTGCGGCGGCTATTCATGGCAATAAGTCGCAAAACGCCAGGCAAAATGCATTGAGTAATTTTAAAAACGGCAACACCCGTGTTTTGGTTGCAACTGATATTGCAGCAAGGGGTATTGATATTGATGAATTGACCCACGTTATTAATTTTGAACTACCAAATGTTCCGGAAACTTATGTACACCGCATCGGCCGTACAGGAAGAGCAGGAAATACCGGTATAGCATTTTCATTTTGCGGTGCAGATGAAAGAGCTGAACTAAAGGATATTCAAAAACTGATTGCTAAAAATATTCCTGTTGTTGAGCAGCATCCTTTTCCGCTAAGTGCCGAAAGTTTTAATGCTGCACCGGCGCCAAAACAACAGCAACAACCGAAACGGTCCAGGGGGTATGGTAACAATGACAGGAACAAAAAAAGAAATTTTGGCAGTAGTGGACGTAATGAGCGAAATTATAATACCCAGTAGCCGCATTGCAAACTCGAAACTTGTATTGTATATTACAGGCCTAAACTAATTAAATTATGAAAAAATCATTCCTTGGCATTTTAGCTATTCTTTTTTTGCTGACTGTTTTAAACTCCTGCAGTAACGAAGCTGTAAAAACAGAAACCGCTGTATTTAGCCTTGACAGCGCAAAAGCGGCCATAGCAGCCAGTAACATTGCCTTTGGCGAAAGCTGGGCAACCGGCGACTCTGCAAAATTTGCTAATTGTTATACTTCCGACGGGGTAATGAACCCCCCGAATATGCCCGCTATGACAGGTACTGCAGCCATAACTGCTTTTTTTAATGAGGGATATAAATGGGGTATCAGAAATATAGCATTAAAAACAAGCGAGGTCTTTGGTGGTAAAGATTGTGTTGTAGAAACCGGAACCTATGAGTTGTTTATGGAAAATAATATCTCGGGCGATAAAGGAAAGTTTATTGTTATGTGGAAACAGGAAAACGGCAATTGGAAAATGTATCGTGATGTATGGAACAGTGATTTACCGCCACCGCCGCCGCCGCCGGCCAAGTAAAGATCTTATAAAAACCGTCCCGCATAAAGCAGGGCGGTTTTTTATTTAGGATAATTTTCCAAAATAAAAATCTTATTTTCAATAAGATTCTTATTTTATTGACACAGCTCTGCAGGCTGATAATTTATATTTTATGGGCGCTCAAAAATATCTCTCCTATTTTTTAAATCCGTTGTTAAACCCGCTGGAATTATTACGTACTAAAAAAGTGCTTCGGGTAAATCAAACAATTGTATCAACCCGAAAGGAGGCTGAGAAAACAACCTTGTTTGTATATGATTATGATGCGAAGAATATTGATTATAAGCCATTAGATCATATTCCGGACAGCTACCCTTATATTGACACACCCGCTGTTTCCTGGATAAATGTAGATGGATTGAGAAAAGATGATGTGGAAACCATTTGTGCCAAATACGGTATCCACAACCTGATCTGTGAGGATATTTTAAGTCTTGGCCAGCGGGCTAAAACAGATGAAATAAATGGTTTGCTTTATTCTTTATTAAACATGCTGTACTTCAATGAAAAAGAATCTTCGGTTGAGGTGGAACAGATAAGTATTGTGCTTGGCAAAAATTTTGTGATCAGCTTCCAGGAAGATCCATCAAGAGATGTTTTTAATCCGTTAAGGGAAAAGCTGAAAATCAATAACACAAAGATCCGCCAGAACAGAGCCGATTTTTTATTTTACTCATTGATTGATATGATCGTTGATAATTATTTTGTGGTGATGGAACAGTTGGGCGAAAAAATTGAGGAGCTGGAAGAAGATATTGTACGGAATGCAAATACCCGAAGCCTTGCCAAAATAAACATGTTGCGTAAAGAGATGATCGTTCTTAAAAGAAGTGTTGCGCCGGTAAGAGATCTTGTAAACGGTATTTTAAGAAGTGAGAGTGAATTGATTGAAGATAAGACCGAAAAATATTTTAAGGATGTGTATGATCATATTTTACAGGCAAACGACCTGGCAGAAAACTATCGTGATATGATGATGAACCTGAATGATCTTTATTTAAGCAATGTAAATTTAAAAATGAACGAGGTGATGAAGGTGATGGCAGTTGTAACCTGTTTACTTGCTCCGGCAACTGTTATCGGCGGTATTTTTGGAATGAACTTTGAAACCATTCCGCTGCTTCACAATAAATGGGGCTTTTTTATTTCTGTATGCCTGATGCTGTCTATTCCTTTGGTGATGATCAGGTTGTTTAGAAAAAGAGGCTGGTTTTAGGTCTGCGGCGTTTTGGATTTTTTATAAATAGGCACCGTACTGCATGGCTCGCCATACATGATGCTTTTGGCTACAGGCCTTAACATGCCGGTGATGGCAACATATGCTGTTTCGGTAATAGCCAGCTCGCCACAGCCTTTTATTACCACTCTTTTATCTTCATAATCGGCAATATTTATTTTGGCGATATTTTTCAGAAAAAGGGTTTTGTGTAAGAAATCCCTGTCGCCAAAAACTATTTCTTTTGCAACGGGTTGCAGGTAACTGGTTACAAGCATATAGGCCCACATGGGTATAACGGCATCAGCAGAACAGGTGACTGCAACATTTTTTCCCTGGTATGATGAAAGGTCCAGCGTTTTCATTGTCTCCCTGAAATCTTTTTCTTTCAAAATCAAGCCCATAAATAAATGTTCCTTCATATCAAATACCCCTGTTTCTTCTTTTGGATAAAACTCCTCAAGATCAAGCGTAATAATTCCGCTTTCTGAAACCTTATTTACAAATATTTCTTCCATCCTGCAAAGATAAAACAAAACAGCCATCAGTTTTGTTGTGATGGCTGCGTGTAATCTGTTTAATATTCAATTAATCAATAAAACTCACTCCGGTTATCTTTAACAGTAGCTTTATTGCGTAATCCCTCAAACCAGTTTGACGCTGCCGCGTTACGTAATGCAGTTGTTTGTTGAATTCTTAATTGTTCCGTTTCTGCGGCAGTATCAGGAGCTTTGCCGGCAATACCATTTACCCTTATAACATAAACGCCTGTTTTTCCTGCAATAGCTGTTGAAACCTTGTTCAGGTTATCCTTATTAAAAACAGCGCCTATCAATTTTGGCTCGTCTCCAATACCATTAATGATCTGGCTTTTGAAGGTAAGAGACGAATCCTGCCCTGCGGATAATACTTCTTTTTGGTATACAGCTGCAATATCTTCTAATGTTGTTTTACCCGCCAGCTTTTTACCTATCACTTCGGCTTTTTTCTGTTCTTTAATTGCCCCCTGCGCCATAGGCCTTGCGGTTTCAATATCCTGTGTTCCCTCTTTGTTTATTTTATCAACTATTGCTACCACAAACTGATCACCTATACTAAATGGGTCGCTTACCTCTCCTTTCTTTGCTTTAAAAACCCAGCGAACCAATTGCCTGGCGTCCTGTAATTGTCCTACCTGGGCATCATTTTCTTTTATCTCAATTCCCGGGGTTATTTTTTGAATTCCGTTTTTCTTAAGGTATAAATCAACAGCACTGGCATCTTTTTCGCCCGAAAGTTTTATTGCATCGTTACTGGCCTTGCTGATCGTTTCTTCACTGGCGAAAATTTCTTTTGCCATAAATGCAATTTTATATGCCGGGCTCTGTCCTTTTTGTTTCATTACTTCTACAATATGATAACCAAACTGTGTTCTTACCACATCCATTGACCCAACCGGTTCATTAAAACAAAAGCTGTTAAATTCGGGTACCATTGCTCCATATTCAAATATTCCAAGGTCTCCCCCTTTATCTTTACTTCCATCAGACGAGTATTCTAAAGCCAGCAACGCAAAATTAGCTCCGCCTTTTAATGCGGTAAAGATGCTGTCTGCCTGTCTTTTTGCTGTGCTGTCTTCCATAATTGGCTCGCCGGTTTGCGCATTTACAGTTGCAATTAATATATGTCTGGCATTTACACTATCCGGTAAAGTTTTACTGCCGAGTAGTTTTGCAATTACATAATCATTGTTTTCCACGTACGGGCCATATACCGATCCGGTTTGCATATTTATTATGGAATCGGTAACCCTGCTTTTTATTTTAGCTTTGGGTACAAACGCTGTATCAAAATCAATTGCTGATGCATTTCTGGCTAAAAAAGTTTTTTCGTTGGTTTCATTTGCAAAATCAGCTTTCAGATTTTCAACAATTGCTTTTGTTTTAGCGCTGTCTTTGCTGCTTGGCAACTGACTGAAAGATACATAGGAGATCATACGGCCTGCTTCCTGTTTGAATAATCCCTTGTGGCTTTGAATGTATTTTTCAATTTCGCTGTCAGTAACTTTAATGGTGCTGTCTTCTATAACATTATATGGAATTGCAACATAAGAGATGTTGGCAAAGTTTTTAGTTTCTTTTAAATCACTCTCTTCCATCCAGGCTGGATAATATGCACTGGCATTTAATAGTGCAAAATATTTAGTAGATACGCTGGTAATTTTTTGTGGATCTATTACCTGGGCATCAATCATGTCTCTTTGGTCACCTTTCATTTTTTTAATATTGGCAATAGCCTGGCTTACTTTGCTCATATCCAGCATACCTGTAGCGGGATCCTTCATTTGGTTATCCTGCAATAAAGGATTTGACGGGTCATTGCTCTTTAAAATATTCTCAAGTTCTTTAGATGTAAAATCAATCCCTAGTTTAGCAGCTTCTGCATAAAATACCCTTTCTGCCACAATCTGGTTCCAGACCTGTTCTCTGATCTGAGCCGATTGTGCTGCACTGATATTATTACCGGATTGTTGTTGCTGGGCTTCAAGTAATTTTACTTTTTTTGTAAACTCATTCTGCTCAACTTCGGTACCGTTTACCTTTCCTAAACTGCCCGAGGAGGAGCCAAACATTTTTCCGCCGCCCTGGTTGGCATCCATCAGTATAAACCCTATTAAACTAAGTGAAATAACCACAATTACAATTGCAGCACCTTTATCACGAATACCCTGAATAATTTGCATAGTTGTATTAAATTAAAATTGGACGGCAAAAATAGGGTAAAATTGAATATGAACAGGGATTTTTAAGTGCTAAAGCCTATTATATGGCAGCTTATGGAAGAATTTAATAAATTTAGGAATTAAAGGAATTTTGTTACTTAAGCGTTTCGTATTTTATACTTTATGAACATATAATTGTTCATAAAGTAAGTTCTATGTAGATAACGCCAGGATTTTTCAATTTTGGAATGGTGTAAAATGGGTGTAGTTTACATGTTTGCTCTCGTAAAGAAACCGGGCTGTTATTAAGTATTGTTTTATACCATCTTTATCAACAGGTGTATTTTATTAATATTAGTTTTTTCTTTCCCCTTTGTTATTTATCAACCTATGTTCATTAAAATAAATAAAAATAAAAAAACACCTGCTGGTATTGGTTTTGTATTTACTTCTTTTAATTATTAAAATGTTAATTTCCTGTGAATGAGCGTTAATAAGTTAAAGGTTTTAATTTTACAAGAAAATGAATTTTATTATTTCCACAAATTAACAGCCCTAGTAGTAATAGCTGATTATATAAATAAGTAGTATTAATACATATTATGGTAGATATTAACAGTGCAAAAGCGTCAATCGAAAAAAAAGGATTTTTAGATATTGATATAGATCCGTCGATTGATTTATTTTCAGAAATTGAAAAGCTGAAAAAAGAAAAAAATGCAATCATTCTTGCGCATTATTACCAGGAACCGGACATACAGGACGTAGCGGATTATATTGGTGATAGTTTAGGTTTGGCACAGGAAGCAGAAAAAACAAAAGCCGATATCATTGTTTTTGCGGGGGTACATTTTATGGCAGAAACAGCTAAGATTCTTAATCCGGCTAAAAAAGTATTGTTACCGGACTTAAAAGCTGGCTGTTCGTTAAGCGATTCTGCCCCGCCACCGCTGTTTAAATTATTTAAGGAGAAATATCCTGATCATAAGGTGATAACTTACATAAATTGCTCTGCAGGTATTAAAGCATTAAGTGATATAATCTGTACGTCTTCTAATGCCCAAAAAATCGTAGAAAGTTTACCGGCAGACCAACCTGTCATTTTTGCACCAGATAAGAACCTTGGGGCTTATATCAATAAACAGACTGGAAGAAATATGGTATTATGGAACGGGGCTTGTATGGTTCATGAAATTTTTAGTTTAGAGAAAATTACTAAATTAAAGATCAGGCACCCAAATGCAAAATTTATTGCTCATCCGGAATGTGAGGATGCTGTGTTAAATATTGCAGATTTTATAGGCAGTACAACAGGTTTATTAAACTATACAAGGAAGGATGCTGCTAAAGAATTTATTGTTGCTACTGAAACCGGTATTTTACACCAGATGCAAAAACTTAGCCCTGATAAGATATTTATACCAGCACCGCCAAATAATAGTTGTGCTTGTAATGACTGCCCCCATATGAAATTAAATACACTTGAAAAACTGTATTTATGTTTAAAATATGAACTTCCGGAAATATATATGGATGAGGATTTACGGATTGCTGCCAAAAAACCAATTGCTGAAATGTTAAAAATAAGTGCACAATATGGATTATAAACTATTTAGGGATAAGCTTATCCGTAATGCTTTAATGCTACTGATATTAATTAGTTTTTTTAGCTGCTCCCAACAGGAAAAGAATAATATATTAAACACATATTATGTTGAGTTTATTAATTTTAACGATAGTCTTAAACAATTCGTAGCAAATGATCTTTTTGGAAAAGTTACTTATTATAAGAAAAATGAACTGAAGATTGTTTCTTTAAATTATGAGACTGATGAGTATCCTGATATGCATTACTTCAAAAATATTACCGAGGCAGGAGAAAATATAAAACCCGGTATAAAAAAAATAAAGATTGAACAGGTAGGAAATTATTCAAAGGATAGTATAAATTATTCTCTACAGAAATATAGTTATAGTAATAAACAATGGGTTAAAGTTTCTGATATGGGTGTTATTACAAAAAGCACAACATTTAAATATACCGGGAAGTTTGATATTAAAGAATATATAAAGCCAATTGTTAATAGTATTGTTACTTATACCTATTAATTTTCAGTATTTTTTAAAAACGCTTTAATCCTGGCTTCTGCATTTTCCCTGATATTTATATAAAACAGGTTGATATCCCCAATATGATAATTTTTGCGGAAAAAAAATATTTTTCCCGGCATATTGGGCTTACTGGTCCATAAAACATTATTATGAATTTGGGCATTAACCACACCGGGAATAATTTTATTAAAGTTTCTAAGTATTCCTCCTTTGTTATAGGAAGAGGAAATTTTACCTGTTTCTATTTTCCAGGAAAGAGGGTTTATAACAATGGATTTAAAATTTTCATTCGCAATCTTTTGTGGCTCAGATGATCCACTTTTAAAAGTTCTCCAGCTTATAACACAACCTGTAGACAGGGAATCTTCACAAGGTTTTATAAAAGAAAAATAATTTTCGGGAACCGGTAAGCCGATAATATAAGCGCAGACAAGATTATTTAACAGGGGTTTATTATCAAAAAACTCTTTTAACAGTCTTGAAGCATGTTTTGTTCCCTGGCTATGTGAAGCAATAATGATTGGCCTGTTATTATTATAATTTGCCAGATAATTTAAAAATGCTGTTTTCACATCTTCATAGGCAATGTGAAATGCTTCTTCAGAATCTGCACCATCAACAAAAAAAGACCTGATATGTGCCTGACGGTACCGGGGTGCAAAAACGCGGCAGTTTTTATTAAAAACACTGGCCTGATAAAGTATTGTTGAATAATCTGTTCTTGCATTTATTTCTGCATCATTTATATCAGCATTCCAGCGATTATCAGCTTTATCAGTAAGTGTAGTGGGATGAATAAAAAAAACATCGGCCAGTGAATCTGGAATATATGTTTGTTGCAGCGGTTTAGGAACACTATCACTCAGGTCTTTTTTCCAGGGATGGGCAGCCCAATAGTCAAGGTTATTATAGTTTGGTAATTTTGTTTTACTGGTAAAATTATACAAAGAGCTTGATGAGTAATTGTTTCTGGAACACGAATTGAATAATATTAAGGACAGATAGCCTGCAATAAAAGTTTCTAATAAAAAAGATATTTTGTATTTTTTCATAATCAAAACTACATTCACCATTAATAATTAAGAAATATTTTAAAGAATTAGTTAAATAAATTACAGTAAACACAAGGCATTTAACACGTAACAGCAAATTCTATACTTGAAAAAATTGCTTCGGCATATACCCTTTTTAAAGGCTGTATTTTTACACAGTATTACAGCATTCGGAGGTCCCCAGGGACATATTGGAATGGTTTTAAAAACATTTGTTGACAGAAGAAGGGATTTAACAAAAGAAGAACTGATGGAATATATTTCATTTTGTCAGCTTTTGCCAGGGGCCTCGTCTACACAAACGCTTACACTAATTGGCTATAAAAGAGGGGGGATAAGACTCGCAGTTCTTACCCTGCTTATCTGGATATTACCTGCCTGTATATTAATGGGAGGATTGTCTTTTATAGTGGGTGATATCGGGAGAGAGAGTAATATTCAAACAGGCTTTTTTAAATATATACAACCTATGGCCATAGGATTTTTAGCCTATGCTGCTTTCAAGGCCTATAATGTGAGTATAAAGAATACAATTACTCAAATAATAATGCTTGTAGCGTTATTGGGTACATATTTCCTGTTCAAAACCCCATGGATAATTCCTGTATTGATTGTATGCGGTGGTGTAGTAACAAATTTCAGCGATAAAAGAATTCCTGAAAAGGAAGTAGTAAAGCCTAAACAAATTAAATGGACCAATATCTGGCTTTTTATTTTAATTTTTGCTGTTGCGGGATTATTAAGCGAAACAGCCAGAAAGCAAAACTGGGAAAATAAAAAACCATATAATCTTTTTGAAAACTTCTACCGGTTTGGGTCTTTTGTATTTGGTGGTGGCGATGTACTAATACCGCTTATGCTTGATCAGTATGTGGTAAGGCCAACCTCCGAAAGAGTAATCAAAAAAAACCCAGATCTTATAAAAATAGAAAGAGAGGAGTTATTGACAGGTGCCGGAATGGTAAGGGCAATACCCGGCCCTGTTTTTTCTATTGCTTCATTTATGGGAGGCATTGCTTTAAAAAAAGAAGGGATAAAAACTCAACTCCTTGGTTGTATTATCGGGTCAATAGCTATCTTTTTGCCAAGCGCTTTACTGGTACTGTTCTTTTTCCCCGTCTGGCAAAAGCTTAAAAAATACGTTGTCGTATTCAGGTCATTGGAGGGTATTAATGCAGTGGTGGTTGGTATTATGATTGCAGCAACACTTTATCTTATTAAAGATGTTTCCATTATGTCTTTAAGTACAGTTAGTTTTATAAATATCGGAATTATAGCAGGAACTTTTTTTGTTTTACAGTTTTCTAAAATTCCACCACCCATTATAGTTTTAGCTTGTCTTTTAACCGGGCTCATATTTTAGTCATTCGCGGTAATAACCAGCCAGCTCAATCTCTTCTTTTACAATATCAGGTACCAGGTAACGAATTGATTTTTTTCTTTTAATTAACTCACGTATATGCGTAGACGAAATTTCAAGCAATGGAGCATTCAATATATGAACAGTGGCTCCATGGGTTTCGGAAACATCAAAACCTGGCCGGAGATATATGTAAATCGGATAGTTAGCTGCGATAACCTCATGGTTTTTCCATTTGTTTAAATTTGTAAAACCATCGCTTCCCATCAAGATAAAAAACTGGTGTTCAGGATGTTTTTCTTTTAAATAAACCAGGGTATCAACAGTATAAGAGGGCTTTGGCAGGTTAAATTCAACGCTACTGGCTCTTAAACTATTCTCGCCATCAATAGCAGATTTTATTAAATGCAGGCGCTGGTACTCATTTAAAAGTGAAGCAGATTGTTTAAATGGATTTTGGGGAGATACCACGAACCACACCTGGTTAAGATCAGTTTCATTTGCAGCATAGTTTGCAATAATTAAATGCCCGGTATGAACCGGGTTAAAGGAACCAAAATAGAGACCTATTTTCATTATCAGGAAACTGTATTATTTACTTAGATTAGTAAAAGGAATCTCCTCAACCCAAATCAACTCGGCTTCATTAAGGCGCAGGCTTAGGCGATATCCTGCAACAGTAATGGATATCGGATCCCCCATAGGTGCCATTTGAATCACTTTCACAAGCTCCCCGGGGATACAACCCATCTCCATCAATTTTAAAAAAATTTCATCACTTTCAAACTCCCGTATAATTGCAGCCTTGCCAACTGCCAATTCTGATAGCCTTTTCTTCATCTAAATCTTTTTCAATTATATTTAAACAGGTACAAATGTATCAAATCAATATTGTTATCTAATTTCGATATTAGAAATAAAGGCATGCAGAAAGTACAATTCATATTTAACGATAGAAATCCCACGCTAAAGCAGCGGAACAAATTAAAGTCGTTTATAGATTTATTATTTAAAAGAGAAAAGAGGGGGCTAGAAACGATATCCTATATTTTTTGTTCGGACGAGTTCCTGCTGGGTCTAAACAAACAGTTTCTAAACCATGAATTTTATACGGATGTAATAACATTTGATCTAAGCGCACCCGGAATGGACACCACCGCCGAAGTATATTTAAGCATCGACAGGATAAAAGAAAACGCTAAAACGCTAAGGACTTCATTTGCCGAGGAGCTTCACAGGGTGATATTTCATGGAGCTTTGCACCTTTGCGGGTATAAGGACAAGAAGAAGGAAGACCAGGTAAACATGCGTTCGGCCGAAAACAAATATCTCAAACTATATTTCAAGTAGAATAGCCCGTTCTGTTGTCACCGGTACAACAGTATGCTATTGACGTTCCACGAATCCCTGTTTCATACAGAAACATAAGAATCACCTCAATTAAATAAATATGTTCCACGAATCCCTGTTTCATACAGAAACATCTAACTTTAATTATGCAAAGGAAGAAATGGACAGCTAAAACCGAGGTTACAGATGAGTTGCTGCTTTTTAGAGAAAAAAGAAAATGGCAACTCGCCTTAAGGCGATATATTATAGAAAAGAAGCCATCCCATACTTACACACCCTATTTTGGTTTAGATATCAATAGTTACAGGAAATGGATAGAACTTCAGTTTACACCCGGGTTAAACTGGGAAAATTTTGCCAGTAAGTGGCAGTTCGATCATATAGTACCCGTAACATATTTTGATTTTAACGTAGAAGAGGACTTAAAACTATGTTGGAACTTTATAAACATGCGGGTTGAAAAGCTGGAACTAAACAAAAACAGGGGAAACAAGGTTAATGTCATGGCTGTAAAACCTTATTTTCTGAACCTGTATAATAAAACGGGCCATGTCTATTGTAGCAGAATGCTGGAAAAACTGGAGCAAATAGAAGTGTCTGCGATTGGAAATAACCCTGCCATAGAAGATTTTATCAACAGGAACAAAAAATACATTGATACTTTAGCCACCTTAAACGAGGATGAATACGCCAGCCTTAACCAAGGGAAACCTGTAAAGGATATCTTGCTTGAACGTGAAATTCTAAAAAAATTCGGGGCTTAGCCCTCTTCTAAACTACCTTTGCTGCATGTTTCAGGAATATGATATAATTATTGTAGGTGCTGGCCATGCAGGTTGTGAAGCCGCCGCCGCTGCAGCAAACCTGGGCAGTAAGGTCTTATTGGTTACTATGAATTTGCAAACTATTGCCCAAATGAGCTGCAATCCTGCTATGGGCGGCATTGCTAAAGGCCAGATCGTAAGGGAAATTGACGCTATGGGCGGTTATAGCGGTATAGTTACCGATAAAAGTATGATTCAGTTCAGAATGCTTAACCGGTCAAAAGGGCCTGCCATGTGGAGCCCGAGGGTGCAAAGCGACAGGATGTTATTCGCTGCTACCTGGAGGGAAATGCTGGAAAATACGCCCAATGTAGACTTTTACCAGGATACTGTACAAGGCATACTGGTAAAAGATGGCAGGGTTACAGGCGTAAGTACCGGGTTAGGGCACCAAATCAGGTCAAAAGCAGTGGTTTTGACCAATGGTACCTTTTTAAATGGAGTTATACATATAGGAGCTAAGAATTTTGGAGGCGGCAGAATGGCGGAAAAGCCGTCAACAGGAATTACAGAACAATTAGTTTCCCTGGGCTTTGAGACCGACAGGTTGAAAACGGGTACTCCACCAAGAATTGATGGCCGCAGTCTCGATTATACTAAAATGGAGGAACAAAAAGGAGATGATGAGATTGTGGGATTTAGTTATTTAGATATTAAAAAAGTTAAATCACAACAGCAGAAAAGTTGTTGGATAACGTATACTAACGAGAAAGTTCATGAGCTATTAAAGACCGGCTTTGAAGAGAGCCCAATGTTTCAGGGACGAATTCAAGGTACAGGCCCAAGGTATTGCCCAAGTATTGAAGATAAAATCAGCCGTTTTGCACAAAGAGACAGGCACCAGTTATTTGTAGAACCAGAGGGGAACAACACTATTGAGATATATGTTAATGGTTTTTCGACTTCTTTACCAGAAAGTGTTCAATTTCAGGCACTTAGAATGGTTCCTGGGTTCGAAAACTGTAAAATGTTTAGACCAGGTTATGCGATTGAATATGATTTCTTTCCGCCTACGCAATTAAAATTCAGCCTGGAAACCAAGTTAATAAGCCACTTATTCTTTGCTGGCCAGATAAACGGTACAACTGGCTATGAAGAAGCTGCCTGCCAGGGCTTAATGGCTGGTATTAATGCGCATCAAAAAGCCCGGAACCTGGAACCCGTTATTTTAAAAAGAAGCGAAGCTTATATAGGCGTTTTGATAGATGACCTGATTAACAAGGGAACTGATGAACCTTATCGAATGTTTACCAGCAGGGCCGAATTCAGAACGCTTTTGCGTCAGGATAATGCGGATTTACGACTGACAGAAAAAAGTTACCGGCTTGGCCTGGCATCACAGGAAAGAATGGATAAAGTGAAAAAGAAAAGAGAAAACCTGGAGAAAGTAAAATCGATATTAGCTATGCTGAGCCTGGATGAAAAGGAAACTACAGCGTTTTTAAAAAGCGTACAATCCTCTACGTTACTAAGTAAACAGAAAGCAGCGCAGGTGTTGCTTAGACCCATGGTTAATCTGCAGGAGATGATCAGTGCGGTGCCGAAAGTAAAAGATGCCCTTGCAGAATTTGACAGGGAAACGCTGGAGCAGGCTGAAATACAAATCAAGTATGATACCTATATTGAAAAAGAAAAAGAACTGGTTGCTAAAATGAGCCAGTTGGAAGATTTAATTATTCCCGATAACTTTAATTATGAGAAACTGGTTTCTTTAAGTAATGAAGCCAGGCAAAAATTCACCAAAATAAAGCCAAGAACATTGGGCCAGGCCTCCAGGATATCCGGAGTTAATCCCAGCGATGTTCAGATTTTGATGGTTTTTATGGGACGATAAAAGAATAAAAAATGAAGCTGACCTTTTTAAATGATTCACCAAAGGAATTGATTTTTCAACAGGTAGCAGATTATCTGGTTGAGCAGAATTTAAAGATTGATAAACAGGATGACAGCCGGCCATGGGGAGGCTTTTTTGTAATAGAAGAAAATGAAGCTGAAAAGTTCATTAACCTGTATTTTCCTAATCTCAGCAAAAGTGAATTAAATATTTCAGGCAAGCTAAGCCCGAAGATTTTAATCGTTGCCCCTGATAAAAGATTAAGTTGGCAATATCATCATCGCCGTGCTGAAATATGGAAACTGATTGGAGGAACAGCCGGAGTTGTAATAAGCGATACCGACGAGGAAAAAGAAATCAGACATTTAATAACAGGAGATATTATCCATTTAAAACAAGGGGAACGTCACAGATTATTAGGTTTGAAAGGATGGGGAATTATTGCTGAAATATGGAGGCATACAGATGCAGAACATCCAAGCGACGAAGAAGATATTGTAAGGGTGCAGGATGACTTTGGAAGATAGTTTTATTCGCAGGGTTTGATTAAACTAAGGCCTGTCAATCGTTTGGGAAGCGCTGTTTGCCGCCAATACCATTCTTAATTCACCATAACTTATTTCTTTTGGTAAATTATGAATCAGCGTAGGATGGCTTTGTGATCCATGTATTTTCATGGCATCTTTTATCAATTGCTGTTTTTCTTTGGCCACCAGATCATTTATATCAACCTCACCAAGAGCTACAAAATGTGCAATATGTCCCTCAATTGTTCCGGTTGTTAGATTGCGTTCAGTTGCAATGGCAGCTATATCTTTCCCTTCTCTGTACAGATTAAATGTTACAGCTTTAGTATCAACTTTATTCTGGGTACTTTTTGCTTTTCGTTCTTTCTTTGGATTAGACAATTTTGCCATCATATTACTTTCCAGGTTATGCAGGCTGCAAAAACTTTCAACCGTTTCCAGAATTTCGTCTCCATATTTTTCAACCTTGGCTTTTCCAAAGCCACTTATCTGCATCAGGTCTTTTTTATTTATCGGAAGATAAGTACTGATTTCCTGCAGCGTAGCCTGGTTGGCTACCATATAAATGGGCTGACCGGTTTCCGAACAGATTATATTACGCCAGCGCTTTAGTGTGGCAAACAGTTCTGCATTTGCCAGGTCCTGGGTTTTAGTTTCGGCTGTTTCGCTGGCATAGCTGTTTAGTTTAAAATGCGGCAGTACATATTTCAGTTTATGCTGTAAAAAACCGGTAACAGAAAAAGCCTGCTTACAATATTGCATGTAAAAATTGCTGTTGTATAGTGCCAAAGCCAGCTCGTTAAGCTTTTCGTTAATGGGCGTGGCTGCTTCTTTATGTTCCGTATTTACGGGATATGTTTTTAACTCTTTTATATAAACTTCAAGCTTCGGTGAAAAATGATTAGCAGCATCAGAGATACGTTTTTGCAACAATGCATTGTTTTCAATTACGCCTTCATCTTTCATCAACCCGGCAATTAAGCTGATGAATTTTAAGCCAACGGCTTTATCGGCTGCGATATGCTGTTTAAAATTTTCTATCCACCCAACCGCCTCTTCATTTAATTTTTCTTTGTGATAGTTGATCTGGTATTCAAGTTGATCAACGCCGGTACTTATTTCGCCGAAAGAAAATATTTCTTCCAATAACTGTTGTGTAAACAATTGCCGGGCTCCGGCAAAACGTTCTGCCAGATCTCCTTTATAAGAAAGTGACTGCTGCCCCTTGATTACATTCTCGTTACTGTGTATGGCCGTTGCCTGAATTTTGCTTAGCAATACAATACCATCCAGACTGGTACAACGGCTTAATGCCACATACACCTGCCCGCTGCTGAATGCGGCACCTGCATCAATCATCACTTTTTCGAATGTGAGTCCCTGGCTTTTGTGAATGGTTATCGCCCATGCAAGTCGTAACGGGTACTGTGTAAATGTGCCGAGTGTTTCCTGCTCCAGTTTTCCGTCTGCACGGTTAAGTGAATAGCGGCTGTTTTCCCATGTTTCCAAACCCGCTTCAATTTCTGTTCCATCACAATCCACAATTATCTTTTCCTTTTGTAATTCTTTTACAACACCAATCTTTCCATTGAAATACCTTTTTTGAATTACATCGTTTTTCAAAAACATAACCTGTGCTCCTTCTTTAAGTTCCAATTCCTGCTCTACAGGATACATATTTTCAGGAAACTCGTTTTCTATTTCAGCCTTGTATTTAAAGCTTGAACTATGCAGGTTATAAAGTTTGACTTCGTTGATCTTATCTGCCTGGTTATTGTGAGATGTCAGGGTGATATATTTTTCATCCGATGACGGACTGAAATTTGGATTATACCTCAAATGCAGATCCTCAAAATCATCAGCATCCATATGATTGTTGCGGACTTTATTCAGCAGCCGAACAAAGCTTTCTTCTTTTTGCCGGTAAATTTTATTCAGTTCAATGAGTAATGGCGATTGTTCTTTTATTGCCATACTGTCGAAAAAGAAAGGCGACTCATAATATTCATTTAAAATACTCCACTCCTGATTTTGGGCAACCGGGGGTAGCTGATGCAGATCGCCAATACACAATAGTTGAACTCCGCCAAACGGTAAATGATAAATCCTCCGGGCATGTTTCAAAATGGTATCAATAGCATCTATCACATCGCAACGAACCATACTGATTTCATCTATTACCAGCAATTCCATTTTGCGTAGTAAAGAAAGTCGTTGCCGGTTGAACCTGATCTTCGCCAGCAATTCTTCTTTATTATTTTTTGTTGGGAGAAAAGGATGAAACGGTAACTGAAATAAACTGTGCAGTGTAACGCCGCCAGCATTAATTGCTGCCACGCCGGTTGGTGCCGCCACAATTATATTTTTTGTAGAATTTTCTTTGAGGTATTTTAAAAAAGTAGTTTTTCCGGTACCGGCTTTTCCAGTAAGGAAAATGTTTTCGCTGGTTTCGGTTACAAAGCGGTAGGCCAGGTCAAAAATCTCATTTCTTTCTATATTGTTTACCACGGAGTTGTTTTTATTTCATTAAAATATTTGCCACGGATTACACGGATTAGCACGAATGAATACAGTTTACAAAATCAATCTTTTGTATTCAAGACTTGTTTTGCCAAAGTTTATTACCAGGCCTAATGAACAGCCGGATACTTTAAGGTAGTTTAAAGTTTGTGCAATAAAATCATTTGACATACCATCTTTACAGGCTTTTACTTCAACTATAACTTCATCAGCAACCCAAAAGTCAGCATAAAATTTATGTGGTAAAATTATTCCTTTGTAATTGATATCAAATTCTTTTTCTCTACAGAAAGGAATTTCTTCTTTTGAAAATTCAACCTGCATGGCGTCTTTATAAACAATCTCCAGGAAGCCGTGGCCTAAAAAGCTATGAACTTTCATACAGCTTCCAATAATTTTGTAGCTGATGTCATCATGTATTAATACTGGCATAAAATAATTTTTAATGAGCGCAAGAAAATAGCCACGGATTACGCAGATTAACACAGATGAAAACAATCCGTGCAAATCCGTGCAATCCGTGGCAAAAGTTTAAGCCGTAGGCTTATCGCTTCCCAGCATCAGCAGCTCATTAACCTGCACTTCGGTAATGTATTTTTTATTGCCGTCTTTGTCGTTGTAACTGCGGTTGATGAGTTTACCTTCAATGGCAATTTCTTTGCCTTTTGTCAAATACTTCTCGGCTATTTCGGCAACCTTGCCCCAGGCAACTAAATTATGCCAGGTAGTTTCAGTTACTTTTTCGCCACTTGCGTTGCGGTAGCTTTCATTTGTAGCCACGGAGAAACGGGCCAGTTTTTTACCATTTTCGGTAGTTTTAACTTCAGGTGCATTGCCTAAGTTTCCAATCAGTTGAACTTTGTTTTTTAATGCGTACATAGTTTTAAGTTTTGTGCTCGCCCTGTTTTTTTTGTGAGGGTCTGCGGTTTTTAATTTATTTCAATCAACCGGATTTGTTCGTCATTTCCGATTGACAACACAAAGATGGGGGTGCAAAAAAGCCGTAGCCGGAGATTATCCTTTTACTTACCTTTATAACCGTATGTAAACGGTTGTATCGGAACTAAATATTAACCAAACTAAAGCTGGTACTATGTTAAAGGGGAAAGATATTAAAACCTGTATGTTTTGCGAAAAGCCTGTAAAAGGCCGCAGCGATAAGAAATTTTGTGATGATTATTGCCGGGCAGCGTACAATAATGAGCTGAAAAGTGCAGCCAATAATTATATCCGCAACGTAAACAATGCCCTTGGAAAGAACCGTCGCATATTAGAAAGCCTCCTTCCTGAAGGCGAGCAAATGGCAAAGGCCAAACAGGACAAATTACTGCAACTCGGGTTTCAGTTTAAATATATAACCCACACCTATACCAATCAAAAAGGAAATGTGTATCATTTTTGTTATGAGTACGGATATCTCCCGCTGGAGAATAACTGGTATTTGATTGTGAAACGGAATGAAGAATGATTTCGGATTCAAGCATCAACTTCTGTAATCTGTACAACTACCATTTTATTGAAGTAATTTTACAGGCTTATTTTAAAATTTTACAATTGTATTTATTAAGAACCACAGGAAGAATATTTTTACTGATTATCTCATTTTGCATTACCCAGAAAACAAATGCACAATGTGGTACTCCCATTTCTGTATTTCCTTACACCCAGGGTTTTGAAGCAACCAATGGCGGTTGGACAACCGGGGGAACAGGCTCTTCCTGGGTATGGGGGGCACCGGCAAAAACGATTATTACCGGTGCTGCCGCAGGAATAAATTGCTGGATTACCGGGGGGCTAACTCCCGGCGCTTACACAAATAATGAGGCATCTTGGCTGCAAAGCCCTTGTTTTAATTTTACAGGATTACAATACCCTCATATTTCTTTTGCTGCTTTTTGGGAAACAGAAAGAAGGTTTGATGGTGCTAATTTGCAGTACTCAATCAACCTGGGAGTTAGCTGGACAAATGTGGGAAGTATATCCGATCCGGTAAATTGTTTAAACGATAACTGGTATAATTTTAATCCGATAACTGGCCTTAACCCTTTAACTACTGTAAGAGACGGCTGGTCGGGTACAACACTTCCAACAAACGGAGGTTGCCAGGGTGGTGGCGGAAGTGCCCGATGGGTTAATGCACAACATACTATGCCTTACCTGGCCGGTGTGCCGAATGTAATTTTCAGATTTGCTTTTGGTGCCGGAAGTATCTGTAACAATTTTGATGGCTTTGCATTTGATGATTTTCAGATTTCAAATGCTCCGCCAAATAGCGCCGCTTTTACTTTTTCATGTACTAATAATACAACCGTAGAGTTTACAAACACTTCTGCCCTTTGCCCAACAACAACCAACTGGGCTTTTGGCGATCCGGCATCAAATCCAAACAATACATCATCGCTTCCCAACCCAACGCATATTTTTTCTGGCCCCGGAACTTATACCATTACATTAAATGTAAGCGGCCCCGATAATGCGCCATCATCAACAACACAAACCATAAATATTCTGGGCTTAACAACTTCTGTTATTACAAATAACAATTGCGCCGGCGATAACAACGGGGCGGCAACCGTAAATGTAATTCCGGTTGCTGCCGCCCCGTTCTTTTATTCGTGGAATACAACACCGGTACAAAATACCCAAACGGCCACCGGACTTGCCGGAGGAAATTATATAGTTACCGTAAGTGCATTAAACAGTTGTACTGCAACTGCATCTGCAGTAATTGCTTCACCTGCTGCTTTATCACATACTGTAAATATTGTTCAGCCGGGATGTGTTGCCGCAACCGGATCGGCAACTATTACCCAAAGCGGCGGCACAGCTCCCTATAATTATTCCTGGTTTCCATCGGGCGGCAGCGGCCCGTCAGCAACCGGACTTGCACCCGGAAATTATATCGTTACAGTTACCGACAGCAGACTTTGCACAGAAAATATAAGCATAGATATTGTAACAGCAACCGCTCCCAACATCGGTATAACAAATAAAAAAGATGCCAGTTGCTTTGGCCTGAATGATGGCAACGCAACAGCATTGGCTACCGGTGGAGCGGCTCCTTATTCATATAGCTGGAATACAATTCCTGCTCAGAATACAGTAACCGCAACCAACCTTGCTGCAGGTAATTATTCGGTTACAGTTACAGACAACAATGGCTGCACAGCATCAACAACAGTGCAAATTAATGAACCTGCCAGCGGCTCCTGCGGAGATGTGTATTTCCCAAATGCTTTTACGCCCAATGGAGATACGAGGAATGATTTTTTTGGAGCCTATGGAAACCTTGCTGCCATCAGCAATTATCTGTTGCATATTTATAATCGCTATGGTGAATTGGTTTTTTATACCCGAAACCCATCGGTAAGATGGAATGGTTTTTATAAAGGAAAACAACTTTCGGGTAGTTATGCCTGGGCAGCAAGCTTTATTTACAAAGGAAATATCAAAAGAGAAGAGAAGGGGACTGTTATTATTGTAAGGTGATTCGTACAAAAGGGAAGTTGATTTTATCGCTTATTTTTCCTGTGGAAAAAAGTAACTATCGCATTTCTTTTACAGCCAATATAATTATTATTTGTTAATATTGTTAATCAAACAAGCAATTATCTGATGAAACAAATTTGTGCAGCACTCCTGTTTTTCGTCGTCGTTGTAGGGTGTAAAAAATCAACATCCAAGGAAGAGTATTTTAACCTAGGGGTATTGGTGCTTGATTATGATGCAGGAACACCCATTGCGAATGCAAAAGTTTATCCAAATCTTGATAGGGGTGGTGCTACCGACAGCGCTTTTTCGGATGCTAACGGAAGGGCTTCTTTCCGGGTTAGAAAAGACGGAACGTTAACTATCCCAGCTGCAATAAAGGATAACTTTGTAGTTCCGGCTGTTGTTTTGTATGCCCGTATTGGCTACGAAGACAGAACCGATACAGTATATCTTGTGAGGCCGTCTTATATAAATCTTACAATTCATAAAACCGGAACGTATCTCCCGCCTGATTCAGTGGCAATAAGGGTGAAAAATGATTACTTCACTTCCCTGTGGTATTCAAATCAATATAGAGAGCTGGCACGTGAGAAAGCTGATGCACCCGATAAGTTAATCAATTTAATTTCCTGGTATCACCCGGTTGCTATGCCAAAGATTTATTTTCAATGGGATATAATTCGTAACGGCGCCGTAATTTCCACGCAAACAGATTCTACCAATATGATACAGTACGGCACGAAAAACTATACGCTTAATTATTAGCAATCGCTGAAGGAATACTCTTCGTTTCTGTTTTGTGGCAGAATTATTTTTTCTTCGGCAGAAATTTTATTTTCATCCGGAAACGCTGCCTGGCCGCCAGACATATCCTCTGCTTCCAATTCAATCCTCCTGGTAATATCACTTAAAGAAGAAAGCCGCTCCATAGTGTAAGGAATCGTATCGAGCCCCGAAGCAAACTTTAAAATATAACTGTAGATGCCAAAAAGACTTCCGGCCATAATAGTTGTACTGTGCAGGTTCTTTGATGCAATCAGCGAAACAGCAATCACCAATAAAACCATAATCTCCATAAAACCAAAATTCCAGGCCTCCTTATCAGAAATACGAACCTGCCATTTACGTAAATTATTATAGTGATGGCGGATGGAATTGTTGTTACCAGTAGCAATGATATCTACTTGTTTTTCCAATTCATCGTTTTTATGTTTGTTGAGCCGCAACATTTTTTTGCCGTAAAGCATACTGATAATTATAACCGGAACCATAATGGCCAGGCAGATGAGGACAACTGTTTTATCATAAAAGAAAAGGATAATCAGCGAGCCAAGAATATTGTACACTGCTTCAATAACGTAAACCAGGTCGTGTTCTAAAAAATCTACAAACTCTCTTGCCAATGTAGAGTGGGCTGTAAGTTTTGAAACATCTTTACTGGCATACCTTCTGCTTAAAAATTTTGTAACAAGTGATGTGTAGATAGCAGAATAAGTACGGGTATCAAACATGTGGCGGATGGTACCGATGATTAAATAGGCCAGATGAACTGCAGTTAAAACAATCAGTCCTTTATAACTTCCCCTGATGAGATCGTTGATGGCTTCACCAAAAAAGTAAAAGCGCAATAACCCCCCAAGCATTTCTACAGAGAATAACGAATACGTAAATATCAGCTGATACTTATGCTTCATCATCAGGTTGCGTAAAATTTGAAACTTCGACATAATACTGTTCTTTTGATCCTGAGATCATCAATAAAAAAGCCCCCAATAAAACGGAGAGAATTATAATGCGGTTAGTAAGACCGTTGGGACAGCAATATGTTTAATCGTGGGGGAGGTTTTCTCTTTCTGTTACTGAATTGTTTTTAATTCCGGTAATCAACCCCAAACAATCGGGTGCTCCACAGCAGCAGGTAAAGGGTTCCATATGTTCATCAAGAAAGCTTGCGTAGTTCAGGGTTAGTTCTTCGCCTTTCGAAATCGTTCGTAAAGCCACTATATTCATTTCTTCATAGGTCGTGTTAGGGTCACAACTGTGATTTTGGGGAGCCCAGTTTGCCGGATTGTTGTCCCAAAGCAAAAATAACTCTTTGCTCAGAGGATAAGCGTATTTTCTAAAGGTTTCTAATTCCTTAACATTCCAATAACGCTCTACAAAACGGCGGGTAACAAGGCGTTGGGCCATCTCTTCGCCTTTGAAAACCAGTTCTTTAGGTTTAATGTTTTGGGCTGCATAAATGCCATATCCGGCAATGGCATTGCCCTTCATAGTGTATTTTTTTTGACTGCGTAGATGCCTGGCAATTCCTTCGCCAATTATTTTTTTAAGAAATCCGGTCTGGCCAATACCGTCGGCTTTCAGGATATAATCAGCGGATCCTTCATAACCATCCTTGTAAAAAACCGAGCAGGTAAAGTTAATTTCCAGGAAGAATATCTCGTTTTTTGCATTCACCCTGAAATCCAACCGGGCATACCCAACTCCGCCAAAACCCTGGAAAATTTGTAAAGCCGCTTCTTTGAGTTTGACTTCAAGAACAGGATCATTACAGGGAATATTTGCCTCGGGATGTAACTCGGATGTTTTTAATGCATAGGTTTTAAATTCAAATCCTTTTGGAAAAATATATTCGATAGGCTTAAAAACCGAACAAGTCTTTTCATCATCTGCATTGGCTACCAGCATAACTGTGAATTCCCTACCCTCAATATATTCCTCAACCAACAGCGGTCCGTACTCTTCAATAATTGCAGCACATTTATTTACAAGTTCTTCTTTATTATGAACAAGCGAATTATCATCAATACCTAAACTGTCGCCGGCCTTGTCGGGCTTAACAAACAAAGGATATTGCAGATGGCTGCATTCTTTTATAATACAATCAAGCGATTCGATCAATGCAAAAGCTGGCGTTTTAATAGCAGCGGTATAGGCCACATATTTCATCAGGTCTTTTGGTGGATCGTATAATAATGATGTGGGACCGGTGAACGGGAGGTTCAGCAGCTCCATGAAATAAATCACGTCAATGGAAGGGATGTTCCATTCCAGGTAACCTTCGCAGAGATTTACAAAAACATCGTAGTTCTTTTTCTTTAGATCTTTAAGTTGTTTGTAGGTAGATAATTTATTCAGCAACACATGATCAAACGTTGCATCAGGTATTAAATGACTCAGGTCTCTTGCCGGATCATAATTTTGATAATCTACATTGGATGTGGAGTAATCGGGCTGGAGCACACAAATTTTCATCATCATAAAATTTCAGGCTAAGCAATTCGCCTTTTTAATGCTGCTGCCGAGCGGCGTGTAAATGCGTCATTAATAATCTCCGCAACAAGTTCGGTATAGGTATTTCCGCTAAAGCGGAGTATGGCGCCAATTGATGTAAAATCTTCATCTTCACTCAGGCCACATTGTGCATTTACTTCCAGTACGTATAGCTTGCCCGTTTCCTTATCCATTCTTACATCAACCCTTGTATAACCACAACCCTTTGTTGCAACATAGGCATCCCAGCTTACTTTTTTTATCTTGTCAATTAATGAAGCATCCGGCAAAGCGTATTCATAAAAGTTTGCTTCGTTGGGCATGGGTGTCTCTTCTTCATAAATTTCCCATAGCCTGTCAAAGGATAAAAATTTTTCCTCTTCCGGCAATGATGCATGAAAAACTCTTTCTACAGGTGTGTATATTTTTGCATCTTTTGGGTTGTTATAAGAACCAGAGATGAGAACCGTAAACTCCGGACCGGTAATAAATGACTCAGCAATCAATCCATCAGCAGCGAGGTCCCAGCCACGGTAGCCCTCAAACATTTTATTTACCTGGTCATGTAATTCAGGTTGATTATGAACTACATTCTTAATGCCAACGCCCATACTTCCTCCGGAAATAGAAGGTTTTACAATAACCGGAGAGCCTAATTTTTCAAAAACAGTATCCAGGCTTTGATCTGTGCTGCTGATAGCTTCCCATTTGGCAGATGGAACTTTGGCTTTATCAAAAGCCCTCTTCATTGGAATTTTTGAAGTAGTGATATTGTAGAAGTATTCATCTGAGCCGGTATATAATAAACCCTTTTCATCAAGTAACCGTACAACGGAAATACCGGGCGTACCGTTAACCTCATCACCATCGCAGAGATTAAAAACCACCGGGGTTTTATTTCCGCTTTCCTTTTCTTTAACGATTGATCTGATAACAGAACGGTAATCTTTTAAAGTAACCGGTTGCCATTTCCATTCAATTCCCAGTTCGGTAAAGGTTTTTTCGTATTCGGAAATGCTTTGAGTAAAGTCGTAGTAGTATTCAATATTGGTATCGCCGGTTACCAGGTGTGGCGCCAGCACCCAAACTTTAATAAGCTGGGGCGATAAAGAAGATAATGGGTTATTTAATGCCATAGACCAAAAAATCGGTTACAGGCAAAGCTTTTGTTTTACCTGCTGCCTTATGAAATCGGTTAGTTTATATTTTGAAAGCGTTTCCACCGAAAGATGTGAAGCACCGTTTATTAACTGTAAACATTCAGCATTACCACAATTGCAAACAAAGGGTTGCGACATTTCCCACTCGGTACTTGGATAGAAAAAAGTAAACTCATCACCCGGTTGCAGTGGCTGTAAACAAACCAGTTCCATGCTTGTTGTATTAAAAAAAACATTGGGAGCACAACTGTGATTAATGTATTGTAAAAACTCGGGCACCAGCGTAATGTGGCTGTCAGTACTGGTTTGCACTGTCAAGTAAGTCGCATACGACTGAGTAATGCCTGCGTCGAAATTACAGATCACATCGCCCGGAGAAAAACTAACGGCAGCATGCAACGATTTTTGACTGGAAGAATTATTCAGTAACACATTTGCGAAAATGTGGTTGCTGATAACTTCGGAGGTTGGGGTAGTAATTGAAGTTGTTATCATGCGGTTTAAGATGGGAATAACCCTTAAAAGTTTAAAATAATTTAAATTTAAATTTCGGCATGTAATTCTATTCAGTAAATGTATAAAAGCATTGAATAATAAAAAAGATAATTCACTATTATTATTCAATAGTGGATTAATAGTGATATTGTGTGTATAACCATCTATGGGCCGTTTTATTGTTTAAACAATTTGATTTTATGAAAGAAGAAACCAATCAACCCAATCCGGAACTGCTTATTCAACTGGTAAAGATGAAAATGCCTTTTGGTAAATACAAAGACAGGCTATTGTGTGATTTACCGGTTTCGTACCTGGAATGGTTTCAACGAAAAGGGTTTCCTAAAGGGAAACCGGGGATCTTGTTGGAAACTATGTATGAGATTAAGATAAACGGACTTGAGGAGTTACTGCGGCCATTAAAAGGATAGTATGATATTTTAACAGAAAAGGCTTGACATAAAAATTAATTGTTTGTAACTTAACCATGTTCTTTATTTAAACCATGTTTTATGAGCTTCCTACACCAAATGAATGAGTGGAGCAGTAAAAATCATCCCAAATGGCTCGTTTTCCTGAGGGTTGCACTTGGCTTATGTCTTTTTATTAAAGGAATAGGCTTTATCCAGAACAGCGTTCTGCTTTCTGACAGCATTTCTCAAACTTCATTTATTAAAAATGCCTCATGGTTAACAACACTTATTCCATGGCTTCACCTGTTGGGAGGCGCTATGATATTGGCCGGATTGTTCACCCGTTTGTGGTGCCTGATTCAAATACCGATCCTTATTGGAGCCATAATTTTTGTAAATGCTAAAAGGGGAATATTTGCCGGCGAATCGGACCTGATGTTTTCTGTTATTATTTTAATACTCCTGGTTTTCTTTTTTATTGAAGGAGGCGGTCCCTTATCACTGGATAATTTTTTACGTAATCCTAAAAAACAGTGAAAACCTTTGTTCGTCCCTTTAATTTAATTCAGTAAAGGTTAGGTACACGTATGGGTTTATTGACCATTCGTCGTTCATTTCATTGTAAATATTACCATATCTTAAATCCAGCAGGTTTCCACTCTCATTGATCTCCCAAAGTGTAAGTTGCTTTTTACCCGAATTGATTTCAAATATTTCCGGTATCATTTCCTGCAGCATCCCGTTCCAGCAAAGTTTTATCAATTGTTCTTTTTGAGTAAGTGCTTTATCGTTATTACTGCTGTTTAATTCACAGCAGTCTTTTTTAAAAAAACTGCTGTCTGTTAGTAACAGTATTTCCTGGTTAGCGGGAATCTTTTTCATAACTGAGCATTTAGTGCTCAGTACTATGATGCTATTCTGGCCTGATAGTAATAAACCGGACCTGTAAATTCTTGTTAAGAAAACCAGCTTTAATTAAAAAGGAAATTAATTGCTAAAATCAATTTGTGTAAGCAACCTGGTTTCCGGATCAACAACAACCTTTTCAGGATTTACTTTACTGCGTACCTTATAAACGTGCTGTTTCTTATTTAACCTGAATTTTATCAATTTCGGAGTGCTGCTTCCGGGTTTATAAATACCAATTTCAACAGGAACATCAAATAAGTATTCGCCAGACTGATTTTGTTCCAGTGTTATAATTGCCTGTTTTTTTGCTTTATCATATTTCCAGTTCCCTTTTAATTTTAAATTGTCCGGCCTGTTAAGCCATTGCTGAAAAAAGGGTTTCAAATCTTTGCCCGAAACTTTTTCCATTTCATATATAAAATCATCGGTGGTTGCATTAGCATTCATAAACTTTGTATAATACAACCGGATTCCTTTTTTAAAATTATCTCTTCCAACAAGCTCCCTGAGCATATGTAATACCCATGCACCCTTTTGATATGTAATAGCACTGGTAACAACATCTTTTTCAGCCGTACGATTGCTTATGATGCTAAAATTTGAATCCTTTTCAGCATACCTGTAAACAGATTTTTGAGCACCCTGTAATCCTTTTATATATTCATCATAACCATAAGCGTTTTCGATAAAGAGTAGCGTAAAAAAAGTGGCAAAACCTTCACTTAACCAGGCATCATCCCAGGTTGATTCTGTAACCGCATTCCCAAACCACTGGTGCGCCAGTTCGTGTATAACAACATTCCTAATGCGTGTTTCTCTTTTTCCGTTAATCATATTTTCTGCATAAAATATGGCAGAAGATGTTTCCATCCCGCCACCTACACTTGCCGACTGCACATTGGCCAGTTTTTCGTAGACGAAAGGGCCAACATAATCTGTGAAAAATTGCAACGCCTGTTTAGTTGGTTCTGCAAAATCATAAAATCCCTTTTCACGGTCTTTTGGATAAACCCATGACTGAATTGACTTTCCGTCAAATAAATCTACATACTGAACGGCAAAATCAGCTACCCCCAAAACAAACAACCAACAGGAAACCGGTACAGACTGTTTCCAGTGAGTGAGTTTTGTTTCCGCATCCAGGTTAGATTCTTCCTGGAGCAAACCATTTGAAATAACCTCATAGTGAGCCGGTGCCTTTACTATAAACTCAGATGTTGCTTTTTCATAAGGGTGATCAATAACCGGCAACCAGTGTCTTGCTTTATTAGGCCAGTTATCACAGAAAAAACTTCTGTCTCCATATTTTGTGGGGCCAATTTTTAAGCCCGATTCGGGGATACCGTGGTATTTAATAATGAATATAAGTTCTTTTCCTGCTTCCGGCGGATTTGGTAATTGTATAAATATTTCATCATTGGTATGTGTAAACTGTATCGGCTGGTCATTTAATGTAATTGATTCAATACTCATGCCTTTTAATTTTCTCTGTTCCGTTTTATTTATCAGATCAAGCCTGAATTGCTTGACATCATTTTTCTTAAACAGAACAGTCACAGATGTTTTTCCAAATATTTCATCAGATTTATCCGACAGCTTTAATTCAAATTTATAATGAATAATGTCGATTGAATAGTTACGGGGATAATCATCTGCATAAGTGGCCTGCACAATCAGTAAATAAAAAACAGAAAGGAAAAGCAGTTTGTAATTTTTCATGATGGGGAAATTTTATACTGAAATTGCCTGAAGTCAGGTTTTATAAGAGCAGTACTGTAAACATTAATGAATCTAATCAGTTAGTTTAACAACAAGCAGCCAGATAATGGTAAAATTTCTGTTTGCAGTAATAAATATAATACATAATTACTGATTATGTTATTGGTTTTCAAGAGAAGGGCTTTCAGCAGGAATTAAATTTCTTATCAGCGTTTTTTCTTAAAAGCAGCAACCAGCATAATTACTGAAGTATAAATAACAACAACAATAACGATCCATTTTAAAGCAGCCAGCGGTAAAGATTTAATAATTAATGCAGCAATCAATACAGCTATTGCACCAGGGATTGCCATTGCTATTGATGCTTTCCTGTTATAAGCACCCTCTTTAATAAAGCGGGCAGAAGCCATGGGCATCAGGAAAGCACAGGAACCCATCATAATGGGAAATGCTACCTGCGGTGACATACCCAATGCAAAAACCAATGCCATACACGGAGCATATAATCCAATACCGGCAGTCATCAAAGCGCCTAAAATGAAATTGACTGCCACTGCAATAATTAATTTGTTGCCGGTAAGGCCAATAGCATTTCCATCTCCCTGTATCCAGTTCATCTTGCCTGCAATCATAAAAAAAGCAGTAACCAGCAAAGCTATTCCCATCGTAAGCTGAACTTTTCTTTCGGGTAACTTTGATACAATACCGGCACCGATAACAGCTCCTGCAGTTGCTGCAACAAGCATTGCAATTAAGGTTACGGGTTCCACTTCAATGATCTGTATAAAGATCAATGCCTGGATGATAACGGGGATGGTATTGGACACATTCAGTGTGCCGGGAATTATCCGGTCATCTGTTTGCCGGGTAATTTTTAGCAAGGCAGTTTGAGGAGCAAAAGCACCAATCCCAAGCACATCAAAAAAATTGACAACAAAGCCAATGATTGAAGTTTTAACCAGGTTGACCTTTTCCAGAACAGCTTTATGTTTTATAATGTCCTTCAGCAGTATAAAAATATACCACGAACCAAGCAGGATCAGTAATACCCAGATAAAATTTATCATAATATGGTTTTGATTTAATTTTTGTATTACTACGCACCTGTCATTTGCTATTCTCTAATAAACCGGTGATTCTTTAATAGAAAAAGAGCCTGTAAATTATCAATTTACAGGCTCTTTTTAAAATTTGTTGTGGTGTGGGGCGGGATTGAACCGCCGACACAAGGATTTTCAGTCCTTTGCTCTACCAACTGAGCTACCGCACCATTCAAATGTCGAATATTAAACAGGGAATGTTGAATTTCGATTTGGGCAGCAAAAATAAGGGTATTCTTTCAAAATCTGCAATCTGTAATCAAAAATCTGCAATCAATTCCCATACACACACAAAAATTTAATCCGCATCAGTTTTAACTGCTCCCAGTTAAAATTGCTATCGGCCAGCTCCTCTTGTGCCACCTGCAAAGATGAGGTCTCACAACTTTTAAAATAATCCATTATTTCGTCCTGCTCATATTCATCCACCATTTCATCAATGGCATAATCAAGGTTTAACTTGGTTCCGCTGGCTACAATGGTTTCCATTTCTTCCAGTAATTCATCAATACGCAGGTCACGGGTTTTAGCCACAGTTTCCAAAGGAATTTTTTTATCTACGTTCTGAATGATGAATATTTTATTATTGTTCCGGTTAACCACACTCTTCATTACAAAATCATCGGGCCTTACAATATCGTTTTCTTCCACATATTTAGTAATAACATCTAAAAATGGTTTGCCGTACCGGAGCGCCTTGCCTTTACTTACACCACTTATCTTTTCCAGTTCAGGCATGGAGGTAGGGAACATGGTAGCCATATCTTCCAGGCTGTTTTCTAAAAAAATAACAAATGGCGGCAGTTTTTTTTCTTTAGCCACTTTTTTCCGCAGATCTTTCAGCAATATCATCAGCTTTTCATCAGTTGCTGTTGCCGCTTCTGCAGCCTGTTCGCTTTCTTCATCATCGGCATTGGCCTCTTCAAATAAATTATTTAAGGCAATTTTAAATGATGTTGGTTTTTTTAAAAATGCTGTACCCGATTTGGTAATTTTCAGTAAGCCGTATTCAACAATATCTTTTTCAATCAGCCCCGCCAATAACATCTGCCTTATCAGGCTGTTCCAGAAATGATTTTCTTTATCATTGCCACTGGCAAAAACATCCAGCTCTTCGTGGCGGTACATTTTTACAGCCGGGGTTGCCTTGCCGGCAAGTATGAGTAAAGTGTACTCTACAGGAAACTGTTCGCCGAGCGCTTTAATTACTTTTAACACAACCATAGCATCATCTTTCGCTTCTATTTTTTCTTTAGGCTGCAAACAGTTGTCACAATGGCCGCAACTTTTTTTATCATCATAATGCTCGCCAAAATAATGCAACAGAATTTTACGGCGGCATACGCTGCTTTCGGCATACGCTACTGTTTCATTAATTAACTGTGCGCCTACTTCTCTTTCACTCAATGGCTTGTCCCGCATTAAATGCTCCAGCTTGGCAACATCTTTATGAGAGTAATACAATACACATTTCCCTTCCATCCCGTCTCTTCCCCCGCGGCCGGTTTCCTGGTAATAATTTTCAATTGATTTGGGAATATTATAATGAATTACAAAACGGATATCTGGTTTATCTATACCCATACCAAAGGCAATGGTGGCCACAATTACATCAACATCTTCATTTAAGAACTGATCCTGCCTGTCGGCCCTTAACTTACTGTCGAGGCCGGCATGATAAGCCACCGCTTTAATACCGTTGGCCATCAGCATTTTCGCCAGCTCTTCGGTGGTTTTACGGTTGAGTGTATAAATGATGCCACTTTTATTTTTATGCAGCTGTATAAACCGTACAATACTTTTATTGGTTTGTTCCAGGTTTATCTTTGGCTGAATTTCATAATACAGGTTTGGCCTGTTGAAGGAAGAAATAAAAATTTTTGGTTTGCGCAATCCGAGATTTTTAACAATATCGCTTTGCACTTTAGGTGTGGCGGTGGCGGTAAGGGCAATCACCGGAATTTTTTCATCAATCAAATCCATCATTTCTCTCAGCCTGCGGTACTCAGGCCTGAAATCGTGGCCCCACTCCGAAATACAATGCGCCTCATCAACAGCAAAAAAAGATACCTTAAGTGTTTTGAAGAAATTGATATTCTCTTCCTTTGTCATGGTTTCAGGAGCTACATACAGCAACTTTGTTTTCCCGGTTACAAGGTCATCTTTTACAATTTTTTGCTGGCCCTTATTTAAAGTACTGTTTAAGAAATGCGCCACATCATCCTTGCTGTTGTAGCTGCGTACCAGGTCAACCTGGTTTTTCATTAAAGCAATCAGGGGAGAAACAACTATCGCCACACCTTCGCTGATAATAGCCGGCAATTGATAACACAGGCTTTTTCCACCGCCGGTAGGCATGATCACAAATGTATCGTTACCATTTAAGAGGCTTTGTATAATTTCTTCCTGCGGGCCTTTAAAGCCTTTGAAGCCAAATTGATTTTGAAGCTGAACTGCTAATCCCGAATGATTGTTATTTGCTGCTGATTTTTTAGCGGCTTTTGGGGCTGGCTTAACTACAGGTTCTTTTTTATTGGATTTTAAATTTGCCATAATTTTTTACCTTCTCAAGAGTTTGTTCATCAATCTGTATTTTGTTACAGGTTTTTTACAGGGCAGCGAAGTTAACCTAAAACTGCCGCAAAATCAAACCCAATAAGGATAAGCCTTGTTTATTGATCTGTTTAATTCAATCACTTAAATTAATCAAAATAAACCAACCTGCAAAAATTCAACGGGTAAAATTATTTGATAAAAGGCAAACAAAGCGCTTGGGCAAAATGCCGTTCTTTGCATTATGACCGATTTAAAGTAGGTTTGCGCCATTGTTGATGAATAACGATAAGATCATACCTGTTGCACTCCGCACTATTGAGTTAGAAACCAATGCAGTAAGCGGACTGAAAGCATTTATAAATGATGATTTTGTAAAAGCGATTAAACAAATTGCCGTAAGTAATGGCCGGTTGATTGTAAGCGGCATTGGCAAAAGTGCTGTGATAGCCCAAAAAATAGTTGCCACGCTGAACAGCACCGGAACCCCATCCATTTTTATGCATGCTGCAGATGCCATTCATGGCGACCTTGGCATGATACAGGAAGCTGATATCGTTTTGGTGATCAGCAAAAGTGGCGACAGCCCCGAAATAAAAATACTTGCACCATTAGTGAAAAATTTTGGAAACCCATTAATTGGTATGGTGGGTAATGTGCAATCTTTTTTAGCACAAAACAGCGATATTATTTTAAATACCACGGTTGAACAGGAAGCCTGCCCTAATAACCTGGCCCCTACCAGCAGCACTACTGCACAAATGGTAATGGGTGATGCATTGGCAGTTTGCCTGATGGAATTAAAGGGTTTTAATACGAGTGACTTTGCAAAATATCACCCCGGGGGAATGCTGGGCAAAAAATTATATTTACGTGTGGAAGAATTATCCGGGCAAAATGCAAAACCAAAAATATTACCTGCTGCATCAATAAAAGAAGTGATTGTAGAGATGACTGAAAAGAGACTGGGCGCTGCCGTGGTGGTTAATGAAAAAGATAATATCCTGGGCATTATTACAGATGGTGACCTGAGAAGGATGCTGGAAAAAACAGACTCATTTGTAAACCTGAAAGCGAAAGACATCATGAGCATAAATCCTAAAACTATCGGAGCGGAGGTGCTTGCAGTAAATGCGCTTGACGAAATGCGCAGGAACAATATCAGCCAGCTTATTGTAGAAGAAAACGGAATTTATGCCGGTATTATACATTTGCATGATCTTGTAAAAGAAGGAATAATATAAATAGATATGAATAAAAACAATTACGTAGCTATTATGGCCGGTGGTATCGGCAGCAGGTTTTGGCCTATAAGCCGTACCAATTTTCCAAAACAGTTCCTCGATATATTAAACACCGGAAGAACACTTATCCAGTCAACCTATGACCGTTTTGCAAAATTCATACCTGTAGAAAATATTTATATAGTAACCTTTGAACAGTATAAAGATATTGTTGCCAGCCAGCTGCCCGAACTGCCTGTAGAAAATATTTTATGTGAACCTTCACGGAAAAATACAGCGCCCTGTGTTGCCTATATTTCTTATAAGCTGCAAAAATTAAATCCTGATGCAAACCTGATTTGTGCACCATCAGACCACCTGATATCGGATGAAGCAGGGTTTGAAAAAATATGTACTGCAGCACTTGACTTTACTTCGCAGATAAAGGGGCTGATAACACTTGGTATAAAGCCCACCTACCCAAATACAGGATATGGTTATATACAATACGATCAACAAGCTGCGGCTGAAAATGTTTATAAGGTAAAAACCTTCACTGAAAAGCCTGACCTGGAACTGGCGAAAACATTTATTGCCAGCGGTGATTTTTTATGGAATGCAGGCATTTTTGTCTGGCAGGTTAAAAATATCATCACTGCATTTGAAAAATATCTGCCTGAAATGACGGAAGTGTTTGACGCAGAGAAAAAACATTTTAACAGCAACCGCGAAAAAGATGCCATTGAGCGCATTTATCCGCAATGTGTAAATATCTCTATTGATTATGGCGTAATGGAAAAGGCCGATAATGTATATATCATTCCTTCGTCCTTTGGCTGGAGCGACCTGGGTACCTGGGCCAGCACTTATGATAACCTGGAAAAAGATTACCTGGGCAATGCTGTGGCCGGAAATAATGTAATGGTAATTGATGCAACCAATAATATGGTTCATTCAGGCAATGAAAAACTGTTGGTTTTACAGGGGCTTGATGAATTTGTAATTGTTGATACCGATGACGTATTACTCATTTGTAAAAAAGACAGGGAGCAGGAAATAAAAGAATATGTTGCCGAAATAAAAAGAAACAAAGGCGATAAGTATATTTAACCGACCGAAAAAATCTGCTGTTGATACCGGATATACAAAGCAAATTACCCCATGTTGGCACCACCATATTTACTGTAATGAGTGTGCTGGCCAACGAACACAAGGCCATCAACCTCGGACAGGGCTTTCCCGACTACCCGATGAACAGCGAACTGATTGCACTCGTAAATAAAGCCATGCTGAAAGGCCACAATCAATATGTGCATATGAATGGCCTGCCTGCATTAAGGGAAAGCCTGTCAGAAAAGATCAGCGGCCTGTACAATAATAATACAGATCCCGAATCGGAAATTACCATTACTCCTGGAGGCACTTATGCTATTTATACTGCACTTACAACCATACTGCAACCCGGTGACGAAGTGATTGTTTTTGAACCAGCTTACGACAGTTATATTCCCACCATAGAAATTAACGGAGCCATACCGGTTTTGATACCACTTATTTACCCGGAATATAAAATTGACTGGGAACTGGTAAAACAAAAGCTTAGCTCCAGAACAAAACTCATCATGCTTAACACGCCACACAATCCAACGGGAGCTGTGCTGGGGGCTGATGATATTGAAGAGTTGCAAAACATGGTAAAAGATACCGGCATCTTTATTATGAGTGATGAGGTATATGAGCACCTGATCTTCGACAGCAAACAACACGAAAGTATGTTATGTTATCCCGATCTGTATGCAAGAAGCTTTGTTTGTTTTTCTTTTGGCAAAGTATATGACTGCACCGGCTGGAAGACAGGCTACTGTGTTGCGCCGCCCGCTTTAATGAAAGAGTTCAGGAAAGTACACCAGTTTAACTGTTTTAGCTGCAACAGCCCGGTACAGTTTGCGTTGGCAGAATTTTTAAAACAAAAAGAAAATTACCTGCAGCTGGGTGCCCGGTTGCAAAAGAAAAGAGACTTTTTAAAAAACCTGATGCAGCAAACTAAATTTAAGGCATTGCCATCTTATGGCAGTTATTTTCAGTTATACAGTTACAGCGATATTACTGATGAAACAGAAAAAGAATTTGCTATCCGCCTCACCAAAGAATATGGCGTTGCAACCATACCCACTTCTGTGTTTTACAAAAACGAACTCGACAATAAAGTATTAAGGTTTTGTTTTTCTAAAAATGAAAATACGCTGGAGGAGGCGGCAAACAGGCTGATGAAATTATAAATGTCTTGCCACTATAAAGTTATTTAAACTTTCATTGTAATTGTAACTCAACTTCTTTTTAGTTTTTAGGGTATTTGTAGTGGCCTGACAATTAAACCCCAAACTGCTGCAGGTGATGATCAAGATGTTTATACATGGCCATGCCCCATTGTTCGGAAGTAAAACTGCCAAACATGGGATGTGGAAATAAGCCAACTTTGCCGGACCCGCCGTTATGAAACTGGTAGATCATTGCAGACAATTCCTGTTTTTCCTTTTCAAAATCACGTTCATCTTTAATTATAAAGTTTGGTGCCGTGGGCAGGTTCTTTTTCCAGGGCTCCTCATTGTATAATTTCTTTTTAAAGATCCAGCCTATCAGCAAACCTATAAACATGCGGGGCATTTTTTTATCGCTTAGCGGAACCCTGAAAGCTTCTTTGCAATGAGCCAGCATCTGGGCCACATTCATCTTACCCCATGCACGCTGTGTTTCGGGTGTAAGGCTGTTGATGCGGTTGGTTATTTCGCTGTATGTTTCCTTATCAAATAAATTTTTCATGAAGCAGTTATTTATATTTTACAGAATTTCCAATTTAGTAATAAAGGCTGATGCAACATTCAAACCCTTAGCAAACCACGGAATGCCCTGGCAGCGTAGTAAGATTGTGCACCATTGTGATAAACGAAGATATGGCCGTACCGGTAATCAGCAAAGATGGCGCCGCCCGGTTTTCTGATAACAGCAGGTGTTTTCAGCCAGCTCGAAGTTTTTGTATCGAAGTTTCCAAGCTTTTGTAAATTCCGGTATTGTTCTTCTGTTAAAAGTTCAATGCCCATGGCTGCAGCCATGCCAACAGCGCTGTCTTTTGGTTTATGTTCTTTTCTTTCTTCCAGCGCTTCATGGTCGTAACAAAGGCTTCTTCGGCCGGCGGGGCTTTCTGCAGAACAATCATAAAAAATGTATTCACCCGTCTTTTTATCAAACCCAGCAACATCCGGTTCGCCGCCGGTTCTTTCCATTTCGCTGATCGGCCAAAGCTTGTAAGTATCAGCAAGCAGCCTTGCATGTATTTTAGCCCAATCAAAACCTTTATGCCGGTTCATGTTTTTTTCGAAACGGTTTTTTAAAGTCTTGAGCAGTTCTTCACGCTGTTTTGCTGACAACTCTTTTTTATTGTTCTTTGTCATAAATGTTTATTCTGCTTTATTTATATGTTAGGCCCGGCCTGGCAGCCATTTGGTTTTTATACCATGGTTGGTCCAGGAACCAATGTCCGGTAAAGTTATGAAGTATAAGGAATAATTTAAAGCTGACAGGTTTGCTTCAGCCAGGGCAACATTAACCGGCCTTGTAACACAGTTCATGTTGTATGTAAGGTTTTTAGAGTGTTACACTTTTTTTGACGCAATAAGAGCATTTACTTTTGGTTGTAAAATCCAAATCCCGATAAAAAAGAAAAATATTAATAACAGGTTGGTAAAGTAGTCGCCAAAAGTAACTTCTTTTCTTAATTCAATTTTTGCTATCGTTTTGCCAACAAAAATTATAGTTTGAGGAATGGCAAAAAACAAATAAAGGCCCGCAATGATTAAGGGAACATCTTTCAATTCAAAATTGCCTGCTGACGTTGATTGAAAGTCGCTGAAGAAAATGAGTACAGCCATAAAAACAGCCGCTACAATTATAACATTAATTTTAAAAAGCCTTACGTTCATTGATTGCAGCCCCAACTCAGCAATTCGTTCTTGCCCCAAAACACCAATTGTATAAACCCAGAAAGAAAATGTCAGCACAGCTATGCTGTTAATAATTTCTTTTAATGGGCCCGGAGAAGTCCAGGCGCCACAGATGAAGATTAATAAAAACAGATGCCAGTGTTTAAATGTCAAAAGTCGCCTCATAAATTTTCAAGGTTAAATGGCGGTTGAGTAAGTTTACATACAACTGTTTGGGTATTGCAGTAGCGGGGATTTAGAAGCTCCGGCCTTCAATACAACACAAACGTACAAAAAAGGGCCGGTATTGAATTTAGCATGTCAGCCGTTGGGGTAATACCTTGTTGTGTTGTTGCCCTGTTATTTTACACGCTTCATTCGAAAAGTTTGCTTTCTTTCCTGTCCGCTTTTCGTTCCAGAAATCTCAGCAACTAAGGAGTCTGTACTGATTTTTGTATATGAAATGATTTGTGGAAAATCGTGTTGCTGATTTTCAAATACCAATTGTGTTTCTGAAATTGTTCTGCTTGTAAAACGAACAGGCAAACCGTCATTTTGATTTTTAACGGTCGGGATATAAAATATTCCGCCTTGTTCCTGAACTAACCGGATGTTTTCAAAAACAATCGTGTCTTTTTCTTTTACTGTGTAACTCTTTCCCGAGTATTCATTGTCGCTTGTTTTGCCCCACATTTCGTAGATGCTTCCTTTGGGGCTTTTGTTTTCCCAGGTTCCGATAAGCCATTCCGCTTTTTTAATGTCGTTTATTTGCTTTACTGCCGAGGCACACAGGAAAGTAAAACCAGCAACGGTGAAAAATAATTTTGTCACTGTTTTCATTGTTTTAGTTTATTGAATGAACTGCCATTTTGTTTCCTTCAGTATCAATGAACATTCCGAAATATCCCATTTCAGGACTGATTTGGGTTTTTGGTACAATTATTTTTCCGTTGTTGTCTTCAACTTTGTCTAATACATTTTGCAAGTCGTTTCCGCCATTCAGATAGGCGATTACTCCTTCTGATGAGGGCTTGTAACCTTCTCCCTGAACGAGAGCTCCCGTTACGTTTGTTCCGTCATTCGGGAAGAAGCCCATTTTTGTTCCGAACATTTCGCTTTCTTTAATTTCCAAACTAAGAATGGCTTTGTAGAAAGAAACTGCTCTGCTGAAATCCATTGCAGGAATTTCAAACCAGTTGATTAAATTTTCCATTGTCAATTTATTTAATGTCAGGTAGTAAAGTTGCAAAGTGGTTTCAACATAAAATTGTAAAAATGCGACAAAGCTAATCCGTTCCGCAAAAAAGCGAAGACATTTTTAAATTATCTCTATAAAATTCTTTTGGTGTAAATCCTGTAAATTCTTTGAAGTCTTTGATAAAATGAGCCTGGTCGTAATATTCGCTTTCGTAAGCCAAAGCGGTAAGGCTTGTAAATTTTTTATTCAACAACATTTTGAGTGTGGCTTGCAGCCTTATGCTTTTTGAAAGCTGTTTTGGGCTTAAACCAATGGTTGACGAAAACTTTCGCTGTAGCTGCCTGCGATTGATGTTCGTTTGTTTGGAAAGCTCATCAATGGAAAGCTGTCCGTTAGCTGTCAAAATCGTTTCAACGGTTGATTTTACAATGTGGTCAACGGTTTCGGCGTCAGTCAACCGGTTTAAAAAAAATGTTTCGATGAGTTTTACTTTTTCCGTAGTTGAATTGCTGTTTAAAATTTTCTGTTCGATTTCTTGCCCCTTTTTTCCAAACAATTTTTTCAACGAAACGGCCGTGTTTTCCATTTCTTTTATCGGAATAGCTGCAAAAGGCAAAAACCCGCCCGGGTGAAAACGAACGGAAAAAATACCGGTTTTTCCAGTCGGTTCTATTTCAAGCGGCCTGGTCAGTTGTCCGATTACAAAGCATCTCGGCTGGATAATGCTGTTTCCGTTTTCGGTATATTGTCTGTACAAATCCCCATAGTGAAAAATCATCTCCATACAGCCGTCAGGAACTATGGTTTGTTTGTCTGGCATTTCTTCCTTCGGACCTTCCAATATCCAATAACATTTAATAAGCGTGTTTAGGTCTTGTTTTGGTTCAAATGTTTGATAGTTCATTTTTGGTTGTTTTGCAGTCAACTTTTTTCAGGACGAGACATTAGCGCTGCTGATGATAACCAGGTCATGCCCGTATTTTGGCAAACCCAATGTTGTACGTTCGTTTAGTAGTCTTATTTTTTATTACTTGGCGATGCCGGTTGTTGCATGCTGATGCAATGAATTCCTCCGCCTCCCAAATTGACTGCCAGTGCATCAATCATAATTACCTTTCGATTTGGAAAAACAGACGCTAGAATTTTCGCAGCGTTTTCGTCCTGTAGCTTTAAGTCATTAGGCATACCTTCTCTCCAACTTGTTTGTCCAATGATTACCGAATTGGCGATAATAAAATTGAGATAGCTAAGTGCAGCAATAACTTTTACAGTTTCTCCTTTTGGGAAAATTGTTCCGTTTTGATAGTCTAGCGTTTTAATATAGTCATAAACATAGTCACCCGGGCTCATGGTTGTGTATATAGTGCGGGGAAGCGGCATTCTGATTATTGTAAATGGTCTGCCGTTCTGGTCCGTAGCAGCAGATAGTATCCTATAATTTTCTTCCATTCGATTGTGGTCTTCAAAAGCTATTGGATCATTAAAGTCAGCACTATCAACTTTTGCTAATAAGATGGTGGAATCATTTACAAAACGGGCAAATTCATCAACATGTCCATTAGTTGTAACTACGGTGTAAGCATTTGTACCGTCGAAAGTTTTTATTGGGCCAAGGAATGTGTGATTATCCCCAACCAATCCTTGCTTTAACCAGATCACTTTTTTTACCCCTAACAGTCTTTTGTATTCAGCTTCCATTTGTTGTTTGCTCATACCTGGGTTTCTTCCCATTTCTACAGATTCTGTAGTCATTAAAACACCCTTACCATTCACCTCTCTACTTCCACCTTCACTAATCATATTACTAGAGATGACAGGCAGTTTTAAAAAATCGGCTGCTCTTTCGTCATACATTTCTTCTGTCTTTGTATCGGTATCTAATGTATCACCATACCCCCACGAATTAAAATTGAAGTCTGCAATAGCAAATGTATTTCTATTGGTCTCGACAAGTATTGGCCCCATATCCCTAGCCCAAATTTCATAAGACGGCAGCATAATAATCGAAAGGTTCTTGTTTTCACCAAAGTTTTTTGTTAGTATTTTTTTTGCATGCGCTAAAAGTGCAGTGTCACGGCAAGTCACCACAATTTTTTCGGTTTCAATTATGGCTGCAATAATGGAAAGGGTAACTTTTTCAACGGATTCACCTTGTTTATGATTGGTTGATGGCCATATCAACCAGATTGCATGCTGGGTTTCGAATTCTGCAGGTTGTCGCACAACATAGATGTCATCTTTTTCTTTAGTACTTGAACATGAAAAAAGTAATAGGGAAATAATAAAACTGAAAAAGATTTGTTTCATGTTATCTGTTTAAATGACGTACAATGAGCGGGGCTTTATGCAGGTTGGGAATTAGTATTCCATCCGCCCACAACCGCTGCTGCTTGAAAATATAAAGTTGAAATTAAGAACTAATATTGAAAGTTGCTTGTCATGCCCGAACTGAAGTTAGGATTTGCAAATAGCTGATGTTACAATGTCAAGCCCAACTTACTTAAAACCCGATGTTGTGCGGTCGTTTTTCTATTTTCCTTTTGGCATCATTAGTTTTCTTAAAGTTTTAACCCAAAAGCTCCATTTACTATTTTTTTTGTCCGTTACTAAAAAATGATTTTCTACTTTATCAAAGGCATCTTCTATATATGCATCGTGTAGCCACCGAATTGCAACAGCCCATTTAAAAGTTGCGGAACTAACCGTTGTCATATCAATTGTATGTTTGAGTTCGGTTTTATTGACGGCTAATTCAGATAGTTCAAATTTGTGAAAGCCATTAAACCCTTTCAAATCAAATTGAAATTGTATAAATTTTTCAGGTTGATAATGGGTAACAAAATATTTGATAGGTCCGTGTCCACCTCTGGAGCCAATTTGTAACCCCTTGTCAAGCTTCATAGGCGACCATTTATCTGTTGCTAACATCATATCGTTGTCTGTCGACAAAGTATCAAATAACTTGGCAACTTCAGCCTTAGGCTGTTGAATTACTCTTTTATGAATATTGAGTACTTTCATTTTATTTGCTAATTAGAAGATTAGTATTCCGTCCGACCCAACTGAAGTACAACAGCGAGTTGCAGCCGATTGATACAATGTCATGCCCCGCTTGCATAAAACCCGATGTTAGCGGTTCGTTGTTTTCTCAAAATGTTGTTCTTTCGTTGTTTCAGGAAATGACAATGCTAATTTCCGTAATGTTTCAAGTTTTACCATTTTATTGCTCTTCTTGATTTGCCAAAACATCTTTTGCTGTTTCGCTACCGAGTTGTTCAGCTAATCCAATTAGCAATCCCTCTGTCCCACGAATGTAACAGAGCTTATATACATTTTCATAATTGACAATTTCTCCTACAAGTTCAGCACCTTTTTCTAAAAGTCGAGACACCAATTCGTCAATGTTGTCAACTCTAAACATAATGCGTAAGTAACCAAGTGAATTTATTGGTGCTGTTCTAAGGTCCGAAATAGTTGTCGGTCTTATAAATCTTGAAATTTCTAAACGGCTATGTCCATCAGGTGTAACCATCATAACAACTTCCACTGATTGATTTCCAAGTCCTGTTACTTGACCAGCCCACTCACCTTCAACCATACCTCGTCCTTCAACTGTTAGTCCTATCTCTGAAAAAAAAGAAATTGCATTGTCAAGGTTTTCAACGACAATGCCAACATTATTCATTTCAATTAAATTGCTTTTTTCCATTGCCTATTTGTCATTTAATGAATTAATTCCTTGTTCTTTAAGTTTTTCTAATGCGTCTTTCATTGCTTTCACTTGCTCTGCTGAATGTCCTTGCCAAATGGTGATTTCGCCAACAACTCTAAATGGTTCTGTAGAACGAAAGGACATTGTAGGATTACCTGGAAATTTTTTGTCGGTAAGGTCAGGGTCGTTTTCAATTGCTCCTGTTGGTTCAACTAAATAAATTCTCTCTTGTCCTTCTCCAACTGCAAGTTCTGCTCCCCAAATTCCTGCGTCAAGTGTACCTGACAAAAAAATGTATTTCGCATTATTTCTTTGTCCGTAATTTGAATTATAACCTACTTCAATTAAGTCGCCAATTTTTAAGTCGGCTTTTGTCCCGTGAAAGTATGTTTGGGCGAATGGTGTCGCACCTTTTTGATTTGATATATTATTTTCTTTGCTATTTCCCATTTTCAAAAATTCTTGTCTGTTGTTGCTTTTGATTTAAAGGGTGGTCGTTTTACAATGACCGCTAACGGGCGGGGCTTTGTGCTGGGCTGGACGTTTTAACGTCCCTTTAGCTTCGCTTCATTACATTATTAAATAAATATTATTACTACTGGTTTTCTTTTTTTGTTACTTTTTTTCTTTT
>Ga0138256_10000166_pt1 | contig 77907 bp, 64 predicted proteins | sample KNB2016incub_MG_FD_105486 | JGI IMG/M metagenome (GOLD analysis project Ga0138256, IMG submission 105486) | Active sludge microbial communities from wastewater in Klosterneuburg, Austria - KNB2014incub_MG | ecosystem: Engineered > WWTP > Activated sludge > Unclassified | place: Austria... | reverse complement strand
GCAGATCAAGGCGTTCTACATGCGGCTGAACGACGACGAGAAGACGGTCGCTGCGATGGACGTGCTGGCCCCCGGCATCGGAGAGATCATCGGTGGGTCGCAGCGTGAAGAGCGGCTCGACGTACTCGATCGGCGCATGGCCGTGCATCAGCTCAGCGCTGCGTCGTACCAGTGGTACCGCGACCTTCGGCGCTACGGCAGCGTGCCGCATGCCGGCTTCGGCCTGGGGCTCGAGCGGCTGGTGGTGTACGTGTGCGGCCTCGCCAACATCCGCGACGCGATTCCTTACCCTCGCACGCCGGGCAACGCCGAGTTCTGACCCGCCCCGGGTTCCATCTGGCCGAGAGCCGCTCTAGACGAAGGGGGTGACTCGAACTGCGCCCCCGCTCGCTCTGCTCGCCCTTCTCTCCCTGGCCGCGCCCGCCTTGGCTCAAGAGCCGCCGGAGCCGCCGCCCCCGCCGCCGGCCGAGCCGGCTCCGCCCCCCGCGGACCCTGCCCTTGCACCGAGCGCGGCGCCCGCTCCGCCGCCGCCCCCGACCGCGCCCGAGCCCGAGCCCGCGCCCGAGGCGGGCCAGGATCCGGCGCTGCCGCCGCTCGACTACTCCGCCGCCGGGCCGCCGCCCCCGCCGCCCGAGAAGCCCGAGCGCGGCTTCCAGATGCCGCCGTGGTCGGCGCGCGTCGACCCGTTCAACTGGCTGCTCGAGGGGCGACTGGGGCTCGAGCTCGAGGTGGGCTTGCTCGACTTCCTCTCGATCGAGGTGGTGCCGGTGTTCGTTGCCGCCGAGAAGCCGCCGACCCTGAACTTCCGCGGCTCGAACGACGTCTTGCAGAAGTCGGGCGGGCTCGGCCCGATCAGCGGTGCCTCCGTCGACCTGGGCTTCTGGCTCGATGGCAACGTGTTCCGTGGGTACGTGATCCGGGCTGGCATCACCAACTATGGCTACGAATACCGGAGCGAAGACGACGCCGGGGTCATCGACCAGGTCGACGTGACCGAGCGCGAAGCGTTCTTCATGTTCGGCTCCCACTCGCGCTGGGGTGCATTCACCATTTCGGGCGGCATCGGCCTGGGCCTGCATCTGAAGAAGCAGCAGCGCTGCTTCCCAAAGGGGGCAACGTCGCCCGGTCAGGCGACGACCGACCAGTGCGACAACCAGCTCTTGATCGCCCTCGACCGCGGCGCGAGCAAGGTCGTCGATCTGAATGGGCCGCTGTTTCCGGCGGACTTGTTCGGGCGCTTCTCGCTCGGCGTGACCTTCGACTGAGAGCGCGTGCTACGTTTCGCGCGCGGCCCCGTGGCGGAATGGCAGACGCAGTCGACTTAAAATCGACGGCCCGCGAGGGCGTGAGGGTTCGACCCCCTCCGGGGCCACCGCCGCGGCGTTCAGTCCACCGCGAGCCGGTCCGAGCGCAGCATGCGATACACCAGCCAGCCGCCCAGACCGAAGGCGGCGACCAAGCCCAGCGTGGCCAGCGCGCGCAGCGCGAACGCGAAGGTGCCGCAATGGTTGAGCAGGTGCCACTGAGTGAGCAGCGTGTCCCAGTCGTGCAGCACCTTGTCCCCCATGCCCACCAGCGCCAGCTGGTTCTTGTTGGCGTCGTCCACGTAAGTTGCGAGCTCGAAGGTGCTGAACGACAGCCACGATACGCCCACCGCCAGCCCGAACCAGTCACGCTGGAAGAAGAGCAAGTACGCCGCGACCAGCGCGGGCGCGGCGAGCTGGGTCAGGCTGCCACCGAGCAGCATCAGGGTCTGACCGAACGCGCTGAAGAAGAGGTGCCCCAGCTCGTGCAGCACCAGCGTGAGCCCGGCGAACCACGAGCGATACATCGGATCGAGCAGGTGACGCACACCCGCGTACACCAGGTAGAGCAAGAGCGGCAGGCGCGCCCACGGCGAGCGGGACTCCGACCAGTCGCGGGCGTCGTCGAGCAGCCCTTCCACGGTGTCGCGCACGGTCACGGGTCCACGAGCTTAGAGCGATCGGGAAGGTTTGTCGTGCTAGGCTCGTAGCACCCGAGGAGCACGGTCTTGTCGCGCTGGGACGAATTGTTCACTCGCATGCGCCGTCTCGAGTCCGAACGGCTCGAGGCAGCCCGGCGAGAGCGCGAGGCCGAGGAAGCGCGCCGCGACCACCAGGCCTGGGCCGAGGCGGCGCTGGACGACCTGTGGCGCGCCGTGATGGTCGAGGTCGAGGCCCGGGTGGCCGAGTTCACGGCGTCCACGGGTCGCCGGATCGACGTGGTGCGGCACCTGCGCACGCTCGAGGCCAGCACCGGCAGCGCTGCGCTCCGGATCCTGGAGCTGAAGCTCGGCGACTCGGTGGTGTACCTCTACTCGCATCACGCCACGGGCGCCCACGTGCACGTGCACGTGGCCCAGTGGCCGGCGGCGGACGGCAAGCACCGGCGACACCACCGCATGATCAGCCTGCCGGTCTGCACGCTCGAGCGCGTCGGGCAGAGGGACTGGGCCTTGTGTCGGGTGTCGCCCACGGCGGCGCCGCGCAGCCTGAAGGTCGAAGACGTCGTGTACCGGGCGTTCGAGCTCTTGGTGTTCAGCCTCGAGCGCGCCGACTCGCAGGTTCTCGGGCTGCGCGCGGCGAGCGAGCCGGATCCGCGCTCCAGCAAGACGGTCATGCAGTTCCCGGACTGAGCGGCCGTGTGGGACAATGTCCCACGCGAGAATTTTCGAGGGTGCACCGAGGGAACACCGGGGCGAAACACCCACGAAACACGCGCCGGTCAGGCTTCCGTGCATGAGCGAGATCAACGGAAGCGACACCGCGTGGGTCCTGGTTTCGACCGCGCTGGTGTTGATGATGACCCCCGGCCTGGCGCTGTTCTACGGCGGCATGGTGCGCGCCAAGAACGTGCTCTCGACGTTCATGCACAGCTTCTTCGCCATGGGGCTGGTGACGCTGGCCTGGGTGACCGTGGGCTACTCGCTGGCGTTCGCCGATACTCGCGGCGGGTTCATCGGAGGCTTCGGTCACCTGTTCTTGGCGGGGGTCGGCCTCGAGCCGCGCGCCGGGACCACGGTGCCGCACCTGCTGTTCTGCGCGTATCAGATGATGTTCGCGATCATCACGCCGGCTTTGATCTCGGGAGCCTATGCCGAGCGGCTCAAGTTCTCGACCTATGCCGTCTTCACGGTGCTCTGGTCGGTGTTGATCTACGCGCCGCTGTGTCACTGGGTCTGGGGCCCCGGCGGCTGGCTCTTGGGGCGCGGCGCCCTGGATTTCGCCGGCGGAACCGTGGTTCACCTCTCGTCGGGGGTGTCGGCGCTGGTGTTCGCCATCGTGCTGGGCAAGCGCTTCGGTTTTCCGAAACGCAAGGCGCCCCCGCACAACCTGACGATGACGCTGCTGGGTGCGGGCTTGCTCTGGGTGGGCTGGTTCGGCTTCAACGCCGGGTCGGCGCTGGCTGCCAACGGGATCGCGGCGCTGGCCCTGGTGAACACCCACATCGCCGCCGGCCTCGGTGCCCTGTCTTGGGCTGGGGTCGAATGGGTGCGGCACGGCAAGCCCTCGTCGCTGGGCGTGGCGTCGGGGTTGGTGGCGGGTCTGGTGGCCATCACGCCGGCTGCGGGTTACGTCGGGCCGATGAGCGCCGTGGCCATCGGGCTGATCGCGGGTGCGGCCTGCTACGGCGGCGTGCTGCTCAAGCACCGCCTGGGCTACGACGACAGCCTGGACGTGTTCGGCGTGCATGGGGTCGGCGGGCTGCTCGGGGCCCTGCTCACCGGCGTGCTGGCGTCGAAGGTCTGGAACCCGGCCGGTCAAGACGGGCTGATCCGCGGTGGCACCGGCGTGTTCGTCGAGCAGGTGATCGGGGTTGCCGCGGCGGCCTCGTTCGCCGCACTAGGCACCTTCGTGTTGCTGAAGGTGCTCGACAAGGTGATGGGGTTGCGCGCGCAGAAGGACGAAGAGCTCGAAGGGCTCGACGTGACGCTGCACGGCGAAGAGGCCTATACCCTCGCCGAAGGCGCCGGTGCGCGCGCGTTTCTCGAACCGCTGCCCGCGAGCTCGGAAGAGGCGGGTGAGCTGGTCGAGTCGGAGGCGTGAGGGGCCGGAGCGGGGACCGTCGGGGGGGGCCGGGCTGGTGGCCTACGGCGTGCGCACGACCAGCAGGCGGATCTCGGTCATGTCCTCGATGGCCCAGCGCACGCCCTCGCGACCCAGCCCACTGTCTTTGACCCCGCCGTAAGGCATGTTGTCCACGCGGAAGCTGGGCACGTCGCCGATCACCACGCCCCCCACCTCGAGCCGGTCCCAGGCAGCCTGCGCCTTGTACAGGTCGCGGGTGAAAACGCCGGCCTGAAGCCCGTAGGGGCTGGCGTTCACCTGCTCCAGCGCCTGGTCGTAGTCGCTGTAGCGGCTCAGCACCGCGACCGGACCGAACGCCTCGTCGCACACCAGCGGCTCGGTGACGGGCACGTCTTCGAGCAGGGCCGGCGTGAGCAGGGCGCCGCTCTGCTGGCCCCCACACAAGAGCCGGGCGCCCGCGCGCTGGGCCGACGCGATCCAGGTCGCGACGCGCTCGGCCTCTTTCTCGCTGATCAGCGGCCCGATGAAGGTCGCCTCGTCCAGCGGGTCGCCGCACACCAGCTGCTCGGTGCGCTGTACCAGGCGAGCCCGCAGAGGCTCGTAGATCGAGTCGTGAACGAGGATACGCTGCACGCTGATGCAGCTCTGCCCCGACTGGTAGAAGGCGCCGAACGCAATGCGGGTCACGGCGTCTTCCAGGTCCCAGTCTGGCTCGACGATCACCGCCGCGTTCCCCCCCAGCTCGAGCACGACCTTCTTCTTGCCCGCGTTTCGCTTCAGCTCCCAACCCACCTCGGGCGAGCCGGTGAACGAGAGCAGCTTCAGCCGGTCGTCACGGGTGAAGGCGCCGGCACCCCCGCGCGCACACGGCAGGATCGAGAACGTGCCGAAGGGCAGATCCGTCTCGGCCAGCACCTCGCCGATCAAGAGCGCGCCGATCGGCGTCAGGCTGGCCGGCTTGAGCACGAAGGGGCAGCCGGCGGCGAGCGCCGCCGCGACCTTGTGGGCGGCCAGGTTCAGCGGGAAGTTGAAGGGCGAGATGAACGAGCACGGCCCCACCGGCACGCGCCGGTACATGCCGCGATAGCCGCGGGCCCGCGCGCTGATGTCCAGGGTCATGACCTCGCCGCCGATGCGCACGCTCTCTTCCGATGCGACGCGGAAGGTGTCGATCAGCCGCGTCACCTCGCCGCGCGCGTCTCGGATGGGCTTTCCGGCCTCGACCGCGAGCGCGTAGGCCAGCTCTTCGAAGCGCTCGCGGAAGCGCCCCACCGCGTGCAGCAGCACCTCTTGCCGCCGATAGGCGGGCCACGCCGCGAACGCCGCGGTCGCCGTCACGCTCGCGGCGATGGCGCGGTCGATCGCATCGGCGTCGGCCAGCGCCACCCGGGTGGCGACCTGTCCCGTGTACTTGTTGGTCACGGGCAGATCGCAATTCGGTGCTTCGGCTCGCCCGCCCACGAAATACGGATACGACTCGCGGAGCGCCATGGCCGAGGGGCTAGCGGAGGCCGCGGCGCGCTTCAAGGGCAGGCCGCGCGCTCGGGCGGGCCGGCGCCGGGCCCCGCCGCGCGCACCGCGGCGCAGGCATCGGCGCCCTTGCCCGCCTTCTGATAGATCGCCACCAGGTCCGAGAGCAGCTCCTTCGCGCGGGCCTCGCTGGTGGTCGTTCGCAAGAACGCCCAGGCACGATCGGGCTGACCCACCACGGCATAGACCTCCACCAGCCGAGCTTCGGCGTCGCGCCGCACGGCGGCCGAGCAGGGAAGCTCGGGGTACTGGGTCGCCGCATCGATGGCCTTCTTGTAGGTGGCCAGCGCCTGGGTGTCGTCGCGTCCGCGCTGGGTGTCACCCAGGCGGGCGGTGGCGTAGGCATAGGCCAGGTTGTCGGGCGGCGGATACTTGACGACCTCTTGATACGACGCCCGCGCCAGCTCCCACTTCGACGGATCGCTCCGTGCGTCGGCGGTGAACAGCTCGCCGAAAGCCAGGTAGGCGAAGGGCACCAACTTCGACCGAGGATGGTCCTTGATCAGCTCGTAGTAGAGCTTGCGCGCGTCGGCGCTGGCGCCGCGCTCTTCTGCGCCGAGGGCGCGTTCGTACAGCTCGCGTTCTTCGGGGGCGACGGCCAAGCTCGACGCGCTGCGCAGCGTGGTGGTGCAGTCGGCGCTCGGGGCCCGCGGCGCACCGTCGCCGGCCACTTCGGCGGGTTCGCGGTCCCGCTCGGCCGCGGGGACCTCCAGCGCGGGTCGGGGCGCAGCCGCCTCGGGCGACGGCGGCGCGCCACACGCCGACAAGAAGAAGACCAGGCCCAGGGTCGGACGGGGCATCGGGCCCAGAGCTTAGTACGGGATCGGGTCAGGCGGACGCGGCCCGCGCGAAATCGAGCCCGGTCAGGATGCCTTCGAGCCGGCGGTTCTTCACCGCGATGATGCGACGCGCGTCCATCGCCTGGGCCTGCTGGGCCGCGCGGTAGAGGGGGGTCTCGACGTCCAAGCAGAGCATGGCGGGTGACAGCGCCTGCTCCACCGGCGTGTCGCGGGCCAGGTCTTTCGCCTCGAGCGCCTCGATCTGCGTGAAGACGCCGATCGGCCAGTCGTCTTCCATCACCACCAGCCCCGAGACGTGGGCCTTGTCCAGGCGCTCGACCGCGACCGCCAGCGAGTCGTCGAAGCTCACGCTGAACACCGGGTGCGACATGAACCCCGAGAGGGGCGCGGTGATTCGTTTCTCGACCACGGCGGACATCAGATCTTTGGTCGACACCACGCCCAGCAGCTTGCCCTGCTCTTCGACGAACAGCCGGTGGACGCGGTGCCGCAGCATGAGCGCCGCGGCCTGCGAGAGCGGCGTCTCGGCGGTGATGGTCAGCACGTCGGGTTCCATCACCTCGTGCACGGCCTTGCGGGGCAGGACCAGGACGCTCTCGCCGCTGCGCGTGCTGGCCTGGCGCCGGCCCAGGCGCAGCAGATCGGTGCGCGACACGACCCCGACCAGTCGCTGCCGCTCGTCGACCACCGCCACCGCGGAAAACGCCCGGGTGGCCAGCGCCGCCTGCACCCGCTCGAGCGGATCGGTGGGGTGCACGGCTTCGACCGCCGTCGTCATGTAGGCGCTGACCGGCATCGCGAAGTGACTCATGGCCGCTTCATAGCAAGAACCGGGCGCGAAGTGATTGAGCTAGTCTCTGGCCCATGGCGCTTCCCCAGGTGCTGATCGTCGATCGGCTGTTCGATGGTGAACGGCTGATCGACGGCGAGCACGCGATCAGCATCGACGCCGGCGTGATTTCCGGCGTTCACGCGCGCGATCGCGCGCAGCCCCTGCCGCGTGGCGCGCAGGACTTGCGCGGCAGCACGGTCTTGCCCGGGCTGATCGACGCGCACTGCCACATCGCCCGGGTCGGGCAGTTCGAGGCACACGAGCCACCCAACCCCGCGGCCGTTGCCGCCAACCTGAGCTCGGCCCTGGCGGCCGGGGTGACCACGGTGGGCGACATGGGGTGCCCCGCGCCGATGATCGCCGAGCTGGGTGCCGCGACGCGCCGGCATCCGACGCACGGGCCGGCGATCCGCGCGGCGGGCCCGCTGCTCACGGTTCCCCTCGGGTACCCGCTGGACTGGATGAGTCGCCTGCACGCCTGGCTGGGCGCGGCCTTGCCCTGCGCCGACGAGGCAAGCGCGCGTCGCGCCGTGAACACCGTCGCCCGCGCGGGCATGGACCACGTCAAGATCTGCATCATGCACCGGGGCTACGACCTGGGGGCGCTCCCCACGTTTTCACACAAGACCGCCCGCGCGGTGGTGGACGAGGCGCACGCCCTGGGCCTGCGCGTGCTCGCCCACGCGCACTGGAACGCCGACTACCGCGTGGCCCTTGCCGCCGGCGTCGACGCGCTGATGCATTCGGCGTTCGACCCGCTCGACGCCGAGCTGGTGCAGCGCATCAGCGACGCGGGGGTCGGCGTCTGCCCGACGCTCTGGGTGTTCCACTCGGCGTGCCTCGGGGCCGAGCAGCGCTGGGACCAGGACGGCGAGCGCGTACGGGGCGTGACCCCTCCGGTGCGTCGTTCGTGGCGGCGGTTCGCCGAGGCGTACGCGGTCAGCGGGGACGTGCTGCCAGAGGGCATTGCCGGCGGGCTGCCCAAGACTGCCGCGCGCGACGGAGTTCGGAACGCCATGGCGAACCTGCTCTTGCTGCGCGATGCCAAGGTGCCCTTGGCCTACGGCAGCGACGGCCCGTACGGGTTCTCTACGGTGTTCCGTCCCCTGGACGAGCTGGCGCTCTTCGCGAGCGCCGGGCTGGACGCGGCCGAGTGCCTGCGCGCGGCGACCCTGGGGGCGGCGAAGCTGCTCGGGGTCGCGGACCGCGGCGCGATTGTCGCGGGGCAGCGCGCCGATCTCGTCTGGGTCGACGGCGACGTTGCCCGCGACCTCACGGCGATCGGCCGCGTGCGTGGCGTGATGCGGGGCGGGCAGGTGGTCTCGGGCCCGCCCGCCGCCGGCGCGCGAGCAGTGTGGCGCGGGCTGGCGGCTACCGTCCGGCAGGCGCTATTGCGGCGGCAAGCCCGAGATCCACTTCCAGATGGTGGTCATGGCGTTTGAGTCGACCTCTTCGGTGCCCAGCGGGGGCATGGCCTCGAGGCCGCGCACGTTCATGCGCTGATAGAGCTGGCTCTTGGCAGGGCTGCCCGGGACGATCACCTTGGTGGTGTTCAGCGTGGGGTGGAGCGTGTCGGCGTCGAACGCCGTCTTGTAGACCGGGGTCTCGGCGGGCGTCTTGGCGTCGGTGCGCAGCTTGAGCCGCATGGGCCTCAGCTTGCCGACGAAGCTCTCGTCGTTGTGGCAGTGCCCGCAGTTGCCGTGCAGGTAGCCCAGGGCGGCTTCCACCTCGCCGTCACCGGGCACCGGGAACTCGGCGGTCACCGGTGGAGAGAGAGAGCCCTGCTGCATCAACGTGGCCAGGAAACCGCCGCCGCCCTCTTTGCTGAGCTGGATGGCGCTGACGCCGATCAGCACGTCGCCAACGTTGTCGTGGCACTGCCGGCACTGCGCTGCGCTCGGGATGTCGTGCTGGGTGCCGAGGGCGTCGGCGCGACCCTCGGGCACGGCGAGCGCTTCGGTTCCCGCGTCGTTCCACGCGTAGGCCACCATCAGCCAGCCGTCGGCGCGCTTCCAGAGCAGCCGCGTCTCGACCCGCTTGCCGCTGCGGGTGAACTCCTTCCAGGCCTTCGTCCCGACCGGGAACTGCCACACGTCGATCAGGGTCGTGTCGATGGTCGACCCCGCGGGCAGCGCCAGGTAGCGCCGCTTTTCCGCACCGTCGGTCCAGAGCGGAAAGCGAACGTCGAACTCGGCCACGCCCGGGGCCAGGCTCTGCGTCGCGATGCTCGCGTAGAGCCCGGTCTCGGACAGCTTCAGCGGTCCGTCGAAGGGTGGCGCGTCGGGGGCGTCGGCGCCGTCGGCGCCGTGAGCGTCGTGCTGACCGTCGTGGGCCGCATCGACGGGCCCGGCGTCCGGAGTCGAGATCGAGGTTCCCGACGGCCCGCCCGCGTCGCTGGAGCATCCGCCTGCCAGCGCAAACAGGGCGAACCAGGGACAAGAGGCCCGAGTTGGCTTCACCGAGCCAGTATACCGTTGCGGCCGGGGCCGGTCCGCGTCATCGTCGCCGCCGGCCGCTCAGCGGTCGCGAAATACCTGAAGTTTTTCCGCGTGAGGGTTTCATGAGGCTTGGCAGTCGGTCGTTTGCAGCGAATGGTCGCATTCCCGAAGAGTTCGCAGCGGGCGTCCGCGGTGAGGCGGAACCGGTGCCCGGGCCGAACCAGAGCCCCCACCTGGCCTGGAGCGATTTCCCGTCCGGAACCAAGTCGTTCGCGCTCATCTGTCACGACCGGGACGTGCCCTCCAAGGCCGACGACGTGAACCAGGCCGATCGGAAGGTCCCCTACGACCTGCCGCGCGTCGATTTCTATCATTGGGTCTTGGTCGACATTCCGGTCAGCGTCACCTCGCTGGAAGAGGGCGCCGACTCGGAGTCGTTCGTGCCCAAGGGCAAGCCCCTCGGCCCGACCAAGCACGGCCGCCGCGGCAAGAACAGCTACGGCGACTGGTTCGGCGACGACCCGGCCCTGGCCGGCGACTACGGCGGGTGGGACGGCCCCTGGCCCCCCTTCAACGACGAGCGCCTGCACCACTACGTCTTCACCATCTATGCGCTCGACGTGCCGGCGCTCGACGTGCCCGAGCGCTTCGGCGGGCCCGAGGCACTCGCCGCCATCAAGGGCCACGTGCTCGACTCGGCCAGCTGGACCGGGACGTACGCGCTCTGCCGCGACGCCCGCCCGTGAGATGAGCGGGGCGGCACCGAGCTGCGGGTGTTTCCGCGCCCTGCTCGAGCGGCAGGGGTTTCGTGAGCTGGCCGCGGCGCAGCTGTTCGCCAGCGGGGTCGCGCTGGCGCCCACGCTCGATGAAAAGCAGATGCTCGCGCGCCACTGTCTGGACGAGCTCGAGCACTTCGAGCTGATCGCGACGGAGCTCGAGGAGTGCGGCGGGGGTGAGCTCTTGGCTCGGGTCAGCCCCGCGGTGGCAGCGCTGCCCAGCCCCGAGAGCTGGCTCGAGATGGTGGCGATCGGCATCCTGTTCGACCGCGCGGTCTACTTCCAGCTGCGGGCCTACGCGGCGGCCCCCGACACCCGGGTGGCGGCCCTCGCGGTGCGGGTGATCGCCGACGAGCAAGAGCACATTGCCGCCAGCCAGGCCGCTCTGGGCGACCTCGGCAAACGCGAGCCGGACTTCACCCACCGGCTGATTGCCGCGGTGGATCGCTGGCTGCCGGCCTCACTGGCGTGCTTCGACGACGAGACGCCCGTGGCGTGCGAAGCCGGTCCCCACGTCTCCGTCGAGGCGAGGAACCTCGCGCTCCGGACGTATCGCGAGAGTCTTTCCGACGTGCTGGTGCCCGAAGGCGTGCCCCCGGGCCGTTTCACGGGCTGAGCCATGCAGCGCCGGGAGGTCTTGGCCGCGCTCTTGGCGTCGCTGGCGGCGGGCTGCTCGCCTCGGGTCGGGCTGCCGCCCCAGGCGGCGGGTGCGGCGCGCACCCGGCGCGGCGCGCGGGCGCGTCTGCACGAGCTGTCGCTCCGCTACGAGCGGCTGATGACCGAGCACGGCCTGTTCGAGTGGTCGCGCTACGCGGGTCGCCTGGTCGAAGGGCCGCCGGCCAGCCAACGCATGGAGAAGCTGCGGGCCGCCGAGCGCGAGGTGTTCAGAGAGGCCGACGAGCTCCTGACGCGCTTCGGCGACCGCGTGGTGTCGCCGCGGCGCGCCGAGCTGTGGCGGCGCGGCGCTCTGGGGCTCAAGCTGCTGGGCGACGCACGCGCGGCGAAGCTGGGCGACCAGCTCGAGAGCGTGATCAACGACCACCGCTTCGTGGACGATGGTCGACCGATCACGCGCGGGGAGCTGGCCGAGATGCGGCGCTCGGACGACCCACGCGTGCGCCGGCGCACCCGCCAGCTCGAGCACGCCCTGCATCTGAAGGCGGCCCCCATCGCCACCGAGCTGCTCAGGCGCCGGCGCGAGCTCGCGAAAGAGCTCGGTCGGCCCTCGTTCTACGCGGCGCTGCTCGAGGTGCGCGGCGCCAGTCTGCCCACCGTCGAGCGGGTGCTGGGCGATCTGGACCGGCGCACGCGGCGCCCGCTGCTCGATGCGCTCGGTGGCGGCAGCGGCCGCCGGCTGTCGCGCGCGTTCGTCAGCAGCTGGGACGTGGACCACCTGGTCCACCGCCAGGCGGTGGTCCCCCACGACCGCTTTCCGGCCGATCGGGCCCGAGCGGTGGTCGAGGGGATCTTCGGGGCGTTCGGCTTCGACCTGCAGCGCGAGCGGCTCGACCTCACGGTGCGCGAGTTCGCGTTCGGTGGGCAGACCATCGCCGTCACCGCCCCGCGCGACGTGCGGCTGGTGGTGCGGCCCCTACCGGGCATCCGCTTCTATGGCCTGCTGCTCCACGAGATCGGCCACGCGGTGGCGGTGCGCAGCACCGAGGCCACCGAGCCGCTGTACAAGGGCTACGAGTGGGTGCCGGGCCTGCTCGATCCCGCGTTCGCCGAGGGGTCCGCCGAGCTCTTCGGTCGTCTGCTCGACGAGCCGCAGGTGCTGCGCGACCACCTGGGGCTCGACGCCTCGGAGATCGCGACCGTGCTCCGGGCGCGCCGACTCGAGACACTGCTTTCGGTGCGGCGCGGCCTCACTTCCGCCGTCTTCGAGCGGCTGGCGCTGGAACGAGAAGGCGCCCACCTCGACCTTCTGTCCCTCGACGTCGAGCGCAACGTGTCGGGTTTCTTCTTGCCGCGAGACGCCGAGCCGGTCTGGGCCACGTCGCCCTTCCTGGCCACCTACCCGGTGTACATCCAGAGCTACCAGCTGGCCGCGTGCGTCGCCGTGCAAGTGCGCGACGCGCTCAGGGCGCGCTTCGGCAAGGATTGGATCTCGCCCCGAGCCGGCGACTTCGTGCGTCGGCACTTCCTGTCCGACGGCGCCCGCGCGTCGCTGGCCGAGAAGATGGTGTTGACCACGGGCTCGGAGCTGGATGCGACCGGGTTGCTCCGCCATGTCTTGGCGAAGGAGTGATGGTATAGGGGTGCCATGCGCTGGGCCCTTGCATCCTTGGCGTTCTTGGCGGTGAAGCTCCGAGGCCCATGAACGAAGAACGACCCAGCGTGGGCCGCGTGCTGATCGTCGCCGGCTCGGACTCAGGCGGTGGCGCAGGCATCCAGGCCGACGTGAAGACCGTGACCGCCCTTGGCGGCTACGCTGCGACGGCGATCACCGCGTTGACCGCCCAGAACACCCGGGGCGTGTTCGGAGTGGTGCCCGTGGATCCGGGGTTCGTCGCCCAGCAGATGGAAGTGGTGCTGACCGACCTCGGCGCCGACTGCGTCAAGACCGGAATGCTGGGGAGCGCCGCCGTGATCGAGCGCGTGGTGCGCACCCTCGAACGGCATGCCCGCGGCGTGCCGGTGATCGTCGATCCGGTGATGGTCGCCAAGGGTGGCGCGTCGCTGCTGGCGCCCGAGGCGAAGAGCGCGCTCATGCTTCGGCTGGTGCCCTGCGCCGCGCTGCTCACCCCGAACGTCCCCGAGGCCGAGGCGCTGACCGGGCTCTCGATCGGCTCTCCGGAACAGATGGGGCCCGCGGCGGACGCGCTGCTCGCCCTCGGCGCCAGCGCGGTGCTGGTCAAGGGCGGCCACTTGCCGGGCGACACCGTGGTCGACCTGCTGCGCACCGTCGACGGGGTCGAGCGTCGCTTCGAGAGCCCGCGCATCGAGTCGCGGAACACCCACGGTACGGGCTGCACGCTGGCGTCGGCCATCGCGGCAGGCGTTGCCGAGGGGCTGCGGCTCGAGGACGCCGTGGCACGAGCCCGGGACTACGTGCTCGAGGCGATCCGCACCGCCCCGGGCCTGGGCACCGGGCACGGCCCCCTGAACCACGGTCACCCTTGTCAGAACCGCGCATGAGCTTCATCGTCTTCCCCGAACCCCCGGACGTCAGCGGCATCGAGCTCGGTCACGGTCAGACGCGCCTGCGCTTCGAGGACGTCGCGCAGGACGGGCGCCTTCGTCTCGAGGGGATCTGGCCTGCCATCGGCCCCATCTTGTGGGGCAAGATGGAAGTGGCCAGCGCGCTCTTGCGCCTGGGCGGCCAGGGCATTCGCGCGGTGCTGACCTACGTCCAGCTCGAGGGGGGCGACGACCCGGTCAGCGTCCGGGCGTTCTGCGAGCAAGAAGTGCGCTGGCGACTCGGGCGCAGCGTCGACCCGGCCGGGGGCACCACTCGCCTGCTGTTCGACACCTGGCTCATCTCCAGCGCGCCGCGCGGCGTTCCCGGCAACCCCGGAATGGACCCGCCGGGCGCCGAGCGCGTGCGCGTCGCACGGGCCCACGGCCAGCACGTGTTCACGCGGCCCGCGGCGCCCGCAGGCCAGCACCGCGTCGAGCACATCTCCGATCCGCTGCTCGACGCGCTGCCGATCGTCGCCGCCGAGTATCGCGATCCGCGTGCCCTCTTGGCGCTGCCCGCTGGCGCAGTGGCGATCGACGCCGCGCCCCGTGCCGACCTGGCGCCCACCGTCTTCGGCCTGTGTCACACCGACGGCAACCAGCACGTGAACTTCCTGGCGTATCCCCGCCTGGCCGAAGAGGCCGCGCTGCGTCGCTTCGTCGAGGTCGGCCGCGGTGCTCGACGGCTCGCGCGCCGCGCGGAGGTCTCTTATCGCAAGCCTTCCTTCGCCGGCGACGCGGTGCGGATCGTGATGCAGGCCTTCGAGCTCGGCGATGAGCTCGGCGTGGTGGCGGTGTTCGTGCCCGAAGACCAGAACGCGCCGGTTCAGAGCTTGGCCGAGCTCGCCCGCCCGCTGGCGGTGGTGCGCTTGGGGTTCGGTGGCTGAGCCCCAAGGAAGGGGGCCCCGGGCGTGTCGGACCGGGCGATGAGGCTCTGCATCTGGGTCTGCCTCGCGCTCGTGCCCGCCTGCGTCGAGCTCCCTCAGACCACCGCGACCCGGCGTCCCCGCCCGCCGCCCGAGATCGGCTCGAGCATCACGCACAGCCGCACCTGCTCGTGCCGCGCGTGTGGCGAGCCCCGCTACTGCGCGGGTTCGGAGGCGGACGAGCCGAAGCCCGAGCCCGGCTGTGACCAGAGCTACGATTTCTCGGCGAGCGAGGGCTGCGCCTTGCGCGTGGAGAGCACCGCGAGCCGGTGTTTCCAGCGGGTCTGGCGGGTGAAGCTGTCGCAGGGCTGCGAGCGAAGTCGTCCGCCGGAATGCTGCTCGTAAAATCCGCTTGCGCCTTGGAGCGGCCGTGGCGAAAACCCGGGTCCCATGTCGCGACAGTCCCTGGTTGCTTCCGCCCTCTGCCTTCCGTTCCTGGCGCTCGCGTGCGAGCAGCCGCCGCCCGAGCCCGAACCGAGCAAGCCGGTTCCCACCGTGGCGGCGGCGCCGAAGCCCACGGCGAGTGTCGTGGCAGTGCCGACCGTCGAGCGGCCCGCGGAGCCTCCGCAGCCCAAGGGGCCGCCGGCACCGGCCGACGTGGCCGAGCCGCCGAAGGACGCGAAGAAGACGGCCAGCGGCCTCTTCACCAAGGTGCTGACCAAGGGCACGGGCAAGAACAAGCCCAAGCTCGAAGATCGCGTGAAGGTCCACTACACGGGCTGGACCAAAGACGGAAAGATGTTCGACAGCTCGGTGGCTCGCAACGACCCCGCCTCGTTCGGGGTGAGTGGCGTGATCAAGGGCTGGACCGAGGCGCTTCAGCTGATGGTCGCCGGTGAGAAGCGGCGGCTCTGGATCCCCGCCGACCTCGCCTACGGCGAGAAGGCCGGCGGTGGCGCACCGGCCGGGCAGCTCACCTTCGACGTCGAGTTGCTCGAGATCTTGGTGGCGCCCAAGCCGTGGCCGGTGCCCGCGGACGTGAAGGCCGCCCCGAAGGACGCGAAGAAGACCGCGAGTGGGCTCGCCTACAAGCTGGTCACGAAGGGGAAGGGGGCGCAGAAGCCCGCGGCCACCGATCGCGTGACCGTGCACTACACGGGCTGGACCCCGGACGGGAAGGAGTTCGACAGCTCGGTGAAGCGCGGCGAACCCACCAGCTTCCCACTGAACGGCGTGATCAAGGGCTGGACCGAGGGCGTGCAGCTGATGGTCGAGGGCGACCGCATGCGCTTCTGGATCCCGGCCGAGCTCGCCTACGGCGAGAAGCCCACGCGGCCCGGTGCCCCGGCCGGCGCGCTGGTGTTCGACGTCGAGCTGATCTCGATCGCGGGGAAATCGAAGTGAAGATTCTCGCCAGCTACCTGGGCGATGCCTGGGTCTCGGGCAACGGCAAGCCGGCGCTTCTGGTGAACCCGGCGACAGAGGAGGTGCTGGCCGAGACCACGAGCGCAGGGCTCGATCTCGGCCGAGCCCTGACCCACGCCCGGGACGTGGGGGGCCCCGCGCTGCGCGCCCTCACCTTCCGCGAGCGCGGCGAGCTGCTCGAGAAGATGAGCCGCGCCATCCACGCCGAGCGCGACCTCTTGATCGACATCGCCATCGCCAACGGGGGCAACACGCGCTCCGACGCGAAGTTCGATCTGGACGGCGCCACGGCGACCCTCATGTCCTACGCGGCGCTCGGCAAGAAGCTCGGCGACCGGCAGCTCTTGGTCGACGGCGAGCCGGCGGATCTGGCGGGCTCGCGCCTGCAGGGCTACCACCTGCTCTCGCCTCGGCACGGCGTCGCGGTGCACATCGGTGCGTTCAACTTCCCCGCCTGGGGTTGGGCCGAGAAGGCCGCCTGTGCCCTCCTTTCTGGCGTGCCCGTGCTCACCAAGCCGGCCACCGCCACGGCGCTCTTGGCCCACCGCACCGCCGAGATCTGCGTGAGCGCGGCGATCTTGCCGCCGGGTGCCTTCAGCTTGCTCTGCGGGTCGGCCGGCGACTTGCTCGACCACCTGTGCTGGAAAGACGTGGTCGCCTTCACCGGCGGCAGCGCCACCGGGCTGTCGATCCGCAAGACCGAGCGCCTGCTGGCGCAGGGCGTGCGGGTGAATGTCGAGGCCGACAGCCTCAACTCGGCGCTGCTCTTGCCCGAGGCCGAAGACGCGACGGTGCAGGCCTTCGTGCGCGACGTGGCGCGCGACATGACCCAGAAGACCGGACAGAAGTGCACCGCCATCCGGCGGGTGGTCGTCCCCGAGGGCCTGCTCGATCGGGTGCGCGAAGCGCTGTCCGAGCAGCTGTCGACCATCAAGATCGGCAACCCGGCCCTCGACGAAGTCCGGATGGGGCCGGTGGCCACCGCGTCGCAGAAGCGCGACGTGCTCGCGGGCCTCGGCCAGCTGCGCGCGCAGACCCGCCTCGTCTTCGGCGACGCCGCGTTGCCAGCGCCGTTGGGCGTTCCGGCCGGGAAGGGCTTCTTCGTGCCGATCGCGCTGCTCGAGGCCGACGATGCGCTGGCGGCGACCGCGGTGCACGAGCACGAGGTGTTCGGGCCCGTCGCCACGCTCTTGCCCTACGACGGCTCGACCCATCGAGCGCTCGACATCGTGCGCGCCGGCCAAGGCGGGCTCGTGGCTTCGGTCTACGGCGACGACCGCCGGCAGCTGGCCGACGTGGTGCAGGGCGCCGCGGCGTGGCACGGGCGGCTGGTGGTGGTCGACGCGAAGGTGGCCGACAAGAGCATAGCCCCGGGCACCGTGTTGCCCGAGCTGGTCCACGGCGGCCCCGGGCGCGCCGGCGGCGGCGAAGAGCTCGGCGGGCTGCGCGGCATGGCGCTCTATCAGCAGCGCACCGCCATCCAGGGCAATGGCCCGCTGGTCGCCAAGATCGTCGGCGCCAGCTGAGCTATGCTCAGCGGGCCCATGCGCGAGCCCCTTCGGATCACGGCATGCTTCGCGCTGCTCGGGGCGCTGGCGTGGGCGTGCGGCAGCGAGCACGAGGCGCTGAAGAAGAAGGAGCCACCGGCCAGCGGTGGCGCGGCGGGGACCGACGCGGGCGCTGACGCCGCGCCCGACGTCGAGGTCGACGCCGACCCGGACGTGTTCGTCGAGCCGACGGGATCGGTGAAGCTCACGCTGCTGCACGCGGTGGTGGACTCGCCGCGAATCGCCTACTGTTTCGCGAAGGTGGTCGACGGTCAGCCGGGTGCGCCCCTCGGTAGCCCGCTGCCCGCGGGCGGCCTCGAGTGGGGCCGCTCGCTCACGGTGAGCCAGCTCGAGGGCGTCGACTTCGCCAAAGACGACCTCTTGCCCGTGGTCGTGGCCGGAGACTTCTCTCTCCTCGCCGGCAAGGGCTGCGCAGACGCCGTGACGCTCGCTCAAAGCCTGGCCAAGCCCGACGCCGACGCCACGCTCGACGCCGAGGCGGCGGTGCTCGACGCCACGCCGGACGGTGATGCCGGTGACGGCGACGCCGCGACCGTCGAGCTGCCCCCGCCGCCCAAGCTGCGCGCCGCGGAGCTCCCGGTGATTCCGGCCGGCACGTTGTCGATGGGCTATAGCCTGCTGTTCGCCGCGGCGGGCTGCATCGGCGGTCCGGCGTTCAGCGACCCCCTCGAGACCTGGGTGTGCGGCCCCGGCTACTCACCGTCCACCCCCACCCTCACGCCGGTGCTGCTGCCGCTGTCGCGTGTGACCAAGGCTGCTGCCATGGGGCTCCAGGTCGTCAACGCGGCCCGCGCCGCCGACCCCATCGACGTCGCGTCCAGCTACCCCAAGGGCAGCTCGGTGCCGAAGATCTGGGTCGTGGACGACGTGGCGTTCGGTGCCGTGGCGCCGCGGCCACCGCTGCTCAGCTATTCCGCGACGGCCTTCGGCGCTCCCATCTCGGCCTCGCTGCTCGAAGTGAGCAGCCAGGGCTCGACCGCCGCCATGTACACCAGCACCTGGAAAGATGCGCTCGATCTCGGCGGCCTCTCCGACGTCAAGGACGCACGAACGTACGCCCTGGTGCTGGTCGGGCCCCGCCCGAACAACCCTGCTGCCAAGTGGTGGAACGGCCCGCGTCTGGTGGCGCTGCCCGCCGATCCGTGAGGCGACCCCGGCCCCGCGCGGCGCCGCGCGTCAGTGATGCACCATCAGCTCGGCCAGCTTGCTCTTCGCGTCGTTGATGTGCGGGCTGGTCGGGAAGCGACGCACGAACGAGCGCAAGGTGTTCTTGGCGTCGTTCCACGCCTGGATGTCGATCTGGCAGTTGGCGAGCAAGAGCGTCGCCTCGTCCATGACCTCTTTGTCCACCGACGCCTCGGAGATCTGCATCAAGATCGGGATCGCCTCGCGCTGCCGCGAGAGCGCGCGCAGAGCGTGCGCCAGCTGAAGCTTCGCCTGTGGGCTGTGGGCGGCGTCGGGCTTGTGGGTGAGCGACTCTTTCAGCGACTGCGTCGCTTCGTGCCAGCGCCCGGTCCGCACGTGGTCCAGGCCCGTCTGGTAGGCGATCAGCGAGAGCTCGTTCTTGGCACGCTCGACCGCCGCTTCGAAGACCGCGCGCTCGGTGTGGGTCAGCGGCAGCTTCGAGACCTCGTCGAAGCGCTCGACGACCTCGCGGCGCTTGTTGTTCACGATCAGATCGTAGAACTCGGTGGCGGCGCGACTGCTCTTGAGCGTGGTCTCTTCGCGCGCTTGGGTCGACTTCAGCTCTTTCTCGAGCTGCTCGATGCGCTCGCGCGAGCCTTTGGTCTCTGCCCGGATGGCGTCGAGGCGCGCGTCCCAGGCCAGCTTCAGGCCGAGGAAGAGCACGATCACCGTGACCACGTAGGCGGTCGAGCTGTTGACCCAGATGCGCCGCTCGAAGCCCTGCTGGCGCTTGGCGATGCTCTTGAGGTCGGCGGCCAGCGCGTTGACCAGGTTGTTGGTCTTGATGGTGAGCGAGCGGCTCTCCACGATCTCGCGCTTGACCTCTTCCAGCTCGTACTCGTCCATCCGGCCCGGCCCCGGAGTATCGCCGAATGCCGGCCCGAGCAAGCCCGACCCTGCGGTCTGCCGCACCTGCGGCCGCCGCGGGGACCCTGAAAAACAGCGACAAACCAGCGCCGTTCGCGCTTGCAGCTTGAACGAGGCCGAAGACCCCGCTAGAGCCCTGCCCCCGCGCCCCGCGTGGGCAGTTCGACTCACTCGTTCACGAGTGTTCTGGGAGCAGCATGGATACCAGCGACATCCGCAAAGGCCTGAAGTTGATGATGGACGGGCAGCCGTACGTCGTCGTGGATTTCCAGTTCGTGAAGCCGGGTAAGGGTCAGGCGTTCACTCGGACCAAGATGAAGAACATGCTCACCGGGAGCACCATCGAGAAGAACATCCGCTCGAGCGAGAAGCTGGAGCCGGCGGACGTGGAAGACCGCAGCGTGCAGTTCATCTACCCCGATGGCGACATGTACTACTTCATGAACTCCAACAGCGGAGAGCAGATCGCCGTTCACAAGGACGCGGTGGGCGACGCCAAGGACTTCTTGATCGACGGCATCGACGTCCAGGTCACGATCTACAAGGGGAATCCGGTCAGCATTTCGCTTCCGCCCCACATCGTGGTTCAGGTGGTCGAGACCGAGCCGGGGGCCAAGGGCGACACCGCCACCAACGTCACCAAGCCGGCCAAGATCTCCACGGGCGCCACCATCCCGGTCCCGCTGTTCATCGTCGAGGGTGAGTGGATCAAGGTCGACACCCGCAACGCCAGCTACCTCGAGCGCGCCAAGGCGCCGTCCTGAGCTGAGATCAGCGCCGGAAGATCCGGACGGCCGAGCCCGCCACGCAGGCGACGGACTTCGCGCCGTCGGAGACCGTGCACTCGGCGAGCGCTTGCGCGTCCGCCGTGCGCCAGAGCTCGGGCTTGTCGCCGCCCTCGAGCCAAAGGCCGGCGGCCATCGGAAGGACCAGCAGTCGACCGTCCGGTGATCGCGGGCTGCCGAACACCCGCGGGCGCAGCACCGCCTCGGCGCGAGTGATCCGGAGGCCCAGGGGCTCGCCCGCGACCAGCAGCGCTGTCCGGCCGTCCTTCGCGCCCAGGACCGCGATCGACGGCGAGGGAGCCTTGCCCCCGGCGCAGGCCCCCGGCCGCGGCGACAAGAGCCCCGAGGGCGGCTCGAGTGGGTTGCCGCTCAGGTGCACGTCCGAGCGCTCGCAGGAGAAGACCACGCTCACGTCGACCCCGAGCGGCCACGCGGTCACGCCCGCGTCCGCGTCCAGCGCCTCGACCTCGCCCGCCTCGGTCACGCGCCGAAGCCCGGCCTTGCTCTGCACCAGCAAGCTGCCCGAGGGCTCGAACGCAAGCGGGCTCATCCGCGGCGCCGCACCCCGGGGCGTGACCTCGACCTTCGCCGGTGGGACCTCTTTCGCTTCGACGAGCGTGACCGCGCCGAGCACGCTCTTCTCGAGCTCGGCGTGGCGCTTCTCGGGGGCGCGCCCGAAGTACCAGCCATCGCGCTCGAGCGCGGCCATCGCGCGGGTGGCGTCGCCCTCGGCGAGCAGGGCCTGGACTTCGGCGACCAAGAGGCGCTCGACCACGGCTGCGAGCGGTGCGCAGCGCAGCATGCTGCCGTCGCCCTCCAAGATGCGCGCGCTGGCGCCTTCGGCGCACAGCACCCCCATCAAGCGCCGGAGCTGGGCAACGCCGCGAGCGACCTGGGGCGCGCTCTGCTTGCGCTTCGACCGCGCGAGCTCGGCCGCCGCCGCGGCCCCCAGCGACTGCGCCGGCTCGGTGGCATCGCGGGACAAGCCCGCGGGACGATCGAGCCAGATCACCTGGGCGCTGGCGCTCTTGTCGTCCTTGTCCGTCGGGCACGGTCCCGTCGCCGGGGCGGGCGCCCGACAGATGGGCCTTGCCGTCACCACCAGCCGCACGTCGTCGCGACCATCGCCGTCGCGATCGACCGAGTCCACGTCCACGCTGAAGGGCTCGCCGGTGGCGGGCGCTGCCACCCGCCAGGTGCCGAGCTCGGGTCGCTCCGAGAGAGGTGCCACGACCGACACGCTGCGGGTCGGCGCCCGCGCCAAGAGCGTCGTGGTGCACTGGGCGGTCACGTCCAGCGTGACGCTCTTCGGGCCGGTCTGGAGCAGGCTCGCGCCGTGGCTGCAGCTCGGGCCCGTGGGCACGAAGCCCGGCAGATCGAGCAGCTTCTTGGGGGCGCCCCGCGCGGGGAAGAGCCACAGCTCGCCGCTCGCCGAGGGCGGCGAGGCCGCCGCGGGGAGCGTCCAGGCGACGACCTCGCGGGCGCCATCGCCGTCGAAGTCGGCGGCCAGCGCCCGCTCGAACATGCGGCCGGCAGGGGCCGCGAGCTCGCGGCCGTCGAACGACCACGCCGTCGCGCGCGCGGGCGCCGGCAGCGCCGCGCGCACCACGAACTTCGCGGGCGGCGTCGCGGCGTCGGCCTCGACCTCGGCCGCGCTCGGCGCCGCGGCGCTCTCGGCCGCGCCGCTGGCGATGGTGAATGGCGTGTAGGGCTTGCTCTTGCCGCAGCCGTCGCACCCCGCCAGCGCGCCCAGAAGCGGCACGAACGGCAGGCAGCGTGCTGCGCGGCGGTTCATCGCCCCGTGAACTTCGCGGGGCGACGCTCGGTGAACGCCCGTGTTCCTTCGCGCATGTCCTCGGTGTCGAACAGAGCCGAGAACGCCGTCGCCTCGAGCTCGTTCGCCAGCGCCAGGTCGGCGTCGAAGCCCCGCGCCATGACCCGCTTGCTGTAGGCGATGGCCAGCGGAGCCTTGCTCGCGATCTTCTGCGCCACCTCGCGCGCCTGGGTCAGAAGCTCGGCGTGGGGCACCACCGCGTTGACCAGGCCCAGGGCCAGGGCGCGGTCGGCCGTGATCGGGTCGCCGGTGTAGACCAGCTCGCGCGCCCGCGCGAGGCCCACCCGGCGCGACAGGCGCTGCGTTCCGCCGAACCCGGGCATCAAGCCCAGGTTGACCTCGGGTTGGCCGAAGCGCGCCTTGTCCGACGCATAGATGAAGTCGCAGCACATCGCGAGCTCGCAGCCGCCACCGAGAGCGAAGCCATTGACGGCAGCTATCACCGGAAACGCTGCCGCCTCGATCACCAATCCCAGGCGGTGGCCTGCGTCGCTGAAGGCCTTGGCCTGGGCGGCCGTGAGCCCCGCCATCTCGGCGATGTCTGCCCCGGCCACGAAGGCCTTGTCGCCGGCGCCGGTGAGGATGGCGGCGCGCACCGGTGGGGCGGCCTCGGCCAGCGCGACGAAGGCGCCGGTGAGCTCGGCCAGCACCTGGGCGTTCAGTGCGTTCAGCTTGTCCGGGCGGTTGATGGTGACGGTTGCGACGCCGTCTTCGATGGCGACGGTGATGGTTTCGTAGCTCGTCATGGCTCACCTCTCGAACGCACGGCCGACCTTCTGCCCCTTGTCGTCGTAAACGTAGAACCCGCGGCCCACCTTCTTGCCGTACCAGCCGGCCGCGACCAGGTTCCGCAGCAAGGTGGCAGGTCGGTACTTGTCGTCGCCGAATTCGCGGTGCAGCACCTCGGCGATGAACAGCAACGTGTCGAGCCCGATCAGATCGGCCAGCTCCAGGGGCCCCATCGGGTGGTTGAGCCCCAGCTTCGCGCCTTGATCGATGTCCTCGGGGGTGCCCAGGCCTTCTTGCAGGGCGAAGCACGCCTCGTTCAAGAACGGAACCAGCATGCGGTTGACCACGAACCCGGGCTGGTCCTTGCTGGTGATCACCGTCTTCCCCAGCGCTTCACTCAGCTCCTTGATCATGCCGTAGGTCTCTTCGCTGGTCTGCACGCCGCGCACCAGCTCGACCAGCTTCATCAGCGGCACCGGGTTCATGAAGTGCATGCCGATCACGCGGTCGGGGCGCGACGTCTGGCCGGCCAGCCGCGTGATGCTGATGCTCGAGGTGTTCGAGGCCAAGATGGCGTCGGGGCGCATCTTGGCGTCGGCGGCCTTGAACAACGCGACCTTCACGTCCAGGTTCTCGGTGGCCGCTTCGACCACCACGTCGGCGCCGTCCAGCGCCTCACCCATGGCGTGGGGCGCGATGCGCGCGAGCAGCGCCTCGACCTCGTCGGCCTTGGCCTTGCCCTTCTCCACCTGCTTGGCCAGGATCTTCGCGATCTTGTCCTTGCCCTTCTTGGCAAGGTCCACCGAAGCGTCGCTCAGCACCACGGAATAGCCCTTGGCAGCGGCCACCTGCGCGATGCCTCCGCCCATTTGCCCGGCGCCGATGACGGCGAGGGTCTTGATGTCGCTGGACTTCATGCTCGCCCCGCTACCGCTTCGCTCTCGGGCGTGCAAGCCTTGGCGCAGAATGCTGCGTCGCATCGCGGTCGCCCTGATGGTCTTGGCCCTGGCGGGGTGCAGCGTGAAGAGCGAGGCGAACACGGCTGCACGCGCCCGCATGCTGGTCCACAAGGGGCAAGAGAAAGAGGCCATCGGCCTGCTCCGCGACCACCTGGCGGCGCACCCCGGCGCGATCGACGAGCGCAAGCTCTTGATCCGGATCCTGGCGCTGACCGGAGATCTGGGCGCCGCCGAGCGCGAGGCGACCGCGCTCTCGGAGCGGCTGGGGCAGGGTGACCCCACGCCCTGGATCGAGATGGGCTACGCGCTGGAGCTGACACACCGCTACGAGGAGGCTCTGGCGATGTTCGATCGCGCGGCCCAGGTCGCGCCCCGCGACGCCCGCGGTCCGCGCGCCGGCGGCCTGCGCTCGGCACAGTGGGGCGAGGTCGAGCTGGCCGAGCCGCGCTTGACCGAGGCTCTGCGGCGCGATCCCCGGGATGCGCCCAGCTGGCACGCCCTCGGCGTGGTCCGGTTCAAGCTCGGGGACCTGGCGGGCGCCGAGCAGGCGTACGGCGCGGGGCTGAAGGCGGATCCGGCCTCGCTGGAGAGCCATCTCGGGCTGGCGACGGTGGCCGTCGCGCGGGGCGATGCGGCCTCGGCCCTGGTGCACTACGACGCCCTGTGTCGGGCGCGCCCCAAGCACGGGGATCTGCGGCTCGGGCGGGCGTGGGCCTTGTTGAAGCTCAGCCGTCTGGTCGAGGCCGAACGCGAGCTCGCAGAAGCCGAGCAGCTCGGCGCCAGCGCCCGCGCGATTCGGGCTCAGCGGCGGCTGCTCGCCACGCTCAAGGCTTCAGCGGAAGCGCAAAGGATTCGCTAATTTAGAGGGCTTGTCACCCCCCGGCAGGGAGCCTAGGCTGCGCCTCTGCTCCTCGTGCGTTCGGGCCCGGCGGCGCCGACCCCAACAGCGCACTTGGGACAGCGACTTCCATACGGGCCAGAGAATGCACGCTCAGACCATCCGGACCGCGCTCGGTCAGCTCCAAGACGACCCCGACCTCTCGTCCGCGTGGGAGGCGCTGATCGCCTCGGTGGAAGCGGACGACCGCGACCTCGCCGCTGCGGACTTGCTGCACCTGCTCGACGCGGCGCGCGCGCGCCACGCCGACCGCGGGGAATGGGAGGCCGTGCTGCAGCTCTTGGAAGTCGCACTGCCCGTGGCCAAGGGCGGCGAGCACGAGGCGACGCTGATCAAAGAGCGCATCCGCGTGCAACGCGACGAGCTGTTCGACGAAGACGCCGCCTTGCGGGCTGCGCGCCGCTATCTCGAGCTGGTTCCAGGGGACGGCGCGGTGTCCGAGGCCGTCGAAGAGAGCGAGGGCAAGCGCGGCCGCTGGAAGGATCTGGTCGCGACCTACCTGGGCGAGGCCGAGCAGGCCCCCGACGACGTCTACAAGAGCTCGATGTTGATGCGGGCCGCGGAGATGGAGCTGCGCTTCGGCGCCGAAGCGGCCGACTCGAAGTCGATCGCCGAGCGCCTCGAGCAGGCCGTGCGTCTCGACCCGACCAACGTGCGCGCGGCCAAGATGCTCGAGCGCGTGCTGCGCCAAGCCGAGCGCTGGCCCGACGTGGTGCGCGTGCTCGAGCGCCTCGCCGATCGCGCCGAGCAGCCGAAAGACCGGATGGAAGCCGGCGTTCGCCTGGCGCGCACCTTCAAGTCGCGGCTCGCGGACCCCGAGCGGGCCGCCCGGGCCTACGAGCGCGTGCTGCGCGACCGCCCGGATCACGCCGAAGCCATGGCGTTCTTGAGCGAGCTTTACGAGCGCGAGGCCCGCTGGGACGACCTGGTGGCCCTGTTCGAGCGCGACCTCAAGGGGCGGGATCTGTCCGGCCCCGACCGCGTCGGCGACATGCTGCAGATCGCGATGCTGCTGTGGAAGAAGGCATCCCGACTGCGCGAAGCCGAGAGCTGGTTCGAACGCATCGCGCGGGTCGAGCCGACGCAGCCTCTGGTGCTCGAGTTCTACCGCGAGTACGCCGCGTCGGAGCACGACGACAAGCGCTTGATGGACGTGCTGGGCGCCGCCCAGCGCGCCATGAAAGACGGCCCCGAGAAGAACGTGCTCGCCACCGAGATCGCGCGCTTGGCCGAGGGTCAGGCGAACGCTCAGAAGGCCATCGAGCAGTACAAGGGCGTGCTGCGCCAAGACCCGAACAACGTCGAGGCGCGCGAGGCGCTCAAGCGGCTCTACAAGCAGACCCAAGGCTACAACGCCTTGGTCGAGCTGTTGCGGCAAGAGCTCGAGCGCACCGACGCCGCGGATCTGGCGAAACGCGTCGAGATCCTGCGCGAGGTGGCCGCCGTCTATCGCCAGTATCTGAAGAGCGAGACGGCGCTGGTCAGCGTGCTCAACCAGATCGTCCAACTGGACGAGAAGCTCGACGAAAACGACGTGGCCGAGGTGCGCGAGCTGGTCAGCCTGTACGAGAAGCTGCAGCGCTGGCGCGACCTTCTGACCAACCAGCTCCGGCTGGCCGAGATCACCCCCGACGCTGCCGAGAAGAAAGAGCTCTATCGGGCCGTTGCCCGGCGCTGGCTCGAGCAGTTCTCGAACGTGCAGAACGCGACCGACGCCTACGAAGCGCTGCTGAAGGTCGAGCCGACCGACGCCGAGGCGCGCGAACGGCTGGCCGAGCTCTACAAGAAGCGTCGCGCCTGGCCCGCGCTCTACGACCTGTACGAGCGCGAGGTCGCCGAGCTGGAAGGCAGCGCCAAGATCCCGCTCCTGTCCGAGATGGCGCTCTTGGCGGCCGAGCGGCTGAACCGCGGCGCCGAGGCGGTGGAGATCTTCAAGCAGATCCTGGAGATCGATCCGGCCCGCAGCGAGGTGCTCGACGCCCTCGAGAAGCACGCCGAGCGGAGCCGGGACTGGAAGACGCTGGCCTCGGTGCTCGAGAAGCGCGTGGCCGCCACCAGCGACGACGCGGCTCGCCTGGCGGTTCTGCAGAAGCTGGGCGGCGTGTACGCCGACCACCTGACCGACCACGCCGCGGCCGCGGGCGCGTGGCGGCGCGTGCTCGACCTGTCCCCCGGTCACGCCCGTGCCCTGCGCGTGCTCAGGGACGCGTACCTCTCCGGCGCCGACTACGACGGGCTCGAGAGCCTGTACGCGTCGCAAGGCGACTGGGAGGGGCTGGCCGAGGTGCTCAGCACCGCGGCCGATCGCGCCAAAGACGACGCGACCAAGGTGGATCTCTCGTACCGGGCGGCGGCGGTCCTCGAGGGCCAGCTGAAACAGCCCGACCGCGCCTTCCGGTCGTACGAGCGGGTGCTGTCGGTGGACCCGACCGACGCCCGGGCCGCCCGCGCCCTGATCCCGCTCTACGAGCACGACCAGAAGTGGGCGCGCTTGCCCGCGCTGTACGAGCTGGTGGCCGAGCGCGCCGATTCCGACGCCGAGCGGCTCGAGTGGCTGACCAAGCTGGTCGACATTGCCAGCCACAAGCTGGCCGACAAGAAGGCCGCGGCAGGCTATGCGCGCCGCGCCTACGAGCTGTCGCCGAACAGCGCCGACGCCCTGGCGCTGTTGGAGGAGACGGCGCGCGCTGCCCAGGCCTTCGGTGAGCTGGCCGCCGCGCTCGAGGCTCGGCTCGCTGCGATGCCGAATTCCGCCGCGTCCGAGCCCGAGGCGGCACCTGCCGAGAAGGGTGACAAGGCCAAGAAGGGCAAGAAGAAGAAGTCCCGCGACGAGGCCGTGACGGTGCCCGATGGCGCCGCGGCGCGTGCCTCTGCGATCCAGGACGTCGAGCGCCGCAGCCTGTCGCTCAAGCTCGCCAGCGTCTACGCGGCGGACCTCGGGCGCACCGACGACGCCGTTCTCTTGTACAAGCGCTTGCTCGACCGCGACGCCTCGGACGGCGAGGCGGCCGGCGCTCTGGAGGCGCTCTTGCGTCAGCACGATCGGCGCGACGAGCTGCGCTGGCTCCTGGACCTGCGTGTGCAGAACGCGGCCAGCGACGCCGAGCGGGTCCAGATCTTGAGCGACTGGGCCACCCTCGAAGAAGACGTCTTCGAGGCGCAAGACAAGGCCATCGAGCTGTACCGGCGGGTGGCCGAGATCGACCCCGGCGAGGCCAACGCCATGCGGGCGTTGCCGCGGCTCTTGCTGATGAGCGACGACGCTGCGGGTGCCGCGCGGGTGATCGAGGCCCATCGCGAGCGCCTGACCGGCGACGACCTCGCGCAGCGCGAGGTCGAGCTGAGCGAGCTGTACATCATGCGGCTCGAGCGCTTCGACGACGCCCTTTCGTCGGCCGTGCACGCCCTGGAGCTTTCCCCGGGCAACGCCCGGGCGATCGCCGTGCTCGAGAAGCTGATGGAGCGCGACGCGACCCGCGCCCGCGCCGCCGAGGTGCTGGCCACGCAGTACGCCACCGGGGGCGACGCCCGCCGCGAGGCGCAGGCCCTGGCGGTCATGCTGGGTCAGACCCGTGATCCGGCCGAGCGGCTCGACATCTACACCCGGCTCGCCGACGTGAACGATCAGAAGCTCGGCGCCCACGGCAATGCCCTCGACGTGATGCTGGCGGCCGTGCGTGAGTTTCCGACCGAGCTCGGCGCGTGGGACCGGGCCGAGGCGCTGGCGGGCGCCGCCGGGCGCCCCACCGACCTGGCCGAGGCGTTCCGCGAGGTGCTGCGCAGCGATCTCGATCGCAGCATCGAGATCGAGCTCTGCGAGCGCGCCGCGCGCCTGTACGAAGACAAGCTGGGCGATCCGATCGGCGCCACGCCCTACCTCGAGCGCGTGCTGAAGCTGGACGCTGGCAACGAGCGGGCGTTCGGGCGGCTGAAGGACATCTTGACCGCCGCCGAGCGCTGGAGCGAGCTCGAGGCGCTGTACGACGGCGCGGCTCGAGCCACCGACGACCCTGCTCGCAAGTGCGAGATGCTGGTCGAGGTCGCGCTGGTCTGTGAAGAAATCATCGACGATGCCGTCAAGGCCACCGGCCACTACGAGCGCATCCTCGATCTCGACCCGGCCCACGATGGTGCGATCCGTGCGCTCGACCGGCTGTACGGGCGGCTCGAGCGCCACGAAGACCTGGCTCGTTTGCTCGCGCGGCGGGTGGACCTGGCGACCGGCGACGAGCTTCTCGAGCTCGAGCTGCGGCTGGCGCGCATCGAGCTCGACCGCCTCCACCGCCCCGAGCGGGCCATCGGCCACGTCGAGAACGTGCTGCGCGAGCGCCCCAACGACTACGACGCGCGGGAGCTGGCCGAGAAGCTGCTCACCATCGGCAGCATGCGCGGCCGGGCTGCCAAGATCCTCGAAGGGGTGTACGAATCGCGCGACGAGGTGCGCGACCTGGTGCGCGTGCTCGGGATCCGCCTGGAAGAGATCGACGAAGCGCTGCGCGCCGGCGCCGACTCGATGCACGAGGACGAGCGGCGCGAGCTGCTGCGCCGCATCTCGGTGTTGCGGGACGAGCGCTTGCACGACGACGACGGTGCTTTCGAAGCGCTGGCGCGGCTGGTGCCCCTCGACCCGCTCGACGCCGACGCCCGCGGTCGCCTGACCGAAATCGGGCGCCGGGCCAGCGCCCACGGCCGCGTGGCCGACGTGCTGAACCAGGCCGCCGAGAAGGCCGACACCGCGGGTCTTCGCGGTGAGATCTTGATGAAGGCCGCATCGATCTACGAGGATCTGCTGGACGACGCCGCCCGCGCGGAAGAGACCTATCGCCGGGTGCTCGGGCTCGACGAGACGGACGCCGAGCTGGTGGTCCCGGCAGCCCGGGCCCTCGAGCGGATCTACGTTGCCGGCGGTCAGCACAAGAAGCTGGCCGGGGTGCTCAAGACCCAGGTCGCGCTGGAGCAAGACGGTGAGAAGCGGCGCGAGATCCTGGGCCGCCTGGGCGAGCTCTTCCAGAGCGTGCTCGACGACTCGGCGGGCGCCACCGAGGCCTGGTCCGCTCGGCTCGAAGAGAACCCCGCCGACGAGCTGGCGCTCGCCTCGCTCGATGCGCTCTATCAGAAGACCGAGAGCTGGGCCGAGCTGGTGCGCATCTTGGATCGCCGGCGCGAGGTCACCGACGACGCCGACCTGCGGCGCCGGTTGATGGTGCGCATCGCCGAGCTTCGCGCCGATCGTCTGGGCAACGTCTCGGATGCGATCGAAGCCTGGCGTGCGGTGGTGGACGAATACGGGTCGTCGCTCGAGTCGCTGCTCGCGCTCGAGCGTTTGTACCAGACCGCCGAGCGCTGGGACGACCTGGGCGAAGCGTATGTCTCGCACCTCGAGATCGTGCAGACCGACGCCGAACGGCTGGATCTGCTGGCCAAGCTGGGCGACCTGCGCGAGAGCAAGCTGCACGATCTGGAGGGCGCGCTGGACGCCCACCGCCGCGCGCTCACCCTCGACACCGGGCACGCGGCCAGCCGCAACGCCCTCGAGAAGCTGCTCGACTCGGAAGAGGCGCAAGCCCGCCGAGAGGCCGCGGGGATTCTGCGTCCGATCTACGAGGGCGAGGGCGAAAACGAGCCGCTCCTCAGGGTGATCGAGATCGAGGTCGCGTCGACCGACGACGCCGTCGAGAAGGTCGAGGCGCTGGAGAAGGCGCTGCACATCGCCGAGCACTCGCTCAGCGACGCACGCCGCGCATTCGACTATGCCGAACGTGCGCTGCGCGAGGCCGTGGGCCACACGGAGCTGTCGGTCTGGCTCAATCACCTCGAGCGCACCGCGTCGAGCTCGGCGCGCCACGCCGATCAAGTGAAGCTGCTCTGCGAGGTCGTCCCCAACATCTTCGACGGCGACCTGCAGCTCTCGGTCACCTTGAAGATCGCCGACACGGCGCGCCAGAAGCTGGCGGACAAGAAGCTGGCCCGTGAGTACTACGAGAAGGCGCTCGAGCTCTCGGCCGAGGACCGCCACGCCTTGCTCTCGCTCGAGTCGCTGTACGAAGAAGAGGGCGACTCGAAGGCGCTCTTGGGCGTGTTCGAGCGGCGCATCGAGAGCGCGGCGACCGACGACGAACGCAAGGGCCTGCTCTACCGCAAGGCGCGCCTCTTGGCCGACGCCCTCGGCGACAACGCCCAGGCGATCAGCGCCTACGAGACCATCTTGGACATCGCCCTCGAGCCGCAAGCCCTCGAGGCGCTCGAGGCCCTCTACACGCTGGAAGAGCGCTGGCAAGACTGGGTGGATCTGTGTCGGCGGCAGCTCGACGCCGGTCAGGGCAAGCCCGCCGACCTGCACGTGAAGATGGCCCGCGTGCTGTCGGTGCGGATGAACGAGACCCTGCGGGCCTTCGACGAGCTGGAAGAGGCCCTGGGCATCGAGAAGCAACACGCGGGTGCCATCTCGGAGCTCGAGAAGCTGATGACCAGCGCCGACGACGCCGAGCACCGCGCCCGCGCGGCCGCGATCCTCGAGCCGGTGTACCTGCTTCGCGCGGACTTCGGCAACGTGATGGCCACCATCCAGGCTCGCCTGGAAGTCAGCCAAGATCCCGACGAGCGGCGCGAGCTGCTCTCGCGCCTGGCCCAGCTCTACGAAGAGCAAAAAGAGGACTACGTGGCTGCCCTCGAGACCACGGCCAAGCTGCTGCACGAAGACCTGGCGGACCAGTCGACCATCACCGAGCTCGAGCGCCTGGCCAAGGTCGCCGGCGCCGAGAAGCGCCTGGCCGAGATCTATGCGGCAGAGCTCGAGAACGTGACCGGTGACGAGCCGGCGACGGCGGCCCTGGCGCGGCGCACGGGCGAGATCTTCGCCGAGCTGGGCGAGAACGACCGCGCGCTGGCGTTCTTGCGGCGCGCGCTGGCTTTCGAGCCCGAGAGCCGGGAGCTGTTCGACGCGGTGGACGCCATTCTGATCAAGACCGACCGCGCCGCCGAACGGGTCGAGCACTATCGGGCCGCGCTCGACCACCGCTTCGAGCCGGCGGACCGCCTGGCGGCGCTGCACGTGATCGCCGAGCTGGAACGCAAGCGCATGGGCAACGCCGACGCGGCCATCGACACCTATCGCGCCGCGCTGGACGTGGACGAGCGCGACGTGCGAACGCTGGACGCGCTGACCGAGCTGTATCGCGAGCGCGAGCGGTGGACGGACCTGGGTGAGCTGCACCTGCGCCGCGCCGAGAACGCCCTCGACCCCGAGGTGGCGGCACCCGACCGGCTGGCGCTCTCGCGCCTCTATCTCGATCAGCTCGGCGAGCCGGACCGCGCGGTCGATCAGCTGGAAGAGATCGTGCGCAGCGTGCCCGGGCACTCCCAGGCCTTGTCCGAGCTCGAGAAGCTCTTGAACAACGAGGGTCTCAAGCTGCGCGTGGTCGAGATCTTGCGGCCGCTCTACGAAGGCGCAGACGACTGGAAGCGCCTGGTGCGGCTCAACGAAGACCGCTATGCGCTGGCCGAAACGCCCCAGGAGAAGGTCGCGGTGCTGCGTGAGACCGCCCGCCTGTGGGAAGAGCGCGGCGGCGATCCGGCGCGCGCCTGCCGCGCGCTGCGCGTGGCCGTGGGCCTGGACCCCGACGACGGCGAGACCCGCTCCGAGTTCGAGCGGCTCACGGACGCGACCAGCAGCTGGGACAAGCTGACCGAGGCGTACGAGGCCGCTCTGGAGCAGAACCCCGACGTGCTCTCGCGCCGCGACCTCCTTGCCAAGATTGCCGAGGTTCACGACAAGCGCCGCGACGATCCCCGCGCAGCGCTGTCTGCCTACGAGCGCATGCGGCAGGTCGACGAATCCGATCTCGACGTGCTCGCACGGATGGAGATGCTCGCGACCTTGCTCAGCGACTGGGGCGTGCTGGTCGCCGTGCTGTCGTCGAAGGCAGAGTACGTGCTCGAAGACGAGGAGCGCGCCAGCCTGTTCCGGCGGGTGGGTGAGGCCAAGCGGGACATGCTCGAGGACCCAGCCGGGGCCATCACGGCCTACGAGCGCGCCCTCGAGCTCGATTCCGAGAGCGCGTTCACCGTCGATTGCCTGATCGAGCTGCGCGAGAGCGGCGACAACGCCGAGCTCTTGGCCGAGCTCTACCAGCGGCGAATCGATCTGTGTGGCGAGGACGACGCCGAGCTGAAGTACGACCTTCTGCGCCGCGCTGCCAAGCTGCACGAAGAGCGACTCTCGGATCGGCCTCGGGCCATCGACCTGCTCGGGCAAGCCCTGGCGGTGCGCGCGGCGGACCCCGAGGTGCTGGCCGAGCTCGACCGGCTGTATCGCGCGGAAGAGATGTGGCCCGAGCTGCTCGACAACCTGAAGCTCGAGGCGAGCCGCGCCGAGTCGGCGGACGAGCGCGCGCGCTTGCGGCGAGAGATGGGCAACCTGCTGGCCGAGAAGCTGACCAGCTACGACGAGGCGCTGGAGGCGTATCGCCTGGTGCTGGACGAGGTCCCCGGCGACGGTGGCACCATCGAGCGGGTCTTTGCCCTGGGTAAAGAGCACGAAGACCTGCGCCCGACCGTCACCGGCATCCTGGTTCCGGTGCTTCGCGCCACCGAGCGGCACGAGGACCTCACGCGCGCGCTCGAGATGCGCCTCAGCATCGAGTCCGATCCCAGCGAACGGGCCGAGACGCTGCGCACCATCGCCGAGGTGCTCGACGCCAAGCTCTCACGGCCGGGCGAGGCTCGGGCCGCGCTGCTCAGGGCGCTGGCCGAGCGCCCGGAAGCCGCCGATCTGCACGGCGAAATCGAGCGGCTGTGCGCCCTCAGCGACGGGTGGGGGGCCTACGCCGACGCCCTGGCCGAGCGGGCCGGCAGCATCTTCGAGCCCGACGTCGCCAAGGACCTCTTCGCGCGGCTGGGCCGCATCGCCGAAGAACGCCTGTCGAACGACGCGCGAGCGGTAGAGGCCTACGGTCGTGCGCTGGAACAGGCGGGTGAACAGCCCGAGCTGCTCGAGGCCCTCGATCGCCTGCACGGCAAGATGGGCAACGCCCAGGCGCTGGCCGACATCATCGAGCGCCGCATCGCTCTCGAGTCGTCCGATGCCGGTCAGGCCGAGCTCTATCACCGCCTGGGCACGATCCAGGCGCAAGACTTCGGGGAGCCCGCTCGCGCGCTGGCCTCGTTCCGCATGGCGCTGGAACGCGCGCCCGAGCACGACGGCGCGGCCGAGGCGCTCGAGAAGCTCACCCAAGAGCGCGACTTGTTCGAAGAGGCTGCCGAGGTGCTCGAGGGCGTCTATCGGCAGCGCGGCAAGACGGATCGCCTGGCCTCGCTCTACGAGAAGCGCGTGGGCTTCGCCGACAGCCGCGAGCAGCGCATCGACATGCGCAAGAACCTGGCGCGGGTGCTGGAGGACGACGTCAAGGACCCGGCTGCGGCGCAGCGCGTGCTGCAGCAAGGCCTCGGCGACGACCCATCGGACGGATCGTTGCTCGACGAGATCGAGCGCCTGGCCGCCATCACCAGCAACTGGGAAGGCGCCGCGGCTGCGCTCGAGAAGGCGGTGGGCGACAGCCCGGACCTGGGCCGCGAGCTGGGCCGCGATCTCTACGTGCGCGTGGCGACCTGGCAGCGCGACAAGATGGAAGCCCCGAGCGCCGCCGAGCGCTCGCTCAGCCGAGCGCTGGAGCTGGATCCGGCCAGCGACGACGTGCTGGTGCTGATCGAGCAGCTGCAGCGCGCCCCCGGTCGCGAGCGGGATCTGGTCGAGACGATCCGCCGGCGGGCAAAGCTTCAGACCGACGAGTCGCGGCGCGAGGACTACTACCGCGAGGCGAAGCGGCTGGCCGACGGCCTGGCGGACGCGAAGCTGGCCGAGACGCTGGTGCGTGAGCAGCTCGAGCTGGACGACGCCAACGTCTGGGCGCTGGCCGAGCTGACGGCGCTGCGCGAGCAGGCCGGGGACTTCGCCGAGACGTTCCAGTTGCTCACGCGCCGCGCCGAGCTGGGCGCTGGCGGGGACGAGGTCCGTGAGCTTCGCCATCGCGCAGCCCGCATCGCCCGCGGAGAGCTCGGCCGGCGTGACGACGCCATCGCGATCTACGACCAGCTGTTCGAGGACGAGCCCCACGACAAGGTCGCGTCGGCCGCCCTGCGTGAGCTGTACGGCGAAGCAGCGCGGCACGAGAACCTGGGCCGGCTGCTCGAGCGGCTGGTGGACCTGTGCGACATGGCCGCCGAGCGCAGCGCGCTGCGCATCGAGCTGGCGCGGCTCAATGTTGACCAGTTCCAGGCGGTGGATACCGCCGTGGAGCTGCTCAAGACCGTGCTCGAAGACGAGCCGGGTAACGGCGACGCGGTGGTGATGCTGAGCGAGCTGTTCGAGAAGGCCCAGCGTGACGAAGAGCTGGCAGAGCTGCTCTCGGGCCAGATCGAGGGCGCGCGCCAGCGGGGCGACACCCAGGCCGAGCTGCGCTTCCAGGTGCGGCTGGGCGAGATCTACGACACCCGGCTGCACGACCGAACCAAGGCCATCGAGACCTATCAGGCGGTGCTCGACCGCGACGCATCGCATCGCGGCGCGCTCGAGGCCCTGGCTCGCCTCTACCAGGCGGGCGGCGACCAAGCCGAAGCCGCCAAGGTCCTCGAGCGCCTGGTCGGCGTGAGCGAGGGCGACGAGGCGCTGCGCCTGTGCGGAACACTGGCAGACGTGCACGAAGCGCTGGGCGACAAGACGGCCGCGGCGGCGGCGCTCGAGCGCGGCCTGGGCATCGACAAGGCGCACACCGAGGTGCGCGCGCGCCTGCTCGGGCTGTACGAATCCAGCGAGGCCTGGGAGAAGTTGGCCGACCACTTGCTCACCGATGCCGAGCTCGCCAGCTCGGTGGACGACCAGGTGGCCAACTTGCGTCGCGCGGCAGACACCCACGCCAAGCGGCGAAACGACTGGGGGCAGGCCGCCGCGGTGCTCGAGCGCGCCAGCACCTTGCGGCCCGACGATCGCGAGCTGCTCTTGCTCTTGTGCGACGCCTACAGCGCGTCGGGCAAGGGGCAGGCGGCGGCAGAGGTCTTGCAGAAGATCGTGGACAGCTACGGCGGGAAGCGCTCGAAAGAGCTGGCCGAGATCCACCGGCGCCTGGCCGACGCTCACCTGGCCGACGGCAGCACCGAGAAGGCGCTGGAAGAGCTCGACAAGGCGTTCCGCATCGAGCCCGGGAACGTGCACGTGCTCCGCGCCCTGGGTCTGGTCGCCATCAAGGTGGACGACCTGAAGAAGGCGATGCAGATGTTCCGCGCGCTGCTCTTGCAGAAGCTCGAGGCGGACTCGCCCATCACCAAGGCCGAGGTCTTCTTCCACCTGGCAGAGATCCACGCCAAGCAGGGCGAGAAGCCCAAGGCCATCCAGATGCTGGAGCGGGCGCTTCAGGCCGACGACAAGCTGGAGAGCGCGAAGCAGCTCTTGGCCGAGCTCAAAGGGTGAACGCCGCCATGCGGCGGGTGGTCGGTTTCGCGATCGGGCTCTTGCTGCGCGTCTGGGTGTGGACGTTCCGCGTGCGAGTCTGCTCTCCGCTGCCGCTGGGGCAGGCCCCGCCCAGCGTCTTCGCCTTCTGGCATGGGCGGCAGATGGCCCTGCTGTCGGCGGGCCGCGGTCGCGCCAGCGTGGCACTGGTGAGCCGGTCGAGCGACGGTGAGCTCCAGTCCGGGGTGCTCTCGGCCCTGGGCGTCGAGAGCGTGCGTGGCTCGAGCTCCCGGGGCGGTGCGCAGGGTCTCGTGGCGGTGATCCGGCGGATGGTCCGCCGGCGCGAGCACGCGCTGTTCGCGGTGGACGGTCCCAGGGGGCCGGCGTTCGTCGCCAAGCGCGGGGCGGCCCAGGCGGCGCTCTTGGCCGGTGCGCCGCTCGTGCCGGTGGGCGCGGGGGTCCGCTGGGCCATCCGGCTGTCGCGGATCTGGGATGATTTCCTGGTGGTGCTGCCGTTCTCGCGGGTGGTGGTGGTGGTCGGTGCGCCGCTCGACGCGGGGGCTGCCGCTGCCGACCCCGCGTTGATCGGCCGGGCAATCGCTGCGGCGGGCGTCGCCGCCGAGCGCGAGCTTTCGGACTGGTGCGCGGCGTGACCACTCGGGTGTTCATCGACGGCGTCGCTCACGAGCCCGACCAGGCACAGGTCAGCGTCTTCGATCGCGGCTTTCTCTACGGCGATTCGGTGTTCGAGACGCTCCGGACCTACGGCGGGCGTCCCTTTGCCCTCGACGATCACATGGCCCGGCTCGAGCACAGCGCCGACGCCGTGTTCATCGGCCTGCCCGTGCCGCGCGCGGCGCTCACGGCCGAGGTCCAGTCGGCCATCGCCGCGGTGGGAAACCCCGAGTCGTACGTCCGCGTGATCGTCACGCGCGGCAGTGGGCCCATGGGCCTCGATACCGGTTTCGAAGCCCACCCGCTGCGGGTGGTGATCGTCGGCCCGCTGACTCCGCCCCCGTCCGAGGCGTACGAGCGGGGCATCGGCGTGGTGACCTATCGCACCCAGCGCGTGGCCGAGGCCACCGAGGCGGCGGGCACCAAGGTCGGTAACTATCTGGTGGCCGTGCTCGCGATGCGCAGCGCGCGCGCCGCCGGCGCCAGCGAAGCGTTGATCGTGGACGGTGCGGGCAACGTGGTCGAGGGGGCCACGTCCAACGTGTTCGTGGTGCAGGGGGGGCGGCTCTCTACGCCGCCCGTCGAGGCCGGCATCTTGCCGGGGATCACCCGCGCGTTCTTGCTGCAGGTGGCCGCCGAGCTGGGGGTCGAGGTCGAGCTTCGCTCCCTGCCGGTGGCGGAGGTGGCGGGCGCCGACGAGGTCTTCATCTCGTCCAGCATCCGCGAGCTCTTACCGGTGGTCCGGGTCGACGGGGGCGCCGTGGGCAACGGAGCCCCCGGCCCCACCACCCGACGGCTGCTCGCCGCGTTTCGGGAAAAGGCTCGCAAAAGCATGGGCTTGTCCCGGTGAGCCAGGTGGGGAAGAAACGGCGCCATCCCACGTAGACTGAGGGGACGAGGTATCTAGACCACCATGAAGCACTTCTTCGGCACGCTGGCTCTCGGGCTCATGACCTTCACGCTGGTGGGCACCAGCGGGTGCAAGCTCTCGGACTGCGGCCCGGACGAGCAAGAGGGCTCGGATGGCGTGTGCATCCAGGGTAAGTCGCTCACCAAGTTCGACGGCACCGATGTGCCCAAGTCCGTGCCTTACCAGGCCGGCGGCTCGGTCACGATCTCGACCGTCTACGGCAACGTGACGGTGGAAGGCGGCGCCCCCGCCGGCAAGGTCGAGGTGATCTTCAAGCCCTTCGACTTCGAGGCGTACGACGAGAAAGAGCTCGCGACGCGCCAGATGAACGAGAACCTGGACCTGCAGCTGCACGACGGCGCGAACGTCGACATCACGGCCGCCCGCAAGGGCAGCCCCACCAACGGCCTGGGGACTTCGATCACCGTCAAGCTGCCGCCCGAGTTCGATGGCAACCTGACCATCATGAACCACGGCGACGGCCCGGTGGCCAACGACGGCGAGTTCGACGTGGGCGTCAACGCGGTCGCGAAGGCCAAGACGGTGACCGTCACCAACAAGGCCGCGCTGGGCGACTGCACGGTGAACGGCGCGGCGAGCGTGCTGGCCACCGGCGTGACCTGTCGGGACGACGTGATGGTGCACGGGGTGAGCGACGACGTGAACATCACCACCGAGGCGGACGTGATGCTGAGCGTGGCTCAGGTGTCGCCCAGCGCCAAGGGCGGCAAGGTGAACGTGACGGGCTCGGGCAACATCGAGGCGACGTTCCCGGCGGGGTGCACCGCAGCCGACGTGAGCACCACCAGCAAGAAGGTCACGTGCGAGGCAGCCGCCTACGACCTGACCACGACCACCGGCACCATCAGCGTGAAGTGAGGCTCAAGCCCCGGGCTCGGCCGCGGCTTCGGCTGCGGCCTCGGCCGTTTGGGGCGGCGCGGCGCGCACCGGAATGCGCAGGCTGCCGCCGCCGCGGGCCAAGAGCAGGCTGATGGCCTTCTCGAAGAAGCCCTTGAGGAAGCCCACCTCGTGCGGCGCGTCGGTGATCAGGCCGCGCGACTCGATGCCCGTCATGGTGGCCGAGACCTCGAGCGCCTTCTGCTCGCCGTCGCGGGCCAGCACGCTGAGGGCGCTGTCTTTCATCGCCCGCACCAGCTCGGCCCGGCGCTCGGGCGAGAAGTAGCGGTCGGTGGCCGCCACGATCTCGGTCTCGAGCGCCGCCTTCAGTTTCTCGGGATCGGGCTGCTCGCCGGCCGGGACGGTCTCGCCCACCTTGACCAGCATCTCTTCCACCGCCTCTTGCGAGGGGAACCAGCCGCGGAACTCGGGCAACGAGTGGAGCGACGCCGACGTGCGGGCGAAGGTCATGGCGTCTTCTTGGGCCACCTCGAGCCCCTCTTCGTCGAAGGGGTGCGGCGGGGCGGCTTCGGGCACGGGCTCGAGCAGCGAGCGCGCGCTGGTGAAGCCCAGCGGCTCGGGAACCCCGCGCTCGGCGTGGCGCTTGCGCGCCGCGGCGATCCGATGGCGCACCCACCCCACCGGGACCTGCAGCGGCTTGCACGGCGCGCCGGGCAGCGCCTTGGTCATGGTGGCCTTGAGCTGAGACAGCGACTGCTCGCCGACGTCCACGCGGTGGACGCCGAGCGAGTCGTTGATCACCACGAAGGCAGTCTTGTAGCGGCTTGCGCCCGCGTGCGAGGCCACGACCAAGAGCGAGTTGCCGACGCTGTCGGGCGGCATCATCCAGGCCTCGTGCACCTCTTGCTTGGCGGGGCCGGCCAGGGTGGCGGTGCGCGTCTTCTCGGGGACCGGGACGCCGCGGCTCTTGAGCACCCCGATGCCGCGCCGCGCCGCTTTTCGCGCGGGGCCCTCGCCGTGCTCGGCGACCTCGGCCACGGCGGCCGCGTTGCCGCGCTTCACCCAGGCGTCCACCAGCGCGGGCCCGGCGCCGGCCAGCGCCGCCAGGGCGCCGTCGGCGTTCACATCGAGCAGCCGATCGTCGAACGTGTTCTCGGTCTTCGAAGTCATGATGCTCTCTCGTTCGGGATGCGCGCGATGCCGTCGATCTCGACGCGGGCGCCCTTGGGAAGCGCCGCGACCTGCACCGTGGCGCGCGCGGGGGGACTGTCGCCGAAGCGCTCGGCGTACACGCGGTTGACCGCCGCGAAGTCACCCAGATTGGTCAGATAGATGGTGGTCTTCACCAGATCGGCGAAGGAGGCCCCAGCGGCCTGAAGGACGAAGCTCAGGTTGTCGAGCACCCGGCGGGTCTCGACCTCGATGTCGCCGCTCACCAGCTCACCGGTGGCCGGGTCGAGGGGGATCTGGCCGCTGAGGAACAGCCATTCGCCGGACACCACCGCCTGCGAATAGGGGCCGATGGCGGCCGGGGCGTTCGGGCTCGAGATCACCTGTCGGGTCATGGCGGGGGCGCATCTTGGCGCCAGAGCGCCGCCAGATCAACCGGCTGATCGCCGGGCGTTCACCGGCCCATCGCGCGGCGCCCGTCGATGGCCCGGCCCAGGGTGATCTGGTCGGCGAATTCCAGATCCCCGCCATGGGGAACGCCGCTGGCGATGCGCGACACCCGGATGTTCGCCGCCCCGAGCTCCCGCGCCAAGAGAAGCGCGGTGGCCTCACCGTCCACGCTGGGCGGCGTGGCGATGATCACCTCGCGCACGCCATCGTGCTCGATGCGCTGGAACAGGGCCGCCAGCGGCAGCTCTTCCGGGCCAATGCCGTCCAGGGGCGACAGCAGGCGACCGAGCACCAGATAGCGGCCGCGCATCGCGCCGCTGCGCTCGATGGCCAAGAGGTCTTGCACGCGGGCCACCACGCAGAGCAGTGACGGGTCACGCCGGTGGTCGCGGCACACCGCGCACACCCGCTGGCCTTCGCCGTCGACCTCTGCCAGGTTGCCGCAGCACTGGCACGGGCCAACGCTGTCCGACGCGGCGATCAACTCTTCGCCCAGCTGTCGCGACAACTCGCCGCCCTCGGTGGCCAGGTACAGGCAATAGCGTTGCGCGGTCTTCTCACCCACGCCGGGCAGGCGAGAGAGAAGCTGCATCAACCGCGACAGGCGCTCGGGGAACACGCCCTCTTTTCGACGCGTGGGGCGCGGACGTCAATCCGAAGCGATCTTCAGGTCTTTGATCCGTGCCCCCAGGATCTCCATCGCGTCGACCACCCGCGGATGCTGCTTCGCTTCGGCGATGGCACGCTGCACCCGCGCGCGGCGCTCGCGCGCGTGCTGTGCGGCCACGGTGTCGAAGCCGCGCGAGCGCTCGGAGTCGAGCTCGACCACCACGTGAACGCGCCCACCGAAGTGCTCGCTGGCGGCGCGGGTGAGGGCGGCGACCGCTTCTTTCTCCGAGGCCTGGGCCGAGAAGACGCTGCCCGGCTCGAAGCCGACCACCAGCTCGGTGGAAGACACGCGGAGCGGCGCGGCGTGCTCGAAGAACGCTGCCAGCTCGGGGCGCTGGGCGGCCAGGCGCTCGAGGATGCCGATGAAGGCCACCACGGCGAAGTCCGGCGAATGCTCGTCGGCCTCGGGCTCTGCGCGCGCCGGCTGGGGTCTTGGGGCCGGGGGCGCCGAAGGCGCAGGCTCGGAACGTGGTGGTGGAGGTTCGTCGCGCCGGTCGCGGGGCGCGGCCGGGCGCTCGGCAGCCCGTGGCTCGCGGGGACGCGGCCGTGCGTCGGGGGGGCGCGGCGCGTCGAAGCCCGGCGGCGCTTCCCGCGGGCCCTCGCGCCGGGGGGCCGAGCCCAGGCGGCGCTCGAGCTCGCGCAGCCGGCCCACCAGATCGTCGATCGGCACGAGCGGGGGCCGCCGCGCCAACCGCACCAGCAGCATCTCGAGCGCGGCGCGGGGTTGACCGCTGCGCACCACGTCGTCGAACCCTTGAGAGAAGCCCTGGTGCAGGCGCACCAGGTCGTCGGCGTCCCCGCCCTGGGCCAGGGCCATCACGTCGCGGCGCTCTTCGTCGGCCAGATCGATCAGGTCGCCCGGCTCGGGGCAGACCTTGGCCACGACCACGTCCCGTAACAGCGCCAAGAGGTCGCGGGTGACGTGAGGCAGGTCGTGCCCCTGCGCCGCGAGCTCGCCAACCACCGCCAGCGCCTTGGGGGCGTCGCCTCGGACCAGCGCGCCGGCGATGTCATGGAGCACCTGGTGGCTGGCGACCCCGAGCACTCGTGCCACGTCGGGCCCGGTGAGGGTGTTGCCGCCCCAGGCGATCACCTGGTCCAGCAGGCTCATGCCGTCACGCATGCTGCCCGCGGCCTCGCGGGCCAAGATCGAGAGCGCGCTCTCGTCCACGGCGATGCCCTCGGCCGCCGTGACGTGGCGCAGGCGATCGGCGATGGCGCGGCTCGAGATCATCTTGAAGTCGAAGCGCTGCACCCGGCTCAAGATGGTGACCGGGACCTTGTGCACCTCGGTGGTCGCGAAGATGAACTTCACGTGGGGCGGCGGCTCTTCCAGCGTCTTCAGGAACGCGTTCCACGCGCTGGACGACAGCATGTGAACCTCGTCCACGATGAAGATCTTGTAGCGATCGCGCGAGGGACGATACGGGATCATCTCTTGCAGGCGCCGCACTTCGTCCACGCCGTTGTAGCTGGCGCCGTCGATCTCTTGCACGTCCACGTCGGTGCCCGCCGCGATCTCGAGGCAGGGCGGGCACGCCAGGCAGGGCGAGGCCGTGGGCCCCGGATCGGTGCCGGCCGGGACGGTGCCCGGCGCGCGGACGCAGTTCAGCGCCTTGGCCAAGATGCGGGCGCTGGTGGTCTTGCCCACGCCGCGCACCCCGGTGAACAGGAAGGCGTGCGCGACGCGACCGACCTCGATGGCGTTGGCCAAGGTGCGCGCCACGTGCTCCTGCCCGACGAGATCGTCGAAGCTCATCGGTCGCCACTTGCGGGCCAGGACCACGTAACTCATGGTTCTCACCCGGCTACCAGAGCTGAGCGCCCGCGGGTAGTCCCGGGGTCGAAGAAATGCGCTAGCGTGGCGCGGTGAAGTTGCCCGCGGCCGTCGGGGGGATCGCGATCGTCGTGTCGTGCGCGACCGCTCCGCCGAGCCCTGCGCCGCCGGTGCGCGCAGCGGCGGTGCCGGCGCCGCGCACCGCGGTGAGTGATGCTGGCGTGGACGCACCCGCGCCGGCTCCCACCGCCCCCGCGCCCAGCGCGCGGCTCGAGCCGCTGGCCCCGCCGCGCGACGCGAAGGCTCGGGTCGAGATCCTGTTTCCCATCGCCGAGCAGCGGATCCTGATCCCGAAAGCGCAGGGCTACACCGTGCGCACCAAGATCGAGGGCTGGCCGCGGTCGGCAGAGGGCCCCGGCGTGCTGGTCGTACTCGACGATCACCGCCCGCGGCGAGTGCTCGACAAGACCGAGATCAAGCTCGGCGCGCTGGTCGACGACGGGCGCGAGCTCGCACCCGGGCCGCACTGGCTTGCGCTGGCTGCGGTGGACGCGAGCCATGCCGTGGTGCGCGGCGGCCCGGGCTCGCGTGCTCCGTTTGCCGTGGTGCGGTTCTGGATCGGTGACCGCGATCCCAGGCGCCCCCCCGGCCCCGGGGCGCTGCTGCTTTCGCCGGCAGGCACCTACAACGGGCCGTCGGCGCCGGTGGTCGTCGACTTCCTGGCGCTGCCCGAGCAGCTGGGCGACCGCAGCGCCACGGTGCGCGTCACGGGCCAAGGCTCGAAGCTCGAGCAGCGACTGACCGAGTGGCAGCCGCTCGCCCTCCGCGATCTTCCGAGTGGTGACTTCCGAGTCGAAGTCGAGCTGGGCGGGGCGCGGGTGGACCGCGTCGTCACCGTCAATCGCGACCTGAAATGACCCCCCAGTTGCTCGCCGGCATGCTCGTGGCCTGGGCCATCGCCCAGGTGGCGCTGGGGATCTTCTTCAGCTTGGCGTTCGCGCTGGGTCGGCGCGAGCGGGACTACCTCATCTTCGGTCTGCTCTGTTTCGCCCTCGCGCTGACCACCGCGGGCATGGTCCGGCTGTCGCTGGCAGACTCGACCGAGAGCGGGCTGGCTGCCTCGAAGCTGGTGCTCACCGGGTCGATCTTGGCGCCGGTGTTCAACCTGCACTACGCGCTGCGCTACGGTGCGCCCGATCACAGCCGCCGCATCGCCACCCTCTCCTACATCTTGGCCGCCGGCTTCGAGCTCGCCAACCTGGCCGAGTGGTTCTGGCTGCCGGGCACCACCAGCGTCGAGACGGTCCGTGTCCTGGGCGGGCAGCTGAACTACGTGCGCGCGGTGCCGGGGCCCGTGGCGCTGCTGCACTTCACCCTCACCGGGCTCCAGATCGTGGCGGCGCAGGCGCTGTTCCTGCGCGCGCAGCGGCACGGCGGCCGCGAGGCGCTGGTGGCGTTCATCGGCGGGCTGTTCCTGTTTGGCGCGGGCGCGAACGACATCTTGATGGTCACGGGCGTGCTGCCGCCGACGCTCTTGGTGCTGCCCCACGCCTTCATGCTGTACGCCTTCGCGGTCGCCAGCACGCTGGTGCTGCGCTACCGCCTGACGGCCGGCGAGCTGGATCAGGCCAAGACCCACCTGGAGCAGGCCGCGGAAGAGCTGCGGGTCTCCCACGCCGAGCTGCGCGAGGTGCAGACCACCCTCGAGAGCAAGGAACACCTGGCGGCCGTGGGTGAGCTGGCGGCGTCCATCGCCCACGAGGTGCGCAATCCGCTGGCCATCATCAGCAACGCGGTGGCGGGGCTCCGACGCGTCGAGCCGGCGGGCGGTGACCACCGCGTGCTGCTCGACATCGTCGAAGAAGAGGCCGGTCGCTTGAATCGCCTGGTGACCGACCTGCTCCGGTTCGCTCGGCCCGTGACCCTCAGGCCGACCACCGTCGACCTGGCCGAGCTGGCGCAGGTCGTGACCCAGGGTCCAGGCGCAGGCGCCCTCGAGCTCTGCGCCGAACCGGTGCGGATCGAGGCCGACGAGTCACTGCTGCGGGTCGCGCTCACCAACCTGGTCGAGAACGCCCGGCAGGCCAGCGCCGAGGGGGCCCGGATCGACGTCTGCGTCAGCGAGCGCGTGGGTGAAGGGGCACGCGAGGCTCACATCGAGGTCCGCGACCGCGGCGGCGGCATGACCGAAGAGGTGCTGGCGCGCGCCTGCGACCCCTTCTACACCACTCGACCCAGCGGCACGGGCCTCGGGCTCGCCATCGTCCAACGCATCGTGCGCGCCCACGGCGGAAGGCTCGAGCTCGAGAGCGAAGTCGGGCTCGGGACCACGGCACGGCTGGTCGTCCCTGCCGAGCCGAGCATCCCGGAGCAGCGCGCATGAGCGAGCGTGCGCGCATCGTGGCGGCCGACAAGCGCCGGGTCTGGCACCCCTACACGCCGATGCAGCAGTACATCGAAGAGGGCGAGCCGCTGTGCATCGTCCGGGCCCAGGGCTCGCGCCTGTTCGACGCCGACGGCAGGGGCTACCTCGACGGCAATTCGTCGTGGTGGACGGCGGCCCTCGGACACGGCCACCCGCGGCTGGTCGCGGCGCTGAAGCGCCAGGCAGAGGTGATGGCCCACGTGGCTCTGGCCGGCATCGCCCACGAGCCGGCGGCGCTCTTGGCCGAAGAGCTGATCGCGGTCGCGCCCGCCGGGCTGTCGCGGGTGTTCTATGCCGACGACGGCTCGACCGCCGTCGAGATCGCGCTCAAGCTGGCGCTGCAATACTGGCACCAGAACGGCCGGCCCGAGCGCACGCGCTTCGTGGCGCTGGGCGACGCCTTCCACGGCGACACGCTGGGCGCGGCGGCGCTCGGCGGCGTCGAGGTGTTCCGCCGGCCCTTCGCCGGCGTGTTACTCGACTGCGTTCACGTGCCGCTCGAGCCTTCGGGTCACGAGCGCGCGTTCGGCACCCTCGAGCGCGTGCTTCGGGAGTCAGCCGGCACGCTGGCCGCGGTGGTGCTCGAGCCCGTGGTGCAGGGGGCTGCCGGGATGCGCCTCTACTCGCCCGACCATCTGGCGCGGGTGGCCGCCATCGCTCGCGAGCTGGACGTCTTTCTGGTGCTGGACGAGGTCTTCACCGGCTACGGCCGAACGGGCCCGATGTGGGCCAGCCAGCTCGCCCGGGTGTCGCCCGACCTCTTGTGCACGGCCAAGGCGTTCAGCGGCGGCATGCTGCCCATGGGCGCCACGCTGGTCAGCGAGCGCATCTTCCAGGGCTTCTTGGGGGAGCCCGAGCGCGCCTTCTATTACGGTCACACCTATACCGGGAATCCACTGGGCGCGGCCCTGGCCCGCGAGGTGCTGGCGATCTATCGCGATGAAGACGTGCTGGCGCGCGCGGCGCCCAAGGCCCAGCGCATCCAGCGCGCGTTCGAACGCCTGGCCGAGCTCCCCGGCGTCGAGGGGGTTCGCTCGATCGGCATGATCGGTGCGCTCGACCTCGCCGGCCCCGGCGGCTACCTGGCGGGCAGCGGGCGCCGGGTCTACGCCGAGGCGCTGAAGCGCGGCGCGTACCTGCGGCCGCTCGGCAACGTGGTGTACGTCGCCCCGCCGCTCAACATCGACGACGCCGATCTGGACGAGCTTCTGGTGATCGTGGACCAGTCGGTGCGCGCGGCGTTGGGCTGAGCCGGGCGCTACTCGGCCGGCGGCAGCGCGGTGTCGAATGCCACCAGGTAGCCCCGCAGCTTGTCGCGGGTGCTCGCGAGGTCGTCGGTGGCGGGCAGCTTGCCCTCGCCGATCTCGGCCGCCAGCTTGTCGAGGGCGGCATCGCCCTTGGCGCGGCCGATGAGCACCTTGGCCTTCGCCAGGTGCTGCTCGGCGACGCCGAAGTTCCGCTCTTCCACCGAGCGCAGGGCCAGATCCAGCCGGCGGCGGGCCTCGAGCCGGAGAGCGCGGTCGCGCTGCGCGTCGAACTCGCCGGTGGCGCGCTTCTTCTCGAGCTCACGTTCGCTGGCGCGCTTCTCGGCGGCGTCGGTGGTGAGCATGCCCTGATACCGGCCGGTGCCATAGGCCGCACCCAGCGCCACCGCGACTGCGGCGACGCCGATTCCGATGGCGCGCCCGCGGCCCGAGCCCTCGCTCGCCGGGGCGGCCACCTTGCCCGAGGTCGGCTCCGTCATGCCGACGATGTTCCTCAGCGCCGCCGCGAAGGCAAGGGGGGGCGTGGCCCGCTACACGAAGATCACCTGTGCGCCCTCGCTCTTGTCGATGAAATCCATGGCGCTGATCACGTCCTTGACCTGGGGCACCAGGTCCTTCTTCTCCAGCTTGAACATGTCCATCGCCAGCTGGCAGGCATAGAGCTCGGCGCCGGCGTCGGCCAGGTTCTCGATCATCTCGCGCACGTGGGGGATCTGGAGCTTGTCCATGTCGGCGACCATCATCTTGGTCGCCAGGGCCTCCATCCCGGGTAGCCCGGCGATCATCGCCGGAATGGGCATCGAAGGGTTGCCCAGCGGCGACATGTGCAGGTGGTCCACCTTCTTGTCGTTCACGATGTCGAGGCCCCAGAAGGTGAAGAACAGCATGGCGTCGTGGCCGGCCATGCGCGCCGCGTTGGCGAGGATCAGGCCGGGGTAGGCCATGTCGAGGCTGCCCTTGGAGCAGATGATGGCGATCTTGCGAGTTGCGTTTTCCATGGCGGGGTCCTTGTCGGCTCAGAGGCAGGCTTTCGGCTTCGGCACACCGGCGACGCGCGCCACCAGCTTGCCGGGCCCCTTGGGGAAGAGCTCGTACAGCTCTTTCATGCTCACGCCCGCCGAGGCCACGATGCGGCGCGGTCCGGGCGACTGACCTTGCGAAGCGGTGTCCGTTCGGGCGAACTCCAGCACCTTCCAGTGTTTCTCCGTCAGCGTGGGGATGCCCACCTCGGCGGCGATGGCCTTCGCCACCTCCGGGGTCCATTCAGCGGCCTTCTTCAGGAAGCCTTCGTCGTCCACTTCGACGGCGACGCCGCCATAGGTCTTGGTTGCCATGACTCCGATCTCCAGTTCTCACCCTCACGGGGCGTCAGGTTGTTCTTTGCCGGCCAGCGACATCTGCGCGGGCACGGGGATGGGCTTGCCCGGGAGCAGCCCGTTCCAGTAGATCCAGCGGAACGCCAGCTTGCCCTGGTGGTTCAGCTTGCTCTCTTCCAGCAGGCTGAAAGGCCCGAGGCCGGGCAACGGGTACTTCCCCGGCAGCGGCTCGACGTCGTAGTTGAAGTCGATCAACAGAGCCTTGCCGCCGCCGGTCTCGACGAAGCAGTTGGCGTGCCCGTCGAAGGTCGACGCCAGCGCGCGACCGGTGGCAGCGCGCTCCAGGTTCTCGATCAACGTCTCGGCCTCGAAGTGCGCGACCGAGCCCGCCTTGGAAGCGGGCACGTCGGTGGCGTCCCCCACCACGAACACGTTGTCCAGCCCCTTGGCGGCCAGCGAATGCTTGTCGGTGGGGATGAACGCAAGCTCGTTGCCCAGGCCCGAGCGCTCGACGAACGCAGCGCCCGTGTGGGTGGGGATGGTCACCAAGAGGTCGAACGGCACGCGGCGCTCGTCGAAGCTGACCAGCTCGTGATCGGTCACGCTGCCCACCGCGAACTCGGTCTCGACCTTCACGTTCTTCTCTTGCAGCAGGTGGCCCAGGCGCTTCGAGGCAATGGGCTTGGTGAAGGCGCCGTCCAGCGGCGTGACGTAGGTCAACTCGACCTCGTCGCGGATGCCTTGGCGCTTGAAGAACTCGTCGGCCAAGAACGCGAACTCGAGGGGGGCGACCGGACACTTGATCGGCAGCTCGACCAGGTTGATCACCACCTTGCCCCCGCGGAACTTCGCCAGGGCGTCGCGCAGCTTCACCGCGCCGTCCAGCGTGTAGAAGTCGAACACGCTGCGTTGCCAGGCGTCGCCCAGCAGGCCCTCGGTCAGATCCGGTCGGATCCGGCTGCCGCTGGCGATGACCAGCAGGTCGTAGGGCAGCCGCTCGCCGTCATCGAGCACCACGCTGCGGGCCTGGCTGTCGATCTCGAGCACGGTGCGCTGTTTCCACTCCACGCGGTCGTCCAAGGTGGCGCCCCGGGGGCGGACCAGCTCGGCTTCTTCGTGGTTGCCGAACGGCAGGAACAACAGGCCCGGCTGGTAGAGGTGCGTGGTATCCGGATCGACCACCGTGACCTGCCACTCTTTCTGCGGCAGCTTCTTCACCATCCGGTTGGCGACCATGGTGCCAGCGGTTCCGGCTCCCAGAATCAGCAAGTGCTTCACGACAGGCTCCTCGGTTCACGCAGACGTTGCGCCCAGCTGAATCGGCCGCGCAGGGGGTGCCGGCCTCAGCGGGGGATCGCGCCAGGTTTCGATGGTTAGAGACGAAGAGTGCGCCGATGGATTCGACACGCCGGCGCGCTCAGCACGATTCGCACCAGCGCCGAAGCTCTTCGAGCAGCGCCTGGCCTGGGGCCGACGGGTGCGCGTGGTCGAGCAGCGTCCGGGTGGCGTCCCGGGCCTGCGCCGCCAGCCCGTGGCCCCGGCGCACGGCGCCGGCGGTGAGCGCGCGTGGGTCTTGGTCAGCGTGCATGCGGCGGTGCAGCTCGGCCATCGGCACCAGCGCGTGAGCCGCGAGCAGCACGCCGCCGAGCGGACGCGGATCGGGGCGCAGCGGCGATTCGAACGCGCCCGCCGCGTCGGCCAAGAGCGGCGTGAGCGCCGCCAGCGCGTTCAGCTTGCCGTGCGAGTGCTCGTGGAGCAGCGCCTCTGCCAGCACCAGCGGGTCGGGGTGCAAAGATGCGTAGATCGTGCCCACGGCCTCGGCGTACGACGCCGACTCGTGCCGATCGATGCGGGTGCCCACCGGCACGATCTGACTCACGCCGATCGCCATCTCGTCGGCTATCTCGGGGAAGTGCTGGCGCACGATGCCGAGCGCCGCACGAACGGCGGCCACCCACCCCTCCACGGGCTCGTCGCCGAGGTTCACCCGGCTGCCCTGCTTGTCGGGGTGCGCCTCCTGGGTCGACAGGGGGTTGTTGTCCCGCGTCGCGAGCACCAGCCCCTCGGCGATGGGGTGATAGGCATCGATCGCGGTGCAGCTCGATCGGACGCCATCGGGCCCGATCACCAGCTCGCCGGGCGTCGCGTACGCCCGTTGGGCACCGAGGGCGCACAGCACGGCGGGGCACTTCAGCGCCACCTCGCGGGGCGGAAGCGCGCCGCACAGCGCCAACTCGAGCCAGAGCAGCGCGGCCAGCTCGCGCTGCCAGGCCGGATCCGCGCCGGGCTCGATCAACCGCACCAGGGCGCTCACGTTCGGGCGTCGCAGCACCGACAGCACCAGCCCGGGCTTTTCGCCCAGCTGGCCCTCGACGAATTCGATGGCCGCGTCGAGCTCGGGCCCGATCCGGCGCAGGCCCAGCAGCCGACGCGTGATGAAGCGCAGGTACTCGCCGAACAGCCGACGGGCAGTCGCGCTCTGGGCGCGCGGCACCGCGAGGTCGTCGAAGGTGAGCACGGCCGAAGCATAGCCGCTTGACCCCGGCGCGCTCGGAGAGTCACGCTTGGGCGCGATGGCCCACCGGAAGCGCTACCTGTTCGTGTGCGTCAATCGCCGGCCCGACGGCACGCCGAAGGGCTCGTGCGCGGCGCGGGGCGCGGTCGAGCTGCACGCCAAGCTCAAAGAGCTGCTCGAAGCGCGGGGGCTGGCCAAGGTCGAGGCGCGCGCCTGCACCTCGAGCTGCCTGGACGCGTGCTGGGCGGGGCCGACCATCGCGGTCGAGCCCGACCACTTCATGTACGGCCGCGTCGGCCTGGCCGACGTTGAGGAGATCGTGGACGCCGTGGCTCGCGGGGAGCGCGTCGAGCGCCTGGTGCTCGACGCGAAGGACTTCGAAGAACCGAAGAAATGATCGGGCTCGAGCCGTTCCGACAGACCCTGGTCGGGCGCCACCTGAAGGAAGGCGCCCGCGGCGCCGGTGAGCCCGCGACGCTCACCGTCTGGAGCACGCGGCCGGTGCTCGTCCCCGGGCTCGGGCGCTCGATCGCCGTCCAGGGCGAGCTCAGCGCCGGCGGGCTGTGCGATCGCTGCCCGGTGCAAGGCCGGGTCACCTTCGACCGGTGGGCGCCTCTGGCCGTCAGCTACGATCTCGAGCTGTCCCTCGCCGACGGAACCGCCTGTCGCCTCCACGGCCGGCGCCGGCGCGACCTTGCGGGGCTCTTGGCTGCGGCCAGCACCGTGCGCGCCGATCTGCTGGACGCCGGGGGGCGGCGACTCAGCGAGCTCGAGCTGCGCCTGGATTATCGGAAGGCGATCGCCGAAAAGCTCTGGTAGAAGCCCGCTCATGCAGCGCCTCGACCCCAAGCGAACCGCCGTCGTCGTCGTAGACATCCAAGAGCGCCTGGCGGCGGTCATGCCCGCCGAGCAGCGCGCGCGGGTCGAGCGCGCCGCGCGCATCTTGATCGAGGGCGCACGCGTGCTGGGGGCGCCGGTGATCGCCACCGAGCAATACCCCAAGGGCTTGGGCCCCACGCTGCCGCCCATCGCCGAGTTGCTGAAGGCGGCGGACGCTCCGTGCTTCGAGAAGCTCGCGTTCAGCGCCTGTGATGCTTCGGGCTTCGCCGAGCGCCTGACCGCCACCGGCGTGACCCACGCGGTGGTGCTGGGCATGGAGACCCATGTCTGCGTCTATCAGACCGTGCGCGACCTGGTGGGGCGCGGTATCGAGGTGCACGTGCCGGTCGACGGCGTCGCCTCGCGTCAGGACGACCATCGCGAGGTGGGCCTGGCGCTGTGCGAAAAGGCCGGCGCGACCCGCACCACCGCCGAAACCGTGGTCTTCGACTGGCTGGCGCAGGCCAGCGGCGACGCCTTCAAGCAGGTGTCGAAGTTGGTGCGCTGACCTGCGAGGGTGATGTACCTTCGGCCTCATGGCGGCGCGCACCCGGCTCTGCTGTGCCCTGGCGGCGCTGTCGCTGGCGGCCTGCGGTGAAGACCGCGGGCCCGAGCCCGTGGGCACCATCACCGAGGCGGTCAAGGCCCCGCTCGCGAGCGCGTACTGTCAGATCAACGTCAACGGTGTGAACAAGGACACCGAGACGGACTACCTGCCGCACGTGATCACCTGCGAGAACGGCGGCGCCAATCTCGAGGCGCTGAAGGCGCAGGCCATCGCCGCGCGCTCGGTGGCCTATTACGCCATGGCCACCAGCGGGAAGATCTGCGACGGCCAGGGCTGCCAGGTCTACACCTGCGGCGCGGCCCCCCAGGCCAAGCACTTCCAGGCCGTGAAAGAGACCAGCGGCATGTACCTGTCGTACGACAGCATGCTGACCTACGGCTTCTACGTCGCCGGCGACAAGGACCCACCACCGCCGGCCTGCAAGGGCTCGGGCGCGTCCAGCACCGAGAAGTGGATCACGTACAACGAGGGCAAGACGGGCGCGGGCGTGAAGATGACGGCCCTGGGGTACATTCCACCGTCTCAGCCGGTCTACGGGCAGAACCGCGGCTGCATGGGTCAGTGGAGCGCTCGCTGCCTCGAGAACTCGAACGGCTACGACTACGACAAGATTTTGCGCTTCTTCTACGGGGCGGACATTCAGATCTTGCAGGCCACGGGGGCGTGCGTCGCGCCGGTGAACCAACCGCCCCAAGGCTTCCTGGACGAAGCGAGCTGCAGCACCCTCCGCGGCTGGGCGTACGATCCCGACCAGCCTGCCAAGGCCATCGAGGTGGACCTCTACGTCGATGTGGCTCCGGGGCAAGCGGGCGCGACGCCGATCACCGTGACCGCCAACGTGAGCCGGCCCGACTTGTGCGCGGCCATCGGCTCGTGCGAGCACGGCTTCGAGCTGCCGACGCCGGCCGCGCTGCAGGACGGGCAAGCCCACACGGTGTGGGCGGTGGGCGTGGACGCGAGCGGCGCCCCGGAGAAAGAGCTTGGCGCGAGCCCCAAGACGCTGACCTGCGCGACGGGCTCGGGGGGCGCAGCGGGCAGCAGCGGAAGCGGCGGGGCGGCTGGCAGCGGGGGCGGGCCGGCCGGCGGCGGGGGCGGCGCCGGTGGCACCAGCTCCGGCACCGGCGCCAGCGGCCAGACCACCAAGACCGTGAAGGACGACGCCGGCGGGTGCAGCTGCTCGGCGCCCGGCACGGGCCGCAGCTCGAGATCTGCCGGGCTTTTCGCGTTTGCCTTGCTGGCAGGCTGCGCGTCAATCCGGCGAGGTCGCAGACAACCTGGCTAAGCGTTGACAACTCGTCTGGCTCGAGACAATCTGGCGACATGAGTGACATGGCGGCAGAGTCCGAGACCCATGGAGTGCCCGCGCCGGCCAGCGACATCACCGTGCTGGTGGTGGACGACGAGCCGAGCAACGTCGCCTCGCTGGAGAAGATCTTCGGTCGCGAGGGGATGCGCGTGCTGACTGCCGACGGCGCCAAGACCGCGCTCGAGGTGGCGCGCAAGCACCGCGTGCAGGTGGTGCTCACCGACTTGATGATGCCCGGCGTCAACGGCGTGGAGCTCTTGAAGGCACTCAAAGAGATCACCCCGGACACCGAGGTGGTGCTGATGACAGCCTACGGCACCGTCGAGACGGCGGTGCAGGCCATGCGCGAGGGCGCTTACGACTTCGTCGAGAAGCCGCTCAAGCGCATGAACATCGTCAAGAGCGTGAAGAAGTCTGCCGAGCGCCACTCGCTGGTGGCCGAGAACCGGTCGTTGCGCGAAGAGCTGAAGCTGCTCACCACCCGTGAAATCGTCGGGCAGAGCGCGGCGCTGCGCCGGGTGCTCGACGTGGCCACGCAGGCGGCGCCATCGTCCGCGACGGTGCTCGTCTTGGGCGAGAGCGGTACCGGCAAAGAGCTGATCGCGCGCTACATCCACGGCAAGAGCGGGCGCGCCGCCGGCCCCTTCGTGGCGGTGAATTGCGCGGCGATCCCCGAGTCGATCCTGGAGGCCGAGCTGTTCGGCCACGAGCGCGGCGCGTTCACCGGCGCGGTCAGCAAGCGCGAGGGGCGCTTCGCGCGGGCGCGCGGCGGCACGCTGTTCTTGGACGAGATCGGCGAGCTGACGCCGGCGGTGCAGGTGAAGCTCTTGCGCGTGCTGCAAGAGGGCGAATACGAGCCCGTGGGCGGCAACCCGGTGAAAGCCGACGTGCGGATCGTCGCCGCCACCAACCGCGACCTCGCGTCCGAGGTCGAGGCCGGGCGCTTCCGCGAGGACCTCTACTATCGCCTCAACGTGATCGCCGTGACCGCGCCCCCCTTGCGCAACCGCGCGGAAGACGTGCCGCTCTTGGTCGATCACTTCCTGGGCGTCTATTGCAAGAAGAACGGTCGCCCTCGGCTGATCGTGCCGCCCGAAGTGATCCGGAAGCTGACGGACTACTCGTGGCCGGGGAACGTGCGCGAGCTCGAGAACGTGATCGAGCGCGCCACCGTGCTGTGTCGCAGCGACACGCTGCGGCTCGACGACCTGCCGGACGCCGTGGCGCAGGCCTCGGCGCCGGCGCCGTCGGCGCTCACCTTCGCCATCGGGACACCCCTCGAAGAGGTCGAGCACCGGCTGATCCGCGAGACCTTGGCCTACACCTCGGGGGACAAGTCGCTGGCGGCGCAGCTGCTCGGGATCAGCACCCGGACCATCTACCGGAAGCTCGGCGAAGACGCCTGAAGCCGGTCCCGGCTCGCTGTCCGGGATGACAACTTGTCACACTGAGCAGGCGTGAAGCCGATCTCGTGCCAGGTTGGCGAGGAAATCAGCCCCAAGCGGCCGCCTAAAGCCAGGAAATCTCGCGGGTTTCTTTATCGATTGACCCTGGCACGCCTCTGGCTTTAAGCGGTCCAGTCCCCGTGGCTTTCGACGCCCTGCTCAAGAAGTACTTCTCCGTGGTCGTGCTGACCTTGGTCGCGGCCATGGCGTACTTCCAGGCGTCGGGCGCGATGAAGCTCTTCGGGGCGTCGCTGGGTGCCGACGAGAAGACCCTCACTCAGGCGCCGAAGCCGCCGCCGAACGCCCGTCCGCCCGAGACCACGGTGTTGACCCGCAGCGCCGAGCCGATCCTCTCCCGCAACCCCTTCGACTCGGTGACCGGCCCGCTCAACGCGGCCGAGCTCGACGTGAGCTCGCTGCCCGCGCCCGCCGCGGATCTCAGCGATCCGCTCGCCGTCGGCAAGTGCGACGGCATTCGCGTGAGCATCATCACCGAGTCGACCGATCCGATGTGGTCCATCGCCGCGCTGCAGGGCCCGGGCGAGGCGCGCCCGACCATTCGCCGGGTGGGCGACAAGGTCGGCTCGCACGACGTGACGTTCATCGGCTATAACCCCCGGGAGAACAGCCCGTCGGTGTGGCTCACCAATTCCGGATCGGTGTGCCAGCTGGTGCTGTTCGCGGCGCAGCCGGCCCCCACGCCCGCGGCGGCGCCGGCGCCCAGCGCGGGCCCCGCAGCTCCGGCGGGCAAGGGCGCCAGCGGCGTGCCGGCAGACATCGCCTCGAAGATCCAGAAGGTCAGCGAGACCGAGTTCAACGTGGACCGCTCGGTGGTCGACAAGATCCTGGAAAACCAGGCAGAGCTGATGCGCTCGGCGCGGATCGTGCCCGAGCAACAGAACGGCAAGGTGGTCGGCATCCGGCTGTTCGGCATCCGCCCCGAGACGCTGCTCGGCACGCTGGGCTTCCAGACCGGTGACCGCCTCGAGACCATCAACGGCTTCAACATGGCGAGCCCCGAGAAGGCCCTCGAGGCCTACGCGCGCCTTCGGACCGCGAGCAACCTGAACGTGAAGATCAATCGCCGCGGCAAACCCATGAGTATCGACTTTCGGATCAAGTGATGAAGCTGAAGGCTGCAACCCTCGCCGGAACCTGGGCGCTGTCCGCGCTGCTCGCGGCACCGTTCGTGTCGGCCCAACAAGCCCCGCCGTTGCGTCGGCCCGGCGCCGCACCCGCGGCCCCCGCGCCGGCCCCCGCCCCCGCCCCCGGCCGACCGGGGGCGCCCGCCGCACCGGCTGCCGGTGCCCCGGTGGCCGGCGCCGAGAAAGAGCCGCCGGGCGCCAAGGGCAACCTGCCGAACAACATGGATCAGATCGCCAAGGCGACCGACGTGCAGTTCCGGCCGAAGCCCGGCGGTCACCTGGTGAAGTTCAACCTGCAAGACGCCGATCTGGCCGAGCTGGTCAACCACATCAGCGGCATGACCGGCCGCCGCTTCATCTACGGTCCGAAGGTGCGGCAGGTGAAGGCCACCGTGGTCTCGCCCGAGCCGGTGACGCTGGCCGAGGCCTACGAGGCGTTCTTGTCGATCCTCGAGGCGAACGGCATGACCGTGGTTCCCCACGGGCGGTTCTTGAAGATCATCGACAGCGCCGGCTCGGTCACGGCGCCCACCCCGGTCTACGCCCGCGGCGAGCCGGTGCCCGCGTCCGATCGCTACGTGACCCGGCTGTATCGCCTGAAGAACGTCTCGGCCGACGAGGCGAACGCGTTGCTCTCGAAGTTCAAGAGCAAAGAGGCCGACATCTCGGTCTATGGCCCGGGCCAGCTGCTGATCATGACGGATACGGGTACCAACATCCGTCGCATGATCCGCATCCTGGAAGAGATCGACGTCGGTGGCGCGGGCTCGCGCATGTGGATCGAGCCGGTCCACTACGGGTCCGCGTCGGACATGGCCAAGCGCATCAACGAGCTGTTCGAGCTGGACAAGGGCCAGGCCGGCGGCGGCGGCGGCGGTGGCCTCAGCAAGGTGGTGGCCGACGATCAGACCAACTCGCTGATCGTGGTCGGCACCGAAGACAGCTACCACAAGCTGCTCGAGCTGATGAAGCGCATCGACACCCAGCCGGCGGCCGAGGGCAAGGTGCACGTGATGCCGCTGCAGCACGCCACCGCCGAAGAGCTGGCGAACGTGCTCACCCAGATGTTGCAGGGCGCGGGGCGTCAGCCCGGCCAGCAAGGCGGCGCCACCGGCATGTTCGAGGGCGACGTGCGCGTGATCGCGGACAAGGCCACCAACTCGCTGATCGTCACCTCTTCCGGCCGCGACTACTCGGCCATGCGCCTGGTCGTGAACAAGCTCGACCGGCCGCGCCGTCAGGTGTTCATCGAGGCCGTGATCATGGACGTGTCGGTGAAGCACTCGACCAACCTGGGGGTGTCGTTCCACGGCGGCACCACGGCCGATCTCGGGGGCGGCGGCGACTCGCTGTTCTTGGGCGGGTTCCAGGCGTCGAACTCGCTGACCTTCCCGGCCAACCCCGAGCTGCTCCAGGGCGTGGCTCTGGGTGCGCGCGGCCCCGAGCTGGCCGGCACCTCGAACCTGCTCGGCACCGGGCTGTCGATCCCCGCGTTCGGCGTGGTGCTGCAGGCGCTGGCGTCGAGCGGCGACGCCAACGTGCTGGCCACGCCCCACATCTTGGCCACCGACAACACTGCGGCCGAGATCAGCGTGGGCGAGAACGTTCCGCTCCAGACCAACCTGGGCGGCGGCTCGGGCCTGGGCAGCCTGGCCGGGCTGGCCGGCGGTCAGGCCGGCGCGGCCGGCGCGCTGGCCAACTTGCCGCTGCTCACCGGGGGCGGGTTCAACGCCCCGCGCCAGGACGTGGGCATCAAGATCAAGGTCACGCCCCACCTGAACGAGACCAACCAGGTGCGGCTCGAGATCGAGCAAGAGATCAGCGAGGCGGGCTCGGCCGTGGGTGCCCTGGGTGTCGTTCCCATCACCAAGCGCACCGCGCGGACCACGGTCGAGGTCGACGATCAGCAGACCATCGTGCTCGGCGGCTTGATGCGCGAGGCCGAGCGCAAGAGCCGGAAGAAGATCCCGGTGCTGGGTGATCTGCCGGTGCTGGGCTTCTTGTTCCGCCACTCGGAGGTCACCAAAGAGAAGCTGAACCTGCTCTTGGTGCTGACCCCCACGGTGATTCACGGGCAGGAAGATCTGCGCAAGATCTTCGAGCGCAAGATGCAAGAGCGGCAAGAGTTCATCGACCGCTACTTCGTGTTCAGCGGCCAAGATTGGAAGCCGCCGCTCGACTACGCCAAGACCAACGGTCTGGTGGAAGAGATTCGCCAGGCCTACTTCGCGGTGGAAGAGCAGCAGCGCCTCGAGGCCGAGACGCGCCCCAAGAAGCACGAGCACACGCCGGGCGAGCCCATCGACCTGCCGCACTCGGTGCGGCCCGGCTCGGGCGGCAGCGTCGCCCCGCCGCCCACCCCCCCGGCCACGCCTGCGCGGCCGGCGCGCCCGCGCCAGCCGCGGCCCGCCGCGCCCCCGGTGAACGACCCGGGCGGCAACGCCGTGCCCCCGCCGGCAGCGCCCCGGGGCGGCAGCCTGGACTCGCCGATCCGCATCAACCCCATCGCGCGGAACGTCAACGTCGAGCGCGTGGAGTGAGCCGTGATCGAGCAGCGAGCCCTCGGCAACATTCTGGTCCGCCACGGCGTGGTGACGGCCGAGGGTCTCGAGCCGCTGTTCATGCAGCAGCGCGAGAAGGGGACGCCGCTGCCCGAGCTCTTGGTTCAGTCGCGCCTCGCCACCGAGGGCGACGTGGCCCGGGCGCTGGCCGCCGAGTGCGGGCTGCCGTTCGTCGAGCGCATCGACGTGGCCTCGGTCTCGCCCCAGCTGGCGACCCGGCTGCCGATTGGCTACTGCAAGAGCCACAAGATCCTGGTCGTCGCCGAGCGTGACGAGAGCGTGGACGTGCTCTCGGCCGACCCGCTGGACACCGCGGCGCTGGACGACGTGCGGGCGGCGTTCGGCAAGCCGGTCAGCGCCGTGGTGGGCGCGCCCGAGATGGTCGTGGACGCCATCAACCGGGTGTTCGAGAAGCAAGACACCCAGAGCGAGCTCGAGACCGACGACAAGTTCGACGACAGCGACGAGGTCGACATCCTCGAGTCCGACGAAGACGCGCCGATCATCCGCTGGGTGAACGGGCTGTTCTTCTCGGCGGTGAAAGAGCGGGCCAGCGACATTCACAACGAGCCGGAAGAGAAAGAGGTGCTCGTCCGCTATCGAATCGATGGCGAGCTGTACGTCGCACGCCGCGCCTCGCGGCAGTTCATGAGCTCGGTGGTCGCCCGCGTGAAGATCATGGCCGGGCTGAACATCGCCGAGAAGCGCCTGCCGCAAGACGGCCGCATCTCGCTGCGCATCGCCGGCCGCAGCATCGACATCCGCGTCTCGACCATCCCCACCAGCCGGGACGCCGAGCGCATCGTGATGCGCCTCCTCCACAAGACGAACGTCTTGCTCGACCTGACGGATCTCGGGTTTTCGTCCCGCGACTATCACCTGATGAGCGCGCTGATCGAGCGCCCGGACGGCATCATCTTGGTGACCGGGCCGACCGGCAGCGGCAAGACCACCACGCTTTACGCCTGCCTGAACAAGATCAACCGCCCGAACGTCAACATTCTCACCGCCGAAGATCCGGTCGAGTACGAGATCTCGGGCATTCACCAGGTGCCGGTGCAGGCCAAGATCGGCCTGACCTTCGCCAGCGCGCTCCGCGCCTTCTTGCGCCAGGACCCGGACGTGATCATGGTCGGCGAGATCCGCGACAAGGAGACGGCCGAGATCGCCATCCACGCCTCGCTCACCGGCCACCTGGTGCTCTCGACCATCCACACCAACGACGCCCCGGGCGCGGTCACGCGGCTGGTCGAGATGGAGATGGAGCCGTTCTTGGTGCGCTCGACCGTGATCGGCATCCTGGCTCAGCGCCTGGTGCGCGTTTTGTGCAAAGAGTGCAAAGAGCCCTACGAGGCCAGCGAGTGGGATCTACGGCAGCTGGCCATCGACCCCGAGCGCACGCGTCGCCGCGACGCCCGCCGGCTCTCGCCACGCTACGTGGTGCCCGGGGTGCCATACGAGCCGGTGGGCTGGCGTGGGCCGGGCATGCCGATTCTGCATCGCGCGCGCGGCTGCGAAAGGTGCGACGGCAAGGGCTTCTCGGGGCGCCTGGGCATCTACGAGCTGCTCGTGATGGACGACGCGGTGGGGTCGCTGGTGCTCTCGAGCTCGGACGCGCAGAGCATCAAGCGCGCCGCGCAGGGCCAGGGGATGGACACCCTGCGCGACGACGGCGCGCGCAAGGTGCTGGAAGGCAAGACCACGGTCGAAGAGGTCGTCGCAGCGACGCAAGAAGACTTCTTGATCGACGAGTGAGCTCCCGATGGCTGTCTTCGAGTATCGCGGCATCCAGATCGAGACCGGCAAGGCGGTCAAGGGCTATCGCGACGCCGACAACGCCAAGGCGCTTCGGGCACTGCTCCGCAAAGAGGGCATCATGCTCACGCTCGCCAATGAAGAGGGCGAGCAGAAGAAGAAGTCGAAGCGCGAGATCGACTTCCTGGCCATCTTCCGCCGGATCAGCGCGGCCGACATTGCGGTGATGACGCGCCAGCTCGCCACCCTGGTGCGCGCCGGCGTGCCGCTGGTGGACTCGATCTCGGCGCTCACCGAGCAGGTCGAGAAAGAGCAGCTGGTGCGGGTGCTGTCGGCGGTGCGCGAGACGCTGAACGAGGGCACCAGCTTCGCCAAGAGCCTGGAGATGCACCCCAAGGTGTTCCCGCCACTGTACGTGAACATGGTGGCGGCCGGCGAGGCCTCGGGCACCCTCGAGAACGTGCTCGAGCGCCTGGCCGACTTCATGGAGGGGCAGGCCCGCCTCAAGGGCAAGGTCGTCTCGGCGCTGGCCTACCCGGTGCTGATGATGATCATCGGCGGCCTCTTGGTCGGCTTCTTGATGGTGGCGGTGGTGCCCAAGGTCACCACCATCTTCGAGAACCTGGGGCAGACGCTGCCCTGGAACACCCGCCTCTTGATCTTCGCCTCGAACACCATCGGCGACTACTGGTGGCTGTTGATCTTGCTCACGGTGGTGAGCGGGGTGAGCTTCCAGCGCTGGAAGGCGAGCCCGGTGGGGCGCATGCGCTGGGACATCATGCAGCTGCGCTGGCCGGTGTTCGGCCGATTGAACCTGCTGGTGGCCGTGGCGCGCTTCACGCGCACGCTCTCGACCCTGCTGTCGAGCGGCGTGCCGCTGCTCAAGGCGATGGAGATTGGGCGCAACGTGCTGGGCAACGCCAAGCTCGAGGGCGTGGTCACCGAGGCGATTGGCTCGATCCGCGAGGGCGAGAGCATTGCCGAGCCGCTGAAGCGCAGCGGCGCGTTTCCGCCCATGGTGATCCACATGATCGCGGTCGGCGAGCGCTCGGGCCAGCTTGAGGCCATGCTCGAGAACGTGAGCCGGGCCTATGAATCGGACGTCGAGACGCGGGTGACCGCGCTCACCAGCCTGCTCGAGCCGGTGATGATCCTGGCGCTGGGGGCGGTGGTGGGCTTCATCGCCATGTCGATCTTGATGCCGCTGATGCAGATGAACCAACTGGTGCAATGACCTCGCCATGCGACGCCGACGACTCCGAGAACCGCGCATCTTCTTCCCCTGGGAGGGTCGGGGCGGGTGGGTGCGTCGGCTGGGCCTGGGCCGTGTGCGGCCGGTGCTGCTCGGCCTGGCGGTGGTCGGGGTGGTGGTCTGGGTCGGCGTGCGCGAGCGCAATCGCTCGGGCGTGCGGCAGACGCGCGCCACGCTGCTCGACGCACGGCGCGCCGTGGACGCCTACATGGCGGAGCACGACGGCGGCTGCCCGCCCGACCTGGGGGCCACCGTGCGGTTTTCGAGCCGAGAGGCCGCGCCGAAAGATGCGTGGGGCCGCCCGCTGCGCCTGGTGTGCCCCGGCAAGCGCGAGGGGTCGGACTACGAGCTGATGAGCGACGGCCCCGACGGTCAGCCGGGCGGGCTCGATCGCATCGATTGAAACAGGAGATTGGATGATGAGTAAGAAGAAGATCCTGGCCCTCGTGAAAAGCCGGCGGGCGATCCGCGGCGTGACGCTGCTCGAGGTGCTGATCGTCGTGGCGATCATCGCGATGGTGGCCGGTGGCGTGGCGTTCTTCGCCTTGCCGCGCTTCCGTGAGTCGCAGATCAAGACGGCAGAGACCGGCGCGCGGGTCATTCGCCAGGCGACCCAGAGCTGGCAGGCATCGAACAACGAGACCAACTGCCCGACCATCAGCCAGCTGGTCCAGGACAAGCAGCTCGACCCCGGCGCCAACACCAACGACCCCTGGGGTCAGCCGTACCAGATCACCTGCACCGACGGCGACGTCAGCGTGACCTCGACTGGCCCCGACAAGAAGAAGGGCACCAAGGACGACATCAAGGTGCCGAAGGGTGCCGCGGCCGCCGAGGGCGGCGGGGAGTGAACAGCGCCGGATGATTTCACGCCGACCCGAGCCCAACCGGCGCGCGCCCACCCCGGGGCGTGTGGCCCGTCAGCGCGGCCTGACCCTGGTCGAGACGCTGATCGTGGTCGCGCTGATCGCGCTGATGGGCGGGGCGGTGGTCTACGGCTCGGGCATGCTGACCTCGAGTCGGCAGCGCGCGGCGGCCACGCTGATCGCCAGCGCGGTGCGCATGGGCATCACCCGGGCCAACACCAGCGGGCGGCCGGTGCGGCTGGTATTCGACCTGGAGAAGCATCGCGTGGCGCTGGAAGAGACCCGCGGCGTGATGCTGCGCAAGAAGGAAGAGAAGAACACCGGGGGCGGGGCCGAGGCGGCCACCGACGTGGAGAAGCAGGCCAGCGCCGAGGCAAGTCGCATCCTCGAGGGCCCGCGGGCACCCAAGCCCGAGTTCTCGCCGGTGAAGCAGTTCGGCTTCGACGGCGACGACCCCGCCGCGGGGCGCGAGCTGGGCGCCGGCGTGAAGCTCAAGCAGGTCCAGACCGACCACGACGAAGAGCCCCGCACCAGCGGGCGCGCCTATCTCTACTTCTGGCCGGGGGGTGGCACCGAGCGCGCGGTGGTGCAGATCGTCCGCGAGGGCGACAAAGAAGGCCTGAGCGTGGTGGTGAGCCCGCTCACCGGTCGCGCCAAGATCGCCCGCGGCGCGGTGCCCATCGAAGGCTCGAAGAGCGACGAAGAGTTCGGCCAGACCGAGGAGGAAGAGCGGTGAGCGCGCGCCGCGGCTTCACCCTGCTCGAGGTGCTGGTGGCGATCGCCATCCTCGGGCTGGGCATGACGGTGCTCTTGAGCTCGCAGGCCGGGCTGTTCTCGAGCTCGCAGCGCGCGCAGAACCTGAGCGTGGCCACTGGCCTTGCCCGCTGCAAGATGGGCGAGGTCGAGCTCGAGCTGCAGAAGAAGGGATTTTCGCTGATCGATCAGAACGACGAGGGGGCCTGCTGCGAGGACGAGAGCGAGAGTCGCTTCCGGTGCTCGTGGAAGATCGAGACGGTGCAGCTGCCCGAGCCCAAAGATCTGGCGAGCTCGGGGGACGGCGGCACCGACGACCCGGGGGGCCTGGGGGCGTTCGGCGGCCTGGCGGCGCTTCAGTCCGGCGGCTCGGCGGTGCTGGGCGCCGACGGCGGTATCGGCGGGCTTTCGAGCTTGCTCTCGTCGGGCGCCGCGGCCGGCGGCGTGCAGGGCATGGCGCCGCTGGTGATGGGCATGGTCTACCCCGATCTGAAGCCCATGCTCGAGGCGAGCATCCGCAAGGTGACGCTCACCGTGCACTGGAAAGAGGGCAAGAACGAGCGCGACCTGGCGGTCACGCAGTACATCACCAACCCGCAGCTGGGCGGCTTCGACCCGAAGGCGGCGGCCGGCCTCGGCGCGCTGGGCGATCAGCTCGGAGCCGTGGGCGTCGGGGGCTCGGGCTCGGGCGCCGGGGGCGGAAGCGGCGCGTCGCGCAGCTCCGGAGCGGGGGGGCGGCGATGAGTCGCCGGCGCCTTCGCCGCCTGCTGCGCGGCTTCACCCTGATCGAGCTGCTGGTGGCGATCGCCGTGCTGTCGATGATCTCGATCCTGATCTACTCGGCCTTTGCCGGGATGAAGCGCAGCCGAGAGGGCATTCAGCGGATGGGCGATCGCTACCGCGAGGGGCGCATGGCGATGGACCGCATCACCCGCGAGCTCTCGAGCGCCTATGTATCGGCGCACGTCCCCATCGACCAGAGCATCGTGGTGGTGAAGACCGCGTTCATCGGCACCCGTGGCACCCCGGCCGATCGGGTCGACTTCGCGACCTTCTCCAACGTGCGTCGGGATCGCGACGCCCACGACTCGGACCAGGCAGAGATCTCGTACTTCGGCGAGGCCGACAAGAAGCAATCCGGCACGCACCTGGTGCGGCGGGTGGCCGCGCGACCCGATCTCAAGCCCGAGCGTGGCGGGCGGGTCGAGATCTTGGCCACCGACATCGACCTGTTCGACCTCGAGTACCTCGACCCGCTCACCGGTCAATGGACCGAGACCTGGGACACCAGCCAGGCCACCGGGCAGCTCGGCCGCCTGCCGCTGCAGGTCCGGGTGATCCTGGTGCTGAACGAGGGTCGCCGCTCCGCCGAAGGGCGCGGCCGCGAGCCCATCCGCTTCACCTCGAAGATCGGCATTCCCATCCAGAAGGCCCTGACGTTCGCAACGCAGTGAAGGAGTTTCTAGTTTCTCTCTCAGATGAGCACGCCAACGCCTCGGGAATTTGTTCTCTCTCCGATGACTACCGCCAACGCCTCGGGAATTTGTTCTCTCTCCGATGACTACCGCCAACGCCTCGGGAATTTGTTCTCTCTCCGATGACTACCGCAACGCCTTGCGACTCTTCCCCCGCACCAACCAGCCGCCGCCGGTTCCGGCCGGTTTTCACACTCACCTCACTTTTCCCGATCGTGATCTGATCCTGACAAGACCCATGAAGTAGTTCCAGGGCTCGGCCTCCGGCCGAGCGGCACACCCGAAGCCAAGAATGTCCTCTTTTCGAGCACTCCTACCCCACGCCAGGCCTGCCAGGCCCGGGCGCAGATCCGTGCGCCGGCGCGGCGAAAAGCGCGGCGTGGCCATCGTGCTCGTGCTCTCGGCGTTGACCATCTTGGCGGTGATGCTGGCCGAGTTCCAGGACGAGACCAGCGCCGAGCTGGGGAGCGCGCTGTCGCAGCGCGACGCGCTCAAAGCCGAATACGCCGCCAAGAGCTCGCTCAACCTGTCGCGGCTCTTGATCGCGTCCGAGCCCACCATCCGCAAGGCGATCGCGCCGCTCTTCTTGCTGATGAAGCAGGGGCCGCCGCAGATCCCGGTCTGGGAGTTTGCTGACCGGGTGCTGGGCGCCTTCAACGACAGCGAAGGCGCCGAAGGCTTCCTCAGCCTGTCGGGCATGGCCATCGGCGAGGGCAAGAACCTGGGGCTCGAGGGCGCGGGCTTCGAGATCAAGATCGTGGACGAAGACGCCAAGGTCAACGTCAACACCCCCGCCCGCGGCGACGCCTTCAGCCAGTCGCGCCTGGCAGCTCAGCTGATCGGGCTGCTCGCGGGCCCGCAGTACGACCCGATGTTCTCGAGCCGGGACGCCGACGGGCAGTTCTCGGATCGCCAGGCCATCTGCGGCGCGATCATCGACTGGACGGATCCGGACCAGGAAGGGTACGTCTGCGACCCGCACTCGGGCTCGGCCCAGCAGGCGGGGGCGGAAGACTCGTACTATCAGCTGCTGAAGAAGCCCTACCCGCGCAAGAACGCGGCCTTCGACAGCCTGGAAGAGCTGCGCCTGGTGCGTGGGGTGGGGGAAGACTTCTGGGCGACGTTCGTCGACCCGGATCCGAGCCGGCCCGACAAGCGGGTGATGACGGTCTGGGGCCAGGGCAAGGTGAACGTCAACACCGCCAACCCGCAGACCGTGCTGGCGGTGATCTGTGGCGCGGCCGTTCCGGGGACCCCGCTGTGCAGCGACCCCGCCGAGGCGATGAAGTTCTTGACCGCGTTCGACCTGGTCAAGTCGTTCACCGCCGGCGCGCCGCTGTTCGGCTCGCCCAAGGCGTTCATCAGCGCGCTCAAGGGCAAGGGCATGTTCGGCGCGGCCCTCTCGGCCCTCGAGATGAAGCCCATCCAGCTGCTCTCGGACACCGAGACGATCAAGGGAATCACCACCGAGAGCCTGGTGTTCAGCATCTATTCCACGGGGTACGTCAAGGCGGGTCAGCGCGAGACGCGGGTGAAGGTCCACGCGGTGGTGGACTTCCGCGGCGCCCCGCCGCCGGGCATGGCGCCCGGCGCGATGACCGCCATCGAGGCGGCAGCCAGCGCGGCGGGCTCTGCCGGCGCCGGCACGGGCGGCGCCGCCGGTGCGCTGCCCGAGGGCGCCACCGAGGGCGCCATCGCGGCGGTGCTTCAGCCGAACCCCGGGGGCAACATCATCTACTATCGGGTCGAGTGAAAGACTGACATGGCAAGACTGGTTGGAATCGACTTTCGCGCCTCGCACGTCCGGGCGGTGGTGCTGCACACCAGCTACCGGCGGGTGGCGATCGAGCGCATGCTCGAGGTGGACGTCGCGGCGTTCGGCGATCTGGAGCAGGCCCTGGCCGCCTGCGCCCTGCCGCTGATGCAGCACAGCGAGTCCGTGTCCGTCGCCATGGACGGCGAGCAGGCCTTCCTCCACCGACTCAAGCTGCCGGGCACTGCCATGAAGCAGCTGGCAGAGGTCATCCCCTTCGAGCTCGAGGCGCAGATCCCGGTCGACTTCGACGAGCTGGTCTACGACTACCGCGTGCTGCGCCGCGCCGGCGGCAACCAGCCCGTGGTGGTGCTCTCCGCGGCGGCGCGCATCGAGCACGTGAGGGCGCGCATCGAGCAGGTGGCGCGCGTGCTCGGGCGTCCGGTCGAGCGCATGGCGGTGGGCCCCTTGCCCCTCGCCAACCTGGCGTCGGTCTGCCCCGAGCTGGCCGTGCAAGGCCCGCTGGCGCTGGTCGATCTGGGCGGCAAGCACACCGAGATCGTGGTGCTGGCCGGCGGCGAGCCGGTGTTCGCCCGGACCTTGTCGCGCGGGGTGGCGGGGCTGCCCGAGAGCGCGCCGGCCTTGGCGTCCGACCTGCGCCAGACCGCGGCGGCGTTCGCCGCCCAGGGGGGTGAGCCGCTGTCGCAGATCTATCTGATCGGCGGCGGCGCCGCGGCCCCGGGGGCCGAGGCCTACCTGTCGCACGAGCTGGGCGTACCGGTGGGTCCGCTGCCGCGCCTCGGCATCGAGGGCGTGCCCCCCGAGCTGGCCGAGGCCATGCCGCGCTTCGCCAAGGCCATCTCCATCGCGCTGGGGATGAGCGGCCGGGCGCGCGATCTCGATCTGCGCCGCGGCCCCCTGGCCTTCCAGCGCGGTTACGGCTTCATCAAAGAGCGGGTGCCGCTGCTCACCGGTCTGGGCGTCGCCATCTTGGTCAGCTTCGCTTTTGCAGCGTGGGCCGAGTTGCGCACCCTGGGGCACGACGAAGAAGTGCTGTCGCGGGCCCTGGCCACGCTGAGCAAAGACGTGCTGGGGCAAGAGACCACCGATCCCGAAGAGGCCAAGGCGCTGCTCGACAAGGCGCTGGGCAAAGACGAGGTGGACCCCCGCCCGCAGATGGATGCCTTCGACGTGATGGTCGAGATCTCGAAGGCCGTGCCGTCGAGCGTGACGCACGACATCGAGGAGCTGGACGTGCAGCGCGGGCACGTGAAGATCAACGGCGTGGTCGGCTCTGCCGAAGACGCCCAGACCGTGGCCTCGAACCTGAAGAACGCGCGCTGCTTCAACGACGTGAAGATCTCGAAGGTGACCCAGGTCATCAACAGCGACCGGCAGAAATACGTGCTCGAGCTCGAAGTCAAATGCCCCGAGGACAAGAAGCCGAAGAAGAAGACGGAGGGCGGCGAAGCTTCGCCGGAGTGAGCCATGGCCCTGGGTGATCGCATTGGACAACTCGAGCCGCGCGAGCGGCAGCTTCTCGGGATCTTGCTCACGGTCTTCGCCGCGCTGTTCTTGCTGGCGGTGCCGGCGGGCGTGGCGGCGCTCTTGGCCGGCAAGCGCGGCACCAACGACTCGCTGCGCGAAGTGGTGACCAGCATTCAGGCCAGCCGCGCGCAGATCGCGACCCGCGACCACGAGAAGAAGCAGCTGAGCAAGGCCTACGCCAACGTGACCCCGCCGCTGGCCTCGTTCCTCGAGAAGCTGGCCACCGGGGCGCAGATCGAGATCCCCGAGAGCCAGGATCGGGCGGCTGTGCCGCACGGCAAGCGCTTCGAAGAGCGCTCGACCAAGATCGTGCTGCGCAAGGTGGGCATGCTGAAGCTGGTCACGTTCATGGAGAAGATGGCGCAGTCGGGTCACCCCGTGAACGTCACGCGGCTCAACATCCGCAAGCGGGCCACCGAACCCGACTCTTACGACGTGGAGATGATCGTCAGCGCCTTCGACCGCAAGGCCGACGAGAAGAAGAAGGAAGGCAAGCCCGACAAGCCCGAGAAGCCCGAGAAGGGAGCGGCGCCATGAGCCCGAGTGCGAAGAAGGTGCTCAAGGGCGTGCTCTATCCCACGTTCTACTGCGTGGCGCTGTCGGGCTTCGTGCTGCTCACTTTCCCCTACGACCGCCTCCGGGACCGGCTGGTGGCCGAGTTCAACGCACGCCAGCCGGCAGGTGCCGGCGCGCGGCTCGAGATCGACAAGATGAGCGGCTACTGGGTCTCGGGGGTCGAGGCCCAGGGGGTGAAGCTTCACGCTGCGCCGCCGCCGCCCAAGGCCGACGGCAAGACCGAAGAGGGTCGGGTCGTCACCGTCGACGACATTCACCTGAGGCTCTCGCTGCTCAAGCTGATCTTCGGCACCTTTCAGGTCACCTTCGGGGGCGAGGCGTTCGGCGGCACCTTGGCGGGCAGCACCTCCGACGCCGACGGCGCTCGCAACATCGTGATCGAGCTCGACGGCGTGAACGTCGGTGACCTGCCCTTGATGCGCGAGGTGGTGGGGTTGCCGCTCGAGGGCAAGCTGAGCGGCAACATCGACCTGCGGATGCCCGAGGCGAAGCTCTCGAAGGCCGAAGGCAAGGTCTCGCTCAAGATCGTCGATCTGGCGTTCGGTGACGGCAAGGCCAAGATCCGCGACACCATTGCGCTGCCGCGGGTCGAGGCCGGCGAGCTCGAGCTGGTCGCCGAGGCGACCGAAGGTCGGCTGAAGGTCGAGAAGCTGGCGGCCAACGGCTCGGACATCGAGCTGGCTGCCGACGGCACCATCCGCCTCCGCGAGCCGCTGGACATGAGCCTGGCGGAGCTGTCGTTCCGCTTCAAGTTCGCGGACAAGCTGAAGACCAAGAACGACACCACCAAGGCGTTGTTCGGCGAGCCGGGCTCGTCGGTGCCGGGCCTCTTCGATCTCGACCCCAAGAACAAGAGCGCGAAGCGCCCCGACGGCTTCTACGCCTATCGGCTCACTGGCCCCTTGGGCAAGCTGGACGCGGTGCCGGCCCCGCTGGGCTCGGCCGGCGGCGGCGGCGCCGGCGCGGGCAAGGGTGGCGCCCGCGGCTTCTCCGGGGCGCGCTGAGCCGTCACTTCGGAGGTTCGTAGTTCTTGCAGGCGGTCGCGATGGTCGGCAGCGCCTGGGTGAAGAACGCGGCATAGCTCGGCGCGCAGACGTCGCCGGTGTGGCCGTTTTCTCCGAAGCGATTGGCGAAGCCGATGTGCTTGGCGGCCACCTGCGCTCCGCAGGCGTTGTCGGCCTTCTTGCCGATCAGTGAGAGCATCACGATGTTCTTCGCCACGCCGCCCTTGTAGGACACGATCTCGTCGTACCACGCCTGAGGGTTGCCGCCCGAGCCGTAGGTGGCGCAGCTCGTCTCGCTCTCGCACTGGTCCGGCACGTCGTCCTCGTCGGTGATCAACACCACGACCAACAGCGAGTCGAGCCGCGAGAAGCCGGCGTTGCACGCCCCCGGGGCGTTGGTCTCGGGCCGCAGGGCGTTCAACATGGCGCGCATCGGTCGCTCGTCGTCGGCGCCGCCCACGCCTACCCGGGCGGCGCACGCGAACTTGCCTCCGAGATCGGGCTCCGTCGCGTCCATGAAGCGCGCGGCGCTGGCGAAGGGGCCGCACTCTTGGTTGCTCGACTGGATGCCGCCGGTGCGCGTGATCAAGCTTCCGATCTGGGTGCAGCCCGGAGCATTTTCGCCGTAGTCGTCGGTGCTCACCACGCCGACGTGATAGCTGAGGGCGCCCGAGAGCTTGTCGCGGATCCCCTTCACGAACCCGTCGAAGCTGGCGATCAGGCTCTGCTGCTGGTCAGCCATGCTGCCCGAGTTGTCGACCACGAAGAGCAGGTCCACGTTGGTGCAGGTGGCCGCCGCCCCGGCGCTTCCGCCACCCCCGCCCGCGTCGAGCACGAGCGAGCCCCCGCCGCTGCCGCTCCCCGGCCCGGCGCCCGCCGCCCCGGCCAGCGGCGTGCCCTCACCGGCCGCCGTGGCAGAGCAACCCAGCGCCCACAGCGAAAGCCCCAAGCTCGAAATCCGAAGCGTCGTCGGTCCCATGCGTGCGCGCCCTCAGCAGGTGTCGTGCCAGGCCTCTCAACCCAGAGATCCGCGGAGCCGCGGCCGCCCCGGGCGCTGTCTGTTGCCGGCGGATCCGGAACCGTCCAGACCGTCTGGACGCTGGGCCTAGCGGATCTCGCGCATCCAGGGGTGCCGCGCCAGCAGGGCATCCGCCGCCAGCCGGTAGGGCTCGTCGAGCTCGCCGCGGGCGGCGTCCCGAAACGCGGAGGCAAAGGTGCTGGCAGAGCGGAAGCGGTGCTCCTTCTCCTTCGCCAGCGCCAGCGCCAGCACCCGGTCCACGTCCGGCGGCACACTGGCCATCCAGCTGGGTTTGGCGGGTTGCACGCGGCCCACGCGGTACATGGCGGCCATCGAGTCCGAGGCGGCGAACGCCGGCTGCCCGGTCAGCGCGCGATAGCAGATCGCGCCCAGCGCGAAGACGTCCGAGCGGTGGTCCACGGGCTCGCCGCGGGTCTGCTCGGGGGACATGTAATGCGGCGTTCCGACCGCAGCCCCCCGGGTGAGCTCCCCCGACGCCTCGCCCAGCACGGCCATGCCGAAGTCGAGCACCTTCCACACGCGCTGCCCGCCTTCGCGCGCCCAGAACAGGTTCTGGGGCTTCAGGTCGCGATGCACGATGCCCTTCTCTTGGGCGACGTCGAGCCCCCGGGCCACCTGCTGCAGCATCTCGGTCACCATCGGCAGCTCCAGCACCCGCCGCTCGCGCAGCAGCTGACCCAGATCGTCGCCGCTCAAGAGCTCCATCGCCACGAACGGGCAACCGTCGTCGGTCTTGCCGCCGGCCCAGACGCGGACGATGTGTGGCGACTCGAGCCCCTGCGTGAGCTCGGCCTCGCGCATGAATCGAGCGGCGTGCGTCGGATCGGCGAGCAGCTCGGGGTGCATGACCTTCAGCGCTGCCGGGGTGCCCGCGTCGTTCGCGGCCTCGTAGACCTCGCCCATCGCTCCGCGCCCGACCAGCATGCCGACGGTGTAGCCCGCCACGCGCGCGCCGGTGTGCCGGCCGTGGCGACCCGCGATGGCCCCGGCCAGGTCGGCCCGTGCCTCGAGCAACAGGGCGTCGCGCTGCTGGACCTGGCGCTGCATCCGTTCCAGGCGCTCCATCGCCGTGAGCGTGGCCAGGCGATTCTGCTTGGCCATGCGATAGGTGGCGAACAGCATTCCCTCGGCGACCACGCCGAAGCCGACGATCGCGCGATGGTTCTGCTCGACCATCGCCAGCACCGACTCGGTGAGCGGAAGCACGCCGACGAAGCACAGCACCAAGAGGCCGAGATACCCCAGCGCGCTGAGCGCGTAGATGATGCCTTCGTAGGGCGAATCGCCGCTCGAGTTGTAATAGACGGTGACGATCAAGAAGGCGAACGTGGGGGTGAGCACGCCCAGCCGAGCGGTTGCCGCCAAGCTGACCAGCACGGTCATCACGCCGGTGAGCAACATGCGGCGCGGCGGGATCAGCCGCTCTGCCCGGCTCACGGCCAGGACTCCGGCGCAGGCCAGCGCCAGCGCGAAGACCGTGACGGTCAAGATCCAGTGGACGGTGTTCTTGTTGCGGGTCAGTTGCAGCGCGCCCGCCGCGAGCAGGGCCAGCCAGAGCGCGGTCCAGAGGCTGGTGCGCGCCCGGGCCGACTGCTCTTCTCCGACCACCAGCGTGGTGGTCAGGCTGGGGCCGAGGCTGGGTTCGATGTCGGGGGTCATCGGCGCTCGCCCGCGCTCACCGGCGTCGGTACTCCCGCGGCCGGATGCCCAGGCGGCGCAAGCACTCGTACAGCGCCGAACGACTCAGCGAGAGCTCGGCTGCGGCTCGGGCCACGTCGCCCGAAGCAGCCGTCAGGGCCGCACGCACCCGGTCCGCCTCGCCGAGCGGTGCGGGTTTCGCCGACTCGGTGGGCTCGGGGGCGAAGAGCCCTTCGAGGTGCTCGACCTCGACTTCGGCGTGCCCGCGCTGGCGCGCGACTGCCGCGGCGGCGGTGACCACGTTCCGCAGCTCGCGCACGTTGCCCGGCCATCGATACAGCATCAGGCGCTCCATCGCCGCGGCAGAGAAGCTGAGGTCTGCCCCTGGGCTGAAGTGGGCCACCAGGAGCGGGACGTCTTCCGGACGCTCGCGCAGGGGTGGCAGCTCGAGCCGCAACCCGGCCAGGCGGTGGAGCAGATCGGCACGAAACGCGCCCGCTTCGATCATCCGTTCCAGGTCGCGATTGGTCGCCGCCACCACCCGCACGTCGACCTGCACCGTCTTGTCTTCGCCGATCGGGCGCACCTCGCCGGTCTCGAGGGTGCGCAGCAGCTTGGCCTGCACCGCCGGCGGCATTTCGCCGACCTCGTCCAAGAGCAGGGTTCCTCCGTCGGCGGTGCGAAACTGCCCGGCGCGTGCGCTGCCCGCGCCGGAGAAGGCGCCGCGCGAGTGACCGAACAGCTCGGCGTCGACCAGATCGCGGGCCACGGCGGCGCAGTTCAGGCCGACGAACGGACCGCTGCGGCCACTTTGCGCGTGGATCAGGCGTCCGACCACCTCTTTCCCGGTGCCGGTCTCGCCCAGCACCAAGACCGGGCTGCGTGCCGCCGCGATGGTCTCGATGCGTGCCCGCACCTCGTCCAGGCCGGCCCCGCCCACCAGACCCGGCAGATCGGGCGGACGCTCGCCCAGCCACGGCGCGACGTCAGCCACGACCAGCAGGGTTCTGCCCACCCGCACCACGCCGCCGATCGGGACGCGCGCGCCGCTCGACGCCACGCGCTCGCCCTGGACGAACGTGCCGTTGCGGCTTGCCAGATCCGTGACCCACAGCGCATCGTCCCGCGGTTCGAGCCGCGCGTGCGCGCGCGAGCAGCTCGCATCGTCGGTGAAGAGGTCGGTCTCGGGGTCGCGCCCGACCACCGTGCCCTTCGCGATCGGGTGGGCCACGGGCGTGGACGAGCCCCGCGAGAACACCACGAGCACTCCCAGGCGGCGCGCGGTGCGGGCGCGGCTCGACGGCGCGGGTTCGGCGCGTTCGGTGAGGGTCCGGTCCGCCACGCGCTCGAATAGTAGGAGGTTTTCGCGGAGCGAGCAGCCGTCCGGAAAAATCCAGCCGCGTGTTGGAATTCTCGGCGCCTCGTTGCAGAAACCTGCGAGATTTCCGCTGGTCCAGAACTTGCTGAGCGCTGCCCGCGATGCGAAAGCTGGCCAAGTGGGTGTTCGTGGGCGTGGCGTTCGGGGCTGCCGGTCAGGCGGGATGCGGACCCGCGGCTCCAGAGTCGAGCGTGCCCGGTGAGAGCGACGGTGCGGAGCCCGAGTCGGTCGGGGTCGGCGAGGAGCTGAGCGGCGCGACCGTGGCGAAAGCGGTCGAGGCCACCTGCTCCACCACCTCGGTCAAGGGCCTGAGCGAGCAACTGGTCGCGCAGATCAACTGCCTGGTGCCTGGCGCGCTCGCCAAGGTCCCGGCCCGTCCGAACCTGTCGCCCGGACCGGCGGCGTTCATGTTCTTGCAGACCGCGGCGCGGGACGCGCTGGTTCAGGCGCTGGACCAGAACCCGGCGAAGACGCTGGGCGTGAACTCGATGTACCGGACGGTGGCGCAGCAATACCTGCTCCAGCGCTGGAAGAAAGCGGGCCGCTGCGGGGTGTCGGCGGCGGCTTCACCGGGGAAGTCCAACCACGAGTCGGGGCTGGCCATCGACACCAGTCAGTATGGAACGTGGAAGGGCGCGCTCGCGGCGAAGGGGTTCGACTGGTTCGGGAGCGCCGACAGCGTGCACTTCGACTACGACGGTCCCGGCAAGAAGTCGCTGGCGGGGGCCGGGGTTCGCGCGTTTCAGATCCTCTGGAACCGCAACCACCCGGGCGATTCCATCGACGAAGACGGCAGCTTCGGCCCCGAGACCGCGGCGCGCCTGGCGAAGGCACCGGCGGATGGGTTTCCGCTGGGGGCCAGCTGCGGTGCGCCACCGCCACCCGGCGGCACCGGCGGCGCGGGCGGCGCGGGCGGTGCGGGCGGTGGCGGCAGCGGCGGTGGCGGCAGCGGGGGAGGGCCCGGTGGCGGCGGCGGCAACGCGGGCGGCGCGGGCGGTGGCGGTGGCGGAAGCGGCATCTGGTCGCCGGCGCCCGGCGCGACCTGGCAGTGGCAGCTGACCGGCGGCATCGACACCAGCGTCCAGGCGTCGATGTTCGACATCGATCTGTTCGACGTCGGCGCCACTACCATCGACGCGCTGCACGCCAAGGGGCGCACCGTGATCTGCTACTTCTCGGCCGGAAGTCGGGAGAGCTGGCGCGGAGACGCCGGGCAGTTCGCCAGCGCCGATCATGGCAGCCCGCTGGACGGCTGGGCGGGCGAGACCTGGCTCGACACGCGCTCGGCCAACGTGCGAGCCATCATGAAGAAGCGCCTGGATCTGGCGGTGCAGAAGCAGTGCGACGGCGTGGAGCCCGACAACGTGGACGCGTACCAGAACGCTTCCGGGTTTCCGCTCACCGCGGCGACCCAGAAGGACTACTTGAAGTTCCTGTCGAGCGAGGCCCACGCGCGGGGGCTGTCGATCGGGCTGAAGAACGCCCTGGGGTTGATTCCCGCGGTGGTTTCGGACTTCGACTGGGCGCTCAACGAGCAGTGCCTCGAGTACGACGAGTGTTCGGCGATGGCACCCTTCATCAACGCGGGCAAGGCCGTCTTCCACGTCGAGTACGTCAGCTCGTCGTCGGCGTCGGCGGCCAAGAAGGCCCAGGTGTGCGGGGCTGCGAGCACCTCCGGCTTCTCGACCCTGATCAAGACGCTGGACCTGGGCGCCTGGCGTGTCACCTGCCCCTGAGGGCGTGACACCGGGGAAGAGCCGCGACAAGCTCGGGGCATGATCTACAAGCTCATCGCCGGCATCCGGCGGTTTCGCACCGAGATCTATCCGCGCCACGAGCAGCTCTACAAGAGCCTGGCCCAGGGCCAGTCGCCGCACACGCTGATGGTCTCGTGCTCGGACTCGCGCCTCGACCCGCACTTGATCACGCAGGCGTTGCCGGGCGAGCTGTTCGTGATCCGCAACGCGGGCAACATCGTGCCGCCCCACGGCACGGTGGATGGCAGCGAAGAGGCGACCATCGAGTTCGCGCTGGCCAAGCTCGAGGTGAGCTGCATCGTGGTGTGCGGGCACAGCAACTGCGGCGCCATGGCGGCGCTGGTGGGGCAGGTCGACGTCTCGGGGCTCAAAGAGGTGCGGCAGTGGCTGGAGCACGGCAAGGCCGTGCAGCGCGAGCTCTGGCACTCGGGGCTGGAAGGGGCCGAGCTCTTGCGGGCGGCCGTCGAGAAGAACGTGCTGATCCAGATCGAGAACCTGCGAACCCACCCCTCGGTGCGTGACCGGCTTTCCCGCGGGGATCTCGAGATCTATGGCTGGGTGTTCGACATCGAGCAGGGCGACGTCTTTGGTTACGATCCGGTGACCGAGCGCTACGAGTCGCTCTCGGAGCGCGCGGATCCGGATCTGGCCGCGCGCATCGATCTGGCCCACACGCCCGCCGGGGCAGTGCCGAAGACCTAGGGATCGTCCAGCAGCACCGGCGCAGGGCTTGGGCCGACCGACGGCGCTGGCTTCGGCGGCGTGGCCCGGGTGGGGGACGACGCGACGGCGGCAGTGCTGGAGGGCGCCGGCGGCACGGGCGGCTTGGGCTTGGGCTTGGGCGGGGCGACGGCGACCGGTGACGCGGACGCAGAGGGCGGCGGGGCCGCGCTCGCGCTCGGGCCGGGCGCGCTGGGTCCACTGCCCGTGATCACCGGCGCGGACACCGCGCTCGCCGGAGACGCCTCGCCCACCACCGGGCCGTCGCTGGTTTCCGCCGGCGGCAGGCGTCGCAAGACCAGCCATCCGCCGGCTGCGGCGACGAGCGCGAGCGGCACTGCGATCGCCAGCGCCACGGCCGCGCCGCGACCGCTCGGCGCGGGGGCTGGCGGGGCAACCGCCAGCGTGCTGGCGCTGGCCACCGGCGTGGGGGTCGGCAGCGCCACCGGATCGGCGGATGTCGGCGCCGACGGGAAGGGTTGCGAGGGCGCGGTGGGCCACGACGGCAGCGACGCGCGCGGCGCCGACGGCACCTCGCGCAGCGCGATCAGATCGGGGAACACGTCCTCGGCCTGCGCGTAGCGGTTCTTCGGGTGTTTCTGCAGCATCCGGTCGACGATTGCCTCGAAGCCCTTGGCCATGGCGTCGCTGCGGCCCGTGACGAGGGGCGGGGCGTCGTGGCTGAGCTTGTGCCGGGCCAGCGCCACGTCGGTCAGATCTCCGAAGACGTGCCGGCCCGTCACGGCGCGGTGAAGCATGGCGCCCAGAGCGTAGATGTCCGCGGCGCCGGTCACCTGGCGCGAGTTCAAGATCTGCTCAGGCGCCATGTACGCGAGCGTGCCCACGGCAATGTCCACGCTGGTGAGCGCGGTGATCTCTTCGCCCTCGTGGTCCACGCCGGCGAACCGGCTCATGCCGAAATCGATGATCACCGCGTGGCTGCGGCCGCCCGGGCGGCGCTGCAAGATCACGTTCCCCGGCTTCAGATCGCGGTGGATGATCTGCTGCCGATGGAGATCGGCGATGCCGCCGACCACGTCCCAGCACAGGTCGATGGCTTCTTCGACGGCGATCGGACCCCGCTCGAGCACCTGGCTCAGCGGCTCGCCGGGCGCGAGCTCGAGCACCAGCACCAGACCGTGGTTCGGATCGGACAGGAAGTCGATCACGCGCGACACGTACTTGCTGCGGATCCGCGCCAGCAGATCGGCCTCGCGCTTGAAGCGCGCGACCAGCTCGCGGTGCGCCGCCGCCGCCGGCAAGAGGGTCTTGATCGCCACCTCGTGATCGTCGGCCAGGCGCACGCCGGCCCAGACCTCGCCCACGCCGCCGGCGCCCAGGCAGCGCACGGCCCGATAGCGCTGGCCGATGATGGAGCCCGCCTCGACGCTCACCGGGCGATGGTACCTCGTGCTACGAGTGGAGGCGAGGATGCAGCCGCCGCTGCCATCGCCGCTGTTCACGGGCCGCGACGCCGAGCTCGCGCGCCTGTCGCGCGCCCTCGACCGCGTCAGCGTGGGCTGGATCTTCGGCGTGGCGGGCGTGGGCAAGACCACCCTGGCCGCGGCGTACGCCGCGCGGGGTGGGCGCCCGGTGATCTTCGTTCACGCCGCCGGTGGCTCGTTGGACGCTCTGCTCGACGAAGCGCGCCTGGCGCTGGGCCCGCGCGCTCGCCCCGAGCCTCGGGACACCGAGGCGCGGCTCGCCGATCTCTTTCGTCGCCTCGAGAGCCGCAAGGCCTTGCTGGTGGTGGACGACGCGCACCTCTTGGGGGACGACGTGGCCGCGGCCCTGGCGCGGCGGGTCAGCGAGGTGGTGTCCGAAGCACGGGTGCTCTTCACCTCGCGCCATCGGCTAGAGAGCGATCCGCGAGCCCCCGATCGACTCGAGCTTCAGCTCGGCGGGTTGGCTGAAGCCGAGGCCCGGCTGCTGTGGGCCGGGCTGGACGAGCTGTACGGTGCCGCCTCGGGATTCGAGGCCGCGCTGGCGCGCTCGGCCGGCAACCCCCTGCTGTTGCGTCAGGCGCACGCCGGTGTTCCCGACGGGGGCGATCGAGTCGGCGGCGAGGTCGCCCGCGTGGACGCCGACGCCCGCGACCTGGCGTTGGTGCTCGCGGTGGCCCAGACGTCGCTGCCTCGGGCCGACCTGGCGCGGCCCGAGCTGCTCTCGAAGCTGGCCACGGTGCTGGCCATCGACGCCAGCGCCGAGCGTGTGCGCTTGCACGATCTGTTTCGCGAATCGCTGCTGGCCAGCGAGAGCGCCGCGGCGATCACGCGTGCCCGCGAAGCGGTGCTCGAG